>Ga0097691_1000069_pt1 | contig 93419 bp, 88 predicted proteins | sample NGESurdeep072012_8_FD_72858 | JGI IMG/M metagenome (GOLD analysis project Ga0097691, IMG submission 72858) | Arctic peat soil microbial communities from Barrow, Alaska - NGEE Surface sample 210-1 deep-072012 | ecosystem: Environmental > Terrestrial > Soil > Wetlands > Peat ... | reverse complement strand
CAAAGTAAATTTCACATGATTGTCATGAAACCAAGGCAAGATTATTGTGCTCGGCTACTGCTGGGTGCTTCACCCAACTATGATTAAGGAGATTTAATATGAACGTCGAAAATAACAGCAAAACTCTTGCTCAAGACTCTGAGTTCCAGATTGCACTCGGCTGGCTTGCTGCATTGTCTGTATCGATTGCAAGCTGGGCTGGCCTTTCTTAAAGGTTATCTTATGCAACAGGCTGCAAAAGAGGGGCGGTAATAAACCGCCCTTTGTCATTTGTCGCAGGATGAAAGAATCTGATTTCCTTCCAACTGCCACGGTAATGCCGAAAGTCTGTTGTTCGCACGGAGCTGTCACCCGCCACCAGCAACAGCGCCAGCGTTCTGCCGGTCTCCTGTGTAAGGGAAGTTTAAAGTGCAGGCACAAAACTCGGGGCATCTTCCTCATCCAGCCATATGGGGAGCGTGAAGTCATGACAGGTCTTGCAGAGTCACGAGTTATCCGGACTGATGACTTTTCTGTTTCAACCGTTGTATGCAATCCAGCGCTGCGATCTTGTAGCACTCGGCGAGTGTCGGATAGTTGAATACGTTGGAGACCAGGTCGCGCACGTTGCCATTCAGGTTCATCACCAGTTGCCCGATATGGATGAGTTCGCTGGCTTGTTCGCCGACGATATGCACGCCCAGCAGTTTTTCATTGCGCGTATCCACAACCAGTTTGAGCATCCCCTGAGCGTCGCCGATGATCTGCCCCCGTGCACTGTCTTTGAAATAGGCGCGTCCGACCAGATATGGGATGTTCTCATGTTGCACTTCTTTTTCGGTTTTGCCGATGTAGGAAATTTCCGGGATGGTATAGACCGCCATCGGCAAATTTTCTGCCATGGCATGCATCTCGCCGCCGAACGCATACAACACGGCTGCACGGCCCTGTTCCATACCGGTTGAGGCGAGCGCAGGGCGGCCGATCAGATCACCCACCGCGAAGATATGCGGCACGCTGGTTTGAAACTGTTGGTTGACCTCGATCCAGCCGTCCTTTGCGATGATGCCGGCGCGCGAAACTTGCAGCCCTTCACTGTTGGGTTCCCTGCCTTGTGCATAAAGCACCGCGTCGGCACGTATCTGTTTGCCGCTTTCCAGCAACGTGAGCGTGCCGTCTCCTTCACGGCGGATTTCCGCGACGCGTTCCTGCATGTGGAATGTGACACCCATGCCGATGAAGCTTTCGGCCAACACGCCCACCACATCTTCACTCAGATAAGTCAGCAATTGTGCATGGCTATCCACCACGCAGACTTGCACGCCCAGCGCTGCAAATATCGAGACGAACTCGCATGCGATCACCCCGCCGCCCACCACCAGCAGACTGTCAGGCAGATGGCGAAGATTCAGGATCGAGGTCGAATCCAGCACCGTTTTTTTATCGAACGGCACGCTGGATGGACGACGCGGCCTGGAACCGGTGGCCAGCACAATGGCCTCGGCAGATATCCGGCGTGTGTTGCCAACTGCATCGGTGACCTGCATGGTATGCGCATCGACAAACGACGCCTCGCCCGGAATCAACGCCACACCGGAACGCAGCAGGCGCTGCAGAATGACCGACTCCTGTTGCGAGATCACCACTTCCTTGCGCCGCACGGCATCCGCCAATAATGCCCGACGACTGCGGCTATCCGGTGCCAGTACCTGACGCATGCCACCGTATCCGGAACGCGATACCAGATAAGCCACTTCGCGCATCGCCTTGCTGGGTATGGTCCCGGTTTGCAGCCCTGCTCCGCCGATTTTGGGTTTGCGTTCGATGATCGCGGCACGTTTGCCCATGCGCGCCGCTTGCCATGCTGCATGCTGCCCGGCGGGACCGGAACCGATGATGAGAACGTCGTAGTCCATGCGGATGCTCTGATGTAATGAGTTTATTGGGAAAATTCTTTAATCGTACTGACGCGCATGATGACATTGAATTTTGTTGATATGCAATCTTATTGATTGCTCACTGTCCTGATGCAATCACTCCGGATACGAAGGCGACCGATTTTTCCGGGAGGCGATTTACTCCGGGTTGGCCTGCATCTGGGCAGGCGCTGCTTTGGCCGGCGTGCGCACCAGCAACAGCAGCGGCAGCATCATCACGAAGTTGAGCGTGGCGAACCAGAAGCTGTCGATATAGCCGATGTTCTGCGCCTGATGCAGCACCGCCCTGGCGGCGATGGCGATGCCTTGCGGGTCGTTTGCGCCGAGATGCAGCGGGGCGAGATAGGCGTGCAGTGCTTCGCTATACGGGGTTATCTCGCCGCGCAGCAGACTCCAGCTCTGCTGCGTGCTGCGCGAGAAATAGGTGGCGAGTATCGAGATGCCCAGCGCGGAACCCAGCGCGCGGATCAGGCTGTAGATGCCCGCGGCCTCGGCGGCAGCCTCTTTGGGCAGGGTGGTGAAGGCGAGCGTGGAGATCGGCACGAAGATCAGCCCCATGCCCATGCCTTGCAGCATCATCGGCACGATCAAGTCGTTCGCAGTGATGCCGGAGGTGAAACGCGTCATCAGATAATTCCCGGCGATGCTGGCGAGGATGCCGGCGAAGATGAAGTTGCGCGGCTGTATCTTGCCGACGAACTTGCCGACGAAGATCATCACCAGGAACGAAGCCAACCCGCGCGGTGCCATGTAGAGCCCGGCTTCGAAGGTGGGATAGCCGAGGAAGTTCTGCAGGAACAGCGATTGCAGCAGCATGCCGCCGAAGAAGCCGATGCCGATGGTGGTCATGATCAGGCTGGCGACCAGAAAGTTGCGGTCGCGGAAAATACGCAAATCGAACAGCGGATGATGCTTGCCGGTGAGCGTGTAAACGATGAAGAAGATGATGGATGCGGCGGAGACGAAGGCGGCGAAAACCAGCGTCTGCGAGCTGAACCAGTCGTCCTGGTTGCCGCGATCCAGCACCAGCTGCAGCGCGCCTATGCCCAATGCCAGCGTGGCGAAGCCCATCCAGTCCATGCGCCTCGCACGCGTGGGGGTGTCGTGCACATGACGCATCGCGAGGATGAAGGAAGCGATGCCGACCGGCAGGTTGATGTAGAACGTCCAGCGCCAGCTCCACTCCTCGGTGAGCCAGCCGCCCAGCGTCGGCCCCATGATCGGCGCGACCATCACGCCCATGCTCCAGATCGCCATCGCCTTGCCGCGCTGCTCGCCGGGAAATATTTGCAGCATGATCGATTGCGACAGCGGCACCAGCGCCGCGCCGAACACGCCTTGCAGGAATCGGAACAACACCATCTGCGCCAGGCTGGCCGCCATGCCGCACAGCGCCGAGGTAATGACGAACCCGGCGATGCTGATCAGCAGGAAACGCTTCTGTCCGATGCGGTCGGTGAAGTAGCCGGTGAGCGGCATGATCATCGCGGAGGCGATCAGGTAAGAGGTGAGCACCCAGCCGATGTTGTCCGGCGTGGCGTCAAGCTGCCCCGCCATGTTGGGCAGCGCGACGTTGACGATCGTGGTGTCCAGCACCTGCATGATGGTCGCGGCCATCACGGCGGTGCCTGTCAATACCCGGTTGGTGTTCATAAAACTATTTCAGTTGCACGCTCACGGTTGCCGTCGCGCCGATGCGCAGCGGGTGCTCGGCATCCGTCGGGGCGAGCTTGATGCGCACCGGCACGCGCTGCGCGATCTTCACCCAGTTGCCGGTGGCGTTCTGCGGCGGCAGCAGCGAGAATGCCGTGCCTGTGCCCCCGCTCAGGCTTTCCACCGTGCCTTTGAAATGCTGCCCGGGGTACATGTCGATCTGGATGTCCACGTCCTGTCCGGGATGGATGCCGACCAGTTCGGTCTCTTTGAAATTGGCGTCGATGTGGAAGCTGTTGTCGGCGATCAGCGCGAACAGCGGGATGCCGACACCGACCAGCGAACCCGCCGCGAGCGTGAGGTTGCTAAGCTGCCCATCCTGCGCCGCGGTGACATGGGTGTGCTCCAGGTCCAGCCTGGCTTGCGCGATCGCGGCCTGCGCCTTCAACACGTCGCCGCGCTCTTCTGGCTTCACCGGTATGGAGAGCGCCTTGGTCAATTTGGCGCGCGCCTGTTCCAGCGATGCCTGCAAACTTTGTGATCGTGTCTGCGCGTCATCGAGGGATTGCTGAGACAGAAAATGCTTCGCCACCAGTTCCTGATCGCGGGCATAACTGGTGCGGGCGTTGGCAAGATCGCTTTCGGTCTGCGCGACTTGTCCGCGCGCGACGGAGATTTCCGCGTTGTCCTGCCGCGCAGTCTGCCTGGCGAGCGCCAAGTCGGCCTGCGCGCGCGACAACGCGATCGCGAACGGTTCCGGATCGATGTCGAACAGCGCATCGCCTTTGCGCACATGCTGGTTGTCTTTGACATGCACGGCAATGACGCGCCCCGCAACCAGCGAAGCCACGTTCACCACATCGGCATTGATATAGGCGTTCTCGGTACTGCGCGAAAGTCCCGAGAAATGCATGTAAGCGAAACCGCCGAGCAATGCGGCCAGCAACAGTCCGGCGATAATGAGCTTTTTGTTTGCGATGAGATGTTTCATGTGAGTTCCACTAGTTTGCTGCGTATGTTGTTCATGACATCGAGTGCGTTTTTGATCTCGGATTGGCTCAGCCCGGCCAATACTTCCTTGCGCAATTCGGCGGCGTAAGATCGGATATTTTCCACCACCGATTTGCCGTCCTCTGACAAGCGCAGATGCTTGACCCGACGGTCGGTCTCGCTGCCGCAGCGTTTGAGCAGTCCTTCCTTTTCCATATGATCGACCAGCCTGACCAGTGTCGCGGCTTCTATGCCCATGCTTTGAGCCAGTTCGCTATGGGTGCAGCCATCATTGCGTGACAGATGCAGCAGCAACAGCCAGCGGGAATGCGAAAATCCCAGCGGACGAAGCCGTCGATCCAACGCGGTGCGCCACGCGTGGGTGGTCAGAAACATCGATTCCGCGAATTGTTCGTTCAAAGGTTTCATTATTGATTGGGCTGCCAATAGTTAGCTTGCTAACTATTGTGCAGAAAACCCACGGTTTTGTCGATAGCAAAAAATGCTTGCCTGACAATTTCCCTTTCTCTTTTGCGGGGTATTTGGTGCGACGATTGCGCTGATAGCACAACCGGTGCTGCATGGACACCTGATGATTACCGGGGCAAAGCCGGTGCTCTGCCAGTCATTCTTTCAGGGCGTACCGCAGCGGGCATGAATAAGGGTTTCGATCATGCCCTCTTGTGGGCCGCGATTTTTGAGCTTGTCGAACAGGGTTTCCAGGTTGGTGAACACCACCGGGACGACAAACAGGCTTGCCGGCTGGTAGCCGTCATGTCACCAAGTATCTAATCAATTCTTTTTACGTACCATGATCAGCACCGCCCATACACCCAGCGCGATGTAGCAAATCAGCGACCATTCAGGGATGCCGAGGGTGAGGAATGTCCAGCCCTTTGCCGCACATTCGCCGGAGCCGTGCATCAGTTGCTTCAACACGTTGGCCAGCGGCATGGTATCCAGCATGTAGTCCAGCCCCGGACCGCAGGCGGGCACCTGGTCCTTGGGAAGGTTTTGAATCCAGATGTGGCGTGCCGCGACACCCACACCGGTCAGCGACAGCAGTGCTATCAGTGCTGCATAGGCGCGTTCCCCCGCACGCTTCGGGCCATGCAATGCGGCGAGCGCAAACACCGCCAGCAGGGCGATGAAGATCACGCGCTGCACCATGCACAGCGGGCATGGATCCTGATGCTTCACATATTGCAGGAACAGCGCGAAGCCCATCAAGCCGCCGGCGAACAGCGCGCCGGCCAGATAGAGCCAGCGATTGGAAATTTTTTGCCAAATCTTGCACATACTTATTTGACCTTCTGTTATGCGGCTATATAGGGAACGACTTGTACCAGTGTAATGTGTCCGCGCGCAGACACGATGGCATCATAACCCCATCTGGACACGGTGGAACGACAGGAAGGATAGTCGAATTATTTGCGAGGCAGGAAATCATCTGGATTCGCCACGCGCAGCTATATCGGCGTGGACTAAGAGTAATCCATGCAAAACGGCAGTGCCAATTCACTGCCGCTTGCATCATGCTTCATAACCAGCCACTTGGTTGCCGTTGACCGGCAACTTTGCTGGCGTTGTTTGCCAGCCTAGTCAGATGGCTAGCAGTCCCATCAGGTGTTTTATCAAGCTGGGATGCTTACCGGCTTGACCGCTTTTTTCAAGGTGATCTGTGTCACGTTGAGATTGCGGTTGCTGTTACTATCCACCAATTGTTGCAACGAGATATCTTCCAGATAGCTGTATATCTTCTCGTTCAGGCCCATCCACAAATCATGGGTGATGCATGGCTGTTGATCGCCATGGCAGTCGCCCTTGCCGCCGCACTTGGTTGCATCCAGCGGCTCATCCACCGCAACCACGATCTCCGCGATGGAGATCTTGCTGCCCGGACGCGCCAGGTAATAACCGCCGCCAGGCCCGCGCACGCTTTCGACGATATTGTTCCTGCGCAGCTTGCCGAACAATTGCTCCAGGTAAGACAGCGATATCTTTTGACGTTCGCTGATCGCCGCCAGCGTTACCGGCGCTTTGCCGCCGCGCATCGCCAAGTCGACCATTGCGGTCACGGCAAAACGTCCTTTTGTAGTTAATCGCATGTTATCTCCTGATCATTGGATAGAGTTTGGATAATTCAAAGCCGCCTGTATCATCGCGCTCTGAATTCCGATAACGGACAATACAATACCCGAATTTTTTAGTCAACTATCTTGTTCAAGTGATTGGGGTCGAATTTGTCGGCCGTGGCACGCTCCTCATCCACGGGCACGCCCATTTTTTCGAGTTGATGCAGGATGAATTCGATGCGCTGATCCACGGTCACGCTATGTCCGATGAGACCGTGCAACGCCTTGTTGACCGGATCGTTCTGGTCATTGCCTATCCCGTAGGCATTGAAGCCGGTCGCAGTCTTCTTCTCCTCATCCAGTATCCGCGCCGGGATACCCGCTGCAGTCGCGCCTGCCGGAACATCCTTCACCACGACCGCATTGGAACCGATCTTCGCACCGTTGCCGACGGTGATCGGGCCGAGTATCTTTGCGCCCGCCCCCACCACCACGCCGTTGCCCAGCGTAGGGTGGCGCTTGCCTTCCTTCCAGGAAGTGCCGCCCAGTGTGACGCCATGGTACAAGGTCACGTCATCGCCGATCTCGGCGGTCTCGCCGATCACCACGCCCATGCCGTGATCGATGAAAAATCGCCGCCCGATGGTCGCACCGGGATGGATCTCGATGCCGGTCAACCAGCGCCCAATATGCGACAGGAAGCGCGCCAGCCATTTCAAATTGGCGTGCCACAAAGTGTTCGACATGCGGTGTATGACGCGCGCATGCAAGCCCGGATAGCAGGTCAGCACCTCGAAGGTGCTGCGTGCCGCCGGATCACGGTCGAATACGCTGCGTATGTCTTCTCTGATATTTCTGAACATCATTGGTGTTTTGGAACATCCGGGTGTTTGGTAATTACTGGGTTCTCTTGTTGGTAACGCGCCCTGAGGCGGGTATTATACTCGGTGGCGACGCTCAATATGCCGCGCAGGATGTTGATCTCCTCCTGCTCCAGCCGTGCCCGCGCATACAAACGACGCAGCCGTTGCATCAGGCGCGCCGGATTTTGCGTGGTTAGAAAACCGATCTCGAACAAAGTCTTTTCCAGATGCGCGAAAAAACCTTCCACTTGTTCATGCGGCGCGGGGTGAGTTTCCGGCGTGCTCGGTAAATAGCTTTGCGCCGCGACGCTCAACTCATAACTCATCACCTGCACCGCTGCCGCAATATTGAGCGAGGAAAAATCCGGGTCGGCGGGAATGCTCACCAGCACTTGCGCCTTGCCCATCTCCTCATTGGTCAGGCCGGACATCTCGGTGCCGAACAGCAGCGCCACCGGCTGCGTGGCAGCCTGTTGCAACAGCAGCGGCATCGCCTCGCGCGGCGTCTTCACCTCGATCGAAATATCGCGCAGCCGCGCCGTCATCGCCACCGTGAACACCACGCCCTGCAGGGCTTCATCGATCGAGCTGCACACCACCGCATCGCGCAGCACATCATCGGCTCCCGCCGCCATCGCATCGGCCTGCGGGTCGGGGAAATGGCGCGGATTGATCAGGTACAAGTGGCGCAGACCCATGGTCTTCATCGCGCGCGCCGCCGCACCGATATTGCCCGGATGGGTGGTATGGCTGAGGACGACTCTTACCTGACTTAAATGATTTTGTTTATTCAAAACGTAATTCCAACTAAAATGCGCGCTGAATTCCCCAGCTCATTAAAAAGGTCGTACCAATATGCATCCCATGCTCAACATCGCGGTGAAGGCCGCGCGTCGCGCCGGCAATCTGATTCAACGCTCCGCCGACAAGATCGACCACCTCACCGTCACCAAAAAGTCCCACGCGGACTTCGTCAGCGAAGTGGACAGAGCCGCCGAACAAACCATCATCCAGACCTTGCTGGACGCCTATCCGGACCATGCGATTCTAGCAGAAGAGAGCGGCTCCCAAGGCGAATCGGAGTTCCTCTGGATCATCGATCCGCTGGATGGCACGACCAACTTTTTGCATGGCCTCCCGCAATTCGCCGTATCCATCGCCTTGCAGCACAGGGGCATCATCACCCAAGCCGTGATATACGACCCGACCAAGAATGAACTGTTCACCGCCACGCGCGGACGCGGCGCGTTCCTCAACGACAAACGCCTGCGCGTCACCAAACGCCTGCATCTGGCAGACAGCCTGATCGGTACCGGCTTCCCCTACACCAGATTCGAGCATCTGGATGCCTACATCGGCATCTTGAAAGAATTGATGCAAAAGACCGCCGGCCTGCGCCGCCCCGGCTCCGCCGCGCTGGACCTGGCGTGGATGGCGGCAGGACGCTACGACGGATTCTTCGAGACCGGCCTCAAACCCTGGGACATCGCCGCAGGCACGCTGCTGGTCACCGAGGCAGGCGGCATGGTCAGCGACCTGCACGGCTCGGACACTTTCCTCCAGACCGGACACCTGTGCGCGGGCAACCCCAACATCCACCCGCTGCTGCTGCAGGTGATGGCACCACATCTGACGCAAGGCTTGAAAGGCTGACGCAACGTCATGTCCGAACTCCATTCCCGGCCACAGGCAAAGCAAGAGCCAGGCGGCATTGCCAAAACCTCAGCCGGAAATCAGACGCCAATGATGCAGCAGTACCTGCGCATCAAGGCAGAGCATCCCGACATGCTGCTGTTCTACCGCATGGGCGATTTCTACGAACTGTTCCATGAGGACGCGGCGCGCGCGGCCAAGCTGCTCGACATCACGCTGACCCAGCGCGGCGCCTCCAACGGGTCGCCGATCAGGATGGCGGGCGTGCCTTACCATGCCGCCGAGCAATATCTGGCGCGGCTGGTCAAGCTCGGCGAATCGGTGGCGATCTGCGAACAGATCGGCGACCCCGCCACCAGCAAGGGCCCGGTGGAACGCAAGGTGGTGCGCATCGTCACGCCCGGCACATTGACCGATTCCGCACTGCTGGAAGAAAAGCGCGACAGCCTGTTGCTGGCAGTGCATGAGCACCAAGGCAAGCTGGGGCTGGCCTGGTTGAATCTGGCATCGGGACAATTTTTCGTGTCCGAGACCACCGCAGAGAATCAGGCTGCCGAACTGGAACGCCTGCAACCTTCCGAGATCCTGCATGCCGAAAACACTCGCCTGCAAGCCAACAACCATGCGGCTATCAAGACGCTGCCCGATTGGCACTTCGAACTGGAAACGTCGCGTCGCGCACTGTGCCAGCAGTTTGCCACACTCGACCTCGCCGGATTCGGTTGCGATGATTTCAGCGTGGGGCTGGAAGCGGCGGGCGCATTGCTCGGTTACGCCAAGCTCACCCAAGGACAAGCCATAAGCCACATCCGCGCCTTGCAGGTGTACAGTGCGGATCGCTACGTGCGCATGGACGCCGCGACGCGGCGCAATCTGGAGATCACCCAGACCCTGCGCGGCGAGCCCGCTCCCACGCTGCTGTCTCTGCTCGACACCTGTGCCACCAACATGGGCAGCCGCTTGCTGCACCACTGGCTGCACCATCCGCTGCGCGACCGTGCTGTGCTGAATGCAAGGCTGGATGCGGTAGACAAACTATTACTCCCCTCTCCCGCAAGCGGGAGAGGGGCTGGGGGAGAGGGTTACCGCACCGTCCACGAGCAACTCAAACCCTGCGTGGACGTGGAGCGCATCACCGCGCGCATCGCGTTGCGCAGTGCGCGCCCGCGCGACCTGTCCGGTTTGCGCGACACGCTGCTGACCTTGCCGCAACTGCACGCCGCACTGGCCGCGTGCGATTCGCCGTTGGTGAATACATTAACCGACGCACTGCAAGCCGATGCGCAGCTCGTCTCCATTTTGAAAGATTCTCTGCGCGCCGAACCTTCCTCACTCCTGCGCGAAGGCGGCGTAATCGCCGACGGCTTCGATGCCGAGCTCGACGAACTGCGCGGCATCCAAACCAACTGCGGCGACTTCCTGCTGGCGTTGGAAGCGCGCGAACGGGCGCGCACCGGCATTGCCACGCTGAAAGTCGAATACAACCGTGTGCATGGTTTCTACATCGAGGTGAGCCAGGCGCAAAGCGTCAACGTGCCGGACGATTACCGCCGCCGCCAGACGCTGAAGAACGCCGAGCGCTACATCACGCCGGAGCTCAAGACCTTCGAAGACAAGGCGCTGTCCGCCAACGAGCGCGCACTGGCGCGCGAGAAATTCCTCTACGAACAACTGCTCGACCAGCTCGCGCCGCATATCGCGACATTGCAACGCATCGCTGCTGCAATCTCCAAACTGGACGTGCTCGCCACTTTTGCCGAGCGCGCCACCACGCTGAATTTCAGCGCACCACAATTTTCCGACGAGTCACAGATCAACATCAGGCAAGGGCGGCATCCAGTGGTGGAAGCGCAAGTGGATACATTCACGCCCAACGACACCACGCTCAGCGAAGCAAGGCGCATGTTGCTGATCACCGGCCCGAACATGGGCGGCAAGTCCACCTATATGCGCCAGGTTGCATTGATCGCGCTGCTCGCGCATGTCGGCTGCTTCGTCCCGGCACAGCAAGCCGTGCTCGGCGAGATCGACCAGATATTCACGCGCATCGGCGCATCGGACGATCTCGCCAGCGGACGCTCCACCTTCATGGTGGAGATGACCGAGGCCGCCAACATCCTGCACAACGCCACCGAAAAAAGTCTGGTGCTGGTGGACGAGATCGGGCGCGGCACTTCCACCTTCGACGGCCTCGCCCTCGCCTACGCGATCGCGCGCCACCTGCTGGAAAAAAACCGCAGCTACACGTTGTTCGCCACGCACTACTTCGAACTGACGCGACTGTCCGAAGAATTCGCGCAACTCTCCAACGTCCACCTCGCCGCCATCGAACACCAGCACAGCATCGTGTTCCTGCACAGCGTCAACGAAGGCGCGGCCAGCCAGAGCTACGGCCTGCAAGTCGCCGCGCTGGCGGGCGTGCCGAACGACGTCATCAAGACTGCGAAGAAACAATTACACAAACTGGAACAAAACAGCGCCGCCCAGAATCCGCAGGGTGACCTGTTCGACAAGAAACCGGAGATGCCGGAACCGGAAGAGCATCCGGTGTTGAAATCACTGCGCGATTTTCAGCCGGATGAAATGAGTCCGAAGGAAGCGCTGGAAAAGATGTATGAACTGAAAAAGCTGGTGTTGTAGGGTGGGCTACGCCCACCATGTCGGGCGTAGCCCGACCTACATCTGTATCAGTTGAAGAAGCTGGTGTAGCTAACCCGCTTTCCCCGCAGCGGCGATACCTGAGATCTTGCCGAGCGCCTCGGTCAATTCTTTTACTTTGGCTTCCAACTCGGCCGAGTTTTGTACTTTGGCTTCCAGTTCGGTCAATTCTTTTACTTTGGCTTCCAATCCAGCCGTCATCTTTTCCATCTCGACCGTTTTTGCCTGTTCCTGTTTGAGGCTTTCCCGCAGCTGCTCGATGGTTTTAAAATGTTCGAGCAACTTGCTCTTCACGTCTTCAAGATGTGCATTCTTTTTTGCAAGCTCGAGAGCCTTCTCCTGGGCTTCCGTCAGGTTGTTTTGCGGAGCAGCGCTCTTTGCGTCGTCAGAAAATGCGCGAGTCTTGATCGTCGTCTTATCTGCGTTTGACATTGTGGATCTCTGTGGTCATTGAGAAGTTCAGGGAACGCTCGCGGCATGCAATGCATAGCCGTATTCAAGCTGCAGAAAAATTATAGCATGTAGTCCCGGCAACTGCTTAAGCCGCCATCTGCGCGGATACCGGCTGGCATCCGGCGTAGGCTAAGGTTGCGCGTTGTCCCGAGGTTTTGCGTTGACTGGATCGGGCGGTTGATTGCCGACTGCTGGCGGTAGTGTCGAGGTGTCTTCCTTGATCAACGGCGCGGCAAGCGGGGCAACGGCCGCTGGTTTGTTTGCCGCGGGCTGCGTGGCGGGAGGTGCCGCAACGGCTGGGGCTGCGGGCTGGGTCGGGACTGACAGCTTGGGGGGCTGTTGCATGCCCGTTTGATTCTTCGATGCGTTGTTGTTTGTGGCAAGCGGCGCCGTCTGCGGCTTGCTTGCTGTCAACGGTTTGGCCGTAACCGGCTTCGCAGCCATTGGCTTGATGGCGTTCAAACCGGGCGGTTGCGGGGGTGCACTCTTCGGGCCGGCCACCAGGCTGTCGATTTCGGTTTGTATCAACGTTTCCGATTTTCTCTTCACTGAAGCCTTGTTGGTTGTGAAATCTTCAGTTTGAAAAACTGGCGCACTTATCCGTATCCGTTCGCTCAAGGGGAGTGGCAGCGGTGCGCTCTGCATTTGTTGCAATGCGATCCACCCCTGCCAGGCTATTGCAGCAATCGCCATCACCGCCAGCGCCGTCAGCAACCATGCGCGGCGTTTTTTGTCCCGTTCGCGGATCACGCGAACCTTGGTCCTGCCGAAAATCGTACGGGTGATTTTCGCCTCGCCGATTTCCATCAACCTGTCCACTCTTGGCTGTGCGTTGGTAGCCAGCAATTGACGGTCTGAAATATCGAATTGGCTGATCTCGTGCCCCATTTTTCTGCTCCCTTAATTTTGCAACTCGACAGCCACATGATAACAAGTAATGACCGGGTTACAACCGGGAACGTGACGACGAACGGTCGGCCGGGTGCTGTCCATGTCTTGCAATGGTTGGGCTGTTTGCTTTATGTTATGGTTCGGCGCAGCGTTAAGTGCTGCATTCCGGCTTGGCATCGCTAAAGGGATCAGGCTCGAAATATTTTAATCATTAAGCAAGGTCAGCGTATACGGTTCACTAAAGGCTCAGAGTCCTTCAAGCAATTTGTCACGTTCAATAAAATGCCCCATCTTGTCGTTTCCATCTCCGGCCACGGTTTCGGCCATGTCGCACAGACCGCGCCTATCCTTAATCTGCTGCATGAGCAGATTCCGAAACTGAATCTCACGGTGCGTTCCGCCGCGCCGCTAGCCCATCTGCATTCGCGCATCCATGTACCTTTCGCCTATCTGCCCAGCGAGGGCGACATCGGCATTGCAATGTCTTCGGCGCTGGATGTTCGCGTCGAGGAAAGCCGCGAGGCCTATCGCGCCTTCCATGCGGACTGGGATGCGCGCGTCGCTAACGAGGCTCACCTGCTGCGCGAACTCAAGGCGGACTTTATATTTTCCAACGTCGGCTACCTGCCGCTGGCGGGCGCGCAGCGGGCTGGCATTCCGAATGCCGCACTGTGCTCGTTGAACTGGGCGGACATCTACCGCCATTATTTCGGTGATGACGCCATCACTGCGCAAATACACGGTTGTTACGCCAGCGCCGATGCTTTTCTGCGCGCCACGCCGGGAATGGCGATGAGCTACCTCGCCAATCTCGTTCCGGTCCCGCCCATCGCCGTTATCGGTACGAATCGGCGCGATGAACTCGACCGTCACTTGAAGTTGGCTAAACAGGAAAAACTGGTGCTGGTGAGCTTGGGCGGTATCGCCAGCCGCTTGCCCATTGAACGCTGGCCGCACATAGCCGGCGTGCATTGGCTGGTGCAGGACAGCTGGCAGGTCGAACATCCCGATGCCATCGTGCTCGAATCACTGCCGATGAGTTTCAACGACCTGCTGGCCAGCTGCGACGCGCTGGTCTGCAAACCCGGCTACGGCAGCTTCGTCGAGGCCGCAAGCTGCGGAGTTCCGGTGCTCTATGTCAGCCGCGCCGACTGGCCGGAATCGCCCGCCTTGATTTCATGGCTGCAACAGCACGGCCTGTGCCGCGAAGTCTCACGGCAGGCATTGGAACAGGGAAGGATCGCTGAGGTACTGGAAGAAATCTGGAAAGCACCGCGACCGAAGCCGGTTATTCCGGAAGGCGCAGAGCAGGTAGCGAATTGGTTAACGGAAAAAATGGATTTGTAGAATTGGGCCAACAGAGTTCTAATCCCATTCCAAGAGTAAAACAATCCGTAGGTCGGGCTGCGCCCGACAACTTGATCCGGCGGGCATATCCCACCCTACAAAAATGCATGTTTGATCTGGAATTGGAATAAGAACTGCCCAAAGACCTCTGCACAACGTAGCGAGCGAAGCTGAGACAAGGCAAAAAAAGGCGAGAAACCGGAATGTACAAAAAGTACATGAGGATTTTGAGCCATTTTTTAACGCCGTATCAGCGAGCGCAGTAGTTGAGCAGTGGTCTTTTTAGTGGACGTGCCCGCCGGGCTCATGCACATGACCATGTTCCAGCTCTTCGGCGGTAGCCTGACGCACACCGGCCACGGTGCAGTTGAAAGTAAGCGTCTTGCCCGCCAGCGGATGATTGCCGTCCACCGTCACTTCGTCGTCGGTCACATCCACCACGGTGAAGAGTATGAAATCTTCATCGTCCGAAGCCTCCGGTGCGCCTTCGAATTGCATACCGACAGCGACTTCTTTCGGGAATGAGCTGCGCGACTCGACTTCGACCAGACTGTGGTCGTATTCGCCGAAGGCGTCATCGGGCTGCATGGTCACGCTGATTTTGTCACCGACGCTTTTGCCGTGCAGTGCTTCTTCGACCAGCGGAAAGATGCCATCGTAGCCGCCATGCAGGTAGCTGATCTGCTCTTCGACTTTCTCCAGCAATTCGCCGGTCGAATCGAACAATTCGTAGTTCAGCGAAACAACCGTGTCTTTGGCGATTTTCATTTCATATCCTTTATCAAATTGAGAATTTCCTGCGCATGTCCGTGTGCCTGCACGCCGTACATGACATGACGCAACTTGCCGTGTTTATCGATCACGAACGTGGAGCGCTTGATGGACAATTTCTTTTGCCCGTCGACTTCCTTCTCATACATCACCCCATAGCGTTTGCAGACACGCGCATCGGGATCGGAGAGCAGCAATACCGACAGGCCGTACTTGTCGCGGAACGATGCATGACTGAGACAATCATCGCGGCTGACACCGATCACGACGGTGTCGAATTTGGCGAATTCTTCTTCGAGATCGCTGAACTCGTTGGCCTCCAGGGTGCAGCCCGGTGTGTCGTCCTTGGGATAGAAATACAGCACGACATTCTTATTGCCTTGCAGTGATGCAAGACTGAAAGTCTGCATCTCGGAATCAGGCAACTCGAAGTGCGGTGCTTCTATTCCGGTAGTAAGCTGAAAAAATAGCATTGATGTTTCCCCCTGTGCCGCATTTTAAACACTTTTCGGCCACGTTATAAAAGTATTTTGGTCATGTCCATAGCGGACATAGGGCGGCTATAATCCACGCAATGAAAAACAATCTTTCCCTGCTCGGAGGACTGACCGTCAACGAGTTTCTGCGCGACTACTGGCAGAAAAAACCGTTGCTGATCCGTCAGGCCTTTCCGGTATTCGGCGGACTGCTAGACCCGCAGCAGTTGATCGAGCTGGCCTGCACCGAAGATGTTCTGGCACGCCTGGTGACGCAGCAGCGCGGCCAATTCGAATTGCGGCAGGCGCCGTTCGAACCGCAAGATTTCGATCGCCTTGGTAATGCCAAGGGAGGCAAGGCCAAGTGGACGGTGCTGGTGCAGGGCGTGAATCATCATCTTCCCGAGGCAGCCGCACTGCTCAAACATTTCGCCTTCATTCCCCATGCGCGGCTGGACGATCTGATGGTGAGCTACGCGCCCAAGGGCGGGGGTGTCGGGCCGCACTTTGACTCCTACGACGTATTTTTGCTGCAGGGTTCGGGGCATCGCCGCTGGCAGATTTCCGCGCAGGCGGATCGCAGCCTGATCGTTGGCGCACCGCTGCGCATCCTGCGCGATTTCCGGGTCGAGCAGGAATGGGTTTTGGAAGCCGGTGACATGCTGTACCTGCCGCCGCACTATGCTCACAACGGCATCGCCGAAGACGACTGCATGACTTATTCCATCGGCTTCCGCACGCCCGCCTATCAGGAACTGGCCGAGCAATTCCTGGTGTATCTGCAGGACAGGATAACCGTGGACGGCATGTACGCCGACCCCGATCTGAAGACGCAGAAGCATCCTTCCGAAATCAGCGCGGCAATGCTGCAGCAGACGGAAAAAGCCATCAAGCAAGTACGCTGGGACAAGGAAGACATCGCCAATTTTCTCGGCTGCTACTTGAGCGAACCCAAGCCGCATATTTTTTTCGACGCGCCCGAACGGCCGCTGGGTCTGGCCAAATTCGGGCTGGCGGTACAAAAGCGTGGCGTACAGCTCGACCTGAAGAGCCAGATGCTATGTCATGCCGGCTGGATATTCATGAACGGTGAAGAACACCGGGTGAATGAGCGCGACTATCCCCTGTTGCGCACATTGGCAGATGAACGCGAATCGCCTGCCTTGCCGGACTGCACGACCGAGTTGATCGAGCTGCTTTACCAGTGGTATCTGGACGGTTATATTTCTCCCGTCTGAACTTTAGGGGTAGTTCATGAATAATGATCTGTTAAAACATACCAGGCTGGACGGCATCGTGGACTATATCGCCGCGCTCGATACGCTGTGTGAACTGGCGCAGCACAACCTGTATCTATTCGAGAAAAATTACGATGGAATGGGGTTCAACACCGAAGCGCGTTACTCGATACTGCGCAATTTCCTGCTCGCCAGCCCCGCCCACCGGCTGTTCGTGCTGACTCACGACACGCAATACCTGTCCACGCTATGTCCGCGCATGATGCTGCTGCTGCGCCAATTCGGCACCAGCATGTTCATCTTTCAGACACCGAAGAATCTGCAGTATATCTCCGAGCCGTTTTCTGTCGCAGACGATGCGCATTATGTGCGCCGTTTCCACTTTGACGACCCGCGCGGCATCCTTGCACAGCATGACCCTGAAAACGCGCGCGCCTTGAAATCGCGCTTTATGGAGATATGGACGTCTTCCCACCCGGCCATATCCTCTACCAAGCTGGGTTTATAGAAAAGAAAGTTTAAAATCCGTTGGATTTCCTTTAGTTAACTGATAGAATGCGCCGCCCTCGATTTTGGGTGCATTCCCATTTTTTTGTTTGGGGTGCATTAAAATACGGGCAAATATTTGTGCCCCTCAACTTTCAACCCTCAAGGAAATTAAAATGAAACGTACCGCTCTTGTTGCTGCTCTGCTGGCTCTTGCTTTGACCGCTTGTGGTAAAAAGGCTGAATCCACTGCTGCTGTAGTTGTTACTCCGGCTCCTGTCGCCGCACCAGAGGCTGCCTCTGCCCCTGTTGCTGCCCCTGTTGCCGCTCCTGCTGCAGCTGACGCAATGAAGAAGTAATCCAGCCGCAATTTAAGCAATAAATAAAGCCGACGCAAGTCGGCTTTATTATTTCCATCGTCCCGATATTCAGCCGATTTCGCGCCAGGCAAAGCCGTCTTCCTGCGTTGCCACGCCCACCCAGCTTTCTTCGCACGCAGCCGCGACGCTCAACGCACGCACGGCAAGTGCCGGCGTATTGTTCCTGCGGCTGAGATGCGCGGCGACCAGGTGCTGCAACCGGGTCGCATCCAGCCTGGCCAAGATGCCGGCGGCTTCCTGATTGTTCAGGTGCCCGAAACGCCCGCCCACACGCTGCTTCAGGCTGTACGGGTAATCGCTGTTCATCAGCATTTCAGCATCGTGATTGCACTCCAATACCAAAGCATCGCAGCCGCTCAGCGTCTGTTCGATATGCGCCGTACTGCATCCGGTATCGGTCAATACGCCCAGCCGCCGCGTTCCATCGTTGAACACGAATTGCACCGGCTCGGCAGCATCGTGCGGGACTGAGTAAGGGATGATCTCGATGTCGCCGATCGCGAACGCCAGTTGGGGATCGATTTCCCGGATGTTGGCAATATCAGAAAAGGCTTTCTCCTGACTGCGCAACGTGCCGTGCGTGAGCCAAACCGGCAGATTGAATTTACGCGCCAGACGTGCCACACCGCTGACATGATCACCGTGTTCGTGCGTGACGACAATGCCGCTCAATTGTTCGGGGGAAACACCCAGACGCGCCAGACGCGTGACGGTGTCCTGCAATCCAAAGCCGCAGTCCATCAGCACTTGCGTCCGACCGACTGCGACCAGTAGCGCGTTACCTTCGCTACCGCTACCCAAAGAAGCAAAACGCATGGGACTGAATTCTCACTTCACTGTTTACTGATGTTTTTAAACATCGCCTCAAGCATCTGTTTGCTTGCCTTGTTGCTTGCACCGTTCTGATCGGCGATAGACACTTCGCACGATGTCCCGCCATCCTTGACATACACGCGATAGTGCCTGAGGGTATCTTCGTTGCTCTTCCAGAACTTCAACTTGTCCAGCCAACCGTACTCCATTTTGATCGGGCGCAGGTAGTAGACACCCTTTTCGCGATCCTTGTCTTCCACGGCCAAACCCGCGCTTTCGATAGCCAGTCCCACTCTGCGCCAGGATCTGTCGAACGCATCGTTCACCACGATGATGGTCTTACCATCGGCAATCTCGCGCAGGCTGGCCGTCCCCGCCGGCTCTGGCGCACTGACCGGACTGGCCGCAGGCACCGCACTGGCTGCCGCCACCGGGCTCGCAGCCGTCGCCTTCAATGCATCGGCCGCCCGGGCTTCGCTGCTGCCAAAACGCACCATCAGGCGCTGCAGCATGATCGCTTCCTTCTCGGGATCATTACCGCGCGCTTGCCACTGCGAGACCTTCTTGTCACTGGAAAACATTTCTTCCATGCCGCGTTGGGTGATATATACCTCGGTACTCGCTCCGTCCTTGCCGCGCTCCAGACGAGTGGTATATTGGTCGCTCTCACCAACAGAATAGACCTTGTCGTCGAGCCGTTGCTCGCTATCATTTCGAAAGTTTGCATTCGGGATTTTGGCCCGATTTTCCACCCAATCGGTTTCCATCACGCCTGCCGCCGGCTCTTCTTTCTTGATTTTCAGTCCGTTATCTATCCAGAACTCTTTGACCAAAGGCCAGACATTTTCCGGCTTGTCGCTGATCTGCAACCAGCGCTGCGCACCGTTGCGTTCCAGGCGCACACCCGGTATCTCCGGCAATATCGCACCGGCACCACCGCTTTGCGCAGCACCACCCTTGCTGTAATCCGAATAGGTCGCGACCGCTCCACCCTCTCCCGGCATCTTGTAACGTTCGTCGCTACCGCCGAGCGTGGTCAGGTCAGGCGGCACTTCAAGCGTCGGCACTTTCGATGCAGCAGCACCGTAATCGATACGCTTGCCGTCAACTCCCAGCGTGCTGCAACTCACCAACGAAACCAGCACCGCGCTGGTAATCCCGATCTGCAAAAATTTCATTGTTTCTCTCCGGCTGTACAACATGATTAATTCAAGAATTCACTCGCAGGGTATTGAAAAACGTAGCGAGAGGCGATCAGGCAAGGCGGAAATTGGCGAAAAAGCGGAGTTTACACAAAGTAAATGAGCATTTTTCGACGGTTTCCAACGCAGCATCATCGCCTCGCATAACCAATGACTTAGTTGATGTAGTTTACCAACTTAGTCAGATGGCTAGTCGTTTCATCAGTAGTTTTTCAACGCCCTGCTAAAGCACACCAGCCTGACGCATCGCTTCCTCGACCACCGGGTATGCGGATGGCGACAAAGGGGTGAGCGGCAGGCGCAACGTGTTCTTCATCTTGCCCATGCGCGCCACCGCCCACTTCACCGGGATCGGGTTGGCTTCGACGAACAGGTTGCGATGCAAGCCGAGCAAACGGAAATTGATCTCGCGCGCCTTGGCGACCTCGCCGTTCAGCGCGGCGACACACATCTCGTGCATCAACTTGGGCGCGACGTTCGCCGTCACCGAGATCGTGCCGTGCGCGCCGAGCAGCATCAACGCCAGCGTGCTGGCATCGTCACCGCTGTATACCGCAAAATCTTTCGGCGCGCGCTGCAACAGATCGCTGCCGCGCTCGATGTTGCCGGTCGCATCCTTGATGCCGACGATGTTGGAAATCTGCGCCAGGCGCAGCACCGTGTCGTTGTTCATGTCGGCCACGGTGCGTCCCGGCACGTTGTACAGGATGTGCGGCATATCCACCGCCTCGGCAATGGCCTTGAAGTGCAGATACAAACCTTCCTGGGTCGGCTTGTTGTAATAGGGCACCACCGTCAGCGAAGCATCAGCGCCGGCCTTTTTCGAAAAGGACGCCAGCTCGATGGCCTCCTTGGTGGAATTCGCGCCGGTTCCGGCGATGATCGGTATGCGCTTGGCAGCGTGCTTTACCGCCTCGGCGATCAGCAACTCGTGTTCTTCCACGTTCACGGTGGGCGATTCACCGGTCGTGCCGACCACCACGATGCCATCCGTGCCCTGCGCGATGTGAAAATCGATCAGTCCGCGGAACGCCGCCATATCGAGGCTGCCGTCTTCCTGCATCGGGGTGACGATTGCAACCATACTGCCTGTGATCATTTTCCCTTTGCTTATCATTCCCGGACTCACCATTCTTTGCTTGGCTGAAAAAATAAAGGAGGCATTCTACCGTATTAAGGCCGCACCCCAAAGGGCTGCGCGACAAAAGTCACACGACTGTGAAATAATGCCCTCACTTTTGAATTAAGCCATCATCATGTCTGCAACAACCCTTGCCGCGCTGCATCCCGGCGATATAGCCACTATCGCCTCGATACATGCCGAAGAAGCACTTCACCTGCGCCTGCTCGCCCTGGGCTTCCGCACTGGAAAACAGATCGAGATGATCCGCAAAGCCAGCTTCTCCGGCCCCCTGCAAGTGCGCATCGGCACCACCGACGTCATGCTGCGGCGCAGTGAAGCGGCAAAAATCAGCGTGGAAAAATTATGAACCGCGTTAATCCACTCGAAAGAAAACGCAATTGTCCGAAAAACTTTTGGCCGGGCACCCGTAGGAGCGCAATTCATTGCGCGATGTTTCTGGATCGCCCGATAAATCGGGCTCCTACAAAGCACGAATAATCTAATGGGCAATTTGAGATGAAACGTATTGCTTTGCTCGGTATGCCCAACACCGGCAAATCCACGCTGTTCAACCGCATGACCGGCGGCGCTGCGCGCGTCGGCAACTGGCCGGGCATCACGGTCGAACTGCTCAGCGGCAAGATATTGCTGGGCGAAGGCATGGTGGAGATCATCGATCTGCCCGGTATCTACGACCTGCACGGCTTTTCCGACGACGAACAGGTGGTGCGCCACTTCCTGCACGACAACGTCCCCGACCTCGCACTGGTCATCGTCAACACCACGCAGATCGAACGCCAGATGAGTCTGCTGCTACAACTCAAGCAGCTCGACCTGAACATCGTGGTGATGCTCAACATGGCAGACGAAGCGAAGAAATTCGGCATCAGCGTCGATGTGGCAAAAATGTCCGCGCTGCTGGAAATGCCGATCTTCCTGCTCAGCGCAAAATACGGCAGCGGCTATCCCGAAGCGCTGCAAGCCATCACCAAAGCATTGCGTTACCCCACGCCCGGCATGGCGGAGCATCTGCGCAGCCAGCTGGAACAGGACGGACATCTCGAAACGGAAATGGCGCGCGTGCTGAAGCATACCGTGCAAGTCCCCGCGCGGCTGTCGGACAACCTCACCGAAAAACTGGATAGCGTGATACTGCATCCGTGGCTGGGGCTGCCGATCTTCTTCGCCGTCATGTATCTGCTGTTCCAGGGCATCTTCATCTTTGGCCAGCCGCTGCAAACCGGCATCGCCGCACTGTTCACCTGGCTGCGCGAGACTGCGCTGGTGCCGCTGCTGGGCGGCCTGCCGCAAGCGGTGCAAGGCCTGCTGCTGGACGGCATCTACAACGGCGTGGCCACCGTCGCGGCGTTCGTGCCCATCATCGTGCTGTTTTTTCTGTTCATGGCGATGGTGGAAGACAGCGGCTATCTGTCGCGCGCCGCATTCCTGATGGATGCGCTGATGGCGCGCCTGGGTCTGGACGGACGCGGTTTCGTGATGCTGCTGATGGGCTTCGGCTGCAACGTGCCCGCGCTGATGGGCACTCGCGTGATGCGTTCGCGCGCGATGCGTTTGCTCACGATGCTGGTGATCCCGCTCTCGCTGTGCTCGGCGCGCCTGCAGGTATTCATCTTCTTCACCGCCGCGCTGTTCTCGCCCAAGGCCGCACCAATAGTTCTGTTCAGTCTGTACCTGTTCAGCTTCGGAGCCGCGATACTCACTGCGCTGATATTCAAGAACCGCTTCAAGAACAACGAACCGTTCGTGCTGGAGCTGCCGCCCTACCGATTCCCCACCTTGCGCCAGATGGTGCTGCGCGGCTGGCTGGAAGTGCGCCACTTCCTGCGCCGTGCCACCAAATTCATCGTCGCCGGCGTCGTGATGGTCTGGTTGCTGACCCACCTGCCGCTGTCAGCCGTCCCCGCCAGCGCCGACACGCTGGCTGGAATGATAGGCGGCGCGCTGCACCCCTTCTTCGCACCAGTCGGCATCAACGAGCAACTCACCATCGCGCTGATCTTCGGCTTCATCGCCAAGGAAATCGTTATCGGCGCGCTCGCGGTGATCTACGGACTGAGCGGCGCTGCGCTGGGCCACGCGATAGGTCAACAACTGGACTGGGTGCAAGCATACAGCTTCATGCTGTTCACGCTGCTCTACACCCCCTGCCTCGCCACCGTCGCCACGCTGCAAAGCGAATCCAAGCAGACCAGCTTCACCGTGCTGTCCCTCGCCTGGTCGCTGGGGCTGGCGTGGCTGGTGAGCTTTGTGTTTTATCAGGGCGCGAGGGCGTTGGGGTATTAAGTCAGGTAGGGCGGAAGCCCCGCAGGGGCGTTCCGCCAATAGCCAATTCCATTTCAAATGGTAAAATGGAAATGGAATTAGGGAGGCCTTATTGGGTATATTTTAGAGAAAATGCGGACGCGGATTCAACTTCAAAGCGCAACAGCTAATAGTGGCGTGGGAAGACAGCAAATTCTTCAAGCGCGTACACAACCACGACTTCAGCAAAATCACCTTCGGCGACGACGACCAATGGATTACCTGGCAGGCATAGCTGTCAGGGATTTTCGTGGATGCCGATATACGGGTGTTTACGGATTACACAGAAGCACGGGCTTGGGTTCAGAAGTATTCATCCTACACGAGGCCAAATGAGATGAGAATCCTGAAAACATTCTCGCCAATCTCCTTTGCTTTCGCCCTGTCAGCGTGTGTTTTTGTGCCAGCGGTTGATAAATATGAGGATACATCGTCCACCTGCAAAACCTACACAAGAAGCATGTCACTCAAGGCGCTTCATATGAATGGTATGTGTGATGACAAGGGGTGTCTTGGTGGAGTGCTAGTCCTTTCTGCGGGGAGCGCACTAATTTCAGGCAGCATCGTTTTGACAGGCATTACCGTTCATTGGCTTGAGTATCAAGGCACATGCAGTGATAGTTACCTCAACGTTACGAAGCAGTTGTTCATTGAGTCCGTCAACAAACCCAAAACGACACCGGCAAGTTAGTTTGCGCACAGGTGGTCAGTTTTAAACGCGTGCCAACAGGACAATCCGGGTTTATCATGCAACCAATTCTCTACATCGACTACGACGGCGTGCTGCTGAAGACGTGCGTCCAGTAAAACGCCGTCCGGTCGTCTTTGAGAACAACAAGATAAGTTTGAGTCCACTTTTCGAGCATGTGCCATTGCTTCAGCGGCCGGCGCCGTACCCCTAGCTGCAGTGCCGTCAACGTCGTGGGTTCGGCATTTGGGCTATAGCTACGCCGTGAAGCAATCTCGCTATAACCGCCGAAATGCGCAACCTATCAAATATTTCAAAACTTAACCGTGGTCAAGGATTACACCAATCAGTTCTCGCACAATCGAATCGTTCTATTGAGATTTGCGAAATTGCATGACAACGCCGGGCATCTCGATGGCGTCATGTAGCAAGTTATTTTCAGTAGATTCGATTGAGCGGCAGCTTGATCGACGAGCCAGTGCATCTGAGTTGAAAAGTGGTGTATTACCCGGATGCCGATTGCGTTTCATTGTAGCGAGTTAGCATCCCTTGGCGGGACCTAATATTCAAGTATCAAGCATACGGCGCGATGGGAGATTGAACAAAGAAGTCACGCATAACACTAGCGGATATAAATTTTATAAAAATTTCTAGGAGGAAACCTTCATGAATCATCAGAGCCAAGTCGCAACTGACAGCAATGTCCATAGTCCGAAGTGGGGTAATCGTTGGGTCCAGCTTGTTTTGGGCATCATATGCATGGCCATGATCGCCAACCTGCAGTACGGCTGGACGGTGTTCGTCGATCCCATGCACGACAAGATGGGCTGGACCAAGGCAGCCATTCAGGTCGCCTTTTCCGTTTTTGTATTGACCGAAACCTGGCTGGTCCCAGTCGAAGGCTGGGCGATGGATAAATTCGGTCCCCGTCCCGTCGTAATGTTTGGTGCCGTCCTGGTGGCGGCCGCCTGGGTCATGAATTCGATGGCAGACTCCCTAGAAATGCTTTACTTCGCGGCGGTGATCGCCGGCGTCGGCGCCGGTTCCGTCTATGGCACTTGCGTGGGCAACGCCCTGAAGCTGTTTCCGGACAAGCGCGGCCTGGCCGCCGGCCTGACTGCCGCCGGATTCGGTGCCGGTGCGGCGATCACCATCATTCCGATCTCCAACATGGTGAAAACCGGCGGCTACCAGCAGGCCTTCTTCACCTTCGGCCTGCTCCAGGGCGCGGTGATCCTGGTGATGGCGCTGTTCCTCGTCCGCCCGGCGCTCAAGGGTTTCGCCGCGGCGGTCAGCAACAAGGCCAATCCCATGAGCCAGCACCACTACACGCCCAAGGAGATGCTGAAGACGCCGGTGTTCTGGTTGCTCTATGTCTGCTTCGTGCTGGTCGCCGCCGGCGGCATCATAGCCGCGGCACAAGTCGCCCCGATCGCCAAGGACTACGGCGTCGCGGCGCTGCCGATGGATGTTTTCGGCGCGACCATGCCGCTGCTGACCCTGGTCCTGGTGATGGACAACCTGTGCAATGGTTTTACCCGACCACTGACAGGCTGGATCTCCGACAAGATTGGCCGCGAGAACACCATGCTGATGGTGTTCATGGGTGAGGGCATAGCGATCTTGGGCCTGATGCAGTTCGGCCACAATCCGATCGGCTTCATGATTTTCGCGCCGATGATTTTCCTCTGCTGGGGCGAGATATTCTCCATCTTCCCTGCGGTTAGCGGCGACACCTTCGGCATGAAGTTTGCCGCAGCCAACAACGGCTTCCTGTACACAGCCAAGGGCACGGCCTCGCTGCTGGTGCCGCTGGCCAGCGTGCTCACGGCGTACACCGGCAGCTGGGTGGTGGTACTCTGGGTCGCTGCGTTCATGAGCATTGCATCCGGTTTGCTGGCCAAATTCGTGATCATGCCGATGCGTCGGAAAATGATCGACGTGAAAAATGTAGTCGCGGGAAGCCTCCAGTCGGTTTAAAACCGAATCGGACGGAGCGGGCTCCTTGTGGGTCCGCTTGGTCCGTGTCACGAGATGCGCGTGGAGTCGGACTACGTGCCATTTTCAGTCAAGGCGACTGGCTGTGTGAATGAGGCGATCTCTTCAGGCGATGCCATCTGTTGAAAAAATCGGCCCGGCTCAATGTGAGGGTGACGTAGTTTCGTAAACCCACATTGCGCTGGACGGTGTCGTGATCCACATCGCGCATTTGCGCGAAAAATTATGAATATTCATGAATACCAGGCAAAGAAATACTGCGCAAGTACACTGTGAAAACACCGCGCGGTTTCCCATGCTTTTCCATAGATGATGCGGTGCAGGCAGCGGTGTAATGCTGGCGAAATCCATCGATGAGGTGCGCGAGCATGCCTCGAAAATTCTGGACATGACGTTGGTCATCCATCAGACCGGCCCTGAGGGGGCGGGTGGTGAAACGGCTGTTGATCGAAAAGGGCGCTGACATCAAGAAGGAGCTTTATGTCGGCATGGTAGTGGACCGCGGCAGCCAGCGCGTAGCGTTGATGGCGCCCAGCGAAAGCGGCATGGACATCGAAGAAGTCGCCGCCCACACGCAGGAAAACTCCATCCCGCAGGCGCGTGCCTTCATGCAAAGTCTGTACAAGACTATCGATGAATGCGAACGCTCACCTGCGAAGCAGCGGGCCAGCTGATGGAACCAGGCCTGGGGAAGTCCGACCTGTGTCGGCATTGGCCGTGATCCTGCAAGCATTACCGTCACACGTAATCCTGCCGAAATGGGCAAGCTGCCCAATTTGGTGTTGTGCGCGATTTTTTCCTTGAAGTTCGGCTAGCGCACGACCGGCAGTAAACAAATTGAGGGAAGCTAATCCAATCTCGGTTTTGAAAAGAGAGCATCAAAATGGTACGGCGCTGGGTTCGTTTTAATGAGGGTGGAGTCGTCCGCTTCGGTACGCTCGAAGGCAACCAGATTCGGGTTTATCTGGGAGACATGTTTGACGGCCCCGAGCCCACGGATATGACCGTAAAGCTGGGTGATGTCAGGCTACTGACACCTACTCAGCCAAGCAAGATCATCGCGATGCGGAACAACTTCCGCGCGCTCCGTGAGAAATTGAATTTGGCGACCCCGGCTGAACCTTTGTATTTGATCAAGGCACCGAACTCGTATCTCAACCCGCATGAAACGATCCGTAAACCGTCTTGCGATGGCAAAGTCGTTTTCGAAGGCGAGCTTGGCATTGTGATCGGCAAGACATGCAAGGAAGTGTCCGAAGAAAACGCGATGAATTACGTCTTTGGCTATACCTGTGCCAATGATGTCACGGTGGTTGACATTTCGAATCGCGATCCATCCTTTGCGCAGCGGGTTCGCGCCAAAGGTTTCGATACATTCTGTCCATTCGGACCGGTGGTCGCGACCGGCCTTGATCCCGCAATGCTCGTCGTCAAGACGGTTCTCAATGACGAGATCAGGCAAGACTATCCGATCAACGACATGCTTTTTTCGGTGCGACAACTCGTGAGCATGATATCGAGGGACATGACGCTGAACCCTGGCGATATTATGTTGTGCGGAACCTCGGTCGGGGTCGGTTCAATGAGGCCAGGTAGCACCATCGAGGTCGAGATTGACGGCATCGGAAAGCTCAGCAACCACTTCCAATAATATTGCTTGATCGACCGCGTGGCCGGCGCTCGATTCATACTGCGCTTCAAATGCAAGGAGCGATCGGGTTGCAATATCCGCAATTGAACCGGATGACCTGTTACCCGATCTTGTTCTTGTCAATACACTAGTGTAGTGCATCGTTCTTGGTGATACTTATGTTCAAACCCTTGCAGGTCGGTTGGCACTATCCTGGTCAGATTTTTCCCTGATGTTTGAGTCGGCTGAGGGTTTCCGGGGAGAGGTTGAGATAGGACGCGAGTTCTTTTTTCGGGATCAGGTCGAACAGATCGGAATGCTTGCGCAGAAAGCGGTGCACGCGCCCCGGCGCATCGAGCAGATGCAGCGTGATGGTATGGCCCATGATCTCGCTCATCAGATGCATGACTTCATACTCGAAGCGCTGCTTGACCTCGCCATGGGCTTCCATGAACGCCACCCATTGCTGCATCGGCAGCTTGGCCACCCGCGCCTTGGTCACGCACACGATGCTGTACGGCGTGGGCGTCTTCAGGCGCCAGGCCGCATAGCTGGTTTCGATGTCGCGCTCGACGGCAAAGCGCAGGATCATTTCATGCGCTTTCTGGCTGGTGACCACGCGCTTCAAGATGCCGTCGAGAATGAAGTACTGCTCCATTTCATGCACGCCCTGGTGCAGCAAAAAATCCCCCTTGTTGTAATCGGCGATCACCAGATGCGGCTCGAGCGCGGCCATCTCGCTGTCACGCATTTCCTTGAGCACGATGTTTTGTTTCAATTGCACGCGAATGATGTCTTTTTCCAGATGGTGGTCGATAAAAGTCATGACAGGGTAGGAGGTGAGTTAATCGAATGCGGCAAATATCATCTGCCGAAAATTGACTGCGGTCAATGAGAAGCGCATGTCCTACTCGCTATGATGGCGACACTGAATAAACGGGCTGCACTGCAACAAGCGCGCAGCGCGGGAAGTGTACCGGTTTCGCCCCTGAAACCCGTTGATGACCGGACGGTGCAACGAGACCTTGTGAAAACGAGCCAGGGCGGTGAAATCAGTCTTCGGAGACTCGCACGATTTCCACACCGAGGTGAAAAAATCTGGTGGGCTTTGACTTGAGTCAACGGGTTTTTTACCGGGTGCGCCAGGTACCTTCAACCGCATAGCAGAACCTTTATCGAATTCAAACGAAGAAAGAGGTATTTTATCATGACAAGCGACATTCAATCTCCCGAGCAAACCGACGGGTTTCACCTCGTCATCGACGCGTTGAAGCTCAACGGGATCACCAACATCTATGGCCTGCCCGGTATTCCAATCACGGATCTGACCCGCAAGATGCAGGCCAACGGCATGCGCGTGATCTCGTTCCGTCATGAGCAGAACGCCGGCAACGCGGCGGCCGCCGCAGGTTTCCTGACAAAGAAGCCCGGTATCTGCCTGACGGTATCCGCCCCCGGTTTCCTCAACGGCCTGACCGCACTGACCAATGCGACAACTAATTGTTTCCCGATGATCCTGATCAGCGGCTCCAGCGAGCGCGAGATCGTGGACCTGCAACAGGGTGACTACGAGGAGATGGACCAGCTGGCCATCGCCAAACCCCTGTGCAAGGCCGCCTTCCGCGTGCTCAATGCCGAAGACATCGGCGTGGGCATCGCCCGCGCCATCCGCTCCGCCGTCTCCGGCCGTCCGGGCGGTGTGTACCTGGACCTGCCCGCCAAGCTGTTCGGACAGGCCATGGACGCCGCGGCCGGCAAGGCTTCGCTGATCAAGGTGGTGGACCCGGCTCCGCGCCAGATCCCGGCCCCGGACGCCGTCAAGCGCGCCTTGGACCTGCTCAAGAGCGCCAAGAAGCCCCTGATCCTGCTGGGCAAGGGCGCCGCCTACGCCCAGGCCGATGCCGACATCCGCGCCTTGGTCGAGAAGACCGGCATTCCCTATCTGCCGATGTCCATGGCCAAGGGTCTGCTACCCGACACGCACGAGCAGTCGGCCTCTGCCGCCCGATCGTTCGTGCTGCCGGAAGCCGACGTCGTGCTGCTGGTCGGTGCGCGGCTGAATTGGCTGCTTTCGCAAGGCAAGGGCAAGACTTGGGGTGGCACGAACCATAAGGCCTGGGGCGGCCAGAAATTCATCCAGATCGACATCTCGCCGACCGAGGCTGACAGCAACGTGCCCATCGAGGCCCCGTTGGTCGGCGATATCGGCTCCTGTGTGTCGGCCCTGCTGGCCGGTATCGGCTCGAACTGGGCCAAGCCGCCGGCCGAATGGTTGAACGCCATCGCCGAGCGCAAGAACAAGAACGTCGCCAAGATGGCCGAGACCCTCGCCAAAAATCCGACGCCAATGAACTACCATAGTTCGCTGAACGTGGTGCGCGACATCATCAAGGCCAACCCGGACGCCATCCTGGTCAACGAAGGCGCCAACGCGCTGGACTTCACGCGCTCCATCGTTGACATGTACAAGCCGCGCAAGCGCCTGGACGTCGGCACCTGGGGTATCATGGGCATCGGCATGGGCTTTGCCGTGGCGGCTGCCGTGGAAAGCGGCCAGCAGGTCATCGCCATCGAGGGTGACAGCGCCTTCGGCTTCAGCGGCATGGAAGTCGAGACGATCTGCCGCTATAATCTGCCGGTCTGTGTAGTCATCATGAACAACAACGGTGTCTACCGCGGCGACGAAGTCAATGTGACTGGTGGAAAGGATCCGTCGCCCCTGGTGTTCGTCAAGGGCGCACGCTACGAAAAGATGATGGAAGCATTCGGTGGTGTCGGCGTGCTCGCCACCACCCCGACCGAGTTGCGCAAAGCCATGGAAGAAGCCATCAAGTCCCGCAAGCCCACCCTGATCAATGCCGTCATCGATGAAACCGCAGGCACCGAAAGCGGCCGCATCACCAGCCTGAACCCGCAAAGCGTCGCAAAAAAGAAATAAGTTACCATTCACCAAGGAGATAAACAAATGCCAAACAAGCCACTCAAAGATATCAAGATCATCGACTTCACCCACGTGCAAGCGGGGCCTGCCTGTACCCAGATGCTGGCGTGGTTTGGCGCTGATGTGATCAAGGTGGAGCGCCCCGGTTCGGGCGATGTCACCCGCAGCCAGCTGCGCGACATCCCTAATGTCGACGCGCTGTACTTCACGATGTTGAACAGCAACAAGCGCTCCCTGACCCTGGACACCAAAACTCCAGAAGGCAAGGCCGTGCTGGAAAAGCTGATCAAGGAATCCGACGTGCTGGTCGAGAACTTCGGCCCGGGCGCACTCGACCGCATGGGCTTTTCCTGGGAACGCATCCAGGAGCTCAACCCCAGGATGATCCTGGCTTCGGTCAAGGGCTTCAGCGAGGGTCACGAATACGAAGACCTCAAGGTCTATGAAAACGTGGCCCAGTGCGCCGGCGGCGCTGCTTCCACCACCGGCTGGTGGAAGGGAGAGCAATCCGGCCCGCTGGTTTCTTCTGCCGCCCTGGGTGACACCAATACCGGCATGCACCTGGCCATCGGCATCCTGACCGCCTATATCGGCCGGCAGCAGACCGGCAAGGGCCAGAAGGTGGCGGTGGCCATGCAGGACGCCGTGCTGAACCTGTGCCGCGTCAAGATGCGCGACCAGCTGCGTCTGGACGCCGTCGGCCACCTGGAAGAGTACCCGCAGTTCCCGCACGAGATGGAAGCGTTCGCCGACAGGGTGGTGCCTCGCGGCGGCAACGCCGGTGGCGGCGGTCAGCCCGGCTGGATTTTGAAGTGCAAGGGCTGGGAAACCGACCCCAATGCCTACATCTACTTTACGATCCAAGGCCAGGCCTGGGCACCGATTTGCGACGCCATCGGCAAACCCGAGTGGAAGACCGACCCGATGTACATGACACCCAAGGCACGCCAGCCGCATATCATGGACATCTTCGGTACCATCGAGGAGTGGCTCAAGGACAAGACCAAGTTTGAGGCCGTCAATATCCTGCGCAAGTTCGACATCCCGTGCGCCCCGGTGTTTTCGATGAAGGAACTGCTCCATGACAAGTCCCTGCGCGCGAGCGGCTCGATCGTGGAAGTTCCCCACAAGGAGCGCGGCAGCTACTGGACCGTGGGCAGCCCGATCAAGTTCTCCAACCTCAAGCCCGAGATCACCGCTTCCCCGTTGTTGGGCGAACACACCGATGAAGTTCTGGCCGAGCTCGGTTACGACAAGGGACAGATTGCCGTGATGCATGCGGCGAAGGCAGTTTGAAGACCGGTAATTAACATAGTGCTCTAAGAGCGGCGTTCAGGTGCCTGTATGGGTTTCGGAACGCCGCTCTAATCTTTCAGGGATAAGGGGTAGGTCTATGCACTCAGCAATTGATTTCAAGCAGCTCGTAGAGGCAGTAGGCGATGCGATCGTCGTTTGTGACGCAAACGGCGCGATCACGGTGTGGAACCCGGCGGCCGAGCGCTTGTTCGGCTTTGCCGAAAGCGAGGCGCTGGGCCAATCGCTCGATCTGATTATTCCGGAGCGGCAGCGCCAGCGCCACTGGGATGGTTATCACAAGACAATGCAGACAGGGCAAACCCGTTACGGTAATGATGTGCTGCGGGTGCCGGCGCTGCATAAAGACGGGCGCGCCTTATCGATTGCGTTTACGGTGGCCATGCTGTTTTCGGCAGAGAAAAAGGTGACGGCCATTATCGCGATAATTCGCGATGAAACCGCTCGCTTTAGTGAAGAGCGCAGTTTGCGCAAACGCTTGGCGGAACTTGAAGCCAAATAAAGCACCCCCGCGGCAAGCAGCGGGGTATTAACTGCGCTCTTCAATCTGCCGGCTTTCAGCCACAGCCTTCGCCCCAAGGGACGGGGAATTGAACCCACAGAGATTAAAGTGGCTTGTTAGCGTTTTCCCGACTCCAGTCTCGATTGATCGCTTTGAAAGAATGCGTGCCTGTACGGGGGCGCTGTTTGGCATAGTTTTAGCGGGTTTGTGCAGCTATCTATTGCTCGGTAATACGCCAGATCCAATCTGGCTCATTGCACCGATGGGCGCATCCACCAATTCGTAGCGATGCTACGGAGTGTCATCGTTCCTGCTTGCCAAGGATGTTTAAGCCGGCGATGCAATGGAATTCAAGTCGTTCGCCGATCAAAGCCGGCTTTTTGCAAAGCGAACTCGATACAGCGGTAAGTCCGCTGTAGTTTCAGTAAGCTGCGTATCTAGACTACGAGCATGATTTTCCCCACATGCGAACTTGTTTCCATCAGCGCATGGGCTTGAGCGGCCTGCTGCAGCGGAAAGGTTTTATAAATAACCGGCTTGATTTTCCCGGATTCGATCAAAGGCCAGACATGTTGCCGCAATTGGGACGCGATGGCTGCCTTGAACGCGACTGGACGCGGACGCAGCGTCGAGCCGGTCACTGTCAAGCGACGAAGCAAAATCTGTCCCAAACTGACATTTGCTTTGCCGCCACCGAGCAATGCGATGAACACCAGGCGCCCATCATCGGCCAGGCAGCTGATTTCGCGGGGGACATAATCGCCACCCACCATGTCCAGGATTACGTCGGCACCTTTGCCATCCGTGGACAATTTGACGATCTCGACAAAATCTTCTGTCCGGTAATTGATGCAGCGTTCCGCCCCAAGCGCTTCGCATGCACGGCATTTTTCATCAGAACCCGCGGTTGCAAAAACACGGTGTCCAAGCGCTGTCGCAAGCTGGATCGCAGTCACGCCGATACCCGATGAGCCGCCTTGCACCAGCAGGGTTTCTCCATCTGCCAGTCTTGCCCGGTCGAATACATTGCTCCATACGGTGAAAAACGTCTCAGGCAGGGATGCCGCTTCAATCGCATTCAACCCCTTCGGCACAGGCAGGCAGAGTTCAATCGATGCTGCGCAATATTCCGCATAGCCGCCACCTTGCACCAGCGCGCAGACCAGTTCTCCTTTTTTGAAACCGCTGCCGGCTAAATCGCCATCAACAATTTCTCCCGCTACTTCCAGTCCGGGGAGATCCGATGCGCCGGGAGGAACCGGATAATTACCGGTGCGCTGCAGCACGTCCGGGCGATTCACGCCGGACGCATGTACCTTGATCAGGACCTGTCCAGGTTGAAGTGCCGGCAGCGGCCGTTCGCACATTTTCAATACCTCGGGAGGTCCGGGTTGGGTGATTTCAATTGCGAACATGGATGGAGTCCTCTGTGACACAACAAATGCTCAACGATACAGCAAGAAGAATTTTTGCGCAGCCGCTTCAGAATCGACGGCCATGTAAATGCTGCTGATTGCGGCTACCCTGCCAGTGCGGTTTTTACCGGATGGTGGTCGATAAAAGTCATGACAGGGTAGAAGGTGAGTTAATCGAATGCGGCAAATATCATCTGCCGAAAATTGACTGCGGTCAATGAGAGTCGCATGGCCGGCTCGCTATGATGGGTCGCACGTTAAAAGCACATGTAGAGTCTGGGTCATACGAAATGGGACTGATAAACCTCCCGCTCTGCCGGAAGTAACTTAATTGCTCAACGTGGCGCATATAATAAAGGGACAGGAGACCTACTACAATGAGCAAAGCACTGGACGGCGTTCGCATTCTTGATTTTACCCACGTGCAGTCCGGACCGACCTGCACGCAATTGCTGGCCTGGTTCGGTGCCGACGTGATCAAGGTGGAGCGTGCCGGCGAAGGTGATGCCACGCGCGGACAACTGCGCGACATCCCAGACGTGGACAGTCTGTATTTCACGATGCTGAACCACAACAAGCGCTCAATCACGCTCGACACCAAGAACCCGAAAGGCAAAGAGGTGCTTGAGACGCTGATCAAGCAGTGCGATGTGCTGGTCGAGAACTTTGCCCCTGGTGCGCTGGACCGGATGGGATTTACCTGGTTGCGTATCCAGGAACTCAATCCGCGCATGATCGTCGCATCGGTCAAGGGCTTCGGCCCCGGACCCTACGAAAACTGCAAGGTTTACGAAAACGTGGCGCAATGCGCGGGTGGTGCGGCCTCGACCACGGGCTTCGATGACGGTCCACCGATGGTCACCGGTGCACAGATCGGCGACAGCGGCACCGGATTGCATCTGGCACTGGGCATCGTGGCCGCCTTGTACCAGCGCAAGAGCACCGGGCGCGGACAAAAGGTCTTGGCAGCGATGCAGGACTCGGTGTTGAACCTGTGCCGCGTCAAGCTGCGCGACCAGCAACGCCTGGAACGCACGGGCGTGATGAAAGAGTACCCGCAGTATCCCGACCATCCATTTGGCGAAGCCGTGCCACGTGCCGGCAATGCCTCCGGTGGCGGTCAGCCCGGGTCGATCCTGAAGTGCAAGGGCTGGGAAACTGACCCGAACGCCTACCTCTATTTCATTACGCAGGGAGCTGTCTGGCCCGCCATCTGCAAAGTGATCGGAGAGGAAAACTGGATCAACGACGAGACTTACGCCACGCCGGCAGCTCGCTTGCTGCACCAGAAGCTGATCTTCGCGCGCATTGAGGAATGGACCAAGACCAAGACCAAGTTCGAGGCGATGGACATCATGAACAAGTACGACATCCCGTGCGGGCCGATCCTGTCGATGAAAGAAATCGCCGAAGATCCGTCACTGCGCGAGAGCGGCACCATCGTCGAGGTCGATCATCCCAAGCGCGGAAAATATCTGTCGGTCGGCAATCCGATCAAGCTGTCCGATAGCCCGACCGAAGTGACGCGCTCGCCGCTATTGGGCGAACACACCGAAGAAGTGCTGACACAACTGGGCTACAGTACGGAGCAAATCGCAGCGCTGCGCGAGGAACGCGTGATCTGAACCCGTGGCCGGGTAAAGCTCAGCCCGGTTTGCCGATCGAGCACCTGCACAAGATCCAGGACCGCTTCGGGTCCTTGCTTGCCGATCTTGCGGTAATGGGAATATACCGCCACGAAGAGCGTCTTCTTGGCCTCATCCTGACCGACCACATACTGGTCAAGATAATGTGCGATGGCACTGGGTGTCAGTTTCTTTGCCGATGTTGGCTGGCCTGGTGTTTGCTGGCTGTTAGGACTATCCATGCCACCCTTTCCTCTCAAACATTCTCGATCTTCATCAGGCCACTTTTGCAGTCTACCTTGACGTATCCTTCGCGGCAAAGCGGCTGATGAATTAGTGACGTAACGAGGAACAGTATAATGCCGGCAACAAGCTCAGTTTAAGTTGCTCACAACACCCCGGCAGAATTAACCCCCAAGGAGCATACCAATGCTGACCTTCATGAGCGTGGCGTTGTTGATTTACGGTTCCATGCATCTCTATGCATTCGGCAAAGTGTGGATGGCATTCCCGCATTCATTCGGCCTGGCTCTGGCGCTGATGCTGGCGGGGATCGTACTGACCTTCTCCCCGCTGCTCGTCTGGTACATGGAAAGGCAAAGCTGGCACGGCGCAGCCGTGGGGACCGCCTGGACGAGCTATACCTGGATGGGATTCCTGTTCCTGTTTTTTTGCATCAGCCTGGTATTCGATCTCGGCCATGCATTCGCGACACTGCTGCATTTCAAATGGCCCCTGAACGATGCGATGGCGTTCCGAACCGTGGGCCTGCTCGCACTCGCAGCGCTGGGCTATGGATTGATCGAGGCACGGCAGATACAGGTTGAAGAAATAAACATCACCACACCCAAGCTCGCTTCGGGACGCGTCACCATCGCGCAGATCTCCGACCTGCATTTGGGCATGATGTCGGGAGATGCGTTTCTCGAACGCGTCATCGCCAAGTTGCGCGAGATCAAACCCGACATCGTCGTGGCGACCGGAGACATCGTCGATGGGCAAGGAGACGATCTTGATGCGCTGGCCCGGCATTTCCAAACCTACACACCGCCACTCGGTGCTTACGCCGTCACCGGCAATCACGAATATTATGCCGGGCTGGATAACTCCCTGCGCTTCCTGCGCAGCGCGGGCTTTACCGTGTTGCGCGGCGAATCGGCCAAGGCAGGCGGAATCGTTCTGGTGGGTGTCGATGATCCCAGCGCACAGACGCCAGATCAGCAAGCCCGGCTGGATACCGGCAAGACGCTCGCCGCAGTCACTGCGAATGACTTCATCGTCCTGCTCAAACACCAGCCGGTGGTTAATAGCGAAACGCCATTCGACTTACAACTCTCCGGGCACATCCATGGCGGCCAGATATTCCCGTTCGTCTATCTGACGCGACTGGTCTATGGCGTGCACACCGGCCTCACCAAACTGGCCAATGGACGCCTGCTGTACGTCAGCCGCGGCGCCGGCACATGGGGGCCGCCGATACGCCTGTTTGCCCCGCCCGAGATCACGCTGATCACCATCGAGAGCAAAAACAAATGATCATCTGCTGAAAAATATGGGCGAAGGTGCATGGCGGGGAAAATGCATCCTCTTTCAACATCCTTCTAACCAACCCACTTGCGCCAGTATACAAATACTTATATATTGCATCCATGAAACCGCTCAAGTTCATCGGCTCCAGCGAAGATGACTTAGCCTCACTTTCCCCGTGAAGTGAAGCAAGTCTCAGGCTACCCACTATTCCGCGTACAAGGCGGACTGATGCCCTCCGATTGAAACCCAATGCTGAATGTCGGCGCGGGCGCTTACGAAATCCGTGTCCATGTGCTGGGAGAATGGCGTGTGATCTATGTGGCGAAATTCGCCGATGCGGTTTATGTACTGCATGCCTTCCAGAAAAAGACACAGCAGACACGCATGGAAGACATCGCGCTGGCAACCGCCCGATACAAGCAACTCAAGGAGAGTACGAAATGAAAAAGGAAAAACTCAAAATCACCAAATCATCCGGCAACGTATTTATCGACATCGGCTTTCCGCCCGACGAAGCGGCCATCCTCGCCATGCGCGCCGACCTCATGTGCCAACTGGAAATCCTGATCCGAGACAAAGAATGGACGCAAGCCGAAGCCGCCAAGGTGCTCGGCATCTCGCAATCGCGCGTATCCGACCTGATACGCGGAAAGTGGGACAAATTTAGCTTGGACATGCTGATTACTTTGGCGACGCGAGCGGGGAAGAAAGTAGAACTTAAGCTGGCGGCGTGATTCTGAAAAACAATCCGAACCTGACCCTTTTAATCCTCCGATGATGAAAAGCTTCTTTAACCGAATCTTGTTGCTTGCTGCTTTGTCGTTGACTGCTTTTAATCTCTGCGGGTGCTGCTACCTTTCAGGGCATGACATGATGAAATGTTCGATCCCCACTCCCTGAAGTTACCCTTCATTGAATCAATAGCGGCCATCATGTATTTTTTCATAATTTATTTTATTCCCGGCCTTGCGATGTTCCTTGTCGTGCTTTGGGATTACAAGTATTTACCAAAGACTGCAAGCCGACTAACAAAACAGGCTGGAGAAAACGAATCCGGTTTTTCCCTTATTGTGTTGGCAGTGCGCAATTTGCTGCTGATGGCATTGTTTGCGTTTTTTCTCTGGCCGGTGGTTGTGGTAATGGAGTTGTCCCGGGAAAAGGGAAAGTGGTTGGGCTGAATATGTTACCCAAACAATTTCAATGGCTGCCTCTGAAAACAATTCGAGCCAGACCTATTTAATTTTGCCCACTTAATTTCACCAGTCTAGTGCTGGAATGAGCCACAAATGAAAGTGACAGTGCCCCGACATACCGGAATTTATTTCAAGCTGTGTCGTCAGCTGTTTTAGCCAAATACCAACCAAAAAAGTGAAGCCATGAAAAAAACTGCATTCGCAATCCTATTTCTGCTCAGCATAACAGCTTGCACAAGCACCCCAGTAACGCCACCGCCCGTGGTGGAGCGGCCCCCAGCAAAGATCGCGTTCGCATTGGGCGGCGGCGCGGCGCGCGGCTTTGCTCACATTGGCGTGATCAAGGCGCTGGAGGCACAAGGCATCTCTCCCGACATTGTCGTGGGCACCAGCGCCGGCTCTGTCGTGGGTGCACTCTATGCAGCCGGACTCAACGGCTTTCAAATACAGGAACTGTCCATGAACATGCAGGAAGACCAGTTTATCGACGGCTCGGGCATGTACCAATGCATTGCCGAGACGGTCATCTCGGACAAGAGGGGTTGCATCAAGGGGCAAGCGCTGCAGGATTTCATCAACAAAAACGTCAATGGCCGCCCGATGGAAAAGCTCAATAAAATTTTTGCCGCAGTCGCCACCAACCTGGGCACGGGTGAGATGGTGGTATTCCGCACGGGCAACACCGGCATGGCAGTTCGAGCCTCATCATCCGTGCCGGTGTTTTTCGAGCCCGTTACCATCAACGGCCAGGATTACGTGGATGGCGGGCTGGTCGCGCCCGTCCCGGCAAGCGTTGCTCGCTCAATGGGTGCGGATTTCGTCATCGCCGTCGACATTTCAGACCGCCCCCAGGACAGAAAAACAACAGGGATCACTGACATCATGTGGCAAACTTTTTCCATTTTCGGGCAGACCATCAATCGTCTTGAACAATCCAGCGCGGATATCATTATTCGGCCCGTAACATCCGGCCTCCCATCCACCGACGCAAGTGGCCGCAATAAAGCCGTGCTCGAGGGAGAAAAGGCTGTCGCGGCAATTTTGCCGGAGCTGAAGGCCAAGCTGGCGAAACTGAATGAGACACGCCATGTGGCTGGCATGCCATGAATCCTCCCTGACAAAAACTATTCCGAACCCGACCCCTTTAATTTCACGATTCCCTGGCACTTGCACTGGCACAGGAAGCCATTTCAGCTGGCGCAGACAAATTATTGAAGGCTATGTCCGTAAATAGAGTTGGTGGCTTGAAAACGCTTAAATTATAGTCAAGTTTTTAGCTCGATAAAAAAGTCTCGAAAAACTCTTTACTGAGTTTGAGTTTTGTTATTTTGAACGGCTGCTCTAGGAGGTACAGCGGACAGAAGTGTTAGTGACTACAAACGGGCAGTTGCTAACCCGCAAGAGCCAGTCGCTCATCTGAATACGCTTCCATATTGCGGACGTTCACAAAGGCCTGCAGCGTGTCACCAACACTAATTTCTGATGCCGAATAGCGGAACTGGCGTTTGTTCCGCTGTCGACTGAGCTGTCCTGTGGAAAAACTTCTCTTCATCCCCTCAAAATCGAAATGTCGAAATTCCTTAACCATGACGTTGGCATAATTTAAAGCGTACTGCTTATGCACTGAGTTAGCTTTATTGCAAAAACTTTAACTCACTTGGCGAATTCTAGTTTCCATGCAAATAAAAAAACCCTTCAAATTAAATCTTAATTCGCTTAAAAATTATTTCCGGTATCGTTTTTATAAGAGACAATATTAAGTACCAGAAAAATGGCACATAGAACTCCCCATTTTTACTATCACACGCTCTAACAGTAATGACCGCAATTTTACTTGGTGAGACCCAAAGCATTCCTTTCTTAAAATTTGCTGTCATCGGCGTATCAACGAATCCAGGCTTAATTGTCACAACAGAGACTCCAGATTTAAAGAGCCTCTGCCGCAATCCAGAAGTATATGTTGTCACCATTGCCTTGGCACTACCATAGACATAGTTGCTCTGACGCCCGCGATCACCAGCTACCGAAGAAATCACCGCGATTGTCCCATCTTTCTGCTGTTCAAACCGATTCGCGATATGTGTCAGCAAGGCAATAACAGACAGAGCATTTGTCCTGATTTCGCGCATCGTCAATTCCACGGAAAGTTGACAAGCCGCCTGGTCAGATAGGGTTCCGTGCGCAATAAGAACGGTATCCACGCCGTTGAGCACGCATTCCGCAGCGTCGAGCATCGGGACATGTGCATCAAAATCATTGGCATCCATGCAGTAAGAATTGACTTTCGGGCAACCTCTGACCCTCAAGTCATCAGCAATGGCTTCTAGTTTTTCCATGTTGCGCGCCACCAGAAACAGATGATCCCCTCTCTGAGCCCAAATGCGTGCGGTGGCTTCCGCAATGGCCGATGTTGCGCCGATAATTAGTATTTTTCTCATGTACCCTCCATTACCCGGCGCCAGAATGACGAAGAAAAACGCGGGTCAATATAATTTGCAAATTCTTGCCAACGTGGATAACCACTACGAAATAGCTCACCCGACATGCGACCGTCTTTCGCTGGGTAAAGCCGACCACCAGCACTATTTACAATGCTATCCAGTCGAGAAAACAATTGGTGTAATTCCTCCCCTCGATTGGGAAAGTCCAGCGCCAGACTTACCCCCGGAAGCGGGAATGACAACATTCCGGGGGACTGTATATTCCCACAAACTTTAAGAACAGCCAGAAATGATCCCATACCGCTCTGTGCAATTTCTTTGAGTAAGTCGGAAATAGCTTCTTTACCGCATTGGCTCGGTATCACACACTGATACTGATAGAAACCGTTTGAACCATACATCCGGTTCCATTCTAAAATGCCATCTAGCGGGTAGAAAAAGGGTTCGTAATGCTGAATTTGTCGATTCTTTTTCTGAAGTTGTTTGTGGTAATAGGCGGTATTGAATGCTTTCAGCGTCAATGAATTTATCATCGATACAGAGGGAGCAAATGGAAAGATTATCGTCTTCGGTGAATACTTGCCCAGCACCGTGCCTGCGGGTGCATGATTACCACGCATGAGTAATCCACGCCCAAGCCGCTCTCCCTTGCCAGCACAATCAACCCAAGAAACCGTATACTCGTAATCCCGATCTGATTCCGCACATAGATCAAAAAATTCATCGAGTGATTCGTAGCGAATCGTTTCCGCATCGACCCATGGATTGGCTATGCGATGCAACTGTATTTCGGCCCATGTGATGAGGCCTGTTAGGCCAAGACCTCCTACGGTTGCAGCAAAGTAATCCGCGTTGACCGTGTCAGAACAAATCAGGCGTTGACCATCCGAGCGAAGGAGTTCAATTCGAGCAACGTGACAGCCGAATGTACCGGTTACATGATGATTCTTACCGTGTACATCATTAGCGATTGCTCCGCCAACCGTAACGAATCGTGTGCCCGGTGTTACAGGTAAAAACCAGCCTTGAGGTACAATCAAACGCAATATCTCAGATAGCATCACACCGGCTTCGCAACACAACCTCCCTGAACTCGGATCAAATGAAATGAATCGATCGAGTGCTCTGGTTTTCAGGGAAACGCCACCCACATTGAGACAGCTATCGCCGTAACTCCGACCGTTGCCATACGGTAGGCAAGTTTGTGAATCGCTAGCGAGATTCGGCAACGAATCAAATCGATTCGCAAGTGAAGCAACAACATGCTCAACACGCAGAACACGCCCCCAGGATGTAAGAATCTCTTTAGGCATATTTATACCGCAAGGATTACTGTGATGATTGCAAGTACACCGATGACCAAGCTGGGCTTATCCTTCATGGCAAAGACAACTGGATCATCGTGCATTTTTCCTCTATGAGAAATTAGCCAAACTCGGCTGATCCAGTAGAGTAGCAGCACACACAGAAACCAAATGACTTGCGGGTGCCGGTACAGCGATTCGACGATGGGCGAATTGATGTAGAGAGCAAGAACCAGCACACAAAGATAACCTGAAGCTGTACCCATGCTGTGCAAGATGGGCAGGTCTTCTACATGATACCCGCGCCCGACAGCCTTAAGTTTGCCTTGACGCTGCATGGCATCTAGTTCTGCGTAACGCTTTACCAAAGCCAGGCTGAGGAAGAGGAACACTGAGAATAGAAGCAGCCAGAACGAGAGCGGTACATCAATCGCCATGGCTCCGGCAATAATACGCACCGTGTATAAGCCCGCCAGTGTGATTGTATCGATCAAAACGACGCCCTTAAGGCCAAACGAGTAGGCGACAGTCAGGGTGTAGTAGCCTCCCAAAACGACCCAAAACATCATCGGAAGACTGAACGCAAGAAATGCCGTGCAAAGCAAGAGTATCGGGATAAGTGCAAAACCAATAAGCAGAGACAAATTTCCAGATGCAAATGTCCGTTTGCATTTTCTTGGGTGTTGGCGGTCAACTTCCAGATCCAGCATGTCGTTCAGGAGATAAACCGAGGAGGCGCACAGGCCAAATGCAATAAATGCCACGACAGCATGGTGAACTGAAGCCGTGTCGCCCAGTTTATGCGCGGCAGCCAATGGAACGAAGATCAAAATATTTTTTGCCCATTGATGCAGGCGCAACGCCTTCAGCATCGGTTCTAATAAGTCACCTGTTTTCGGAAAAACGGGACCAATCTCAGCGAGGCGCTCTGTTTCCTTTTTTAATTTCTCGCTGCCATTAACCACAACTGCACACTGACAGACCCGCCAGATGGAGAGATCATCACGGTGATTACCGCAGTAATCAAAACCCCTTTCACCAAATTTTTCGACAAGTTGTTTAGCTTTGATTTGACCAGACAAATTGATGTTATCGGTACTTGCCAGCACCCCCCCCGCGCCCTGAAAAACCTGCAAATGCCCGGCTACAAGATGCGCCAATCGATAGTTTGAAGCTGTGCAAAGCCATAGCTCACGACCTAGTTCACGCTGGCTTTTGAGCCAGCCAAGAAATGCTTCGTTGTATGGCAAAGCAGCTGGATTCAATGTAACTCTTTTGGCTATTTCTGCTTTCAAAGTTGCCTTGCCTTTCAGCAGCCAATAAGGAATCAGCAACAAATAGAGCGGATTACGCTTAAGTAGGAGAAGAAACGTCTCCAGCAGCAGATCACTATGAATGAGTGTGCCATCGAGATCGATACAAAGCGGCGTTAATTGATTAGCCTGAGTCATTGAGAAACTCCTTCAAGTATTCGGTTGCGGCGCAGAGCTCCGACCGCAATCCAGCCAATGACTACTGCAAACCATAAGGTCAACAGGCGACAAACCACGGTTAACAGTATGGCATCAGGCATCGAATAACCGTGTGCGACGAGTAAGGCAATCATCACAGCTTCCATACTCCCCAACCCGCCCGGTAAGAATGAAAGCGCGCCGACAATAATCGCAATCGAATAAATTCCAATTGCTGTCGTCCAATCGATTGGAATGCTGGGCGAGATTGCACCGATGACCATCAATCCAGTTCCTTCCGCACCCCAAGCAATGAGTCCGATGATAAAACCCGCAGCCAAAAGTTGGGGTTGAAGCAGGACTTTTGCTGAAAGTAATGTTTGCAGAATGCCTTGTGCTGCCTTCCTCATGGATTTTGGAAACCAGTGTGCCTTTTCTACATACTCAGAAATTCTCACCCATGGGGATACTGCCAAAACGACCAACAGTAACGAAATCACGAATGCAGCTCCCCAAATCAAGACATCATAAGCAGAAGATGACGCAAGGGCCATAAAGGCAAGCGCAAGCATCGCAAGCAGATCCATCAAACGTTCGATGAAGAAGGCCGCAGCCGTACTCGACAGGGGAATTCCGATTTTCTGGTAGTAGCGACTGCGAACCATTTCGCCAACCTTGCCTGGTGACAAGGTAAATGCAAATCCAGCGATGTAGGTCAGTCCAGAAAAGCCAAATGAAAGAGGATGTCCCAATCTGGAAAGGTAGAGAGCCCACCTAGCCACTCTCAGTGCATAATTAACGAGAGATAGCAGCAACGCAAAAAAAACCGAATCCCAAGCCCCCACAACCTGGGCAAATTTAATTTGCACGATATCAGCTCGGAATATAAACGCGCACCAACTCAGAAAAACAAGCATGACTGCGTAGGAAAAAATACTTTTCAACTTCATAGCAGCGGCGAAATTAATAAATATTATTCATTATCGCATATCACGCCTAACCCAACGGTGACTCGAAAGACAAGTGTAATGAATAGTAAGATCAGCTTAACTCAAGCTTTAATGAAAATCAGTAAAAAAAAGTATCGTTTTTAGTTATAGGCTGAACGTACGACGTACTCTTTCCGTGGACATAATCGGGGGTTTCTTAACTCACTAATTGTTTAGATTGGTTATTGAATCCACCAATTGTATATAGTTGATATTTTAAAAAATGCATTATGCCAACCAGTATAAGAAGGATAGAAAAAATAAAGTATCGCTCATAATAAGTAGGGAAAGCAATTATGTGCAACAAAACGTAAGTAAATGGAATTACAAATAACGGATATTTATATTTAATGTCATATGCATTTTGTTTGGCATACATAAATATTGAAATGGCAATCATATAAATTACGGCGTGACTGTTACTCAATGCATCTCTAATCAGCCATAAATACGGGAGAATGTAATCCCTAGGACTGCTCGATATTGCTATATCAGCGGGATATAGGCTGGGATGAATATGGTGATTATTAAAAAGATTTAACCAACCATAATTCCCATGTAATTTGTTTGCAAAAATATATGCAAAAGTTGCAAAAATAAATGAAACAATCACTGTTAATTTATTTTTCCTATTATCAATAAAGAACAAGTAACACATTAAGATGCCAGACAAAATGACCAAGTCTGTTCTTACTAGCGGCATAATAATTGAAATGGGGAGAATTATGCGAGAATCTATCATCAACAAATAAATCGACAGTAATGCAAAACAGCAAGCTAATATGTCCGAGGAAGGCAACTGCGCAACACCTAATAAGTTAGTTACAAGAACAAATAGAGGGAGGGTGGCGATGGGAAGATTAACTTTGGCAATTATTAACGCGAGTACTAAAACAGATAACCCACCAAAAACGGCGCTGACTTGTATGCTTGCCGTTGTGTAACTAACATTAAATAAATGTACAAACCTCATTAACTCAATATAGACAATACGCATCGAATATAAGGGAGCAATCTGTTGTAACGATTTTGAATCTGATAATACTGTTTTCCAAAATTCGCTTGCTTCAAGGTAAGCTTTATATTTTTTTTCTGGTACTGAATTTTTTATATCTTGAACTGTCTTTTCTTTCAACTCTTCACCATTGAAACCATCTTCTATATAAGCTGATGCAACGTATCCAATCATGTCATAACTAATTGCTTGTACAGAAACACTGGAAAAGTATATGGCAAGCGAAGACAAACCAATTACTAATGCACGGATAAACATCGCTTCCCCTTTTTATTTGACAACTGATTTTTTTTAATGAAAGTTACGAGTATGCTTAAAGCATCGTGGTAGAAATATTCGCAATGATGCTTATGTTAACAAATTTTCCCATATCTATTATGCTGATTCCTGTGAGCATACCAAATGTTGTCGGTAAAGGCCGCCAGCGCCCCAACTGGATATTTACACACTGAACTGCAGCAATTGGCACATCGCTACACATTTTGATATTAAACTGCCTTCCCCAAAGAGGCCATTGGTGATTGGCCGTAGCTGGCCGGTGGTTGCCTCTCGCCCACTCTTATCTTATAGGGGAGTAAATGGGTCAGCATCGAAATACTTTTTATAAAAAAAGCCCGGCATCGCCGGGCTTTCTCTTTGCAACAATTACTTCTCGTCTGTATAGCCCCAGATAAAAACCTGCTCGGGCCTCAAGCAGCCTTGAGCATGAAGTCCACATGGATGGCATCAAACGGAAACACAATCATGCCATCGTCTGTTTTTGACAATAGCCCGGCGTTAAGCAATGCGATCACATCACCGTGCACGGCTTTGACGTCGCGCTCCACACGCCGCGCCGCCTCACGGATGGACATGGCTCCCGCGCCCGTCATCACGTTCAGCAGCTCCCAGCGTTTGCCGGACAGCACCTTGAACATCAGCTCGGGCGATTCAAAGCTGATGCGCGGCGCGGAAGACTTGCCGCTCTTCCATGTCTGGGTGAAATCACCCAGCGTGTCGGCCAAGGGCCGGATATCAATCGTTACTGTTTTCATCGCGCCACCTCTTCACATCTTCGAAAAAATCCGCCACCAGCTTATCAACCGAGACGAAACGGTATTTCACTTCCTTGCCGCTCACATGCTTGTGGTCGCCCTTGCCTGCCTCGTTGTCGTAACGCAGCACACATTCTCCCGCAGCCACGAACGCCAGCCGGTATTTGTAGCGATGCTTGCTGCCGGAAAGCGGCTCGGGCACTTCCCAAAGCACCAGTTCCGCAAACGCCTGTTCCGTGACAGGGACGCGGCGGTTGAATAATTCGCGGGCTTTCATGTTGGAGACAATAACAACAGCTTAGCGTGTTGTCAACCAGTCCAACAGCAAGTCACCCTTCGACAAGGCCTTTAGTCCTGAGCGAAGTCGAAGGGTCAGGGCGAACGGAGGAATTAATCAACACTTCCTTATTGAGCTTTCCATATTTCGCGACAACACGCGATTCTCCGTAGGTCGGGCTTCAGCCCGACATGTCTGGTTAAAACCCGACCTACGTGATACGGAGGCCCTGTATTCATTTATGGAAAAGCTCAATAGGTTAAAATCCTTACGACTTCCCCACAATTATTTTCAAACACACTTTGATTCTCGATTCCCACACTCCGATGCGTATCGCTCAGCTTCGCCAACGTCTGCGTGATCTCGGCGCCAAGCCGTGCCACGAAGATCGTCTGCTGCGCGGCTGGAGTCAGCTCTGCTCGTACGATAGGCCGCGCAGTGCCGCAGAAGGTTTCTTTCCGCTTGCGCTGCGCAATGAGTTGCCCGCCATTGAAGCGGAGTTGAATGGGCTGGCGCAGCTGCGCAGTGAATATCCCGCCGATGAAGGCGTCGCACGACTGTTGGTGGAACTGGCCGATGGCCAGATGGTGGAGAGCGTGCTGCTGCCGCGTGGCGGTCTGTGCGTTTCGACGCAGGTTGGTTGTGCCGTGGGGTGTGTCTTCTGCATGAGTGGCCGCGCCGGTCTGCAACGCCAGCTCGGCAGCGCCGAGATCGTCGCCCAGGTGGTGCTCGCGCGCAAACGCCGCGCAGTGAGCAAGGTGGTATTCATGGGCATGGGCGAACCGGCCCACAATCTCGACAACGTGCTCGAAGCGATTCAGCTGCTTGGCACACAAGGCAACATCGGCCACAAGAATCTGGTCTTCTCCACTGTCGGCGACCTGCGCGTGTTCGAGCGCCTGTCTCAGGAAACGGTCAAACCGGCGCTCGCCCTTTCACTGCACACCACCGATGCGACACTGCGCGCCAGATTGCTGCCTCGTGCACCCAATATCGCAATCGAAGAGTTGGTGGAACGCGCCGAAGTGTATGCGCGCGCCACTGGGTATCCGGTTCAATATCAATGGACGTTGCTCGAGGGCGTCAACGACAGCGAAGCCGAGCTGGAGAGGATAGCCCAGCTCCTTTCCGGGAAATACGCCGTCATGAACTTCATCCCCTTCAACGATGTCGACGGACTAGCCTATCGCCGCCCCTCATCCGAACGGATTGCGGCTATGGTGCAGAGCCTTAAACAACATGGCATCCTCGCCAAGATACGCGACTCAGCAGGACGGGAGATCGAAGGCGCGTGCGGGCAGTTGCGCGCACGGGCGGTGAAGGCAAAATAGTCCACTCAATTCAAAAGACATATCTCCCCATATGAAAAAAGTTGCCCCGACCAAAGCCGAGATCGCACTGCTGGAGCCGTTTATCGGCCTCACGCTGGAGCGCATCCATGTGCCGACCAGCAGGGAAGAGTTTGCGTCCGCCACTGCCGAGATCAAGGCTGCGGGCATCGTTGGTTTCGATACTGAATCCAAGCCGACGTTTGTCACGGGCGATGTCAGTGAAGGGCCGCACGTCGTGCAGTTTGCCCTGCACGACAAGGCCTACCTGTTTCAACTGCACCGGGCGGATGGTCTTCCGTTCCTGATCGAGTTGCTGCAATCGGAACAGCTCATCAAGGTGGGCTTCGACCTTAAATCGGATAGCAGGTATATCTACGCGAAACTGGGCGTGCATCTGGGTGGGGTGGTGGATCTCAATACGGTGTTCAGCATGGACGGCTACCACAAGCATATGGGCGCCCGGGCGGCGGTGGGGTTGGTGTTTAAGCAGCGCTTTGCCAAGTCGAGGCATGTGACCACCTCCAATTGGTCGCAGCATCAACTCACCCCGCAGCAAATGCTCTACGCGGCAAACGATGCCTACGCGGCACTAAAAGTGCTGGAAGCCTTGAATCTGCGCCGCGAGGATTTGCCGATCATGGGGATGGGCACGCGTGCAGCAATGCATGAGTCCGCAGTTAATTCGTAGGTCGGGCTCTGCCCGACAGCTATGTCCGGCGGGTGGAACCCGCCCTACAACTGATTAACCTTAAAAACTTAGTTGGAACTTGTAGGAGCGGGCCATGCCCGCGATAAAAAATGATCGCGGGCATGGCCCGCTCCTACAAGTGCGCGGCTATCAGGGCAGTAGGTTGGGTTAGCAGTTTCACTGCTAACCCAACCTACCCCTCTTGTTTTTACTTCAACAACCACGCGCGACGCGCCGCCGCTTCTATAACGGAACGGTTTTCAGCACTGGCCGGAATGAATTTGCTGGCGCGCTGCAAATCCAGAATCTCTTTGTCTTGCCCCTTGTTCTTGTCCAGCGCGAGGAAAGCATCGGTCAATTTTTGGCGCAAATTCACATCCATATCTGCTCGCACCGTCCAGGTGTAATCGTTATAGCCAGGCGTGGTGATGAACACCGATGGGGTCTTTTCACCTTCTTCACGCTGCACCAGCGGAATGACCTGGTCGTTACTGCGCGATTTAGCCCGGGCAAGATTTAAGCCATCGATCCAAACCATGTCCAGTTTATGGCTGAGCAATGCCTCGACCAGAGCGTTACCATCTGACACCGGCCTGAACTCTATTTTCATTCCGATTTTCTTCTCAAGATAATCAGTCAACGGCTTAAGCTTGCGCCGCAACACCGGTGGCGATTCGTCAGGCATGAGGGAAACACGCAGTACCGGCACAGAATAAGTGGATGCATAGAGTACCAAAGCCACAAATATTGCCAGCGAAATGACAAGATTTCTGATGCGAATTAAAAATTCATTACGTTGCATAGCGTTACATATTTAAAAGAAAACTAGGGTACCGTGAAGACTGCACATCAAGGGGTTGGGCATGCGTTCTGGCGGTGCGGCGGTGCGACCCCAGGGACGGAGCCTGATCAATGTCATGAAAAAGCCCGGCATCGCCGGGCTTTCTGTATGCAGCAGTTTTTAACCTTTGTCGAACTTCATTGACTAAAGGGGCATGGCTCGAATTTTCACTAGCCGCCAACGCTCATCTCCCATCCTGAGGGTCAACCACACGGATCGCTTCACCCTCAAACACTTTTCCATCACTCATATTTTCCTCCCGCTTCACTTCGCGAGGAGGAAAATTGCGCATCTGTTTTCGCAGCTCACGGGTTTTCCACCACAGATACGCCCAAGCCATCGTGCCGACAACAATGATGATCGCGAACAACACTGCCGAAAACATCAACACTAAACCAACCATTGCCACAGTCACAATCAAAGCCGCCAGCTTGCGCAAGAGGCCGGGAGATTTTTCCGGAGAATTTAATACATATTTCATCTGCATTTTGTTAGCCCGCGTAGGATGGGTGGAGCGCAGCGCTACCCATCGCCAATGTTGAAAAAATGATGGGTAGTGCTGCGCTCCACCCATCTCACCTTTGGCTCTGATTAGCCTTTCTCAAACTTCATCACCCCACCCACGCAATTAACCTTGATCGTGTCTTTCGCGGCGAAGCGGCCTTCCAGGATCAGCTTGGCGAGCGGATTCTCCAGTTGCGCCTGGATCGCGCGTTTCAGCGGTCTTGCGCCGTACACCGGGTCGAAGCCCGCGTTGGCGATCTCGGCCAGTGCGGCATCGCTGATGTCCAGCTTCATTTCCATCGCGGCCAAACGTGTTTCCAGATATTTCAGCTGGATGCGCGCGATGGACTTGATGTTCTTTTCGTCCAGCGCGTGGAACACCACCACCTCGTCGATGCGGTTGATGAATTCGGGACGGAAGTAAGATTTCACTTCGCCCATCACCGCCAGCTTGATGACCTGATAATCGTCGCCGGACATCTGCTGGATCATTTGCGAACCGAGGTTGGAGGTCATCACGATCACGGTATTCTTAAAGTCCACGGTGCGCCCCTGACCGTCGGTCATGCGCCCGTCGTCCAGCACTTGCAGCAGCACATTGAACACGTCGGGATGCGCCTTCTCAACTTCATCCAGCAGGATGACTGAATAAGGTTTGCGGCGTACCGCCTCGGTCAAGCCGCCGCCTTCCTCGTAGCCGACATAGCCGGGCGGCGCTCCTATCAGGCGCGCCACGGAATGTTTCTCCATGTACTCGCTCATGTCGATGCGGATCAGGTGATCTTCGGAGTCGAACATGAAACCGGCCAGCGCCTTGCATAGCTCGGTCTTGCCGACACCGGTCGGACCGAGGAACAGGAACGAGCCATAGGGACGATTCGGATCGGACAGGCCTGAGCGCGAACGGCGGATCGCATCACTCACTAGGCGTACCGCCTCGTCCTGCCCCACCACGCGCTCGTGCAGCTTGTCTTCCATCTTGAGCAATTTGTCGCGCTCTCCCTGCATCATCTTGGACACCGGTATGCCGGTGGCGCGGCTCACCACTTCGGCGATTTCTTCCGCGCCGACCTGAGTGCGCAGCAGGCGGTTCTTGGGCTTGTTCTCCTCGACATGCACCGCCTCTTTCAGCTTGGCTTCGAGCTGCGGCAACTTGCCGTATTGCAGTTCCGCCACTTGTTCCAGTTTGCCTTCACGCTGCAACCTGACGATCTCGGCGCGCACCTTTTCCATCTCTTCCTTGAGATGTGCCGTGCCTTGCGCTGCGCCCTTTTCCGCCTTCCAAATTTCTTCCAGATCGGCGTACTCGCGTTGCAGCTTGGTGATTTCAGTTTCGATCAGTGCGAATCGTTTTTTTGAAGATTCATCTTTTTCCTTTTTCACCGCCTCGCGCTCGATCTTGAGCTGGATCAGGCGGCGATCCAGTTTGTCCATGACTTCCGGTTTGGAATCTATTTCCATTCTGACGCGCGCGGCGGCCTCGTCGATCAGGTCGATCGCCTTGTCCGGCAGGAAGCGGTCGGTGATGTAGCGGTGCGACAGTTCCGCTGCGGCGATGATGGCCGGGTCGGTGATGTCCACGCCGTGATGCAGTTCGTACCTTTCCTGCAAGCCGCGCAGGATGGCGATGGTCGCTTCCACGCTCGGCTCATCCACCAGCACTTTCTGGAAACGGCGTTCCAGCGCGGCATCTTTCTCGATGTACTTGCGGTATTCGTCCAGCGTGGTCGCGCCTACACAGTGCAACTCGCCGCGCGCCAGCGCAGGCTTGAGCATGTTGCCCGCATCCATCGCGCCTTCGGCCTTGCCCGCGCCGACCATGGTGTGCAGCTCGTCGATGAACACGATGATGCGCCCTTCTTCCTGGGAGATTTCCTTGAGCACGTTTTTCAGACGCTCCTCAAACTCGCCGCGATATTTCGTACCGGCCAGCAGTGCCGCCATGTCCAGGCTCAGTACCTTCTTGCCCTTCAGCGACTCCGGCACTTCGCCGTTGATGATGCGTTGCGCCAGACCTTCGACGATCGCGGTCTTGCCCACGCCCGGCTCGCCGATCAGCACCGGATTATTTTTGGTGCGGCGCTGCAATACCTGGATCGCGCGGCGGATCTCGTCATCGCGCCCGATCACCGGGTCGAGCTTGCCCTGACGGGCGCGCTCGGTCAGATCGATGGTGTATTTTTTCAGGGATTCGCGCTGGCCTTCGGACTCGGCGCTGCCGACTGTCTCGCCGCCGCGCACGGCGGTGATGGCCTGCTCCAGAGGAGCGCGGGCCACACCGTGCTGTTTGAGCAAACGTCCGGTTTCGCCCTTGTCATCGCACGCTGCCAGCAGGAACATCTCCGACGCGATGAACTCGTCGCCGCGTTTTTGTGCCGCCTTGTCGGTGAGGTTGAGCAGATTGGACAGGTCGCGCCCGACCTGCACTTCGCCGCCATGGCCTTCAACTTTGGCCAGGCGCTCCACCGCATCTTTCAATGCGGCCTTTAACGGGATGACATTGCCTCCGGCACGCGCCAGCAGCGAAGCAGCTCCGCTATCGGCATCGTTGAGCAACGCCAGCAGCAAATGCTGCGGCTCGATGAACTGGTTGTCCGCGCCCACCGCGAGACTCTGGGCATCGGACAAGGCTTGCTGAAACTTGGTCGTAAATTTGTCGAATCGCATGAGATCCCCTTTCGAATATGTCTTCCTTCAAAATGGAGCGGGGCATGCCCGATTTCAAGTGACCGGCAAAAATTCATCCGCGAAGCCAACGAGTCGATTTTAAGGAACCTCTGCATAAATCCCGTTCGCGGTGATAACCAATGACTTGCCGCTTTAGCGGTTTAGTCAGATGGCTAGTAGTTTCATCAGTATTTTCCGTTCGCTCCTTCGATACACCGCACAAGACGCGGCACTCAGGACGAACGGAAAATGTATCGAACCGTATCTTTGGATTTATGTAGAGGTTCCTTAATCTTTAATATCCGGTTACAGCCGCCCCATCTTGGGCAATTCTCCGACCAGAGGTGCGACGTAATCCAGCCACGCCTGCGTCACGTCATTGCCAGCCGCGTTGATGTATTCGTCCTTCATCTCGGTGGCCACTTTTGCCACTGTCGACAAAGGCGTGATGAAGCATTCGCTGGAATACGGCTTGCTGCTCAGGCGGCGTATCGACACCGAGCCGGGCTGCCCGGTGCTGGCGGCGTGATTCACCGCGACCGTGCCGACTTCGCGAGCTTCTTTCGCGTCCACCGGGGAGATGATGGTCGGGAAGGAACGCTGCAGGTAGCCGAAGGTGTCGGCACGCACGCGCACCTTCTGCCCGGGGAAGGCTTCTTTCACCAGCGCCGCCAGCGTGTCGCCCAGCGCACCGCTACCGGACAACTGGATGTTGCCGTGCGAGTCGCGCTCGCCGCTGGTCGAGATCGGATTGCCGTCCTTGTCGGTGATGCCTTCGGAAGCGGCGATCACGCAGCGTCCGTATTTCGCCACCGCATCGCGCACGTCCTGCTTGAATTTTTCGATATCGAACACGCGCTCCGGCAGGTAGATCAGATGCGGGCCGTCGCCTTCGGCTTGTCTGGCCAAGGCGGATGCCGCAGTCAGAAACCCGGCGCTGCGCCCCATCACGACATTGACCTTGATGCCTGACAAGGCGAGGTTGTCCCGGTCGTCGCCCATGAAGGCCAGCGCCACGAAACGCGCGGCTGAAGCAAAGCCCGGGCAGTGGTCGGTGACTTTCAGGTCGTTGTCTATGGTCTTGGGTATGTGCACGGTGCAGAAATCGTAATTCGCGTCCTTCGCCATCTCGGCGATGATGTACGCGGTCTCGGCGGAATCGTTGCCGCCGATGTAAAAGAAATAACGCACGTCGTTTTTCTTGAACACTTCGAATACTTTTTCGCATTCGGCCTTGCCGGGCTTGAGGCGCACCGAGCCCAGCGCAGCAGCCGGGGTTGTGGCGACCAGCTCGAGCTGCTCGACACTCTGTTTGGTCAGGTCGATGAAATCTTCTTTCATGATGCCGGCGATGCCGTGGCGCGCGCCGAGGATGCCGGTGATGTTGGGTTGCTTGCGCGCCGCCAATATCGCGCCGACCAGCGACTGGTTGATGACCGCGGTGGGACCGCCCGATTGTCCGATGACCATCTTGCCGATTAACTTTCCCTTCGTTGCCATAGCATCACCTCCCTGAGTTGAACTCGTTGCATTCTAAACCTAATATGGTTTCGCAGCTTAGTCACGCATCGCTTATAATTGCCGACTTTTTAAACATCCAGGAAAGCCGTATGAGTCTGTTAAATGTCCGCCCCGGCGACAATCTGCCCCACGAATGCAATGTCATCATCGAGATACCCAAACACGCCGACCCGGTGAAGTACGAGGTGGACAAGATCTCCGGCGTGCTGGTGGTGGATCGCTTCATCGGTTCGCTGATGCGCTATCCATGCAACTACGGCTTCATACCAGAAACCATCGCCGATGACGGCGACCCGGTGGATGTGCTGGTGGTCACCCCGTTCCCTATCGTGCATGGTGCCATCATCCCCTGCCGTCCGGTCGGCGTGCTGCAGATGAGCGATGAAGGCGGCGACGATGCCAAGATCATCGCGGTTCCGACCGACAAGCTGACCCCGCTGTATCACAACATCAAGACCTACAAGGATCTGCCGGAGATCACGCTGGAACAGGTCAAGCACTTCTTCGAACTCTACAAGGCGCTGGAGCCGGGCAAGTGGGTCAAGATCAGGGGCTGGGAAGGTGTAGCAGCAGCACACGAAGAGATCATGAAGGGTATCGCGGCTTACAAGAAATCTTGAGGAGAAGAGATGACTGCACAGATCATAGACGGCAAAGCAATCGCGCAACAAGTGCGCGCCGAGTGGAAGGTGCGCGCCGATGCGCTGAAGGCGCGCGGCGTGACACCGGGCCTGGCGGCAGTCATCGTGGGCAACGACCCCGCCTCCAAAGTATATGTCGCGAATAAAGTCAGAGCCTGTGCGGAACTGGGGCTGTATTCGAAGCACATCGAACTGGGCAGCGACATTTCCGAGGCTGCACTGCTGGCCGAAATCGCCGCGTTGAATAGCGATCCGAAGATACACGGTATCCTCGTGCAACTGCCGCTACCCAAACATCTGGATGCGCACAAAATCATCGAGGCGATTAACCCGGACAAGGACGTGGACGGCTTTCACGAAAAAAATGTCGGCGCGCTGGTGACCGGCGATACTCCCTTCCCCTCCTGCACACCGTATGGCGTGATGGTGCTGCTGGAAAAGACCGGCATCGCGATCGAAGGCAAACACGCCGTGGTCGTGGGTCGCAGCAACATTGTCGGCAAACCGATGGCGCTGATGCTGTTGCACAAGAATGCCACCGTGACGATCTGCACCTCCAAGACCGTTGATCTGGCCAAGCACACCCGCGATGCCGATATTCTGGTCGCGGCAGTGGGCAAGGCCAACTTCATCACCGGCGAGATGGTCAAGCCCGGCGCGGTCGTGATCGATGTCGGCATCAATCGCAACGCGGAAGGCAAGCTGGTCGGCGATGTGGACTTCGCCAGCGTGAAAGAAGTGGCCGGCTACATCACCCCGGTCCCCGGCGGCGTCGGCCCGATGACCATCACCATGCTGGTGGCAAATACCGTGCAGGCGGCAGAACGCTTGTCCGAGCCAAATAAATAGCTGTCGACAAAAGACAAAGTCGTATCGCACTATCAAGGCTTACATACTTTGTGACGGTCATTCCGTTCGGACTGAGGTATCGAAGCCCAATCTGCACGCGGTTTGATCCTTCGACAGGCACCGAATATTCTGTGCTGAGCTTGTCGAAACAGCAGGGTGAGCGGATGTAATGACTGATGAAAACCGCAATAAAATAAAGTGTTGGTGCACACAATACGGGCTCATAGCCCGGTTGGCTGAAATAGTTGGCGGAAAAGAGTGGGAGTCGAACCCACCAAGAACCGACTGACGGCCCTTGCCAGATTTGAAGTCTGGCCGCCCCACCGGGGAACGCATCTCTTCCAATGTTTCTAAATGAATCAATTGAGCAGCAGCTCACAAATACTACCTCAAATCCTCAACGCAGGTGATGCGCGTCACCCGCACGCCGGGTGATGGCGCCAGCATCGAAAAACTCCAGTATCTGGATTGCCAGCTTGCGTCCGGTGCCGATACGGTTTCGGAACAGGGCCGCTGTAATCTTGCCATCCGGTTGATCGGCTGCGATTTCGCGGGCAATGGTAGCAAGCTGCTCAACCGATTGCGGCATAAAATAATGGTCGTGAGCCACCCGGTAAACTTCTCCCATCGCTGCCAGTTGCTGCAACAGCAGCCGCATGCGCGTTTCATCCACCTGCAAGGTGTTAGCCAGATCGCGCACCCTGGGCGGCTGAAACGGTTGATCCAGCAGCAGAGGTGCCACCTTGTGCCAGACGATCTGATCGACGGGTGAAAGCGTGATGCGATGCTCCGGCAAATGCAGCCAAGGCCCGCTTTGCATGATGCGCCCTTCGTCCCGCAATGTCCCAAGCAGGCTGCCAAAAATAGCGCGTGCCAGACGCGGTGCCGCCAACTTGCGCAACCTGTTTGCATCCGGTCCGAGCATATCGGGTGAAAGCTTGTGCGCTTCCGCCAGCCGTTCCAGCACAGCCTGCCGCAAAGATTCCCAGACTTGAATCGGGAAGGCAGTGCGGTCAACCACGACCAGCGGCACATCCCGACACAGCGCTTCCAATTCAACCGGGCTGAGGTTGCATGACAAGGCAAAACGATTCAAATCAATCCCGGTGGGTGTGGCCTCAAGCATGCCCTGCAACACTGCATGCACAGTGGGACGCTCGAGTGCGGCAAGCACGGCCAGGCGTTCCGGAGTGCGGCGTTTGCGTTCTGGCGGGAAAGGATCGAGCACTCTGCCGCCCCCGACGGTCCGGCTGGCAGACTGATCGCGTATGATGAAGCGGTCGCTGCGCAGCGCGCCGATAGTTCGGTCGAGTACGATCTGCGCCAGACCGCTGGCTCCCGGTTCGAGCACGTCATGCTCCAGCAGCGCCACCCGCGCCATGACATCGACCGCCCCAAGATGAAAATGCACCGGCGACCAGTGACGTAGAGGCTTGTCGGCGCCGGCCAGCAAGTGCAGCCGCACATCAAGACGCTGCGTCGGACCATGCGCGGGTTCGGCCAGAACCCAGTCGCCGCGCCGCACATCTTGCTTGTCGAAATCCGTTCCCGCCAGGTTGAGCGCACAGCGCTGACCCGTCATGCCGATTTCAGACTGGCGATTTTGTGCGTGGATGCCGCGCACCCGTACTGCAATGCCGGCAGGCGACAGCAGCAGCTGATCGCCCACCCGCACCGTCCCGGAAAACACCGTGCCAGTCACTACTGTGCCAGTCCCGGCCAGGGTAAAACAACGATCCACGGCCAGCCGGAAATTCCCCGCTTCGGGACGATTCGGTAATTCAGACGCGGCTTCCGCCAGGTATTGTCGCAGCGGTTCCACGCCTGCGCCGCTCACTGCGGAAAGCGGAAAAATCGGGCTGCCCTCCAGCGGTGTTCCCCGCAGCAGCGACTCAATCTCTGCCTGTGCTTGCGCCACTCTCTCCTCAGGCACCAAGTCGACTTTGGTCAAAGCGACAGCGCCGCGCGACAGTCCAAGCAGATTAAGGATCGCGAGATGTTCGCGGGTCTGCGGCATCGGGCCATCATCGGCTGCCACTGCCAGCAGCACGAAATCGATGCCGGTCGCTCCTGCCAGCATGTTGTGCACCAGCTTTTCGTGCCCCGGCACATCGATGAATCCCAGCACCTCGCCGTCAGGCAGGGGCGTGTATGCGTAGCCCAGATCAAGAGTGATGCCGCGCGCCTTCTCCTCCTTGAGGCGGTCGGTATCCACGCCGGTGAGTGCCTTCACCAGAGAAGTCTTGCCGTGGTCGATGTGTCCTGCGGTGCCGACGATCACGGCGAGACGTTCAATTCCGCAAGTTGACGGATAAACCCGGCTTCATCTTCCAGGCAGCGCATGTCCAACACCAGCGCGCCTTCCTCGATGCGTCCGATCACCGGTATTGGCAAAGCGCGCAAGGCTGCGGCGAGCTTCTCCAGAGCCGTTCCCTCACCGCGTCCTTTCTTGGCGGGGCGAATGGCGATGCCATGACTTTCCAGACGTTCGACCGGCAACGAGCCGCTGCCGATCTGGCTTGCGCAATTACACAGCGTAACACTGTAGTGATCTGCAAGCTTGTGTTGCAGCGGTTGCAATACCCGTTCCGCGACAGCCTTGATGTCACCCGCCGCCCGTGTCAGCAGACGAAGTGTAGGCAGGCGCTCGGCCAGGCGATCGGGATCGCGATAAAGCCGCAGGATCGCTTCGAGCGCCGCGATCGTCATCTTGTCCAGACGCAGTGCGCGCTTCAGCGGATTTTTTTTGATCTTCGCAATCAGTTCGCGCCGCCCGACGATGATGCCCGCCTGCGGACCGCCGAGGAGCTTGTCACCGCTGAACGTGACGAGATCGATGCCTGCCGCCAGGGCTTGCTGGGGTGTCGGCTCGACAGGCAAGCCCCAGCGTGCAAGGTCGACCAGCGTACCGCTGCCCAGATCGATCATGAACGGCAGGCCATGCTGATGGGCAAGCTGCGCCAACTCCGCTTCCGCCACCGCTGCGGTAAAACCGACGATGGCATAGTTGCTGGCGTGCACCTTGAGCAGCAGGGCGGTCTTAGTCGAAATGGCTGCCTCGAAATCACGCAGGTGAGTGCGGTTGGTCGTGCCCACCTCGATCAGGCGGCAACCGGCGCGAGCCATGATGTCGGGCACGCGGAATGCACCGCCGATCTCGACCAACTCGCCGCGCGAAACGATCACTTCCTTGCGCGCGGCAAGCGCATTGAGCGAAAGAAAAACTGCCGCTGCATTGTTGTTGACCACGGTAGCGGCTTCGGCACCGGTGAGCTGGCACAACAAATCTTCCACGTGTGTATCGCGGTCGCCGCGCTGACCGCTGTCGAGATCGAATTCCAGGTTGCAAGGGCGTGTCAGAACATCCATCACCGCCTGCACTGCCTCCGCAGGAAACAAGGCGCGCCCCAGGTTGGTGTGCAGCACCGTGCCGGTGAGATTGAACACCGGTCGCAACGAAGGCTGTTCGCCGGACTCCAGCAGATCGGTGCAACGAGCTACCGCCTCTTCCTCGCTCAGCAAAGCCCCCGATGAATCATTGCGCCAAACTGCCCGCGCCTCATCCAGCACGGTGCGCACCGTTTCGACAGTGCGCGTCCTGCCGAAACGTCCTATCACCGGCTGCATGGCAGTCAGGTTGAGAACGCGATCCACTGAGGGGAAGGGAGATTGATTGCTCAAGGCATGGACTCGGAGTTCAGTTTAAAACGAAATTCGAGCTTCATTATGAATGTTAGACAGAGTCCCGGCAACCACCCCCCAAAAGCCGATTCACTCAAACACTGCCGGGATGAAAAAACAGATTCGGGCCGCTGCGCGCCTTGCCCGTTTCGTCCATCAATACATCCAGGGCCAGGCTGGCCAAGTCGTCGGCTACGGGTTCCACCTGGTGGTCCTTTTCCATGTACAACAACTTCAGGTACGAGTTGCACTCATCGCAACTCTCCGCCTTGATGGCACCATTCGATCCTTCCAGGACATAATAATTGATGCCGCGGGTGGATTCGCAACTGCTGCACTTGATGCGCACCATATGCCACTCCGTGGCGCACAGGGAGCATGAAAGATAGCGCAGCCCCTGCTGTGCGCCGCCTATGCGCACGATGCCCGCGACCGGATGGGAGCCGCACACCGGACACAACCCGCCCTGTTCCAGCTTGCCGATGGCATGTTCTCCCAATGCTGTAGCCATGTGTGTCCAATAGACCTGCAGGGCAGCGGCGACAAACGGCATGTCCTGCGCGCCGACTGTTGCCAGGTCACCCGCCAACAACTTGTTCGCGATCTCCTCCAGTTCGGCCTCGCCCATGTTCATCAAACGGTCGACGGCCGCGCTTGCGGGAGCGGGCAGGGGGGCCGCCATCATGTGATGCAGGATCGCTTTCAGTCCATCCCGCCAGGCGGCGTCTCTGTGCCACGCTTGCGCTCCGAGCACCGGCATGCCATGTTCGCGGCACAATGCCTGCTGTTCAGGTGAAGGCAGCGGCACCGTCGGGAAATGAGTCAGCACCTCATGCTGTGCCTGCGCCAGAGTCGCCAGGAAACTCAGGTAAGCACCGAAGGAATGCTGCTGGGAAAGTTGCAGTAACCGCTCTGCCCGTTGCTTGAAAACATTTGGTTCGGCCAAGCGGAGAAACGGAATCTGCCCGGCCGGGGCTTCGAGCTGCCCCGGTTCGATGATGCGAGTTGCGGTATTCATTTCCCTCCGCCGGTGATCTGCCTGAACCACGCCGGATGGTGCTGTTTCGCCCAGGCGCGGCTGACCGTGCCATACAACATCGCGCGTATGGTGCCCCTGGTCCAGATCGCGGCATAGACATGAACGATGATCAGTCCGATCATGAACGCCGCCACGGCTGCATGCAAGAGCGAGGAAAAGCGGATCAGCCCGATCGGGAACAGGCCGGAAAAATAAGCACGCCAGATGACGATGCCGGATACCAATAGCAGCACCATGCAGACTGCCGCCAGCCAGAACATTATTTTCTGGCCGCCGTTGTACTTGCCCGATTCCGGCATGTTGTGGTCATCGCCATCCACCATTTCTTTGACACGGCTCAACCATTCTTTGTCGACCTGAGTAATGATGTTCAGCTTCCAGAAACGGAAAAACATCATGATAAAAAGCAGCGCCATCAACACCCCGATGAAGGGATGGAGAATGCGCGCCCAGACAGCGCCGCCCAACAACAGGCTGAGCGGGTAGAACGCCGGATGGAACAAAGCAAGCCCGGATAGCGCCAACAGGATGAAGCTCATCCCGACTGCCCAGTGATTGGCGCGTTCGTAAGCCGTATAGCGGACTATGTCATTGGGATTACGATTCATTTTCGAACTCCTTCTCGATGTCTTTCGAGACCTCATTGGGGCCCTTCATGACGTAGTGGAACAAGGTGCCGACGGCGAGCATGCCGAGGGCAAAGGAGGTCAACGGTTTGGTGATGCCCTTCCATAGGCCGACCATCGCGCTGATCGAAGGGTTCTTGGGCAGACCGCTGAATAGCTCGGGCTTATCGGCATGCTGCAGCACATACATCACGTGCGTGCCGCCCACCCCCTGCGGGTCGTACAATCCCGCATTCGCGTAGCCGCGGCTCTTGAGGTCGGTGATGCGCCCCTCGGCATGATGGATCATGTCATCCTTGGTGCCGAACACGATCGCACCGGTGGGGCAGGTCTTGACGCAGGCCGGCTCCATCCCCACTGCCACACGGTCAGAGCACAGCGTGCATTTGTACGCCTTGCTGTCTTTTTTCGAGATGCGCGGTATATCGAACGGACAGCCGGTGATGCAGTAGCCGCAACCGATACAATTTTCCTGATGAAAATCGACGATGCCGTTGCTGTACTGGACGATCGCGCCGGGCGCCGGACAAGCCTTGAGGCAGCCCGGATCGGCGCAGTGCATGCAACCGTCCTTGCGGATCAGCCACTCCAGCTTGTTTGCCTCCACTTCCACTTCGGAGTAGCGCATCACTGTCCATGACTGGGCGCTGAGATTGGGCGGATTGTCGTACACGCCGACATTCGTGCCGACTTCGTCGCGCAAATCGTTCCACTCCATGCAGGCTACCTGGCATGCCTTGCAGCCGATGCATTTGGAAATATCGATGAGCTTCGCCACCTCCATCGTTTCCCGTGCGCTGGGAGAAGGCGTCGTAGTCGCGGAACGTGCTTTGATGTCTAACGATTGAAGTGCCATATCGCCCCCTATGCCTTTTCAACGTCCACGAGGAACGATTTGAATTCAGGCGTCTGAGCGTTAGCGTCGCCCACGAACGGGGTCAGGGTGTTGGTGATGTACCCGTTCTTGGCCAGACCCATAAAGCCCCAGTGGATCGGAATGCCCACGGTGTGCACCTGTTGGCCTGCCACGGTGAGCATCTTCAGGCGCTTGGTGACGACCGCCACGGCGATGATGAAACCGCGCTTGGACTTGACCCGCACGTGATCACCGGCCTTGATACCTTTCTGCTTGGCCAGCTCTTCGCCGATCTCCACGAACTGTTCCGGCTGCATGATGGCATTCAACCTCGCATGCTTGGTCCAGAAATGGAAATGCTCGGTGAGCCGGTAGGTGGTCCCCACATAAGGGAACTTGTCCGGCGTGCCGAACGTCGCCCAGTCTTCCTTGAACACCCGCGCCGCAGGGTTGGATCGCGCCAGCGGATTGTCCGGATGCATGGGATTGTTGGCTATCGGCGATTCCATCGGTTCGTAGTGTTCCGGGAAAGGACCATCCGCAAACTTGTCGATCGCAAAGAAACGCGCCACGCCTTCCGGGTTCATGATGAACGGATTCATGCCTTCTTCCGGCGCTGAATCGGGCTTGAAATCCGGGATGTCCGAGCCGGTCCATTTTTTTGCGGCGGCGTCCCAGCCGATCACCTTGCGTTTTGCATCGTACGGTTTGCCGGTGAGATCGCAGGATGCACGGTTGTACAAGATGCGCCGGTTCGCCGGCCAGGCATATGCCCAGTTGAGCGTTTGCCCCAGGCCGAACGGATCTGAGTTGTCCCGCCGCGCCATCAGGTTGCCCTTCTCCGACCAACTGCCCGCAAAGATCCAGCAACCGCACGATGTGGAACCGTCGTCGCGCAACTCCGCGAAACCATTCAGCTGCTCGCCGGCTTTCACGAGCACCTTGGTCTTATCCTTGGGATCGGTCACATCCTGCAAAGCCTTGCCGGAAAATTCTTTCGCCAGTTCCTCCGGAGAAGGCGAAGCCGGCTGACGATGTTTCCAGTTCAGATTCAGGATAGGGTCGGGGAAAGCACCGCCGTCTTTTTTGTACATCTCCTTCAGCTTGAAGAAGATGCCCGCCATGATCTCGGGATCAGCTTTCGCCTCGGCCGGCGGTTCAGTGGCCTTCCAGTGCCATTGCAGCACGCGGCTGGAACTGACCAGCGAGCCGTCCTCTTCCGCAAAGCAGGTGGAAGGCAGGCGGAACACTTCGGTTTGGATCTTGGACGGATCCACGTCGTTATACTCGCCGTGGTTCTGCCAGAACTCGGAGGTTTCGGTCGTCAGCGGATCGATGATGACGAGGTACTTGAGTTTAGCGAGGGAGCCGGAGATCTTCACCTTGCACGGTGCCGAAGCGAGCGGGTTGAAGCCTTGGCAGAAGTAGCCGTTGACCTCGCCCTTGCTCATGTTCTCGAACACCTGCAGGATGTCGTAGACCTTGTCGAGCTTGGGCAGCCAGCTGTAGCACCAGTCGTTTTCTTTGGTCGCGGCATCGCCGAACCAGGCCTTCATGTTGCTGACGAAGAACTTGCCGTAGTTCTGCAAGTAGCTCATCTGGCCCGGGCGCAGCGGTTTGAAAGCGCGCGTCTCGATATATTTGTTGTAGTCCTGCTCGGCATCGCCGGGCAGCGTCATGTACCCCGGCAACAGATTGGACAGCGCGCCCAGATCGGTCAGACCCTGGATGTTGGAGTGGCCGCGCAGGGCATTCATGCCGCCGCCCGCCACGCCGATGTTACCCAGCAACAGCTGCACCATCGCACCGGCGCGGATCATCTGCGTACCCTGCGAGTGCTGCGTCCATCCCAGCGCATACATGATGGTCATGGTCTTGTCGGGCTTGGAGGTCTCCGCGATCATCTCGCAGATTTTCAGGAAGGCATCCTTGGGCGTGCCACAGATATTGTTCACCATATCCGGCGTGTAGCGCGAGTAATGCGCCTTCATCAACTGATACACGCAGCGCGGATTTTTCAGCGTCGGGTCGGTGACCACGAAGCCATCCTTGCCGATCTGGTAGCCCCAGGTGGATTTGTCGTAACTGCGCTTCTCCTTGTTATATCCGGAGTAAATGCCGTTCTCGAATTTGTACTCGTCCTTCACCAGAAAACTGAAGTCGGTGTAATTTTGCACATACTCGTGGTGAATCTTGTCGTTGGTCAGCAGGTAATTGATCAGCCCGCCCAGAAAGGCGATGTCGGAACCGGAGCGTATCGGCGCATAAAAATCCGATACCGCGGCGGAACGCGTGAAGCGCGGATCCACCACGATCAGCTTGGCATTGCGGTTGGCCTTGGCTTCCGTAACCCACTTGAAGCCGCAAGGATGAGCCTCGGCGGCATTGCCGCCCATCACGAGAATCAGATCGGCATTCTTGATGTCGACCCAATGGTTGGTCATGGCACCGCGGCCGAACGTAGGGGCAAGACTTGCCACCGTAGGTCCGTGTCAAACGCGTGCTTGATTATCGAATGCGAGCATCCCCAGGCTGCGCACCACTTTGTGGGTGAGATAGCCTGATTCGTTGCTGGAAGCGGAAGCAGCCAGGAAACCGGTGGTCAACCAGCGGTTCACGGTGGCACCGTCCTTGTTCTTGGCCACAAAATTCTTGTCCCGGTCTTCCTTCATCAATTTGGCGATACGGGTAAAGGCATCGTCCCAGGAAATGCGTGTCCATTCCTTGCTGCCGGGGGAGCGATATTCGGGATATTTGAGGCGGTTGGGACTCTGCACGAAATCCATCAGGCCGGCGCCTTTGGGGCAGAGCGTGCCGCGATTTACCGGGTGATCCGGGTCGCCTTCGATATGGATGACTTTTCCATGGACGTTCTTGGCTTTATCGCCCAGGTTGTAGATCAGGATGCCGCAGCCCACAGAACAGTACGGGCAGGTGTTGCGGGTTTCGGTAGTGCGCGTCAACTTGAACTCGCGCACCTCCGCCAGCGCATCGTTGGGCGCGAAGCCCAGCATTGCCATGCTGGAAGCACCCAATCCGCCGGCGCAGACTTTAAAGAATTGCCTTCGTGTGACTTGCATTTTCTATGCCTCCCTATGTTGTATATGTAATGGACAACAAAATAACAAATCAAGAAAAACAAAATAACAAATCAAGAAAAACCTTTTCGATATGAAGGCATAAGAGCACTTCGCGAGACAAATGTCAATTCTGAATTTTGTCAACGTCTATATCAACAATTGTCGGCCCTTAATCGGCACAGCAACTTGGCGCCAGTCATTGTGGGCAATGACCCCGCCTCCAAAGTATATGTCGCGAATAAAGTCAGAGCCTGTGCGGAACTGGGGCTGTATTCGAAGCACATCGAGTTGGGCAGTGACATTTCCGACGCCGAACTGCTGGCCGAAATCGCCGCGTTGAATAGCGATCCGAAGATACACGGCATCCTCGTGCAACTGCCGCTACCCAAACATCTGGATGCGCACAAAATCATCGAGGCGATTAACCCGGACAAGGACGTGGACGGCTTTCACGAAAAAAATGTCGGCGCGCTGGTGACCGGCGGCGTCGGCCCTATGACCATCACCATGCTTGTGGCAAATACCGTGCACGTAGCGGAGCGGATATCCAGTTTCAGCAAGTAACATGGGTTTCAGATTTCCTTGATGGCTTAAGGTACAAAATGTACTTTGTTCAAGCACACAGGAGTCCGTGCTAATGCGGTCGGCTCGCATAAATGCAACACCGTTTTGTGCTGGTAGCAGGCGATCGGCATTCGAGTTTTGATTGGCGCACCTGTTTGCACAAATCCGTTATCTGAGTTGTGACTATTCCATTTTGGAATTGGCGGGCCAGATATATCTTTGCCGAAAAGCCGCAAAGCGGATGAAAATTTGATTGCGGGATGTTGTGGTTGCGTGTAAATAGTAACTGTCTGCAAGCCTCCGCCAACCGGAAAGTATTCCTGGCGAGAACGGCCGGGCGATTTCCCCAATAATTTACTTCAAATCATGGCAAGACAGAAAACTTCATACTATGGCGGTATTTTGTTGATTGTGGCTGAAGTATTTCTTATCAGCTTTTTGGACTATGCAGTATCAATCTATCTTCCCACCCAACTGGGGCGCTACATTTCCCTGGATGTACTCTTCTGCCTGCCGATCATCCAAACGGCTCGCCTGGCTTCGATTCGTGCTAATCGCCGTTACGATACGCAAACCTCGACTTTTGTCGGAATAACGCTGGCGCTTGTTTGGAGCGCTACCGAGGCGGCCATCACCTGGCCGGACTTCCCGTTGACTGCGTTCGGATTGAACACGTTTACACGTAGCGTGGTATTCACGGTGATTGGCCGGGTTTTGATCAAGTTGTGGCGGGAGAGGGAATATGCACGCAAGGATATGCTGACTGGCTTGGCGAACCGCGTGGAACTTCTGGAAAGGCTGGAAGCCGAGCAGTACCGTAGCGAGCGTTCCGGCAGGCCTTATTCCTTGCTGTTCATTGATATTGACGATTTCAAAGCAATGAATGACAACTATGGGCATCAAGCCGGAGATGAGGCGCTTAAAATTTTGGCTTACATATTAAAGATAAGCTCCAGAAAAATTGACGTTGCTGCTCGTCTTGGCGGCGACGAGTTTGTGCTGTTGTTACTTGATACGGATGAGCGAACTTGCGAAATCATGATCAAGCGGATCGAGACATCCACGAAGCAAGCCTTTGAGGGACGATCCTGGCCGATATCGATATCAATTGGACATACAACCAATATTGGCAAAACTCAAGAAGTGGATTGGGTGATCCGATTGGCCGATGAGAATATGTATAAAGCCAAAAGGATGAAACAACAGATGAAGCAAGGCGCAAACGGTCAGTAATCCCTTTAACTTTGGTTATACAGTCTGCTATCCAGTGCCCTGATTTATCTTTCCGGGCGCGCCAATATCAAATCGGAACCACGATAACTCCAGTAACCAGATTTGTCTGAACCTGCGAGCCAGATGCTGGCTGCCTTGAAAGTCTGCTGTGGATCGAAGCTGGCGTTGAATTCCTTTCGGTATCGGCTCGTCATACAAATCACAGTTTGACGTTGTGAGAAAATCATCCAGTAATCAATCACGGAATCGAATGTGCATTATTATGGAGTCCCGGAAACAGCCGAGGCAGGCGATGTCATCGCCTGCTTGCCTGTTGTCTGGGCAGAGGGATTTTCAAGTATCTGGTAGAACACTTCATCCCGTTTGATCATGCCCAGTTCGCTGCGCGCGCGTTCCTCGATGGCTGCAGTGCCTTGCTTGAGATCGCGCACTTCGGCATCCAGCAGCGCGTTGCGCGTTTTGGTCTGCTGGTTGATTCGCTGCTGCTCCTCGACTTGGCGGTTCAAATCCCACACTTTCAGCCAGCTGCCTTTGCCCAACCACAGCGGGTACTGCAACAGCAGTAGCAGGACGACCAGTATCAGTGTGGCCGCACGCATTATCCTAGCTGATAATACGCATCGCGCCCTGGGTAGCTGCCAGTGTCACCCAAGTCTTCTTCGATGCGCAGCAGCTGGTTGTATTTCGCCATGCGGTCCGAGCGCGACAGTGATCCGGTCTTGATTTGCATCACGTTGGTCGCTACCGCGAGGTCGGCAATGAAGGAGTCCTCAGTCTCACCGGATCGATGCGAGATCACTGCGGTATAACCGGCGCGCTTGGCCATCTCGATCGCGGCAAAAGTTTCAGTGAGCGTGCCGATCTGGTTCACCTTGATCAGGATGGAATTCGCCAAACCCTGGCGGATGCCTTCTCGCAGGATCTTGGTGTTGGTCACAAACACATCGTCGCCCACCAGCTGGATGGACTTGCCGAGGCGTGTTGTAAGCTGCTTCCAGCCACCCCAGTCATGCTCGCTCATACCGTCTTCGATGGTGATGATCGGGTACTTGTCCACCCAGGTGGCATACAGGTCGATGATCTGGGCAGAGCTAAGGGTCAGCTTGTCCGCTTTCAGGTGGTACTGTCCGTCCTTGTAAAATTCCGATGCGGCGGCATCGATGCCGATAGCCACATCCGTGCCGGGTACATATCCGGCTGCCTCGATGGCTTCCACTATGACTTTCAGGGCCGCTTCGTTGGAACCCAGGGCGGGTGCGAAGCCGCCCTCGTCGCCCACCGTGGTGCTGAGCCCGCGGTGATGGAGAATTTTTTTTAGGTTATGGAATACTTCGGCTCCGCAACGTAGCGCCTCGCGGAAACTCTGGCTGCCTACCGGGATAATCATGAATTCCTGAATATCCGCACCGCCGGTGGCGTGTGCTCCGCCATTGATGATGTTCATCATCGGCACCGGCATTTCCATGCGTCCGGCTCCCCCCAGATAGCGGTATAGCGGCAGTCCGCTTTCTTCCGCCGCGGCGCGTGCAACGGCCATCGACACCGCCAGGATCGCATTCGCACCGAGGCGCGCTTTGTTTTCCGTGCCGTCCAGCTCGATCATGGTCTGGTCGATGAAAGCTTGTTCGGCGGCATCAAGGCCGATGATCGCTTCGGCGATCTCGGTATTCACATATTCCACTGCCTTCAACACCCCTTTGCCGAGGTAGCGCTGTTTGTCGTCATCGCGCAACTCCACAGCCTCCTTGGTACCGGTGGATGCACCGGACGGCACGGCGGCGCGGCCCATCACACCGGACTCCAGCAATACGTCCGCTTCCACGGTAGGGTTGCCGCGCGAATCCAGAATCTCGCGGGCGATCACATCAACAATTGCGCTCATACTATTTTCCTTCTTCTTTCTTCTAGACGTTTTTCAAATCGATCATTTCTTCGATCAAACCCTGCTGCTTGACCGTTTCATCCAGCACTTTCAGCGTTTGCAACAATGCCTTGAGATGCCCGAGCGGAAAGGCGTTCGGCCCATCCGATAATGCTTGCGACGGGTTCGGGTGCGTTTCCATGAACAGGCCGGAAATCCCCGCTGCCACTGCGGCACGCGCCAGTACCGGCACGAACTCGCGCTGCCCGCCGCTGACCGTCCCTTGCCCGCCCGGCAACTGCACAGAGTGCGTCGCATCGAACACCACCGGGCAACCGGTGTTGCGCATCACTGCCAGCGAGCGCATGTCCGACACCAGGTTGTTGTAGCCGAATGACGCGCCGCGCTCGCACACCATGATGTTGTCCGCGCCGCTGGCTTCGCGCGCTTTCTCCACCACGTTCTGCATATCCCACGGCGACAGGAATTGTCCCTTCTTGATGTTCACCGGGCGGCCGCAGCGTGCCACTGCGTGTATGAAATCGGTCTGACGGCAAAGGAACGCCGGGGTTTGCAGCACATCGACCACCGCCGCGACCGGCGCGATCTCATCGATGCTGTGCACGTCGGTCAATACCGGCACACCCAACTGCGCTTTCACTTCGCCGAGTATCTTCAGTCCGGCATCCAGGCCGAAGCCGCGAAACGATTTGCCGGAACTGCGGTTGGCTTTGTCGTAGGAAGACTTGTAGATGAAGTTTATCTTCAACTCGTTGCAGATTTCTTTCAACTTGCCGGCAGTATCCATCGCCATTTGCTGCGACTCGATCACGCATGGCCCGGCAATCAGGAACAACGGGCGATTCAAGCCGACTTCGAATCCACACAATTTCATTCCGCCACCTCTTTATCTTGATAATAAACTTCAGGCATACAGGTTTCGCTGGCTGGCGGCATTACCCGCACCGCCGCTGCGCGCACCGTGTTCATGCCGCCACCTCTTTCTGCTTGAGCTTAATAGTCTGGCGTTGCAACGCGGCTTCAACAAAAGCCTTGAACAAGGGATGTCCGGTGCGCGGCGTGGAGGTGAATTCGGGATGGAACTGCACACCGACGAACCATGGGTGCATGGTCTGCGGCAATTCCATTATCTCCGGCAAGTTTTCACTGGGCGTGCGCGCCGATATGATCAGCCCGGACTTTTCCAGCGCAGGCACGTAATGGTTGTTGACTTCATAGCGATGACGGTGACGCTCATTGACTTCATCGCCGTAGATGCGCTGCGCCAGTGTGCCGGATTTGATCGGGCACCGCTGCGAACCGAGACGCATGGTTCCGCCCAGGTCGGAATCGTTGCTGCGTGTCTCAACCTTGCCATCGCGGTCCCGCCATTCGGTGATCAGCGCGACCACCGGATGCTCGGATTCCAGATTGAATTCGGTGCTGTTTGCATCGCTCATGCCCGCAACATGCCGCGCATATTCGATCACCGCCAATTGCATGCCGAGACAAATGCCCAGATACGGCACTTTATTTTCGCGCGCAAAACGAATCGCAGAAATCTTTCCTTCTGTGCCGCGCTTGCCGAAACCACCCGGAACCAGTATCGCATCGAAGTGCTCCAGGCCTTGCATGCTGGTTGTTTCGAGCGCTTCCGAATCGATGTACTCGATATTCACCCTGGTCTGGGTATGTATTCCGGCATGGCGCAACGCCTCGATCAGCGACTTGTAGGATTCGGTCAAATCGACGTACTTGCCAACCATGCCGATGGTGATCTGGTGCTGAGGATTTTCCAGCGCGGTCACCAGTTTCGCCCACACCGACAGATCAGCAGGGGGTAGATCCAGGCCCAACTCTTCGCACACGATGCGATCCAAACCTTGCAGGTTAAGCATTTGCGGCACTTTGTAAATACTGTCCACATCCCACATCGAAATTACCGCCTCTTCGCGCACATTGGAGAACAGCGAAATCTTGGCGCGCTCATCATCGGGAATCGGCCTGTCGGCGCGGCATATCAACGCAGTCGGGAAAATACCGATCTCGCGCAACTTCTGCACGCTGTGTTGGGTCGGTTTGGTCTTCAACTCGCCTGCCGTGGCGATATAAGGCACCAGAGTGAGATGCACATAGGCCACCTGATTGCGGCTCAGGCGCAAGCCCATCTGCCGTGCTGCCTCGAGAAACGGCAGCGATTCGATGTCGCCGACCGTGCCACCGATCTCCACGATAGCCACATCGGCCTTGCCATCATGCGAGGCGGCCGCGCCGCGCTCGACGAAGGCCTGGATCTCGTTGGTGATATGCGGGATCACCTGTACCGTCTTGCCCAGATACTCGCCGCGCCGCTCCTTGCGGATCACGCTGTCGTAGATCTGCCCGGTGGTGAAGTTGTTGGCCTTGCGCATCTTGGCGGAAATGAAGCGCTCGTAATGTCCCAGATCCAGGTCGGTCTCAGCGCCGTCTTCGGTCACGAAAACTTCACCATGCTGGAACGGACTCATGGTGCCTGGATCGACGTTGATATAAGGGTCGAGCTTGAGCATCGTCACCTTCAGTCCGCGCGACTCCAGGATGGCTGCAAGTGAAGCGGCGGCGATGCCCTTCCCTAAAGAAGAAACAACGCCGCCGGTAATAAAGATGTACTTGGTCATGCGGGTGCCCGGACACAATGTTTTTCGTAGGGGGCGATGATACCGTAAATCGCCCTGCTCTCAAAATTCAGGGTGCGGTGCGCCTCTCCGATGCCTCCCAACTCTAAACCTGCGAAAGCCCCCTCAACAACACCTTCCCGAACTCTGCCGACGGCACTGGCATGCTGAACAAATGTCCCTGGTACGCCATGCAACCGGCATGCTCCAGAAAAGCACGCTGTGCCTCGGTTTCCACCCCTTCGGCAATAACTTCCATTCCCAGGATGTTGGCCATTCCGATGATGGTCTGCACGATTACTGCATCGGTGGATTTTGTGCCAATGTTGCGCACAAAGGACTGGTCGATCTTCAGTTGGTCAAGCGGGAGTTGCGTCAGGTAAGCAAGTGATGAATAGCCCGTGCCGAAGTCGTCCATGGAGAAGCGAACCCCGAATTCCTTGAGTTCGTGCATCTTGGCGATAGCCTCATTGATGTCGTCCAGCACCACGCTCTCGGTCAGCTCAATCTTGAGCCGGGTCGGATCTGCACCAGCCATTAATACGGCTACGCGCACTTGCGCAACGAAGTCGGGTTGGTGGAACTGGCGCGCGCTCACGTTGATAGCGAGTTGCAGTTGAGCTGTCAGCGGATTCGCTGCCCATGCCTTGATCTGGGCGCAGGCGGTTTCAAGCACCCATTGCCCGATGGGCAGAATGAGCCCGTTCTTTTCTGCCATCGGGATGAATTCGGAAGGCAAAATCTCCCCTCTCATCGGATGCATCCAGCGCAGCAAGGCTTCGGCACCGACAGGTTGACTGTCGGCATTCATCTGAACCTGGTATAAAAGATGGAATTGCTGCTCGGTGATCGCGTCGCGCAGATCGGATTCAAGTATGACACGGGCCTCGAGCGCGGCCTGCATGTCCGGGTCGAAGAAACGCAGCGTATTACGTCCGGCAGCTTTTGCTTCGTACATCGCCGTATCAGCACGCTTTAGCAGGTCGTCCACGCTGACATCATGGGCGCGGAACAGGCTGATACCGATACTGCAGGAGCTGAAATATTCAAAGTCCCGCAACAGGAAAGGCTGGCTGAGAGATTCGCGGATATTTTCTCCTGCCACCTTGGCATGTGCAATCGCTTGCTCCGCTTCTTCACTCAGGCTTCCCAGCATGACGACGAACTCGTCGCCGCCCAAACGCGCGACTGTATCCCCCGCACGCACGCATGCTTGCAGGCGCTGCGAAACTTCGACCAGCAGCAGATCGCCGACATCGTGACCCTTGGTATCATTAAGTGTCTTGAAATTATCGAGGTCAATGAACAGGATGACACCGTGTTCACCGCTGCGGACGCCGGAAGCCATGGAGTGGTTCAGCCTATCCATCAGTAAACGACGGTTGGGCAGTTTGGTGAGCGAATCATAGAAAGCAAGCTGGTGTATTTGCTCTTCAGCCTCTTTGCGCAGTGTGATATCGGTAAATACCGAAACATAATGCGTCACCTGTCCATCTTCATCGCTGACGGCGGTAGTGGTAAGCCATACCGGGTAGATTTTGCCATCCTTGTGACGGTTCCAGATTTCTCCCTGCCAGTATTTTTCGCGGTGGAGAGTTTCCCACCTGTCACGAAAGAACTTGTCGTCATGCTGCCCGGATTTAAGCAAGTCGGGAAACTGTCCGATCACTTCCTCGGCGCTGTAACCGGTCAAACGTGTGAAGGCACCGTTAACCCGGAGGATGCGCCTGTCCGGATCGAAGATCATGATACCTTCATGCGTCTCAAAAGCAGCGGCAGCGATACGCAGTTGCTGTCCTCTTTCCCTCATTCGATAATAAATATTGATGGCAGATCCGAGCATCAGCATCGCTGCCAGAAACAACAGCAGCCTGTAATTGGTCGCAGTACGCTGCTGCACTTGATATTGATCCAGATAGAGCTGCTCCAGCCCCGCCCCGACGTGATTCTTTCCGGGCGATGCCAGTTGCGCAAGCAAGTTTGGCATGCCATTCTCATATTTCAAAATGCTCTTGGCATGACGTACAGCCAATTCTGCCGACGCCTGAATGTGCCCAGGTAATCCGGGAATGATTTGACCGATCTCAGCAATATCCTGTTTCAGAGTCTCCCGAACGTGGTCATTTTGATTGGTCGTCATCAACAGCGCGTTGCGCAACAGGTGTTCAAATTTCTCACTCTGCAAAGTGTCCGTTTTGTGCAGCTTTGCCTGCACCAAATTGACCATGCGCGGCAAATAAATAAAAGCGTTTTTTGTTACGGCGTTGCCGGATTTAAACTCTTCCAGCGCGGTTGCCTTTTGCTCGACCTGCCGCTGCAACATACTCAACTCCCGCATCACCTCCGGGGTATCGGGCAACGAGCCGTTTTCCTGATATTGAGGCAACGCAGCACTCAGTGCCCGCATACGCTGCATGATGGCATTAACCGCATCATAGTTATGGAAAAGCTGGTAATGGTGCTGCAATACCGCCTCGCCCAACTCGGTATCGCGGCTTTGCAATTCGCGAAGATCGCTCGTAAACGAATTGTGCATAACAAAGTCGACTGGCTGTGCCTTGATAAACAGGAATACCAAGCCAACTGCCGCCACGCCGAACAGGATCAGTTGCCGGAAATTTCTTTTAACAACTCCTGCTTTGGTAATTCGGATCATTTGCCTTTCTCGCCTTGATATACGCCAGTCAGGGTATTCAGGAACTTGACGATCCTGGCGATCTCTTCACCGCTCAAATCGACACCTAGCTGATATTTAGCCATGGTGGCCACCGCGTGCTCCAAAGTGACGGCCGAAGCATCGTGGAAATATGGCGCAGTCAAAGCCACATTACGCAATGACGGCACCCGAAATGCATGGCGATCCGCTTCATTCCCGGTGACGTTATAACGGCCGAAGTCCACCTCCTGCACATTGCCACGGTTATCAAAGTAATTTTCAACCAGGCCAAGCTTCGCGTACATATTGCCGCCCACGTTCCTGCCTTGATGGCAACTGATACAGCCCAGACCTTTGAAAAGCTCATAGCCGGCCAGCTCGTCACTATCCAGCGCATGCATATCACCGCGCAAAAATAGATCGAATTTTGAATTTGGTGTGGTTAAAGAACGCTCGAAAGTGGCGATGGCATTCTTGACTGATCGGGGTTCGGTGCCTTCCTGGTAAATTTCCAGGAATTCACGGCGATAATCCGCATCTTTGTCCAGCTTGGCGATGACCTCGGGCCATGTCGAATCCATTTCGGAAGCATGCGGCATAGGAAATTCAATCTGATCCTCCAAGTTTGCCGCACGCCCGTCCCAGAACAGCCTGAAATTGAAACCACTGTTGAATACTGTCAGTGTGTTGATCTTGCCCTCTTTTCCTTCAACACTAGTCGAATGCTGCAAACCATCCACCCCGCCAGTCGCAAGGTTATGGCAATGAACACAGGCAACCGTATTGCCGCGGGAAAAAAACGGGTCGTAAAATAATCGCCGCCCCAAAGCGACCTTGCGCGCATCCAGATTTAAAGAAATCGGTATCGGGGTGATGGGCTCCTGCCATGTGCCTGAACCGGCTATCAGCTCAGTGCGTCTGTGCGCATCAGGATGATCGGGTGCTGAAAACCATATAAAAAACACTGCTTCGCACAGAACCACAGTGAACAAAACCGACACCAGCCAACGCGCCGGCTTAACCACGACAAGCCTTGTTGTATAGACGCAGCAGATCCATTCTGCCTTAATGCAGCAACAAGGATTGCTGGACAGACACCGCGCAAACAGACATCAGAGTGCCGGGCAACAAGCCAAGCAATAACACACCCAGACCGTTCACGCTGATCAGCAGCACGGTATCCTGTCCGAATATGATCGGCGCGCGACTTTCCGGTGCGTCGAAATACATCAGTTTGACGATGCGCAAGTAGTAGAACGCACCGATCAACGAGAACAGGACTGCTGCCACCGCCAGCCAGACGTGCCCTGCTTGCACGACGGCATTCAGCACCGAGAATTTGGCGTAAAAACCCACAGTAGGCGGCACGCCCGCCATGGAGAACATCAGCAACAGCATCAGAAAAGCGAGCCACGGACTGCGCTGGTTGAGTCCTTTGAAATCGTCGAGTTTATCGGCCTCGAAACCCGCCCTGGACATCAGCATGATCATGCCGAACGCGCCCAACGACATCAGCACATAAACCACTGCGTAGAACATTGCCGACCCGTAGCCCTCGATACCGCCGCTCAGCAGGCCGAGCAGCAGGAAGCCCATGTGCGAAATGGTGGAGTAGGCGAACATGCGCTTGAGGTTGGTTTGCGCGATCGCGGTGATGTTGCCGAGTGCCATCGAAGCGATGGAAAGAATGATCAACATGCCCGACCAGTGTTGCACCAGCGGCTGCAGACCTTCGACCAGTATCCGGGCAGTGAAGGCGAATGCCGCCAGCTTGGGTGCGGAGCCGATCAGCATGGTCATAGCCGTCGGCGCACCGTGATACACATCGGGAACCCACATGTGGAACGGCACCACGCCAAGCTTGAAGGCCAGACCGGAAACCGTGAACACCAGTCCGAATACCAGCAGGGGTTTATTCGCATGGCCAGACTGGATCGCGTGCGAGATCGCACCCAATTCCAGCGAGCCGGTCGCGCCATACAACATGGACATCCCGTATAACAGCAAACCGGAAGCCAGCGCGCCGAGGATGAAATATTTCATCGCTGCTTCTGTGGCAGTGGCAGAATCCCGTTGCAATGCGACCATTGCGTACAAACTCAGGGAGAGCAGTTCCAGACCGAGATACAGGGTGAGAAAATGACTGGCGGAGATCATCACCATCATGCCCAGCGTGGCGAACAAAGTCAGCACCATGAATTCGCCGCTGAACAGCCCGCGCACAGTCAGATATAGCCTTGAATACACCAGCATCATGGAAACTGCTATATAGGTCAGCAGCTTCAATACATCGGACATCAGATCATCAACGAACATGTTGTGAAAAGTATGCACAACGCCGTTTTCATGCGTGCCGACAGTGATCAGCGCACAGCCCATCAAGGTAAGTTGCACCAGCATGTAGGTGACCATCCTGCCGCTTTGTTTGATCAGCAGATCTGCAATTAAAATCACGCACGCCATGAACAGCAGGAATATTTCCGCGTATGCTGGCATCAAATTCGTCATCAAATCCATATTCATCTCAAAATCAGTCGTTAGTCGTGAGTCTCTAGTTGGGAGTCGGTAGTTGATTTAACTAAATGACTACCGGCTAATTGCTAGAGGCTGTCCTCTGGTGAAACTACTGATACAACTACTAGCCATCTGACTAGGCTAGTAAACAACACCAGCCAAGTCATTGGTTATGTTTACAACGGCAACTTGGAACGGGCAACGTGTACCAGTAAATCATTCACCGACACATGCATGATTTCGCTGAACGGCAGCGGGTACAGACCCATGCCCAGCACGGCTATCGCCAGAATCGCAAAGATCACTTTTTCGCGCAGTGTCAAGTCGGTGAGTTCGGCGACATGATGGTTGGCGACTGCGCCGAAAATCACGCGCTTGTACATCCAAAGCGTGTAGGCCGCGCCGAAGACCAGCGTGGTCGCTGCGGCAAATGCATACCAGAAATTCGTTTTCACCGCGCCCAGGATCACCATGAATTCACCGACGAACGCGCTGGTGCCGGGCAGTCCGCTGTTGGCCATCGCGAACAGCATGAAGAATGCGGCGAACACCGGCATCGTGTTGGCCACGCCGCCGTAATCGGCGATGTTGCGGGAATGCATGCGGTCATACAGCACCCCGATACACAGGAACAGCGCGCCGGCAACGAAACCGTGCGAGATCATCTGCAGCAGCGCGCCTTCCATGCCGTAGCTGTTAAAGATGAACAATCCCAGCGTGACGAAGCCCATGTGCGATATCGATGAATACGCCACCAGTTTCTTCATGTCGGTCTGGGCCAGTGCCACAAGACCGATATACACCACCGCGATCAGCGACAGCGCGATCATCACTCCGGCCAAACGATGGCTGGCATCCGGCACGATGGGCAGGGAGAAACGCAGAAAACCATAGGCACCCACCTTCAGCATGATCGCCGCCAGAATCACCGACCCGCCGGTAGGCGCTTCGACGTGGGCATCCGGCAACCAGGTATGCAACGGAAACATCGGCACTTTCACCGCGAAGGCGAAGAAAAAAGCGATGAAGATCAGAATCTGCGCAGTCATCGGCAGCACGACCTGATGGAAATCAAGTATCTCGAAGCTGCCGCCGGACTGGTTGTAAAGATAGATCAACGCCACCAGCATCAGCAGCGAACCGAGCAAGGTGTAGAGGAAGAATTTGACCGCCGCATACACGCGGTTCGGGCCTCCCCACACGCCGATGATCAGGAACATCGGGATCAACATGGCTTCCCAGAACACATAGAACAGCACGGCATCCAGCGCGGCGAACACGCCGATCATGGTGCCGGACATGATCAGGAAGGAAGCCATATATTGCGCGACGCGTTTCTCGATCACGCGCCATCCGGCCAGAACCACAATCGGGGTGAAGAAAGAAGTGAGCAGGATAAACAACACCGAGATGCCATCCACGCCGAGGTGGTAATGGATGTTGAAACGTGCGATCCAGTTGTGCATCTCGACGAACTGCATCTCCGAGGTATCGCGCGCAAAACCGGTATACAGCGGGATCGTGATCAGAAAACCGAGCACTGAGCCGACCATGGCCAGGATGCGCGCCAGCGGTGCGTTTTTGTCGTCGCCGGTGGCCAACACCAGTATGCCGAAGATGATCGGCAACCAGATCGCGATGCTAATTATGGGTAATCCAAAAATCATGCTGTTGTTCCTTCATTATAATTCCAACCCAACCCATCCCGGCCACTCCTGGCAAGCATGCACTGGGCTTGTCTAAACGGATTAGCCAGGTGGACTGAGGAGGTTGGGTTTGGTTTTATTCAAGCCAGTTCCGCACCGTCAGCAACACGAACACGCCGATGATCATGGAAAATGCATAGTGATAAATATAGCCGGACTGAAGACGCCGCAGCACCCCGGAAAACAATCCGACCAGTTTCGCCGTACCATTCACCATCATCCCATCGATCAGCTTCACATCGCCGAATTTCCACAGAAAACGGCTCGCGCCTCGCGCGCCTCCGGCAAAGAACCAATCGTTGAAACGGTCGAAATAATATTTGTTATCCAACAGTGTGTAGATTGCATGGAAACACTTTTGGAGAGCAGCCGGAATGTCCGGGCGCTTCATATAGAAAAACCACGCGGTTACGACACCGGACAAAGCAATCCAAACCGGAAATTCCTGTACTACGTGCACAACCATTGCGAACGGCCCCTGAAATTCACTTGCCAACTCCGCCATGCCAGGATGTTCAATTGAAATGTAAATGGCTTCTTTAAAATAGTTGCCAAACAAAATCGGTTCGATGGTGATGTAACCGATGAATACCGATGGGATAGCCAGCAGAATCAGCGGCAGTGTAACTACCCATGGCGATTCGTGCGGCTTCTGTCCCGGCGCGAGACCGTGGTGGTGATCCGCAGACACCTCTTCGTCTGCATGATCGCCATTGTGATCATGGTGTGCTTTGCCGAAGCGCTCCTTGCCGTGAAACACCAGGAAGTACATGCGGAAGGTATAGAAGGCGGTGACGAACACCCCTGCCACCACGGCGAAATAGGCGAAGCCGGCACCCGGCAAGTTCGATATCTCGACTGCCTCGATGATGCTGTCCTTGGAATAAAAACCGGAGAAGAACGGTGTGCCGATCAAGGCCAGCGAGCCAACCAGAAAAGTGATCCAGGTGATCGGCATGTATTTCCTGAGACCGCCCATGTTGCGGATGTCCTGGTCGTGGTGCATGGCGATGATCACGCTTCCGGCGGCCAGAAACAACAGCGCCTTGAAGAAGGCGTGGGTCATCAGGTGAAAAATCGCCGCCGAATAAGCGGAGGCACCCAGGGCCACGGTCATGTAGCCGAGTTGCGACAAGGTTGAATAGGCGATGACTCGCTTGATGTCGTTCTGGATCATACCGAGGAAACCCATGAACAGTGCGGTGATCGCGCCGATCACCATCACAAACGACAGTGCCGTATCGGACAACTCGAACAGCGGCGACATGCGTGCCACCATGAAGATACCGGCCGTCACCATCGTCGCGGCGTGGATCAGCGCGGAAATCGGGGTCGGGCCTTCCATCGAATCGGGCAGCCACACATGCAGCGGGAACTGCGCAGACTTGCCCATCGCGCCGATGAACAGCAGGATGCATATCGCAGTCAACAGCCCCACCGTCATGCCGGGAATGGGTGCCAGATCTTTGGCGTGACTGGCCGCCTTGGCGAATACTTCATCGTATTGCAGCGTGCCGAATACCATCAGCACCAGGGCAATTCCGAGCAGGAAGCCGAAGTCGCCGACACGATTCACCAGAAATGCTTTCAGGTTGGCGTAAATCGCGGTCGGCCGGTCGTACCAGAAACCGATCAGCAGGTAGGAAACCAGCCCAACCGCTTCCCAGCCGAAGAACAATTGCATGAAATTGTTGGCCATCACCAGCATCAGCATCGAGAAGGTGAACAGCGAGATGTAGCTGAAAAAACGCTGATAGCCCGCATCTTCTTTCATATAGCCGATGGTGTAGATGTGCACCATCAGCGACACGAAGGTGACCACCAGCATCATCAGGACCGTCAGTCTATCGATCAGGAAGCCGACCTGGAAGCTGGTATCGCCCGAGGTCAGCCAGGTATAGACCGAACCGTTGAACGTATGCCCATCCTGCACATCGTCGAATATCGCCAGCGAGGCAAAGAACGAGACGGCCACCAGCGCGATGGTGATGCGATGCGACCAGGTGCGTCCCAGCAATTTTCCGAACAGGCCGGTGACGATTGCGCCGGCCAGCGGAGCCAGGGGAACCAGCAAATAGAAGCTTAGCATGTTCATCAACCTTTCAAACTGTCGAGATCGTCGACGTTGATGGTGTTCAGGTTACGGAACAGCACCACCAGAATCGCCAAGCCGATGGCCGCTTCGGCAGCGGCCACGGTGAGAATAAAGAACACGAATATCTGTCCGGCGGTATCGTTCAGATAATGAGAGAACGCCACGAAGTTGGTATTCACCGCCAACAACATCATTTCGATCGCCATCAACAGCACGATCAGATTCTTGCGGTTCAGAAAAATGCCGACCACGCTGATGGCAAACAGCACGGCGCTCAGAACGAGATAATGCGACAGTGTTAACATTCTTCCTGCTCCCTGGATTTTTTTAGTCTTTACGTTCTGACGGGTGCCCGGCCACAAGTTTTTCGGACTGCATCGCAACGATACGCAAGCGATCCGCCTTCTTGACCGCGACCTGATCCGACACCACCTGCGATTTGGCATCCTTGCGGCGGCGCAAAGTCAGCGCAATCGCGGCGATCATCGCCACCAGCAGGATCACTGCGGCGATCTCGAACGGGTAAACATAGTCGGTATAGATCAGCCGCCCCAGTTCTTTGGTGTTGCTGTAATCTGCTGCATGTTTGACGGCGACCATACCGGTGGAAGTGTCATGCGAGCCCAACACCCAGATCATCTCGAACGCCATCAGGCCGGCCAATGCCGCACCGAACGGCAACCATCGCCAGAAACCCTCGCGCAGCTTTACCAGATTGATATCCAGCATCATCACCACGAACAGGAACAACACCATCACCGCACCGACGTATACCAGCACCAGCGTGATGGCGAGAAATTCGGCTTCCAGCAGCAGCCAGATGCCGGCGGAACTGATGAACGCCAGCACCAGGAACAGCACTGCATGCACCGGATTGCGCGCGGTGATCACGCGCAATGCCGAGAACACGATCAACGCCGCGAACATATAAAACACGATGGTTTCAAAATTCATTAACTTGCCCTCTATCCTTCTTTTCGGCCTGCTTATCGGTACTTGGCGTCCGCCGCTCTGTCTTTGGCGATCTGCTCTTCATATTTATCGCCTATCGCCAGCAACATGTCCTTGGTGTAATACAAATCACCGCGCTTTTCGCCGTGATATTCGAATATACGCGTCTCGACGATCGCGTCCACCGGGCAGGATTCTTCGCAAAAGCCGCAGAAGATGCACTTGGTCAGGTCGATGTCGTATTGCGTGGTGCGCCGTGTGCCGTCCTCGCGTTCGGCCACTTCGATCTTGATCGCCAGCGCCGGACACACCGCCTCGCACAGCTTGCAACCGATGCATCGCTCTTCGCCATTAGCATAGCGCCGCTGTGCGTGCAGGCCGCGGAAGCGGAAGCTCTGCGGGGTCTTTTCTTCGGGAAACTGCACGGTGATCTTGCGCGCGAAGAAATACCGCCCGGTCAATGCCATGCCTTTGACCAGCTCATAGAGCAGGAAGGTCTTGAAGAAGTCTTTGATCATTTGCATATTCGTTTTCTCCGTCCTTTACCAGACCCAGAGCGAGGTCTGCATCCATACCGCGATCACCACCACCCAGATGATGGTAAGCGGAATAAACACCTTCCAACCGAGACGCATGAGCTGGTCATAACGGTAACGCGGAAAAGTCGCGCGGAACCACAGGAACAACAACAGGATGAAGGAGACCTTGCCCAGCAGCCAGATGAAGCTGTCCGGCAGGAACGGCACAGGCGACAACCATCCGCCCAGGAACAAGATCGAAGTCAGGAAGGCGATCAGGATCATGTTGGCATATTCAGCCAAGAAGAACACCGCGAACGCCATGCCGGAATATTCCACATGGAATCCAGCGACGATCTCTGACTCGCCTTCCGCCATGTCGAACGGCGACCGGTTGGTTTCCGCCACGCCGGAAATCAGGTACACCATGAACATCGGGAACAGCGGGATCACATACCAGTTCAGCGCCCCCAGGCTGCCGTGCTGGCCGCGCACGATCTCGGTCAGATTCATGCTTTGCGAGGCCATCAGCACGCACACCAGCGCGAAGCCCATCGCGATCTCGTACGACACGATCTGCGCCGCAGAGCGCACCGCACCGAGGAAAGCATACTTGGAGTTGGATGCCCAACCGGCAATGATGATGCCGTATATTCCCAGCGAGGTCATCGTAAGGATATACAGCAGCCCGGCATTGACATTGGCCAGCGCCATCCCTTCGCTGAATGGCACGACTGCCCAGGCCGCCAGCGCCGGAGCAAAGGCCATGATGGGAGCAATAACGAACAGGAATTTGCTTGATCCGCTCGGTATGATGATTTCCTTGAGGAACAATTTCATGCCGTCGGCGAGCGGTTGCAGCAGCCCGAAATAGCCGACGCGGTTCGGGCCGATACGGATCTGCATGTAGCCGATGACCTTGCGCTCGGCCAATGTCAGATAGGCGACCGCACCCAAGAGAGGCAATATGATCGCGAAGATCTTGGCCACCGTCCACAACAGCGGCCAGACCGGCTGGATGTAACCCCACATCAAGTCCCAGAGCCCGAACAGGTCCCAGAACCATTGGAAGAAATGCAGTATTTGGGCTTCCATCATGCACGCTCGACCGTTATCGCGCCAAACATCGCGCCCAGTCCCGCCGTGACGGGATGACCCGCCGCGACGCGGGCAGTGTGCATGGGCAACCGGTCATTCGCCACGATGGTCAGGCGTACGCTCCCGCTGCCCTGGCTGACCTTGACAGTGTCGCCGGATTTCACCCCCAACCTGTGCAACTCGCTGCCATGCATCGCCACACAGGGTGCGGCGGCATCCCGGGTCTTTTGCAATGCATCTGCGCGACGCACCACCGCATCGGCGAAGTAGATCGGCACGTCGCTGACCCGCTGCAGACCTTGGCTGTTGCCACTAGTCGGGGTTTGCAGCGCGATACCGGCAACATGATTGTTCAACTTGTCAGTCACGTCCTTGTTGGGCAGCGCTTCATCGCGCACCGCTTCGCTGGTGTCGTAATCGAAGCCGGACACATTCAGCAGATTGCCCAGCACGCGCAATACTTTCCAGGCAGGGCGAGCTTCACCGAGAGGCTTGACCGCACCCCTGAAACTTTGCGCACGTCCTTCGGTGTTCACGAACGTGCCGGAGGTTTCCGTGAACGGCGCGATTGGCAACAGCACGTCGGCGTATTCTGTTGCGTGGTGTTTGTAGGCGGACATTGCAACCACCATATCGGCGGCTTTCATCGCGCTCATCGCCTGCTGCACATCATGCATATCCAGTTCCGGCTCGACATTAAGCAACACATAAGCCTTGCGCGGCGAAGCCAGCATCTGCATGGCATTCATGCCTTGCTTGGCGGCACCGAACGGGACCGCTCCGGCCAGGTAAGCGCCGACGCTGTTCGCCGCTTCACCAAGGAAACCGAACTTCGCGGAGCTAAGCGTTGCGATCTGCTCGGCCAGCATCGCGATCTGCGCGGCTTGCGGATGTTGTTGCGCGAAGTTGCCCAGCAACACGGCGGCATTTTTTCCTTCGGCCAGATTTTTTGCGATAGCTGCGGCTGCGCTGCCGACTTCGACACCTCGCAGAACGTTTAAGGATTGAGGATCGGGGAGAGCGTAGCGAGGGGTCGAGGATTGGGCGGGAGTCGCACCTTGATCCTTGATCCTTGATCCTTGATCCTCAATCAGCGCTTTCAGAATTTGCGCCAGCATGTTCACAAACTCGTCCGGTGCGACGATGGATTTATTGGCGACAGGCATCAGCAGGTCATCGTCGCTCGCATGCACGATGTTGGCTTGCGCGCCTTTCTTGACGGCCTGACGCACGCGGTGCGCCAGCAAAGGTTGATCTTTGCGCAGAAAGCTGCCGACGATCAGGAAACGGTCTCGCGTATCGATCTCCGCAATAGGCATACCCAGCCACGGGGCACCGGCTTGTTTGCCGTCCGTGCTGAAGTCGGATTGGCGCAAACGTGAGTCGATGTTGTTGCTGCCGATGCCGCGCATCAGTTTTTGCAACAAATAAAGTTCTTCCACCGTGCTGTGCGGCGTCGCCAGTGCGGCGATCTGGTCGGCTGCGGCACTGCCGGCAATCTGGCGCAAACCGTTCGCCACATACTCCAGCGCGACTTGCCATTCGACCTCCAGCCACTTGCCGTCCTGCTTGAGCATAGGCTTGGTCAGACGTTCCGGCGCATTCAGCCCTTCATAGCTGAACCTGTCCTTGTCGGATATCCAGCATTCGTTGATAGCCTCGTTCTCGACCGGTAACACGCGCAGAACCTTGTTGTCTTTCACCTGCACGACCAGATTGGAACCCAGCCCGTCGTGCGGGCTGACCGATTTGCGCCGCGACAATTCCCAGCTGCGCGCGGTGTAGCGAAACGGCTTGCTGGTCAGTGCGCCGACCGGGCACAGATCGATCATGTTGCCGGACAACTCGGAATCCACCGAGCTGTTCACAAAACTCATGATCTCGGCATGCTCGCCACGGAATGCCATACCCAATTCCATCACCCCGGCGATCTCCTGTCCGAAACGCACGCAGCGGGTACACTGGATGCAGCGGCTCATCTCTTCGGTGGAAACCAGCGCGCCGATGTCCTTGTGCATCACGATGCGTTTTTCTTCACCGTAGCGCGAAGCGCCGCCACCATAACCCACCGCCAGATCCTGCAACTGGCATTCGCCGCCCTGGTCGCAGATCGGACAATCCAGCGGGTGGTTGATCAGCAGAAATTCCATCACGCCTTCCTGCGCCTTGACCGCCATTTCCGAGTGGGTGAGAACCTTCATTCCTTCAGCAACCGGAGTCGCGCAGGCCGGCAGCGGCTTGGGAGCCTTCTCCACTTCCACCAGACACATGCGGCAATTGGCCGCGATGGAGAGTTTCTTGTGGTAGCAGAAATGCGGGATATATACGCCGAGCTTGTTCGCCGCATCCATCACGGTGGTACCGCGCTCGGTCTGTACCGACTTGCCATCAATTTCAATGTTGATCATTGCTCACCTAACCTGTCAACTTCACACCAAACAGCGCTTATGTTCGATGTGATATTCAAATTCATCGCGGAAATGCCTGAGCATGCCCTGCACCGGCCACACTGCCGCCTCGCCCAATGCGCAAATGGTGCGCCCGGCGATGTTCTCGCCCACGCTCAACAGCAGATCCAGATCTTCCTTGCGGCCTTCGCCGTGCTCGATGCGATGCACGATGCGATACAGCCAGCCGGTGCCTTCACGGCACGGCGTACACTGCCCGCAGGATTCTTCATAATAGAAATAGGACAACCTCTCCAGCGCGCGCACCATGCAAGTCGTTTCATCCATCACGATTACCGCGCCGCTGCCCAGACCTGAACCCGCCTTGGTAATGGCATCGTAGTCCATGGTCAGGTCCATCATGATCCCGGCAGGCAACACCGGCATCGACGAACCGCCCGGGATCACAGCCTTGAGCGTATGCCCGTGACGCACGCCGCCGGCCATTTCCAGCAACTTGCGGAACGGTGTGCCCAAGGGCACTTCGAAATTTCCGGGATTGTTCACATGACCGGATACGGAAAACAACTTCGTACCGCCATTGTTGGGCTTGCCCAATTCGAGGAATTTCTGGCCGCCATGGTTAATGATGTAGGGAATGCTGGCAAAGGTTTCGGTGTTGTTGATCGTGGTCGGTTTGCCATACAGACCGAAGCTGGCCGGGAACGGCGGCTTGAAACGCGGCTGCCCCTTCTTGCCTTCCAGTGATTCGATCAGGGCGGTTTCTTCGCCGCAGATGTAGGCGCCATAACCCAGGTGATTGTGCAGTTCAAAACAGAAATCCGTGCCCATGATGTTGTTGCCCAGATAACCGGCGGCACGCGCCAGCTCACAGGCTTCTTCCATGCGCTCGTAGGCCTCGAATATTTCGCCATGCACGTAGTTATATCCGGTCTTGACGCCCATCGCATAGGCGGCGATCGCCATGCCTTCGATGAGCAAATGCGGGTTGTAAAGCAGGATGTCCCAGTCCTTGCAGGTACCCGGCTCGCCTTCGTCGGAATTGCAGATGATGTATTTTTCGCCGGCAAAATTCTTCGGCATGAAGCTCCACTTCAGGCCGGTCGGAAAACCCGCCCCGCCCCGTCCGCGCAGCGCGGACAGCTTGACTTCCGCGATGATCGCATCGGGCGACATCTTAGTCGTCAGCACCTTGCGCAGCGCCTGATAGCCGCCGACCTTGAGATAATTTTCCAGCGTCCATGGCTGATCGAAATCCATCGTGGTTTGGGTGACCGGGCCTCTCATAATCTCTGGCCCTCTCATGATTTATCCAGCTCCGCCAAAATTGTATCGATCTTGTCCCTGGTCAAACGGCCACAGATTTTTTTGTTGTTCAGCGTGAACAGCGGCGCATCCTTGCATGCGCCCATGCACTCGCCTTCGCGCAAACCATACTTGCCGTCCGCGGAAACTTCGCCGAAACCGATACCCAGCTTGTCCTGCAGATAGGTCACGGTATCCCCCGCGCCGCCCAGCACGCAGGAAAGATTGGTGCACACCGTGATGAGGTGCTTGCCCATCGGCTTAAGATTGTACATATGATAAAAAGTCGCCACTTCGTACACCGCCATTTGCGCCATACCCAGATAAGACGCGATGTCCGTCATATCCTCGGTGGCGATCCAGCCTTTTTCGTCCTGCACGAAACGCAACGCGGACATTACCGCAGACTGCCTCTGATCCGCCGGATACTTCTTCAACTCGCGGTCGATCTTGACTTGTATTTGTTCTGATAGCATTAGCGATCAACCTCACCAAAAACGATGTCCTGGCTACCGATTATGGTCACCACGTCCGCAATCATGTGGCCGCGCGACATCTCATCCAGCGCAGCAATATGCGCAAAACCCGGTGCGCGTATCTTCATGCGATACGGTTTGTTCGCGCCGTCGGAGATCAAATAAATACCAAACTCGCCCTTGGGATGCTCCACCGCTGCATAAGCCTCGCCGGCGGGCACATGCATGCCCTCGGTGAACAGCTTGAAGTGATGGATCAACTCTTCCATATTCTGCTTCATGGCTTCGCGATTGGGCGGCGCAAACTTGGAATTGCTTGTCATCACCGAGCCGGGATTGGCGCGCAACCAGGTGATGCATTGCTGAATGATGCGGTTGGACTGGCGCATCTCTTCGACGCGCACCAGATAACGGTCGTAAGTATCACCGGTCTTGCCGACAGGAATGTCGAAGTCCATGCGGTCATAGACTTCGTAGGGCTGCTTCTTGCGCAAATCCCATTCCACACCCGAGCCGCGCAGCATCGGACCGGTAAAACCCAGTGCCAGCGCGCGTTCAGGCGTAACCACGCCGATGCCAACGGTACGCTGTTTCCAGATACGGTTATCGGTCAGCAGGGTTTCGTATTCATCCACGCACTTGGGAAAGCGGTTGGCGAAGTCTTCAAGGAAATCGAGCAGCGATCCCTGGCGATTCTCATTGAGCTTTTTGACCGCCGCGGCGTTGTGGATCTTGGAAGCCTGGTATTGCGGCATGCTATCCGGCAGATCGCGGTACACGCCGCCCGGACGATAGTAGGATGCATGCAAACGCGCACCGGATGCGGCCTCGTACACGTCCATCAAATCCTCGCGTTCGCGGAAGCAATACAGGAATACGGTCATCGCGCCGATATCCAGCCCGTGCGCGCCCAGCCACAGCAGATGATTCAGCAGGCGGGTGATCTCGTCGAACATCACGCGGATATATTGGGCTCGCAACGGCACTTCGATTCCTGCCAGCTTCTCGACTGCCATCACATACGCATGCTCGTTGCTCATCATCGAGACGTAATCCAGCCTGTCCATATAGGGCAACGCTTGCAAAAAGGTCTTGTGCTCGGCAAGCTTCTCGGTCGCACGATGCAGCAACCCGATGTGCGGATCGGCGCGCTCGATGACCTCGCCGTCCAGCTCAAGCACCAGACGCAATACGCCATGGGCAGCCGGGTGTTGCGGCCCAAAATTCATGGTGTAGTTTTTAATTTCAGCCATGTTTACGAACCTGATTACTGGAATTATTGGAAGTGCTGGCGTAATTTTCTTCGCGCACGATGCGCGGCGTCACTTCGCGCGGCTCGATCGAGACCGGCTGATAGATCACACGCTGCTGGGCGGGGTCGTAACGCATTTCAACATGGCCGGACAGCGGGAAGTCCTTGCGGAACGGATTGCCGACGAAACCATAGTCGGTCAGGATACGGCGCAGATCGGGATGACCGGTGAATACAAAACCGAACAGATCAAATGCCTCGCGCTCGTACCAGTTGGCGCAAGGCCATATATCCACAACGGAAGGCAGCACCGGGAAATCATCCTCCCCGGCAAACACGCGTACCCGCAAGCGCGCGTTATGCGTCACCGAAAGCAGGTGATAGACCACCGCAAAACGATGGGGGTGTGCGGCAGTGTCGGATGGAGCGAGGTCAGATGCAAAATAGGCGCCCCCCTCTGAAACATCACTGCCGTATGCGGAGTAATCCACCCCGCACAGGTCTATCATTTGCTCGAAGCGCAATTTCGGCTCATCGCGCAGGCGCTTCAGCGCGTCCAGCATATCGGCAGACTTGATCATGACGGTCAATTCTCCCAATCTTTCTTCCACGCTGACCAGCTTATCGCCAAACAGACCCGTCAAATTCGCACGCAAAGTACTCAAATCAGCAGCCATATTTCATCGTCCTAGCGCGCAATGGTATTGGTTCGTTTGATTTTGTTCTGCAACTGTATGATGCCGAACAGCAGGGCCTCGGCCGTCGGCGGGCAGCCCGGTACATACACATCCACCGGCACGATGCGATCACAGCCGCGCACCACCGAATAGGAATAGTGATAATAGCCGCCGCCATTCGCACATGAGCCCATCGAGATCACCCAGCGCGGCTCGGCCATCTGGTCGTAGACCTTGCGCAGGGCGGGAGCCATCTTGTTGCATAGCGTGCCGGCCACGATCATCACATCGGACTGCCGCGGACTGGGGCGGAACACCACGCCGAAACGGTCCAGATCATAGCGAGCCGCGCCGGCTTGCATCATTTCCACCGCGCAACACGCCAAACCAAAAGTCATCGGCCACAGCGAACCGGTGCGCGTGTAATTGATGATGGTGTCGATAGACGTGGTGACGACACTTTTCTCAAGGATGCCTTCTATTCCCATTCCAAGGCTCCTTTCATCCACTCATAGATAAAGCCCACCACCAGGATGGCCAAAAATATCATCATCGAGACAAAACCGAAGGTGCCGATCTCCTTGAGCACGATCGCCCAGGGGAAGAGGAACGCGATTTCGAGATCGAACAGGATGAACAGGATGGCGACGAGGTAATAGCGCACATCGAATTTCATGCGGGCATCCTCAAACGCTTCAAACCCGCACTCGTAAGGAGAGAGTTTTTTGCTGTCTGGACGATTGGGAGCTGCCAGCTTTCCCAGCATTACAGGCACTACGCCCATCGCGATGCCCACACAGATGAACAACAGTACCGGAAAGTAATTTTCCAACATTGGGCCTCGCCCCCCTCTGTTTATGGTTATTAAGTTAACTCAGCATTACTTTTGAATCGCCTAATTTGCCGACACGCGCACGCATCGGCTTAATTCCTGGTGCGGATGGGGAGACTCGAACTCCCACGCCCTTGCGGGCACAAGCACCTCAAGCTTGCGTGTCTACCAATTCCACCACAACCGCAATACCGCTACAAACCTATTTTGGAATGTCTTTGGACTTGGAATCGTCTGCCGGAACCATTGCAGGCGCGACTGGAGCCGCCTGAGTGGCAGCCGAATCCACTTTATCCATCACCCCGAGTTTTTCAGCGGGGTGGGAATAAATATAAGTCAGCGACAAGCTGGTAATAAAGAACAGCGTCGCAGCCACTGCCGTACTGCGACTGAGAAAATTTGCGGAACCACTGGAACCAAACAGACTGCCTGCCGAACCCGTGCCAAACGCCGCGCCCATGTCGGCACCCTTGCCATGCTGCATCAGCACGAGACCCACCAACACCATCGCCGTCAAAACGTGTACCACCCAAACTAATGTTTCCACACACTACCCCACATTAACAAATCAAATCCGATATTCGGGACTCCGATTTTCTGAACTCTGATAAACGGAACTCCGATAAAGGGAACTAAAAAAAACCGCTAAACCTGCCCGGCGCGGCATATCGCCAGAAACTCTTCGGCCACCAGAGAAGCGCCGCCGATCAAGCCACCATCGATATCCGGCATCGCAAACAGCTCCGCCGCGTTATTCGCCTTCACACTGCCGCCATAGAGTATACACAACCCGGAGGCTATTTGACCATCCTGAGATGCAACCCGCTGCCGGATAAAGGCATGCACCGCCTGTGCCTGCGCGGAAGTCGCGGTTTTCCCGGTACCGATTGCCCAAACCGGCTCGTAAGCCAGCACCGCTTTGCGTAATGCCTGCACTCCACCCATTTGGATCAGCGCATCCAATTGTTCTGCAACCACATTCTCGGTCACTCCGCTTTCGCGTTGCTCCAGCGATTCGCCGACACACAGGATAGGGGTCAACCCCGCCTGCTGTGCCGCCAAAAACTTCTCGGCCACCAGATGACTGCTTTCGCCATAAATAGCGCGGCGCTCTGAATGCCCGACGATCACATAGCTACAACCAAAATCGCGCAACATCCCGGCAGATACCTCGCCTGTGTATGCCCCCTTGTCCAGCTGATGCACATCCTGCGCACCCCACTGCACATTGCTGCCGGACAACCTCTGCTGAGCCTGGGCCAGATAAGGGAACGGCACACAAACCGCGCAATCGACACCCGGCATCGCAACCATCCCGCCACGCACCGCATCCAGCAACCCGGCATTCTGGGCCAGGGTCCCGTGCATCTTCCAATTTCCGGCAATCAATTTTCGACGCATAAGTAATCGATCCGCTAAACAACAAAACGCGCAATCCTACCCGCGAACACTCGATCGGTCAATGAAACAAACAGGACAAATTGAATGGGAAGTGCCCTGATGTTGGATTGGTACGCATAATTGCGCGATCTAACGTTGTCGCCAAGTAAACGCGGAGGATTCTGGTTAATAAGAGGGCGAGCTAGAAAGGATCGGCGAAAATGTCGCGCATGGAAGCGCCCGCAAAGAAGGTCTGCTGCTTGGCCGTATTGACCATGTTCGGATTACCGCATAAAAAAACACGCCAGCCGGAGAGATCAGGATTGTCAGCCAGTGCAATATCCAAAACCATCCTTGGCGCGTACCCTGCCTTGGCCTCCCCTTCGGATATGCATGGAACATAATTGAAGTTGGGATGAGTCTGCGCAAGCCTCCTCAATTCCTCGACCAGATAAAACCCATCCGTGTTATAGCTTCCATGGTAAAGACTGAGTTTGCCTTGATGACCGCTCAATAGCGCGTCACGGATGAGGCCATACGATGGGGCGAGACCGGAGCCGGTCGCAATGAGTAGAATATCCTGCTCCGAATTGCCTGGGACGTAAAAACAATCGCCGGAAGCCTCTGAAATCGTGATGGCGTCCCCCACCTTGAGACTCGAAAAAACCCAACCGCTCACCAGGCCGCTTGGGACTTTCCTCACGTTTAGAAAGAGTTCCTCGTCAAGTGCCGGAACGCTCGCCAATGAATAGCAGCGCGCTGTGATTTCGTCCTTGAACAAATTGATGAACTGCCCTGCCTTATATTCGAAGAGTCGGGAAGGTTTGAGCCTGATGCCGAGAATGTCGCCATTGAGATATTCGACACTGGTAACCCTGGCCTCAAGTTTGCCTAACCCCGCCTCCGGCAATACGACCTCGACGTCATTTTCCGGATAACAGGAACAAGCCAGGAAATAATTCTGGGCAGCGAGGGTCGGCTTCAACCCTGCCTTGGCCTTCTCTGGCACCTCGCCCTCGACCACGCGCATCATGCAGGTCTGGCAAACCCCGGGTCGGCAAGAGGAAGGTACAGGAACACCTTGGGCAGTCAAACAATCGAGAATCGAGCTTTCCCCGCACTCATATGACTGCCCCCCATAAATAACCTTGGACATCGGTGCTTGGACTTACTTGCCCAGAACGTCTTTTCTAGTACTTTCAGCTATTGCAGCGGCTTGAGCAATCAAATTCCCCGGCACCTTAAGTTCTGTCAGCGTGGCACCAAGGTGCTCCATCACAGCGTCAAAATGTGTATCGTTAAGACCCCGAGCCACGAGATGTGCATGGCCTTTTCTCATATCCGCGCCCGAGTAATTGTGTGGTCCACCGAAGGCCATCGTCAAAAAGGCTTTTTGCTTGGCTGCCTGTTTATTCATATCGACACCCTCGAAGAATCGCTTGATACGATCATCCTTCAAAACCTTGCGATAAAAAATATCCACCGCAGCGTTAACAGCACCTTCCCCACCAATTTCGCTATACAGACTCAATTCGACTCTCCAAATTATTTTGATTACAGCCGGAATGATCCGGCAATTGTATAAATGCCTCCTTAGGAGGTATATTCGGACCGCTTTACTTTATAAGAACACGGTTATAATATATATCCTAAATACATCTTATTGTCCGTTAACAACCCTGTCAAGAGTAATGCCTTAATAAGGTGTAAATAATTGTGACGAGGAGCGCTCAGACGGGCCGGAAACCGGCGACAATACAAAATTTGCATGCGGCCGAGTGGTGATGGGCATTGGGATATGGTCTCCCAACACAAAGATCGCCACCGCTGTAGTTTTTTAATATTCCGTCAACCCGGAAAGGTATGAAATGCGTTTGACCATGTACACCGATTATTCGCTGCGCGTCCTGCTTTATCTTGCCAACCGGAAAGATGAAAGCACGACAATCAGTGAACTGGCAGACTTTTACAAGATTTCGCGTAACCATCTCGTAAAAGTGGTACACAATCTGGGACTCAACGGATACATCCTGACAACCAGGGGAAGGTACGGCGGACTCAAACTCGCCCGTCCCGCGAAAGAAATTCAGATCGGGGAGGTGGTACGTTCAACTGAACCCGATTTCGATTTGCTCGAATGTTTCAATCCTGCCACGGATCAGTGCGTGATCACCCGCTCCTGCGGCCTGAAATCCGTCATATTCAACGCGCAAGCCAGCTTCCTGGGCGTACTCGACAAATACACGCTAGCCGACATA
>Ga0097691_1000068_pt1 | contig 93503 bp, 92 predicted proteins | sample NGESurdeep072012_8_FD_72858 | JGI IMG/M metagenome (GOLD analysis project Ga0097691, IMG submission 72858) | Arctic peat soil microbial communities from Barrow, Alaska - NGEE Surface sample 210-1 deep-072012 | ecosystem: Environmental > Terrestrial > Soil > Wetlands > Peat ... | reverse complement strand
CCAACGGCGAAGTCCTCGTAACAAGGTGTCCTCAGTGCTCCAACGTCCGACGCCGGTGAGACCGAGGAGCACCTTCGATGCCGCCTGGTCGTCTTCACCCCTGAGTGCCTCGAGGTCGATGATCCCGACCGCGACCTGCTGAGCCAACTCGATCACCGCCCGCGCCTTGGCACCGCTGAACCCGAGCTCACGCAGCTCGGTCGGATCGGCCTCAGCCATGCGCTCGGGAGTTGGGAATGCGGGCTGAGCGTCCGCATCGGTAGAGAGGGCCACTCCAAACCGCTGGGTCAACCGATTGAGGAGATGGATCCCCACCACCAAGGAAATTTGTTGGCACGCGATGGCATTCACAACGGCCTCGAATACGCTCGGGAAGCAGGGTGGTCGCATGCCGAAAACCCGTCGGGAAAGGGTGCAAAGGTGAGGGTCGTCATGGGCCAGTCGGTAGAAACCATCGAGATCGACCTCGAGCCCTAGGGTGCGTTCGATGATGTGGTGACATTCCGCCACCGACCGGTCGTCGAGGCCGGCGTGACCGGCGCGCAGGTCCAGGTCGAGCCGGGATGGCTGGTCGGATGGATGCCCGGCAGTGGGTCGCTGGCGGGCAGCGACCTCGATGGGTTCGTCGTCCACCACCAGGGTCCGGCGGTAGCACTGGCCATCCCATCGATCGATGAGGTTGTGCTCTCGGCGCCGCAGCGTCCATACGGTCAGATCGAGGCGGAAAGGATCTTCTACCTCAAGGGTGAGGCGCAGTTGATCGGTGGGCACCTCATCGAGCTTGTCACGGAAACCCGGCGACAACCGGACCGGATTTCCGTGACCGGAGATGAACTCCTCGCTTCAGGTAGCGGCCTTGGTTGCCTCGCGGGCGGCTTCGTTGCCGGGTAGAGCGATGGCCTGATCGGTCTCGGCCGGCACCAAAAAGCGGTGAATGAGGGCAGCCACAATTCCGCCGACCAGGGGCGCCACCAGAAATAACCACACCTGGTGAAGAGCGTCACCACCGACGAAGATGGCCGGCCCCAGGCTTCGGGCCGGATTGACCGACGTACCCGTGATGGGGATGCCGATGAGGTGCACGGATGCCAACGCGAAGCCAATGGCAATGCCGGCCACGTTCGAATTGCCGATACGGCTGGTGACGGTAAGGACCACCAAGACGAAGAGGAAGGCGAGGATGGCCTCGGCGGCAAATGCCCCACCCCATTGGATACCGATCATGGAGTGCTTCCCCCATCCGTCAGTGCCGAGGCCGGTCCCTGCCTTGGAGTAGAGGCTGGTCGAGCGGAATACTTCGAAGAGAACGCCGGCACCGATGATGCCGCCGACCAGCTGGGCGATCCAGTAGCCGATGCCCTCGATGATCGTCATCCGCCCACTCACCACAAAGCCGATGGTGACTGCCGGGTTGATGTGGGCACCCGAGATCGGCCCGAGGGCATAGGCGAGGATCAACATCACCAGCCCAAAGGCGAGGGCCGTGGCGACAATTCCAGCGGCAACACTGGTACCCACTGAGCCATCGACAAGGGGTCCTGATGCCCACTTTCCGAACGAGAGGGTGGCAACTCCCACTGCCAAAAACACCAGGAGAGCGGTTCCCAAACACTCGGCAACTAGCTTCCGCACAGTCATTCCGAACCTCCGTAGTAGGAGAGCAGGCGGCGAACCGCCACGCTCGTATTCGTCAGCCAGTGTGGCACGGCCAGGTCGGAAATAGGGACATTCCCTACTCCATCGGTTGGCTCGGCCGACCCTTCGGTTAGCTGTGCTCGGCTGCGTCGGAATGTCGAACCCAGGTGGCGTACATCTCGGCATAACGGCCCCCCAGGGCAATCAACTCCGGATGGGAACCCACCTCCACGATCCGTCCATCGTCGACCACCACAATGCGGTCGGCCCGCATGGCGGTGGAAAGGCGGTGAGCGATGAGGATGGCTGTGCGGTTCTCGAGGAGTACGTCGAGCGCGGCTTCGATCTTTGTCTCCGACTGGAGGTCGAGGTTGGAGGTGGCCTCGTCGAGGACGAGGACTCGAGGATGGGCCAGGAAGGCCCGGGCCAGGGCCAGCAACTGTCGCTCTCCCGAGGAGAGGGTCTGTCCCCGTTCGTGGACAACTGTGTCAATGCCGTTGGGTACCCGCTCGATCACCTCCTCGAGCCCGACGGCCCGCACCGCCTCGAGGATCTCCTCGTCACTGGCGTCGGGTCGGGCAAAGGCGATGTTGTCACCGATCGTCCCGGCAAACAGGAACGGCTCCTGGGGTACGACACCCAGCTGTTGCCGCAACGACCGCAGGGTCACGTCTCTGAGGTCATGACCGTCGATGAGGACCCGACCCGAGGTGGGATCATAGAAGCGGGTGACCAGCTTGGCCAGGGTGGACTTGCCGGCACCGGTCGGACCGACGAAGGCCACGGTTTCGCCCGGCTCGATCCGGAGGTCGACGTCGGTGATGACTTCGATGGATGGGTCATACCCGAACGAGACGTGGTCGAAGGTAATGTCACCGTCAATGTGAGGCAGGTCGACCGCATCGGGCGATTCTTTGACCGTCGGCTCGGTGTCGCTGAGACTCCGGAGTTTGATCACCGAGGCCTGTCCCTGTTGGTAGGTGTTGTACTGCTGTACCAACAGCTGGATCGGCTGGAAGAATCGGTTCAGGTACAAGAAGAAGGCTACCAAGGCGCCAATCGAAAGCGAATGGTGCAACACCATGGTCCCACCGATGGCCAACAGGGCAGCCTGGGCGAGGATGCCCTGCAACTGGGTGCCGGGCCCGTAGATGGCATTGACCTGGGCGGTGTAGATGTTTGCGTCGCGGTAGTCGCCCACCACGTTGCGATGATGTACGACATTCTGACGCTGCCGGTTGTGGGCGGTGACGATACGCACACCATGGAGACTCTCGGAGAGGTCGGTCAGGACGTTGGCGATGCCGTCGCGCACCCGCTCATAGCCGCGTTCAGACGATCGCTTGAACCAGAGCGAGGCTGCCACCAGCGCCGGGACGACGAGGAGGACGGTGATGGCGGCCAACCGGACGTTGGTGGCGAACAGCACCACGGTGATCACCACCATGGTCAGACCCTGGATGGCGAGTTGGGAGAGACCGTCCTGGAGGAGTTGTTGCAGGTTCTCGATATCACTGGTCATCCGGCTCATGACGACGCCGGCCTTCTCTTCGGTAAAGAAGCCGAGTGAGAGACGTTGGAGATGGGCGAAGATCTTGATCCGGAGGTCGTTCATGACCCAGGCCGCGATCCGTCCGGTGACCTGAACTTGCAGGCGTTGGGCGAACGCGGTGACGACGATGAAGATCAGATACAGCGCGGCGGTGATGGCGACGACCTTGAAGTTCCCGTGATGTGGGGTCATCCCGTCGTTGATGGCGATCTCGGTGAGCTTCGGCCCGGTCTGGGAGAGCACGGCGATGACCACGACGAGCAATGCGGCCAAGGCCAGCATGCCGGGATACTTGGAGATCAGCCGCCAGAGGGTGAGCCGGCGGATCTCATCATCCGACCCGTTCTGGCTGAAGACGACGTCGGGGTCGGGATGGTCGGGCTCCGATGCGAGGAGTCGGTCAACGCCCTCTTGGAGCTCGGAGGGGATCCCGCCGAAGGGGAGGCCAGGAGCCGCTGCTCTTCCGAAGCCACCGGGGGAACCGCCACCGAACCCGCCGCCACCCCAGGTCATCGTCCTACCCCCTCGGAAGTGGGCTCGAGCTCGGCCGCTTGGGCGAGGACCTCGGCATACAGCGGGGTCGAGGCCAGAAGCTCGGCGTGGGTTCCGTCGGCCACGATCTTCTGACTGTCCAGAAGCACCACCCGATCGGCGAGGGAAATGGTCGACAGGCGGTGGGCGATGATCAGCGTTGTGCGCCCTTTCATCAGCACCCGCAGACTTGCATGGATCTCCTGCTCGACTTGGACGTCGATGGCGCTGGTGGCGTCGTCGAGGATCAGGATCGGGGGGTTCACCAGCAGAGTCCGGGCGATGGCGATGCGTTGGCGCTGGCCACCCGACAACGTGTAGCCCCGTTCCCCCACCACTGTGTCGTAGCCGTGCTCCAAGTGGCTGATGAACTCATGGGCGCCGGCGGCCCTGGCTGCGGCTTCGACATCCGTGATGGAGGCCCCGGGATCTCCGTAGGCGATGTTGTCGCGTACCGAAACCGAGAAGAGAAAGGGCTCGTCGAGAACGATGCCGACGTTGGCCCGCAGACTGGCAAGGGTGAGATCGCGGATGTCGTGGTCGTCGATCCGGATCGAACCGGCGGTGACGTCATAGAAGCGGGTCAACAATCTGGCCACCGTCGACTTCCCCACTCCGGTGCGCCCCACCACGGCCACGGTTTCGCCCGGGGCGATGTGCAGATTGAGATCAGCGAGCACCAGTCGCTCGTCGTCCTGGTTGTACGAAAAATCGACGTGGGTGAATCGGATGTCACCACGGCTCTGGCGGAGGTCGATCGCGTCGGGTGCATCGGTCACGGTCGGTTGCTCATCGAGGATTTCATAGATCCGATCGGCCGAGGCGGCCGCCCGTTGGCCCATCATGATCAGCATCCCCAGCATCATGAACGGCGCCTGGAGCATCAACAGGTACGAATTGAAGGCAAGGATGGCCCCGATCCCCAGATGACCGTGGATCACCATGTAGCCACCGAACAGCAATACCAGCGCCAGCCCGACCTGTGGGAGGTTCTGCACCATGGGTGTGAACTGGGCCCGCAGATCCGCGTCCTTGATGTAGCCCCACTTCACCTTTTCGGCCGCGCCGGCCAGAGCGCGGAGTTGCTGCTCTTCGGCGGCGAATGACTTGACCACCCTGACCCCGTTGACGTTTTCGTCCACGATGGTGGCGACATCGGCCAGCCGAGCCTGGATGATCCACGACACGGGGAACATGGACTTCCGCATCTTGACCCCGGTGAAGTAGACGAAGGGCATGGTGGCCATGGCGATGAAGGCCAGCGGCACGTTGATCGAGAGCATGAACCCGAAGGCGACCACCGCCATGGAGCATTGGACCAGAATCAGCGGGGCGAACGTCATGTACATCTGCACCGAGCGGATGTCCGAGTTGGCCCGCGAAATCAGCTGACCCGACTGGACCCGGTCGTAGAACGAGAACGACATGCGGGTGAGATGTTCGTAGATGATGTTCCGGAGGTCGTACTCGATGTTGTAGGCGGTTTCGAAGAGGAACAGACGGGCGATATAGCCGGAGACCCCACCGACCAGACCGAGCGCGATGATCCACCACACGTAGTGATTGAGGGGTACGGAGTGGGAGATGATGGAGTTTTCGAGGGCGTGGTTCAGCAGGTTCGGAATCTGCACCTGGAGGACGAGCCCGAAAAATGACAGGACCAGCGAGGTGATAAAAATCCGCTGATGCGCCTTCATCACCGGAAGGGCCCGACGTAACCACGACAGTGACTTGTCTGGGTCGATGGTGGCCCGGGGGGCGTCATTGCGGGCGACTTCGGCCATGGGGATGAAGTCAGTCGCCGGTTCGGCAGTACCCCGATGATGGCGCCGGAGCATCTGGATGTTCACTGGACGGTCCTTCGAGCCGTTCGGTGGGCGCGGAACGCCTGGCGCCAGACCAAGAGACCGTCGAAGGCGCGCTCGGTGGCGGCCGGGTCGTCAAGGCACCCGGCAATGTCGCCCAGCCGGGCGCCGACGGCGGCGTCGGCGGACTTGAGTGCCGACAGCCCGTTTTCAGTGAGGGCATGGTCCACACGCCGCCGGTCCGACTCCACCGGTCGGCGCTCCACCAGCCCGCGGGCCACCAGGCCGTCGACGATGGCTGTCACGCTGGGCGGGCGCACGGCCAAGCGCTCGGCCAGTGCCGAGGAGAAGGCCGAGCTTTCGTCCAAGAGGCCGAGTACCCGGTATTGGGGGAGTGAGAGGTCGACCGAGCCGAGACCGATCTCCACTTGTTTGGCCAGCCAGGCGGCCGTACGACCGACCGTCTTTCGCTCTCGATCCCGGGCCCGCTCCCCAGCTGTTCTAGAACTCACATAGTTAGACTATCTAAACAGTGAGCGGCCCCATCCGCCCGGGGCTGGGCATGATGGCGGATTGCACCCGGGGTCGAGGCGGCTCCATTGCCACGGTCACCGAAGCAAAGACCGACGGCAGGTTGCGCCCCGATACGTCGATTGGTTGCGGGTTAGGAGACGAGACCGGCTGTGGAAATGTTCAAACCGTCGTCGGCCCGCGAACGGTGCATGACCTGCACTTCGGAGAACTCGGCGAGACCCCACGGCCCATTCTCGATCCCGATCCCGCTCCATTTGAACCCACCGAAAGGCTGCTGGGGGGCCAGGGCGAGGTGGGTGTTCACCCACGCGGTCCCGCACTCGAGGCGTCCGGCCACCTCGTAGGCCCGGTCGCCATCGGCGCCCCAGACCGATCCGGAGAGCCCGAAGTGGGTGGCGTTGGCCCGCTCCACGGCATCATCGAGGTCACGGTAGGAGACCACCGGCAGGGCTGGCCCGAACTGCTCCTCGTCGACGATCCGGGTCCCGTCGGACAGACCGGCCAGGATGGTGGGCTCAAAGAAATAGCCGGGGCGATCCATCGGGTGGCCTCCGGTCACCGCCTTGGCTCCGCCGGAGATGGCGTCGGCCACCAACTCCTTCACCCTCTCAAACTGGGGGGCGTTGTTGATGGGCCCGAGCTTGGTGTCGGGCTCGGTGCCGTCTCCCACCTTGGTCGCCGACGCGTGGGAAGCGAGAGCGTCGACCACGTCGTCGTACAGGGCCTCAGGTACGTACACCCGTTTGATAGCCGAGCACACCTGGCCGTTGTTGTTGAAGGCGCCGGCGAAGATGGCCTTGGCCACCCAGGCGGGGTCGGCATCATCGAGCACAATGGCCGGGTCGTTGCCCCCGAGCTCGAGGGTCACCCGTTTGAGATCGGGAGCGGCCGACTGGGCAACCTTCTTCCCGGTTTCGATGGAACCGGTGAAGCTGATCTTGCGGGGGACGGGATGGCCGGTCATCCAGGCCCCGAGGTCATCGCCCCCGCTGACCACGTTCAGCACTCCGGGTGGGACAACGGAACGCAGCAACTCCACCGCCTTCAACGTGGACAGGGGAGTGAACGGCGATGGCTTGAGCACCATGGTGTTGCCGGCCAGAAGAGCCGGGGCGATCTTCCAGAAGGCGAGGGTCAGGGGGAAGTTCCACGGGGTGATGGCCGCCACCACGCCGAGTGGACGCCGGACCACGTTGACCAGGGCATCGGCATCGTCCTGGATGGTCTGCGATGGAGTCTCGAGGTTGGCGAAGTACTGGCACCAGATGGCAGCGGCAAAGACCTCGATGTTGGCGTCTCCCAACGGCTTGCCCTGTTCGGCGGTGAGCACCGGGGCAATATCTCCCGCCGAGGCGAGCAGGACGTCGGCCATCTTCAGCAAGGTCGCCCGCCGTAGATCCTCGTCGGTCTTCCAGTCCCGGTACGCCTTGGCCGCCGAATCGAAGGCGGCATCAAGCTGGGTGCGGCTGCATTCGGGCGCATGGGCGAAGACATCGCCGGTGGCCGGATTAAGTACGCCGAAAGACTCTCCGGCCGGGACTGACTCGCCCCCGATGGTCATCACAAAGTCGGACATGTTTCCCCCAAAGGTTCGCAGGCTTCTACAGGGCAGCTAAGACTCAACCCGTCCCGTTGTCAAGGCGGTGAGGCGGCTGGCGGTGCCGTGTGGGGGTAACGAGGCCGCCGGTCGACTCCGGCGCCGACCAATCAGGGCTAACTTCCTGGTCAGAGCATAGAGGTTGCGCGGCGGTTACTTTCCGGCCACGCTCCTCTCAGGGAATGCCCGTGCACCATGCCGGGGTTCGAAGGAGGCAGCCATGGGGAACAGTTCGCACAAGGACGCCGGGTCGGCATCGTTCGATCGGCGGATCTTTTTGGGAGGTGCGCTGGCCACGGGTGCGGGCGTGTTGGCAGCGGCGTGCGGATCGTCGCCCACCGTGTCCAAGGCGGCCACCACGGTTCCTGCCGGATCAGACCTCGGTGCCATCGATCACGTGGTGTTCCTGATGCAGGAGAACCGGTCCTTCGACCACTATTTCGGCGCCTACAAAGGTGTGCGTGGCTTCAACGATCACCCTGCCGGCAACCTCGGAGCGTTCTCTCAGCCCTTCGCCGCCAATACCGCCCGGAACCCGGTCGGTCGCCAGCTCCCCTTCCATCTCGACGTGACCAGTGGCCTCGGGGAGTGCACCCACGACCTGAGCCACAACTGGCTGCCCCAGCACCTGTGCCGGAATGGCGGAGCTATGGATGGTTTCGTCACCACCCATACCTCAACCCAGTTCGAAGGCTCGGTGAACGGACTTCTCACCATGGGGTACCACAACCGTGCCGACATCCCCTATCACTACGCCTTGGCCGACGCCTTCACCATCTGCGACGGCTACCACTGTTCGGTGATGGGGCCCACCCACCCCAATCGGCTCATGTCGATCTCCGGCACCATCGACCCCGACGGCAAGCACGGGGGACCGGTGCTGATCACCAACCCGTCGCCCGATGCCCGTTTCAGCGTGGACTGGCCGACCATGCCCGAAGTCCTCGAGGACGCCGGCGTGTCGTGGAAGGTCTACTCGCCGCCGGACGCCTCGCATCGGGTGGACTCACCCCTGGTGATGTTGGTCTCCGACGCCATCCTTCCGTACTTCTCCCAGTACTCGAAGCCGGCATCCCCGCTCTACCAGAAGGCGTTCATCCCCACCTTCCCCAACGATTTTGCCCAGGATGTCCGATCGGGAACCTTGCCCAAGGTGTCGTGGGTCATCCCGCCCCTTGGCTACGACGAGCACCCTCCGTCCCCGCCTGCCCTGGGGGCATGGTTCATCGACCAGGTTCTCCAGACCCTGATCTCCAATGAAGAGGTGTGGTCGAAGACTGTGCTGTTCGTCATGTCCGACGAAAATGACGGGTTCTTCGATCACGTCCCCCCACCGACACCGCCAGCCGGCACCCCGGGCGAGTTCGTCACCGTCAACCCGCTGCCGGCGGATGCCCAGGGTTCCACCGGGCCGGTGGGACTGGGCTTCAGGGTCCCGATGCTGGTGGTTTCGCCGTTCAGCCGCGGCGGTTACGTATCGTCAGATGTGTTCGACCACACCTCACAGTTGCGTTTCCTCGAGGCGCGCTTCGGCGTACGGGCACCCAATATCTCTGCGTGGCGGCGTAAGACGGTGGGTGACCTGACCACCACCTTGCAGATGGGCAAAGCAAACACCTCTCCACCGAACCTCCCGTCCACCGCCAACGACACGGTGGCCGGGGTGACGGCACTGGGTTGTGTGAGCTCCGACCTCATCGAGCTCAACGGCAGCCAGGCCCCCTATCCGATGACTTCCGTCCAGGTCATGCCGAGCCAGGAGCCCGGTACGGCCAAGCGGGTTCGGGCCACCTAGGCGCCCGGGCCTGGTCAGACCGGGAGCGGGTCTGATTCGGGCAGGCTGGTCTCGTCGACGGGGCTATCGGGCGGCGCCGATTCGGGGGCGACCGACAGGCGGGGAAGGATCCGGTCGATCCAGTCGGGGAACCACCAGTTGGATTTTCCGAACAGGAACATCAGCGCCGGAACGATGGTCATCCGAATGACCAACGCGTCAATGAGGATCCCGGCGGACAAGCCCAGACCGAACTCCTTGATCACCCGTTGGCCCCCGAGCATGAACGACCCGAACACCAAGATCATGATGAGGGCGGCGGCGGTGATGGTCTTTCCGGTAGACGCCAGGCCCTTGCGTACCGCCTCTCGGCTGTCGCCCGACTTGATCCACTCCTCATGGATGCGACTGACCAGAAATACCTCGTAGTCCATCGAGAGCCCGAAGAGAATGGCGAAGAGCATGACCGGGAGAAACGACTCGACAGGCCCGGCCCGGTTGATCCCGAAGACGGTGCCCAGCCAGCCCCATTGGAAGACCGCCACCAACACACCGAAGGCGGCCCCGATGGAAAGGAGGTTCATCACCGCGGCGGTGAGCGGGATGACCAGGCTTCGGAACACCATCGCCAGGAGGAGGAAGGAAAGCACCACCACCAGCCCGATGAACAGCGGCAGCTTGGAGGTCAACACTGACGCGAAGTCGGCGAAGATGGCTGTCGGTCCTCCGAGATAGACGGTGACGCCCGATCCGGAGACCACGCGAGGAATGGTCTGACTTCGCAGGCGGCTGATCAGCGTGGAGGTGGCACCATCCTGGGGTGCCGATGATGGATAGACCTGCACCAGAGACACCTGTTTGCCGTCCTTGGCCGGAAGACTGATCGGCGCGGAAACCCGGTCCACGTCCGGTTGGGCCTTGACCTCGGTGGCGAGTTGGTCGAGGACGTGTTGGTTGGCCACACCCTGGTTGACGGCAACCAGTTGCAATGGACCGTTGAAGCCGGGCCCGAAGCCCTTGGCCAGGAGGTCGTAGGCCTGACGGGTGGTGGTTGCCGCCGGATCGTTGCCCTGGTCGGAGTTGCCCAGGCGCAGGGAGAGAAGGGGCAGGGCCACCAGCACGATGGCGATGAGTGCCACCACGGCCGGCAGGAGTGAATGGTCCTGAATCAAGCGGGCCCATCGGGGCCAGAAGCCCTTGGCGCTTGCTCCGATCACTCGTGGGCCGGTGGTGGCCAGCTCGCGCTTTTGGCGCCGGCTGAGCACCTTGGGCCCGATGAAACCGAGGAAGGCGGGGAGCAGGGTGAGGGCGGCCAGCATGGTGAAGGCCACCCCGATGGCCGCCGCCACCGCCAAGCCGTAGAGAAATGACACCCCGAGGGCGAACATGCCGAGCAGCGCGATACACACGATGATCCCGGCGAACAGGACGGCCCGTCCCGAGGTATTCACCGCGTTGACGATCGACGCCTCGGTGTCCTGACCGGCGATGAGACCCTGTCTGTGTCGGGTCACGATAAACAGGGCGTAGTCAATGCCGACACCCAGGCCGATGAGGGCGACCAGCTCAACGGAGAATTGGGGCATTTTCAGCACGTGGCTCAGAATGCCGATGAGACCGATGGCGGTGCCGAGCGAAGCCAGCGCCGACAGGAGCGGGAGCGCCATGGCGAAGATCGACCCGAAGATGAAGAAGAGGACCGCACCGGCCAGGATGACTCCGGGCACGGTTCCCCCGAAGGATTGACCGTTCGAGGCCTCGCCCAGTTGCCCGGCCACCGCCACCTGGATGCCCGGGCCCTCGGCTGTTTTCGCCGCGGCCACGAACTGCTTGGCCAGGCTGGTGGAGAAGCCCAGGTTCTGCTGGTTGAAGGTGACGGTGGCAAAGGCGATGGTGCCGTCCGCACTGACGTGGGTTGGCGCGGCCGGCCCGTAGGGCGAGGCGATGTTGGAGACATGGGGCACCGTGGCCACCTTGGCCAACATCTGATTGATCTTGGCTTCGACGGTCGGATCGGCGAACTTGGTGCCCCCCGAGGTTTGGAACACGATCTGTTCGGTGTCGCCCGACTGACTGGGTGCCGCCGCCTGCAACAGGGCGTACGCCTCGGTCGATTCGGTGTGGGGGAGCGAAAAGCTGTTTGAGTAAGCGGTCCCTGTCGCGTTGTTAATGGCGGACACCCCGACCAGGGCGACCAGCCAGAACAGCAGCACCCACCGGCGATGACGGACGCACCAAGAAGCGAGGGATTGCATGAGGGGGGTTCCTTGCGGTTGTGGTTCGGTAACCGGATGGTGGACCAGCGACGGCCCCGTTGCCCGACGATGACGTCTTTCGAAATGCTGTCTCTCGCCGAGCCGGTCCCGATCGAGAGTCAGGGGTTGCCTTCTGAGGAGAACGCACACCCCGATCGGTTCATACGGGCGCACACGCTACTAGAGGAACCCGCAGTGTCGACACTTGGGGATGGCGGTGCACCATGATGACCGGGTGGACTTCTCCGATCGGCTGGTGCCCCTGACCGGTGCCTTCAACTTCCGTGACCTCGGCGGCTATCCGGGAGGGGGCGGGTTGGTCACCAAGCGTGGTCGGCTGTTCCGGAGCGATGGTCTCCATCGGCTGACCGGCCCCGATATGGACGTCCTGCGCTCCATCGGCCTCTCCACCGTCATCGACCTCCGGACCCCGGGCGAGCTGGAGCAAACCGGCCGGGGGCTGTTGGAGGAGGAAGCGATTCGGTTTCACCATCTTGCCGTGGTGCAACGAGGTGGGGGCGAAGCGGTGGGAGCACCGGCACCGGCAGGTGACGACCTGGCCGAACGCTACCTCTGGTATCTCGAGACCGGCCGGTCGGCTCTCGTCGAGGCGCTGCGGCTGGTGGCGCAGTCAAGCAATCTTCCGCTGGTCTTCCACTGCACGGCAGGCAAGGACCGGACCGGGGTACTGGCCGCCCTTGTTCTTGACATCCTCGGAGTCGAGCGGGACGTCATCGTGGCCGACTATCTGATCACCGCCGACCGGTTGGAGCTGATCATGGGTCGCGTCCGATCTGACCCGATCTACTCCGCCCGGATGACCAAACTGCCCGCCTCCCGTTTCACAGTGGAGGCGACCACCATGGAGGGGTTTCTCGACGGGCTCTACGCCGGCTTCGGCGGTGCCCGATCATGGGCCATAGGCGCCGGGGTGTTGCCCGAAGACATGGATCAGATGAGGGCCGACCTGCTCGAACCGGGTGGATTGGTGTCTGACTGAGTCTGGGTGGGTTCAGGCCAGTACGTCATCGACGGCCGTCGCCAACACCCCGAGACCGTCGTCGAGGAGCGCCGCGTCGATGACCAGGGGTGGCAACAGCCGGATCACGTTGGCGAAGGTTCCGCAGGAGAGGACCATCACCCCGGCTTGGTGACAGGCCCGGGTGATCCGACGGGTGGACTCGGGATCGGGCTCGAGGGTTCCCGGGCGGACGAGTTCGATGGCCATCATTGCCCCCCGTCCACCCACGTCGCCGATACCGGGGTGCTCTGCCTGCAGCGAGAGCAATCGGGTCAGAGTGACTTCGCCGATCCGTCGGGCCGCCCGGGCGAGATCGAGGGTGCGGAGGGTGTCGATGGCGGCCAACGCCGCCGCACAGGCGACCGGACTGCCCCGTAGGTTCCGCCGATGCCACCGCATTCCAGCGACGGCGTTCGAGCTCCCGCGAACGCGGTCCGGGTATCTCGGTGACGACGTTGCGGGCTTGTGGGATTCGAAGCGACCGGTTGATTGGTCCGTCGAGGTCGGAGCCGGGCCCGGTCACAAGGGTTTTCCCGCCATGGATCCATGGAAGCCGGCGTCCCCGAAGGCGAAGATGCCGCCGTCGGAGGCCACCAGCCAGTAGCCGTTGCCGTCCCGGGTGGCGGCCATTCCCACAATTGGTTGGTTCAACGGGACTCCACCCATGGAGCCGTGGAAGCCGGCGTCCCCGAAGGCGAAGATGCCACCGTCGGAGGCCACCAGCCAGTACCCGTTCCCCGAGGAGGTGGGAGCCATCCCCACCACCGGTCGATTGAGGGTCAGTGATCCGGTAGATCCATGGAAGCCAGCGTCCCCGAAGGCGAAGATGCCACCGTCGGAGGCCACCAGCCAGTAACCGTTCGCGTCGGGGGTGTCGGTGATCGCCACCGCGGCACCACCACCACCACCTGATCCTGGCCCGGTGGAGGCGGGCAGGCTCACGGTGCCGACGTGCAACTGCCGAGCGCCGCCGCACGAGTATGAGGTGCAGTTGGACGTCCATCCAGCAAAGACCATCCACCAGCTGCCGTCAGGGCTGGTGAAGAGTGAGCCCGCTCCGGGGCCGGCCACCGAGCCGTACGAAACCAGAATGGGACCGGACTGAGGTTGGGTACACGGACCCGCGGGTCCCGAGCACACTGCGTAGCCCTCGGCGTAGTTGGAGGAGTCCCAGACGCCACCCGAGAAGATGAGCACGTACGAACCACCGGCGAAGACCATGTCGGGATTTTCGATGGTGGTCTCCCACGGGTGGTTGACGGTGTCCTCGGCCAAAATTTGCGACGGGTTGGCCGGGATGGTCGAGCCGTCGGCGGAGAGAAGGGCAGACCAGAAGTACGCCGGTTGGCCCGATGAGCCATCGTTGGACTTCCACTGCAACCACAGGGCCCCGGTGGAAGGGTCTACGAACGGCGACGGGTCGACCGAGCCACCGAGGTCGGTCTGACAGGTGATGGGCCCACTCGAGGTGTCGGAGTACGGGCCCTGGGGCGAGGACGAGGTGGCCATGGAGAGGCAGTAGTGCCCGAGGGCCGGGTCGAAGGCGTCGTAGTAGAGCAGCCACCGCCCGGCCCACTGCACCACGCCGGGTGACGTCTGGGTATCGGCCTGTTCCCAGCTCGGAGGGGAGGGGAGAGCGGTTGAGCCGTAGGTCTGACCGGTGAGGGTTCGCCACCCCACCGTGGGGTCACCGGAGGTGTCGATGAGGACCCCGAGGTGATTTCCCCAGGTGGTGCCCGTCGTGAAGGCATAGTAAGTGGTGCCGACCCGCACGACGTCAGGATCGGGCGCATCGAGGCCGAACGCCACACCGGGAGATGGCGTGACGACCGGGGTTCCGACATGGGCGATGGGCGCGGTATGCGGGCTACCTGTCGCCGACGCCGGGACAGACAGCTGGGTTATCGCCAGCATCATGGTGGTGGCGAGTGCAAGCGCGGCGTTTCGGTACCACCTGATCGGACGATTCATCTCGATCTCCCTCTTGTCTGGATCTGATGTCTGGATCTGATGTCTGCGTGCCTGAAGGCGGAGCCCATGGTTGCGGCAAGACGATTCTGCCCCGGATCGTGCCGGGTGTGCCGGGTGTGCCGCGGTCGTCGGTATCGGTCATCGGGCGATTTGGGTCCCGCGGTGACGCCGGCGGTGAGGTGGGGGAGAATAGAGGGGAACCGAGGAGAACCGAGGGGTCGACCGGCCGGTTCTGAGGAGGAATGTCATGGAAGTGGTAACCAACCTTGTGCTCATCACCATGGCCGTCGGGGTCCTGGCTCTCGTCACCTTCACAGGAGTCGTGACCTGGCGGATGATCCGAAGAGTGCGGAAATGGCGGGCACGCCTTTTGCTGGTCATGCCCCAGGGGATGCCGAAGCCGGGTCCCGAAATGCTGGCGTCCGCGTGGTCCCACGCCTACCGGACATCGCTGGGGGCGGGCGCTCTGATGAGGCGGGGAAGCCGTCGGGAGGCGATGTGGATGCGCCGAGACCTCTGGTCGCATGTCGGAGCCGCCGATGCCGAGGTCAAAGCCGCGCAAGGGACGGGCACGCCGGTCGGTCAGCTTCCCCATCTGATGGGGCACCTTTGCGACCAGGCCCAACGCCACGACCACGTGCTGGCGTTGGCAACCAAGGGTGTACGGATCATCGATCCGATCGAAGCGCAAGCGGAAACCGATCGAATTACTGATCAGGCGGATAGGGTGTCAGCTGCGGTGATGGGTGCGGTGCGGGCCGACGCCACCATCGATGCCGATCGGTTGGCGACCGCGCTCGACCACGAAACCCGGGCCGTATCTCATGGAGCTTCCCATGCCCGCTCACTCATGCCGTAGGGGCTTCCGCGAGTAGCTCGCCACCACTGTCAGGCAGACGGCCACGACGCCGGCCAGACACAACAACAGCACAGTGAAACTGGTGAAACGCGAAAGCTCGGCAAGGGCGATGGGAAAGGCGAAGCCGACGTAGGCCAACCCATAGAACACCGCATCCAACCCAGCCAGCTCATCGGGATTGGCGATTCGCTGGACCTCCAGGAGTCCGGCCACCAGGCAGAAACCGTATCCGGCGCCCAGGACGGCGCCCGCGGCCACCACCACCAGTGGGTTGTCGAGGCCGGCGGCCCACGCGGCGATGAGCATTCCGACCGCCACCAGAGTGAGGCCGGCCACAGCCCCCCGGGAGCTGTCGAGACGATCGAGGCGACGGGCCACGGGCTGGACCAGGACGCCGACCCCGAGGGTGAGAACGGCGATCAGTCCGGCAAAGGCGATGCCGAAGCCCCGGGTCCGTTCGCTCACGATGGAGGGGAGGACGGCGAACGAGACGGAAGCGGACCCGAATACCCATGGCGCTAGTGGGGTGACGATGGAGAGAAACCTGGGGTGACCGGCGGCAGGCACCCGCATACGGGCCGCCAGGCTCGGGCCCAGGCCGGCAGCGTGATGCACGGTTTCAGGGACCCGCCACAACCCGGGGAGCACCAGGGCCATGACGGCCAGGTGGGGAACATAGGAGACGACCAATGGAAGCGGACCCCACTCGGCGATGAGGCCGGCCACCAACGGCCCGAGTCCGAAGCCGGCGGACAGTGCGATCGCCGCTCTTCTTGCTCCGGACTGCTCACCCGCGGTGAGGTCGTACGGCGGGACCGACAGCTCCTTGACCCAGGCGGTGCCGGCCGCCATGACCCCTCCGCTGGCGGCGCCGGCCAAAAAACGGCCCAGGAACAGTAACGGAGTCGAGTGTGCACCGACCATGAGCACCAAGGTGGCCACGACCGACATCACCGCGGCCGGGCGCACCACCCGCCGCCGTCCCCACCGGTCTGACGCCGGCCCACCCAGGATAAGAGCCGGAACCAGGCCGAGGGCGTAGATCCCGAACAACGCCTCGTTGACGCTGATGGTCAACCCGCGCTTCTGGTGGTAGGCGATGAGCAGGGAGGCGAACTGGTTGGCACCCCAGCCCACCCCGAACATCACCGCGGCTACGGCCAGCCATCTGCGGCGGGTGTCCTTCACGTTCTGTCCACCGTTACCGGTGATCTCGATCAACTACACACGGTCCCGGCCGCGGGCCGTGCGCCATCCACCAGGTAGGCGCTCAGGTGTTGTTGCATGCAACTGTTGGTGGCCCCGGTGAGCAGCCAGGTGTGCCCCCATCCCTGCCAGGTCAGTTGGCTGGCGACCGGGAAGATCGCCGCCAAGTGCTTCGCCCCGATCAGCGGGGTGTTCGGATCTCCGGTATTGCCCACCACCAGGATCGGCGGGGTGCCGGTGGGGTGCACGACCTCGACCGGCTGGCGGGCGGCCGGCCAGGCCACACAACCACCGAGGGCATAGGTGGCGGCGTATCCGCCGATCAGGGGATCGGCGGCCGCCAGTTGCCGGGCCAGGGTGCCGGCGGCAACCGGACCGGGATGGAGCCCGGCGTCGTTGCAGGTGATGGCCCACTGGGAGTCGACCAGCGATGCACCGTCAATGTCGGTGACGAACTCGAGAGCGAGCTGCCGCAGGGGTGTCCCGTTCCCGCCGTGGGCCGCAACCAGAGCTTGGAAGTAGGAGGAGGTGAAGGCGGGCACGCTCAGCGTCAGTAGCGTGGCGGTATCGAGGTCGCCCACGGTGACCGCCGAATTGTTGTCACCGGTTCCGGCCACGGGCCCCGGTTGACCGGGCAGGGTGCGATCAACCGCTTCGAAGAACCCGCGCGGGTCGGGTCCGAGTGGGCATGGAGCCTCCCCGCCGCAGGTAGCCAGAAGATGATCGAGCGACTGCTCGGCGGCGGGAGCTTGTTGTGCCGCCTGTTGAGCCAGGGTGGCATTCACATCGACAGCTCCGTCGAGGACCATCGAGCGGATCCGGTGCGGGAAGAGATTGGCGTAGACGGTTCCCAACTCCGTCCCGTACGACAGGCCGTAGAAGCTGATGGTCGACTCACCCAGCGCCATCCTGATCCGGTCCATGTCCCGGGCGGTGTTGGTGGTATCGATAAAGGGCACCAGTTGGGGTGAGCGGGTCTGACAGGCCTTGGCCATGGCGGTGAACACTGCCGAACCGGGAAGTGGCTGGTGGGGCAGCGATGGCACCGGTAACTGGCTGGTCACCGTGGACGGTGATGTCCCGCAATTGAGTGGATCGCTGGCCCCGGTACCTCGTGGGTCGAAGCTGACGATGTCGAATCGTTGGCGAACCACTCCCGGGAACGAGGCGAGTACCACCGGCAGGATCTGAATGCCACTTTCCCCCGGCCCACCCGGGTTGAACACCAGGGTGCCGATCCGCATGGCCGGATCCAGCGCTAGCGCCCGGGACACCGCCACACTCAGTGTGGCCCCGTCGGGGTGGGAATAGTCGATCGGCACGCTGACCGAGCCGCACTGAAGACCAGCGTTGCCCGCGCACGCCGACCAGGCGATCGGGGTGGGTGCCGTGGCCACCGGAAGCGGAGGTGAAGATGTCGTGGGAGAGGTGGTGGGAATGGAGCTACTGCACGCCGTGGTCACCATGATCAGCAGAGTCACTCCCAGCCCGATGACCCGCCCACCAACCTGGCGCCCAGATTTCATCGGGCCGACCGTAGCCGCGCCCTTGGCCGCTCGTTCTTGAATCAGGTAGTCGGGGTCAATCCGCCGGTGGGTGGTCGGCGTAATGGTGACGGTGAGCGACTTGCCCGCCTTGGTCATCACCGTCCAGGTCGATCCCGACTCGGCGGTGATGCTCCCACGGACTCCGCCGTGACCCTTTTGCTTCGATGATGGGGGAGTCGATGCCGGTGAGTGAAAACGGACCAGGGAAATGTGAGGGGATGATGAAGGCGACCAGGTGGCCGCCTTCGAACGGCCCGCCCTCCACTGGGTCACCGGCGACCCCACTGGTAGGGTCGGGCGTCGTCAGCGCCATTCGGGCGCGTGGACGCCGAGACGCTCGGACCTGGCACTGGAGCACGATGGCAGCACCCCGGAAATCCCTTGCCTTCGATCCCATCGAAGAGGCACGCCGCCAATGGAGTGAGCGCGGATGGGAGGCGGCTGCGCCGGGGATGGCCGCGGTGACCTCGGTCATGCGGGCGCATCAGATCTTTCTGGCCCGGGTCGACTCGGCGCTCCGCCCCTTCAACCTCACCTTTGCCCGCTACGAGCTGCTGATGCTGTTGAGTTTCAGCCGCACCGGAGCGTTGCCTCTCAGCCGGGTCGGTGCCCGATTACAAGTGCATCCGGCGAGCGTCACCAATGCCGTCGATCGGCTCGAGGCACAACGGCTGGTCACCCGGCTTCCGCACCCCACTGATCGGCGCACCACCTTGGCCCAGATTCTCCCCGAAGGACGACGGTTGGTCGGGTTGGCCACCACCGCGCTCAACGATCAGGTGTTCACCGAAGCCGGTCTTAGTGACGAAGAGGCGGACCAACTGTTCGCGTTGGTCCGGACGCTCCGTGTCGATCAGGGTGACTTCAACCCCTGATCGCGGTTCACAGTTGGGCCAGCATTGCCGACAATCTCTCGATGGCGCCGGGGGTACGGGCTCCCCACCAGAATAGATCCTTGCCGTCCAGAAAAGTGGTGGGTCCGACCGAAGCGAGCTCGGGGAGCTGTCGCTGGCTGAATGGGTACGGCTCGCTCGGGGCCAGCACCACGTCGGGACGCCGAGCAATGACGTCGTCGAGGTCGACTGTCGGATAGGGCCCGTCGTCATCGCCGAAGACAGAGATGACGCCGAGGTGGGCCAGGAGGGAAGCGCCGTAGGTCGGAATGCCCAATGCCATCCAGGGTCGCCTCCAAATGGGCACGAATGCGGTGAGTCGGGCGGGCTTCGGGCCCGACAGGCTGGTGGGTTCCCACTGCACCCCGACCAAACGGGACAATTCCTCCATGGCCGGGTTGACGTCTTCGAGGGATCGGATACGCAAGACGTGGACCGTCATACCCCGATCCACCAACGCGTCATGGTCCTCACGACGGTTCTCTTCTTCGTCCACCACCACCACGTCCGGGTGGAACTCGACAATCCTGTCGATGTCGGGGTCCTTGGTCCCTCCCACGTGGGGGATGTCGGGTTGTTCGCAGAATCGGGTGCAGGCTAGAGGTATGCAACCCCAGCTGATGAGGGTCTCGGTGGCCGAAGGGACCAGGCTGACGATGTTCACCGGCGTTGCGCTTCGATGTCGGCACGGTAGCAGTGAAGGCCGGGGCGAGACCCGGTTCAGTGGTCGGACCCGTCGGGAATGCTCGTCGGTGGGATGATGTTGGAACGTTCATGAGGGCGATCAGCTTTTCATTAGGTCACCACCAGATCGGAAGTTCCGGTACGACTTCGGCTCGGGTCGATGTAGCCCGGGCGATCGGAGTTGCCAGCGTGATCGCGTACAACTGGTGGGTGGCGGTGCCCTTCGTCCCCGGGCTGATGACCTCTCCGAACGAGTTCTTCTCTGATCTTGAAGTCGCGGGCTACCGGGACGCCGACCTCATGCAACACGCTGACCTCCTGGCCGGGTCTCTCCTGATCATTGCTCTGTTGATGAGGGGTGCCGCCGGGCGGGACGGTGCCCGTCGGGAGTGGAAATGGTTGGTGGCATTCGCGGCCGCCGGTGCCGTCGGCGGCCGGTTCCCGTATGCGTGTTCCGAGGGTCTCAGTGCCACCTGCCGGAATCTCGAATGGCACCTGCAGCTTCCCTTGCACCACTACGTCCACGTGATCTCGGGGATCGGCGAGTTCGTGTTTCTGACGGTGGCGGTGAGCCTGGCTGTACGCCGGACCCAGGGTGAGACAACCCGTGAGGCGCGTGTCTTCCGCATCATCTTCAAAGGCCTGATTGTCGGGTACCCCGTACTCGGCCTGGCCTACCTCAGTGATCGGATGGGCGCGTTCATCGAGCCGGTGTTCTTCGTGCTCTTTTCCGCCATGATCATCGAGGAACTCTTCCAACCGGTGGCAAGAGAGTCGTCTCCTGCCCAGCAGGGGCCACCTCCGGCGGAGATCGACGAAAGCCCACCCACGGCATCTCCGGTCGGGGGCAAAAGGGTGCGAATCACCGGAAGCGTTCGACAGTAGCCAACGCCTCGTTGGGCAATATCACTGGACGAGGGGATCTCACCTGGGCACCGGGGTCCTAAGCCCGCTTGGACGCCATTGATCTGTTGTCGTCACCGAGCGGAGAGCTTGTCAGTGGACCTTCGAATGCGACGTCATGAAGTCGAGAGCCTCGCCAGCCAGCGTCCGCCGGGTTTCGTCATCGGTGGTGACCACGGTGAGCCATTCCGCCATCGGCCGGCCCTTTCCGGCATCGAATGGTCCACCGATACCATTTCCAATCAAGCCGGCGGCCCGGTCTTTGGGGAGTTTCACCACGAGCCGGTCGTGGGAGAGCATGGCGAAGATCGAGCCATTGACTCTCAGTGCCGACGAGCCAAACCCACGGCGTCCCGACTCACCGGGGAGTGTGATCCCGGGAGGCACCGACGAACTCGCTGACCAGCGCGGCGAAACGCTCCTCGGGTTCCATGACCACATTGGAGTGGCTCGGCAGGCCGGACGCAAGTACCGCTTGCGAGCGTTGCCGAGGTTGGTGATGTCCTGTCTCCCTGAAGCCCCTCCGATCGATCTTCTTGGGCTGCCACCAGGGAATATGTAGGTGGGGCCAGCCCCGCGAGGGTGGCCGATTGTGAAATGTCGGCACCTGGGCCCAGGATGCGCCTAGGGTAGTGCCATCGTCGACCCATTCACGCGGGCTGACGGAGGTTGGGCTTCAAAATGGATCCCCGCGTTTAAGTGCGTGAGTCAGCTCAAGGAGTGACAGTTATGCCAGTAGGTGCAGTCAAGTGGTTCAACGCCGAGAAGGGCTTTGGTTTCATCACGCCCGACGGCGGCGGGGATGATCTCTTCGTCCATCAATCCGAAATCCAGATGGAAGGCTTCCGCGACCTCGCAGAAGGCCAGCGTGTGGAGTTCGAGACGAAGCAGGGCCAAAAGGGCCTGCAGGCAAGCCAGGTCCGCAAGGTCTGAATTGACGATCACCGGGTGCCGACCCGACGACCTCGCCGGATCCCGGTACGTAGTCGTCGGGTCGACACCCCGGTGGCGTAGAGGCCACTGAACTCAACGGTTCGGGCGGCATTTTTTTTGTAGCTCCCTTGGGCTGTCCCAAAGGTGAGTTGCGTCGCGTCACGTGCTCCGCCTGTAGGCGTTGAGCCATCGACCCGGGCGAAGGCGTCAGCCATGGCGCTGGTGCTTGCCTACGAACCTAAGCATTCCGGACTACATCTGGGGCCCACCGGTCGAGGCGAGTTGCCCAGTTGGAAGACTAACCAGCTGCCGCGGGTCGATGCAGCGAAATGAAGGCGGCGCTCAGCAGCACGACGAGCGCCGCCGCCTCGCCGATGAGTGAGGTCCAGGCATATGAGGCGCTGAAGCTGTCTTTGAAGCCGAACAGGCCCACCTCAATGGAGATGAGCAGGCCGGCGATTGTCCCGGCCACGAATACGGCCCGGGCCACCGCGATCAGGAAGTGACGGGTGACAGCTATGGCGAGGGCGGCACCGAAACCGGCGATGACCTGCAGCAAAATGAGCGGTCCGATGATATGGATCTGCTTGTACCCGGTCATCCACAGATGAAGATGGATGAGAGCGGAAAGGGCCACCAGTCCGGCGCCCGCCCAGTACAGCAGGCTGATCGGCAATCCGGGCGAGGCCAGTAAGGATCGAGGGCCCCGGCTGGTCCCTGCGGTGGCGGATCCGACGTTCGAGTGGCTTGCGTCCGAGGTACTTGGCATACCAAGTCTTCGGAGCGGTGTCCGGGTCCGGATGGCCCGGTCGGCGCTATGCCGACCGGGCCATGCCCGACGATGGTCGGGTTAGAGCCCGCAGGCGTTCCGGGTGCTCCAGGGCTGCCAGCCGTACTGGTTGTACAGCTTCAGCGCCAGGGCGTCCTGGGTGGCGGGCGATGCCTCATAGGGCCAGCCGCTGTACCCATACGAGTGCCAGGTGACCGAGATGATCCCATAGGCCCCGGAAGGAGCCGATGAGTCGTTGTACCGATCACCTGATTCGTGGACGCGGATGCAGTTCCAGTCCCCGGTGGCGGTGCTGGTTGCATCCGACACTGGGACGACCGGTGCCGGGGCCGGGGCCGCTACCGGAACCGCGACAACTGCCGGCGCTGGTGTGGCCGCCACCGGAGTGGTGGTAGCCGTATTGGCAGCCGCCACAAGTCCTGCATCCAGCGAGAGCAATGCTCCCAGGCCGGCGATGGTGGCGGGACGGCTTTTCGACGTGTTCGACGAGTTGAACGCCACCAACTGGGAGGCATTCGTGATCGACGACGTAGATGTCGAGGATTTACTGGGTGCTGTCGCGGCGGCCTGTGAGGTAACAGGCCGGACCAGGACAGCAGTACTGATGGCAATGATTGATGCGACGGTGAAAACCGCGATGAGTGCAATGCGGGTCCGCATGGCACCTCCCTTCGTAGGGCGCGCGATGGCGCCTTCCTCTGCTCGGTGTTGGCGGGCTCCGGCCATTGCATTCGGTCCCCGGACGGCGAGCGGGAAGGCATCGTTCGTCCTGGCTTTACGCCGTAGGGTGTGCGGCCGGTTGGTCTACGCCCAGGATTGCTTCGTGGTTTCGTCCTTGTTCGTCATCGGTCTTCGCACGCCGGCGCGTGGCCACAAGCCACACGTTCCCCAACGTGGTCGCGCTGATCTATCCGGGGTTCGGACGGATCTGCCGCTGCCACCATGCGTGATTCACTACCCACGAATGGTGGGGTTATCCTCGGATTCGGGACAATCCAGCAAATTTGCGCTAGCTAAAGTATACATATTGGATGTATCGGGTCATGTCATGCCCATTGAGCTGGACTTATGGTGTTCTCAGGACCATAGGAATCGGTCACGGAGCGTGGGCGCAAAGTAAGCAATGTGTAGTCGGAGCGCCGAGGTGGCGGGCAAGGGGCTCACGTCTCCCCAACGCCACCCCGGCTGCGCCACTTCACCTCGACGACCGGGAGGAGCGGGGCCAGGGTCCCGGCCCGGATGCATCCGGCCCACACCCCGATCCCGTAGGCCACATCATCGGCCACCGACGCCAGCGACCACCTGACCAGATCGAGGTCGGGGCGACGTCGCCACCATTCGACGGCCGGGGGGACCATGGACAGAGCCATTGCCGCTCGTCGCATCCGACGTCCCCCCACGGCACCCAGCACCAGGGCCGGGCCTGCCACCACGGTGGCCGCCCGGCCGAGCCCGAAGAGCGACCATCCGGTCCCCTGCACGCTCCACCGCATGGCCAAGGTCGGGGGGACACCGAGTGGCCACACCCGTCGGGCCATGGCTCCGCCGTACAGTGCCGTGACTGCCACTGCGATCCGGGGACGGCCGCCCAGGAGGGCGACGGCCGCCAGCGTTGGCCACGGTCGTAGCTCCGCCGGGGCAAGTCGTCCGGGGTGACGCCGGGAAAGGGGACCGGCGGAGGTTCCGTAGCAGAAGCGCTTCCGGAGCAACCCTCCCCACGATGTCGGCCCGTGATGCTCGATCTCAACGGATGGCAGGTATCTCACCTGCCATCCGTTGTCGACCAGGGACCACACCAGGTCCACGTCCTCCCCGAACCGGAGGTCGACGTCGAATCCTTCGCCCCATGCCTGGCGTCGCATCACCAGGGCGGCGGTGGGGACGTACCTGACCAGCCGGTCCGGGCCCACCTCGCTGGCCTCGGGTCCCATGTCGAGAGGAGAATGATGGCGGTTGAAGCGTTCCCGGGCCGAGCGGGAAGATCCGTTCGGCCGGATTCGGGGCGCCACCGCCCCCACGACCGGGTCGTCGAACATCTGTACCAGTGGGGCAAGCCAACCCGGCCCGGCCACGCAATCACTGTCGAGGAACGCCACCAACGGCGTGTCGACCAGGCCCATACCGTCATTCCGGGCGGCAGCCGGGCCACCGTTCACCGCGCGGGTCACCAGCCGGGCTCCGTGTCGGAGGCAGACCTCGGCCACCGACTCCGGGTCCTCTGACCCGTCATCGACGACCACGACCGGGGTTGCTCGGCCCAACGAGGCGAGGCACCGCTCGAGTAGCTCACTCCGGTCGTGGACCGGGATCACCACGGTCACGTCGGCGATGTCCGCCAGGCTTGACGGTGGGGGGACGGGATGAGCCATGCCCGCCTCGACCAGTCGGCGACCGAGCATGCGTTCGGCGTCGGTCGAGGAGTTGCCGCCGGTGAGCGCGGCTACCGCCGCCGGACCGTGGGCGGTGAGCCTGAGGATCCGCCCGGGACGGCCGCCGACCAACACGGTTCCTCCGGCGAAACTCCGGACCGATCTATCGAGAACCAGGCGGAATCCCGGCGGCAGGGCGGTCCGTGGCGGTGGAGCTGTCAAAGAGACAGTCCACCGTCCACCGGGATGACGGTGCCGGTGATGCCCCCGGTTTCGGGACCCGCCAACCACACAAGGGCGGCCGCCACCTCTTCTGGGGCCAGGAGCCGTTCCACCGGCACCTGAGCCGCAAACGCCTGAGCACCCTCCAATCCGTAGAGCCGGGCACTTTCGTCGAGGATGGCGGTTGCGGTGGAGCCCGGGCTCACCCCTACGGCCGTCACACCCGTCGCCCGGAGGTCCACGGCGAGGCCTCTGATCAGTCCGGCCACCCCCGCCTTGGCCGCGCTGTAGGCGGCCAGACCCGGGAGCCCCCGGGTGGCAGCCGCCGAGACCACGGCGATGAAGCGCCCCTCCCTCGGCATCGGACGCCGGAGAAGGGCGGGTATTCCCACTCGGGCCGCGGTCAGTGGACCGCCGAGGTCGACGTCCATGACGGCCCGCAGCTGTGCCTCGGGCATCTCCCACAGCGGCACTCCGCCGGCGATGACGCCGGCCGCGGCAATGACGGCATCGAGCCCACCGAAGAGTTCCTCGGCCCGGGAAACCGCCCCGCCCAGCGCCTCGGGGTCAGTGGCATCGGCCACGTGGGCGACCACCCCGCCTCCCGCCGAGTCCACCACGGCGTGGAGCTCATCGGCGGTCCCGAGCGGGTAGGGGAGCCGGGGATCGTCCGAGGCCAGGTCGACGGCGACCACCGACCACCCGGAGGCGGCCAGCCCACGTACGGTGGCAGCCCCGATGCCCCGGGCGGCCCCGGTGACAAGCGCGACCCGGTTCACAGTTGCGACCCGGTTCACAGTTGCGCCCCGGTGACATCGGATGAATCCACGAACCCGACGAGATCGTCGACGGCGGCCGTGAGGAGCCGCTTCCCCTCGTCCGGGCTGGCCGTGGTGGGGTCCCCGAGGACGCCGTTGGGGCTCACCGAACCGACCCCGCCGGCACGGAGTTCGGGAAGGATCGAGGCGAGGGGCCGGGTGTCACCCGGTGCGGCTGATTCGAGGCGGACGCGATCGGGGGCGATGGCCAACATCAGCGAGGTCTCGGTATGGCCGGCATGGGCGTCACCTTGCCACCGGGGACTCCACGTCCGCACGTTCCGGCCCTCGGAACCCAGGAGGGCCATGGCCCGCTCGACAGGTTGGGAGTTCCCTCCGTGGGTGGAGACCACCACCACGGCGGCGAACGCCGCGCTGGCCGAACGCACCAACTCCACCAGCACCAGCTCGGTGGCCGCCTGGCCGATGGAGAGGGTCCCGGGGAATCCATCGTGCTCGCCGCACGATCCGTAGGGGATCGCCGGGGCGATGACGGCGTGGGGGAGTCGGATCCCGATGGCCGGATGGGAGACGATGGCCACGGCAATGTCGGTGTCGGTGGTGACCGGGAGGTGGGGCCCGTGCTGCTCGGTGGATCCCACCGGGACCAGGAGCACTGCCCCCCGGTCGGTGATGCTGGCGACGTCGGGCCACGCCAGCCGGGCCAGTGAGGTCACCGCGTCCCCTCGTGGGCTGCTTCTTCACCAACCGGTTCCGTATCGAGGTAGCCGTGGCGGATGAGGAATGTCAACAAGGCGTCAGCGGCACCGGCGGCGTCGATGGGCCCGACGACGGTGGGCGGGTCATGGGCCACCAGTGCGCCGGTGAGGGCCAGGAGTCGCAACCGGGGGTCGTCACTATCGGGGCCCGGCACCACCCGGGTGCGGGGTCGGAAGGGACGCACCGATCCCACCGCAACCTCGGCCGGCCCGACGGAGCCCGCACCTCGAGTGGCACCGGGTCCACCGGCCGCGGTCACCTGGGGGATCTCGGTGCGTTGGGCCGCCAGCGTGGCGGTCAACGAGGCTCGACGGAGCCGGACGCCGGCGCCCTCCACCGAGCACACCGCCGGGCACGGGACATGAAGGCGCTCTCGCCACCCCCCATCCAATCGGCGTTCGGCCACCACCATCGATTCCTGATCGGTGGTGGCGATGGCCACCAGGCCCAGGGCTTGGGCCGCACCGAGCTCGTGGGCCAAAAACGCCGGCAATGCCCCGGTGCCCCGGTCGGAGGATCGGTCCCCGCACACCACCAATGACGGTCGACCCAACGGGGCCAGGGCGGCCACGATCATCCCGGCCATGGCCCGTTCATCCGATCCCAGTTCGTCTATGTAGGCCTGATCCGAGGATGGGCTGCCGACGGCGATGCGGAGCACAGTGGCTCCGAGGGCTCGGGCATCCCGGAGGACGGCATCGGCAGAGGGTGGGGCGGCGGTGATCACCACCACGTGGCCGGACCAGGCCTCGGCGATGCGGAAGGAGTACTCCAGGGCGGCGGCGTCGGCCGGCGACAACCCGGTGCTCCATGGCTCCCGGACCACGGTTCCCGACAATGGTTCGATCTGGGGGCGGAGATCGGTGATCCGGATGCAGGCGACCACCATGGGCCCGGTTCGGGTGTCATCCATGGGGCTCATCCCTGGTGGAAGACGACGCCCTGGCCGCCGTCGGGATAGGTCCAGGTGATGGCGCCCTCGTGGTTGCACACCATGTAACAGGTCCCACACTCGAAGCACTCCTCGTAGTTGAAGAGGATGCCTCCCTCCGACGTGGGTGCGAACAGGTTGGCCGGACAGGCGGTTACGCAGGCCTTGGTGGTGCACGACCGGCACACATCGGAGTCGACGGTGATGTGGGCCCGCTCGCCAACCCTGAACTCGACAGTGGACATTCGGTCCTCGAAGGAGATGCCCCGCCAGATTCCCCCCGGCACCTCGTGGCCCGATCCGAGTACTCCACCCGCGGCGCTCATCCGAAGACTCTCAGGGCCCGCACGGTGTCGGCTGCCAGTTGTCGGAGTTTGACGCCGTGTTTGGCCGCGGCCGACCGGGTCACCCGCAGGCCTCCCTGTTTCGGTACCGGGTTGGTCACGGTGAACATCCCGTCGACCAGGTCGCAGATGAGGCCCGGGTAGCGCTGCTGTATCCGCTCGGAGAGCACCAGATGCGGTGCCTTGCGCAGCCGTTTGTGGTCGGCCAGCACAAATTGACCTTCCAGGTCGGAGCGATAGGAGGCCAGTCCCTTAGCCGAGCAGTCTCCGGCGGCGATGGCCCGGTCGACCGCCCGCCCGGCGGCAAGTCCGGAGCCGATGGCGAAATTGACGCCTTCCAGCCAGAGCCCTGCCGCCAGTGTCATGGCGGCGGCATCGCCGGCCACCAACATCCCGTCGGTGACCATGGTGGGCATGGTGTCGTAGCCCCCCTCGGGGATCAAGTGGGCGGCGTACTCGCGCAAGGTGGCGCCCCGCAGGTAGGGAGCGACGGAGGGATGGTTCTTGAGGTCGGCAATCAACTCCTCGGGCCGGACCTTGGCCTCGGCCAGGTGAGGCAACGAGAGCACGACCCCGAGGCTCACGGTGTCCGAGTTGGTGTAGAGGAACCCGCCCCCGGGAATGCCCCGGGTGCAACCCAACATCTCGATATCGACGCCTTCGCTCCTCCGCAGCCCGAACCGCTCGTCGATGACGTGTCCGGGCAGGTCTAGGACCTCTTTCACCCCGAGGGTGTGGTGCGAGGCCTCGGCCGGCGGCATCAGCCCGGCCTCTTTGGCCAGAAACGAATTGACACCGTCACAGGCCACCACCACTTTGGCCCGTAGTTCGCCCCGGTCCCGATCGGTGCGAACCCCGACGATACGCCCATGGGCGTCCCGCAACAGGCCGGTGGCGACCGTGGAGGTGACCAGTTGGGCACCGGCCTCGACAGCCTTGGTGGCCAGCCAGTTGTCGAAGCGGGATCGAACAGTGGTCATCCCGTTGTAGGGCGCCTCACCCCACGCCGCCGACCGGTAGTCGACGGACACCGACTGGGTGCCGGTCATCATCATGGTGGACCGCCGGACCACCCAGCGCTCGACGGGGACCTCGTTCCACCACTCGGGCACCACCTCGTCGAGAACCCGGCCGTAGACCACCCCGCCGTAGACGTTTTTGGAGCCGGGAAACGGCCCGCGCTCGACCAGGACAACCGATCGCCCGGCCCGGGCCAGGGCCAACGCTGTCGCCGAGCCCGCCGGACCGGCACCCACCACCACCGCATCGAAGACAGGGGTGTAGGACGAGACGCTGGCGGCGGGAACCATGTTGGCCTTACCCATGACCGCCCTCGATGTCGCTCGGGCCGTGGCCGGTCAGGACGCCGGTGGGAATCACGACGTTCAACCGGCGGGCCAACTCGATCAACAGCCCGCGTCCGTCGGTGATGAGACCCAGATCGGCCATGGCGGTCATCGGGCACGATGGATCGGTGTTCACACTCACCACATGACGGGGTGCCCCGAGCCCACCTACGTGCTGGGTGGCACCTGATACGCCCAAGGCGATGTAGAGGTCAGGGTCGATAGTGACACCGGTGGTGCCGATCTGACGTTCGTACCCGATCCATCCGGCGTCGGTGACAACCCGGGTGGCCCCGGCCGACGCCCCCAGCGCGGCGGAGACCTGCACCAGCAGGTCGAAGGTGGCCCGGGCCCGATCGTCGGATGTGCCCGCCGCCAGACCCGCCCCTCCTCCCAGCACCCGCACCGCGTCGGCCAGGTCCATGGTGGCGGGGTCAGGCTCCAAAACCTCGAGAACGTGGGGATCGAGAGGTCCGCTCCCGGGAGAACCCTCGGGGGAGGGGCCGGAAAGGGTCACCGGTTCTGGCTCCCAGGGTGACGGTTGTCGCCGCGGCACCACTGAGCGGCTACCGGGAACCAGGGTGGCCACCGCCGGGCCGTCCACAGTGACCGGCACCAGGATCCGGTCGTCGAGGCGGGACACCTCGGCATCCACACCGCCACCGTGCTCGTCGTTGCCGCTGCGGGCGTCCGGTTCGGGTCCCGGCCGGAAGGAGACGGACACGGCATGGGCAATGAAGGGACGGTCGAGGATCGCCGCCACCCGGGGAGCAAGATCGCGTCCGTCCGGCGACGACGGCATCACCACCAACGGCACGTCGTGGAGGAGCGGGGCCAGGGCGGCCGCCAGTGCTCCCGGCTGCAAGCCGGGACCTGTCTCGCAGAACCACGCCCGTTCCGCCGCCGCCAACGACCGGGCCGCCTCGTTGGTGCCCGAGCCGACCACCACCACCAGCCCTCCGGCTTCCGCCACCGCTTCGTCGCCTCCGACCGGCAACCGCCCGCCCCGGGCCACCACCACCGCAACCGGTCGTCCGGCATCGAGCCCCCTCATAGCCCCACCGCCACCCGGTGGCCCTCGATCACCGCGGCGTGGGCCCGCCGGGGAGCCAGGCAGTCCCCGATGCGGTAGACGTCGAAGGGGGAATGGCGCAGGGCCGACCACAGAACGTCATCAGGTCGCTGCTGGACGGAGCAGACCACCCAGTCACAGTGGCGTTGCTGGTCGGTGCCGGTGGGGTGGTGTTGCAGCGATAGGTCCACGCCACCGGGATGCCGGCCTCCCTCGATGGGACCGGCTCCCATCGGGACCAGATCCACACTCTGGGTGATCCCCTTGGCGTGGGCTTTCACGTTCCAGGTCTCCATGTCGAGGGTGATTCCCAGATCTTGGCCGACGACCATGCCGTTGGTGACGATCTCCACCCGGCACCCCCGGTCGGCCAGCAACTCGGCCGTCGACGTGGCCTGATGGAATCCGAGTTCGTCGACCACCACCACGTCGCCTTCGGGAGATACCCGGCCCTCGAGCACGTCGCGGATGTCGACCACCCGGCGGTGGTCCCCGGCCCACCACGGGCGGGACGGGCGGGCGCCGGTGGCCACGATCACCGCGTCGGGTTGTTCGGCTCGGATCGAGTCGGCGTCAGCTTCGGTGCCGGTGCGGATTTCGACACCGGCCCGGCGGACATGCACGATGAGGTTGCGGGCGATATCGAGGAACTCGGCCCGGCTGGGGACGGTGGCCGCCACGAGAACCTGCCCACCCAGGCGGTCGTGACGTTCGAACAGGGTCACCCGGTGCCCGCGCTCGGCCGCGGTCACTGCCGCCTGGAGACCGCCCGGGCCCCCGCCCACCACCACTACCACCTTGGACCGCTTCTGCGGGATGGGGAGCGGGACGGACTCACGCCCGGTCCGGGGATTCTCGATGCATCCGAGCCACCGGTTGAGACCCATCCGGCCGACGCACTCCTGATTGCACGACAGGCAGGTCCGGATGTCAGTGGCGTGACCGGAACGGGCCTTGGCGGCGAAGTCGGCGTCGGCGATCTGGCCTCGGACCACCCCGACCAGATCGCACTGCCCCTCGTCGAGGGCCCGGTCCGCCTGCAGCGGGTCCTTGAAGCGCCCGACACCCACCACCGGCACGCCCACTGCCTCGCGTATGGCACTGGGAATGAACATGGCGTACCCCGGAGGCACCTGCATGCTGGCCTCGATCATGTAGAGCGTGGCGGTGGCCACCCCGATCGAGGTGTTGATGTAGTCGACCTGGCCGGTGGCATCCACCATCTTGGCCACCTCGACCGCGTCGTGAATGCCGGTGCCCCCCTCGATGAGTTCGTCTCCACAGATGCGGACACCGAGGGCCTGGTGGGTGCCGATTGCCTCGCGCACCGCGTCGACGATCTCGAGCAAAAGCCGGGCCCGGTTCTCCAACGGGCCCCCGTAGCGGTCGGTACGGCGGTTGGTGGCAGGGGAGAGGAAGCCCCTGACGATGGAGGAGTGGGAGCACTGCAGTTCAATTCCATCGAAGCCCCCGGCGATGCAGCGTGCAGCCACGGTGGCGTAGCCGGCCACGATCTCGTCGATCTCGTGGAGCTCGACCGCCTTGGGCACCTCGCGGAACAACGGGTCAGGTACCGGGCTGGGGGCCCATACCGGCAGGCGGCTGTACATGCTCGATGCCTGCCCACCATTGTGGTTGATCTGGGCGAAGATGGGAACGTCGTGGGCATGTACCGCGTCGGTGATGCGCCGGTACCCCGGGATCACCTCCGGGTTGAAGCCGTGGATAAGCTTCTCGTACGGCCAGTCGGTGACGTGGGTGGAATGTTCCTCGGTGATGATAAGACCGCTCCCCCCGGCCGCCCGGGCGGCGTAGTAGGCGGTGTGTTGCTCGGTGGGCAGCCCGTTGGCGGCGTAGTTGGTGAGGTGGGCCGAGAACACGATCCGGTTGCGAACCGTGACCGGCCCGAGACGCAGGGGCGTGAACAGATGGCGGTACTGGCTGCCGACGCTCACCGGATCACCTGGCGCTCTCTGCTCCGACGTGGGCGCCGCTTCCGATCTCCAGCGCTCGCCGGCGCCCTTCCAGTATCGCTTCGAGCACGGTGCGGGGCGCCACGCAGTCCCCGGCCCGCGGCGTCCCCGGCCGCTCCAGGTACAACGCTTCCTCCGGCAGTCGATGGTTGCAGTCGACGATGACGGCGCAGTCGATCTCCCGACGCTCCCCGGTCCAGACGTCGTCGAGCTGGGCCCGGCCACCCTTCGCCCCCCGGAGGATGGCCCGGAGCTCGCGTTTCACCCCGGCGCGTTGCAACCGGGTATTGGCATCGGCCAGATCTCCGGTGAGCGCCAGCTGGGTGCCGACGATCTGATCGGAGGTGACGATCGCCACCTCGCGCCCCTCGCCCGCCAGCCATTCGGCCGCGCCGACGGCGACAGGTCCACCCACCGGATCGTGGACCACCACCGGGCCGACCGGGAGCCGGTCCGGGCCTCCCGCCAGCAACGAGGCCACATCGACGACGGTGATGGTTTCGTCGACGGGAATCTCGAACGGCAACGGCCTGGAGCCGGTGGCGATGACCACCGCGGTGCCCTGGCCAGCGGCGGTGTCGAGATCAGAGGCAGTGAGCTCGGTGCCGAGGTCCACCTTCACCCCCGATACCCGGCACTCGCCGGCCAGCCACTCGGCCAGGTCGGCCATCCGCTCGCGGCCCGGGCCCACCGCCGCAGTTCGTGCCGATCCGCCCAGCTGCCGGTCCCGTTCAACCAGCCGCACCCGGTGGCCCCGACCGGCCAGCACCCGGGCACACTCGAGGCCGGCCACGCCACCCCCCACCACCAGAACATCGCCGGCCACCGGGTCGGTGCCCCCGATATCCGGGTCGCTGGTCTCGTGGCCGCTACGCGGCTCGCCCACACAGCTCACTATGGGATTGCGGTTGTCGCGCACGTGACAGGCCTGATTGCAGAGAATGCACGGGCGAATCCTTTGCGCCGCCCCGTTGCGGAACAGGGTGACGAGCCGCGGGTCGGCGATCTGGGCCCGGGTCATCTCCACCAGGTCGGCGGTGGCGTCGTCCAGCGCGGCTTGGGCCACCCCGGGGTCGATCACGCTTCCCTGCAGCACCACCGGCACCCGGCCCTCCGCTGACCCACGCATGCGCCGGCACAGGTCGGCATTGAAGGTGGCCGGGGTATGGCCGTCGGGACGATAGGCGGACCCGGAGAACGGGCCACCCCGCACCACCACCACCAGGTCCACCTGGTCGGCCAGGGCCGCAACGTGATCGGCGGCGTGGTCGGGAGTGACCCCCGCCCACGGGGCCAGCTCATCGCAGCACAGCCGGATCGACACCAGGTGATCGTCGCCGATCGCGTGGCGCACCGCGGCCACCACCTCGACCGTCAGCCGCAACCGGTCGGTCCCGTAGCCGTCGTCCCGCAGGTTGGTCAGGCCCGAATGGAACTGGCGCAACAACGAGAAGGGACCGATGTCGATCTCCACACCGTCGAGACCCGAGGCGGTAGCCAATCGGGCGGCGTGGGCGAATCCGGCCACCAGCTGGCCGATCTCGTCCTGCTCCATCTCCATGGGCATCTCCCGGTTGATGGCATCGGCCACCGGCGAGGGCGCCCACATCACCGATTGGGAGTACGCGCTGGATCCCTGTCCGCCGGCGTGGCCCAGTCCAGCCATCACCAGGGTCCCGTGCGGGTGACAGGCGGCGGCAGTGGCCGCCCACCCGGGCCCGCACTCGGTGGCCAGCGGCGCACGTTCATAGGGCCAGTCCGACGGGTGCACCGAGGCCGTCTCGGTCACGATGATGCCGCTGCCCCCCGCCGCCCGGGCCTGGTAGTAGGCCACGTGACGATGGCTGATGGCACGGTCGTCGCCCAAATTGGTCTCGTGGGGACCGAAGATCACCCTCGAAGGGGCGGTTCTTCCGGCCACGGTGATGGCGTCGACCAGGCTGGCCACCTGTCAGTGTGGGTGGCTGTGGGGGTCGAAGGCGGCGAGGGGATTCTCGTCGCAGGCCCGGTCAGGACGGCGGGGGAGGAGGGCCACCGCCACCGGGGTGGCCGACGGGCCCGACAGGTCCGGGCCGCCCGGGGCGGTGCGTGGTGACGTGCGTGAGTGGTCGGGCGATGACTGAGGCAGGACGGTGTCCCCCACCGCGGCCAGCAACGCCTCACCGTTGCCGAGCACACACTCGGGGTCGGGCCCGTCGAGGGGAAGCCCTGTAAAGAACTTGGCCGCCATGCATCCGCCCCGGCAGGCGTCGTAGCTCCCGCACGACCGACACGCTCCCCCGGTATCGGGCCGGCGAAGGTCGGTGAAGAGGTCGGAGGACTTCCAGACCCGGTCGAAACCACCAGGGGACCGCACGTTCCCGGCCAGAAATTCGTCATGAATGGCGAAGGGGCAGGCGTAGACATCGCCGAGCGGGTCGACCAGGCAGACCACCCGGCCAGCGCCACACAGGTTGAGTCCGGGGAGCGATTCGCCGTAGCCGGCCAGATGGAAGAAGGAGTCACCGGTCAGTACCTGCTCACCGTGGGCCAGCAGCCATGCATACAGCGTCCGCTGTTGGTCGGCGGTCGGATGGAGCTCGTCCCACACGTCGGCCCCGCGCCCCGAGGGGCGTAACCGGGTGAGTCGGAGTTGGGCTTGGTACTTGTCGGCGAGCGCCTTGAAGGCGTCGAGTTGGGAGACGTTCTGGCGGGTGACCACCACCGAGAGTTTGAATCCGACGAAGCCGGCCGCGGCCATCCGCTCCATGGCCCGAATGGCGGTGTCGAAGGAGCCGATGCCCCGTATCGCGTCGTTGACGTCGGAGGTGGCGCCGTCGAGGGAGATCTGCACGTCCACGTAGTCGCTCGATGCCAGCCGCTCGGCCACCTCGGGGGTGATTCTCGATCCATTGGTGGAGAACTTCACCCCGACGTGGTGGTCGGTGGCGTAGTCGACCAACTCCCAGAAGTCGCGGCGGATGGTGGGCTCGCCTCCGCCGATGTTGACGTAGAAGATCTGCATCCGCTCGAACTCGTCGATGAGCGTCTTGCACTCGGCGGTGGACAGCTCCCTCGGATCGCGGCGTCCCGAGCTCGAGAGGCAGTGCACACAGGCCAAGTTGCAGGCGTAGGTGAGCTCCCAGGTCAGGCAGATGGGGGCGTCGAGGCCCAGTTGGAACTGGTCGACCAATCGCCCGGTGGTCGGGCGCTCGGTGGTCGGGCGCTCGGTGGTGACCAGGGTCATGGCGCTCTCCGTTCGAAGATCATGCCGGACTCGGCCAGGGTGGTCAGAGCCCGCTCGTAGTTGGGAAGATCATCGGGCGCCACTCCCGCCGCCGTGCAGGCATCTCGACCGGTGGGTTGGGCGGCCAGGGACGACACCACCGCCAACAGGGTGGGGCTCTTCAAAAAGGAGAGCCGACGGGTACCGAAGTGGTACGCCAGTGCGCCGAACGACTCCGGCCTGAGAGACACCTGCGGGTGCAGGGCCCAGGGAAGGGAGGAGTCGAAGGACGTGGTCCCAGTCGGGACGGTGGGTGGCATTAGCCGTGCAGGGCTGTGGCGGGTATCGGCGTCGTAGGGCTTAGTAGACGCCGCACATGCCGTCGATCGACACGTCCTCGACCAGCAGTTCTGCTTCGACGAATTGATCGTCGTCGGTGCGCCCCTCGGCCAACGAGTTAGTGGTGGGGACCGACGAATCGCGGTTCTCGGTGGTGGGATCAGTCATGGGAACCTCCCGAATTCGGCCGGCTCGGACCGGCAGGTTAACGATGTATTGACTTTATAGCACTCAATGCCAAAATGGAAGCCTATGGCCGATGTGGACACAGACGGGACCGAGGGGGTCGGAGCGCCCGCGGCCCGCCCATCCGCCGATGTGGCCCGCGGTCGCCGGCCCAGCACCACCCGAGAGCACATCGCCCGGAAAGCCCTCGACCTCTTCGACCGGCGTGGGTTCGACGCCACCACCGTCGACGAGATCGCCTCGGCCGTGGGGATCAGCCGGCGCACCTTCTTCCGCTACTACGACTCCAAACGCGACGTGGTGTGGGGGGAGTTCGACGCCGAGATGGTTCGGCTTCGGGACCAGCTCATGGGTGCTCCCCGCGACGAGCCGATGATGGACGTGCTGCGGCGGGCGGTGGTGGCGACCAATCGATTCGGGGCCGGGGAGCTCGATGAGTTGCGGATCCGGATGGGCCTCATCAGCACGGTCCCGGCCCTGGTAGCGCACTCCGCGGTGAGGTACACCGAGTGGTGCGATGTGGTCGCCGACTTCGTGGCCCGCCGGGTCGGAGGATCTCCGGAGGGCCTGGGGCCACAAACGGTGGCTCGAGCCGCCCTGGGTGCGGCGATGGCGGCGTTTGCCTGTTGGGCCCGCCACGACAGCGATGACCTGACCGGCGAGGTTGATCGGGCGTTCCGGCTTTTGGCTACCGGTTTCGACGAGAACCGGCTCGGACGGTGGGTCACCGGTGACCCACCGTCATCGTCATCCGGGGCCTGACTCGACGCGACGGCTGGGTCGGCGCGAAGCTGGCGGCGAACCACACGACGTCAGAGCCGCCAAATGGAGAGGACCACTCACATGAAGACCCGCGCAGCAGTCTGTACAGGGCTCCACGAACCTTGGAAAGTCGAAGAGATCGAAGTCGACGAGCCTGGTCCGCACGAAGTGCGGGTCCAGATGGCGTATGCGGGTATGTGTCACTCCGATGAGCACCTGCGCACCGGCGACATGGCACCTCCGCCGGAGGTCATGTCGGTGTTCGGGGTCGACTCCCTCTACCCGATCGTCGGCGGCCACGAGGGTGCGGGCATCGTCTCCGAGGTCGGGCCGGGCGTCGAGACGTTGGCCAAGGGCGACCACGTGGCCATGTCATTCATCCCCTCGTGTGGGCGTTGCCACTGGTGCGCGTCGGGCCGCCAGTACCTCTGCGATCTGGGGATGACGATTCTCGCCGGTCCGATGATGAGCGACGGCCAGTGGCGTCACCACCTCGATGGTCAGAAGCTGAACCGGATGACCCAGCTGGGGACGTTCACCGATTCGTTGCTGGCCAACGAGAACTCGCTGGTCAAGATCGATTCGGGGGTGTCGATGAAGGCCGCCGCTCTGATCAGCTGCGGACTGGCCACCGGATTCGGCTCGGTGGTCGACCGTGCTGCCGTGAAGCCGGGAGAGACGGTGGTCGTCATCGGCTGTGGCGGTGTCGGCTCCGGAGCGCTCCAAGGGGCGAAGATCGGTGGAGCGCGTTACATTGTCGCCGTCGACCCGCTGCCCTTCAAAGTGGAGAAGGCCAAGCAGATCGGCGCTACCCATGGCGCGGCGTCCATCCTCGAAGCCGCCATGATGCTCCCCGAGCTCACCGAGGGACGCATGGCCGACGTGGTCATTCTCACCCCCGGGGTCCTCACCGGAGATCTGGTCGGGCCGGCCATGCAGTTGGCCAGCAAGGACGGCCGGGTGGTGGCGACCGCCATCGCTCCGATCACCCAGGACCAGGTCTCGCTCAATTTGTTCAACCTGGCAATGTTCAATCAGTCCCTGCTCGGAACGGTCTTCGGCTCGTGCAGCCCGCGGGTGCAGATCCCCAATCTTCTCCGTCTGTACCAGGCCGGCCTGCTTGAGGTGGACAAGTTGATCACCCAGGAATACACGCTCGATCAGGTACAGAACGGCTATGACGACCTGGCGGCCGGAGTCAATGTCCGCGGCGTGGTGAAGTTCGATATCTGAGACAAGCTTGGGCGGGATCTGATCCAGATCGGTCCGTCGCCCATCGAATTGAATGCGGCCGCCCGGGTGCGTATGGCATCCGGGCGGTGCCGCGTCTGAGGGCGGACTGAGGGCGGACTGAGGGCCCCGTCGGTTGAGGGCAGCAGGGGACAGGCGGTACTACCCTCATGAAAATGCGCCGGGGGATCGCTTGCGTGGTTGTGATCTGTAGTGCTCTCTTGCTGGGGGCGTGTGGGTCATCGGGGACGAAGTCCATCAGGTGGCCTCAGCCGCTGCTCATCAAGACGGCCGATGGTTTGGTCAACGGGGTCAGCACGGCGACAACCCGACAGTTCCTGGGTATCCCCTTCGCCCAGCCGCCGGTGGGCGCACTCCGATGGCAAGCCCCGCAGCCGCCAACGCCATGGTCGTCGACTCTCGACGCCGACAAGGCCAGCGCCGAGTGTCCTCAGATCACCCCGGTGGTCAATGTCCTGACCGGCAACGAGGACTGCCTCTATCTCAACGTGTTCGCCCCCAAGGCGGTACCGGCAACACCTCGTCCGGTGATGGTGTGGATCTACGGCGGAGGTTTCACAGTGGGCAGTTCCACTGACGACAGCCCGGCGAACTTTGCCGCCAATGACAACACAGTCACCGTCAGCTTCAACTACCGGCTCGGGCCTCTCGGGTTCTTGGCATTGCCGGCACTGGCCCAGCAGGACCCCCACCATTCCACCGGTGACCTCGGGTTGCTCGACCAGCAGGCGGCGCTGCGATGGGTACAGGCCAATATCGCCGCGTTCGGCGGCGATCCGCACAACGTGACCATCTTTGGGGAGTCGGCCGGCGGCATCAGTGTCTGCGCGCAGCTCCTGTCGCCGAGGTCGGCGGGCCTGTTCCAAAAAGGGATCACCGAAAGTGGCCCTTGCACACTTCCCAGCATGGCCCTGGATGCGGCGGAAACCCAGGGAGCCGCGCTGGCATCGAAGCTGGGGTGCACCTCTGGCCCGGACCTGTTGGACTGCATGCGGTCGAAACCGGCTCCACAGGTCGCCTTGGCCATGCCGCCGGATCCGTCATTTCTCTTCGGTTCTGGTGCCACCTGGGACCCGGTCAGCGACGGGGTGACCCTGCCCACCGATCCGGGTGCCGCCTTGGACAGTGGCCACTTCCACCATGTCCCGATGATTGTCGGGGCCAATCGGGATGAAGGCCGACTGTTTGTCGCCCTCCACTACAACCTGATGGGCAACAACCTCACCGATGCCCGGTGGGCCCCTACGGTCGATACCTACTTCGGTTCCACGGTGGGGGCGAAGGTGCAACAGGAGTATCCACTCTCCGCCTACCCGGATGCCGGTGCGGCATTCGGCCAGGCCATCGGCGATGCCGTGCTGGCCTGCCCGGCGGTGGCGAGTGCCGGGGTGCTCTCGAAGTACGTCCCGGTCTACGAGTACGAGTACGACCAGACCCCCAACCCGTTTGTGTTGCCAACGCCGGGGATCGACCTCGGGGCGTTCCACTCCAGTGAGCTTCCCTACGTCTTTGACGGACCCGTCGAATCGAGTGGGAACATCGCCTTCACTCCGGCGCAACAGAAGCTGGCCACCACCATCAGTGGCGCCTGGGCCCGCTTCGCCGCTACCGGCAATCCGGCCGGAGGGGGACTGGTGTGGCCGGAGTTGTCGAAGCTGGGTGGGCGGTATGTGTCGTTGAATACTCCGATTTCGGTGAAGACGAACATGTTGGCGCCGCGTTGCCGGTTCTGGGCCATGTCGGGTTTCTCCGTCGCCAAGACGACGAGATGAACCTGCATGGCTGACCGCCGATCCCGGAGCTGGTGTATCCCATCGGGGTTGTAAGGAGAGGGGAGAAGCGGATGCGTGTCGTGAAGCTTGATCCGACCGAGGACGGGGCCCGCCCTCGGACACCCCGGGAGAACCGTCTTGCCCTTGGCCGGTGTGGCACCATCGGCTCCGTACTGATGGTTGCCGCGCTGATACTGAGCGCATGTGGGTCATCAACTGGTCGGTTGGCGGCGACCATCCCAGCCCCGGTCGGACTGCCGTCCTTTTATTCGGCTCCGATCAAACTCCCGTCGCGCAGCCCGGGAGCGCTGATCAAATCACAAAAGGTTCCGAGTGGCGGAGTCCATGGGGCCGCCTACCTGGTCATGTACGTATCGGAAGACGTGCATGGTGCTCCCGTCCTGGTCACCGGGTTGATCATGGTCCCTATAACACCGGCGCCGGCCACCGGGTATCCGATCGTCAGCTGGGGGCACGGTACCAACGGCATGGCCGATCAGTGCGCACCGTCGTTGGCGCCGACCAGCGCGGTGCCGGAGCAGAACACGCTCCTTGACCATGGGTGGGAAGTCACCGCCAGTGACTACCAAGGGGAAGGTACCCCGGGACTGTTGCCCTACCTGGTAGGGGTCGCCGCCGCCCGTAACACCATTGACATCGTGCGCGCCGCACAGCACCTCGCCGCCGCGAATGCCAGTACCAACTACGTGGTGTGGGGCCATTCCGAGGGCGGTCAGACCGCCATGTTCAGCCTGGTCACCGCCGAGTCGTACGCCCCAGACCTGACTCTGAAGGGCGTGGTCGCCGGTGCGCCGCCCTCTCAGTTCCAATACATCTACGACTTCTTGAAGACGAGTCCCTACCGGTACTACCTGTTTATGGCCGGTGCCGCCTGGAGCAGTGCGTATGGGAATGCGGTAGCCCCGTTGTCGGAGGTGGCGACACCCAAGGCCATTTCGCTCGTTCCCGTCCTGGAGAAAGGGTGTTCCGCCTACATCGCCGCGCAGACGGATCGCTATCCGATCAACGAAATCCTCAAGGCTGACCCGTTCACCGTTCCGGCATGGAAGAAACTGTTGATTGCCAACGATCCCGGGCAACTCACTACCGCCAGCCCGGCACCGCTTCTGATCATCCAGGGAGGTGCCGACGCACAGATCCCGGTTGCCACCACTCAGGTACTCGAGCAGCACGAGTGCTCGATCGGACAGGAGGTCCAACGCTGGGTCTATCCCGGACTCAGTCACACCGGGGTGATCCCGGTGTCGACTCCGGACATGGTCCACTGGATTTCCGACCGGTTTGCCGGAGGCACCAATCCCGACCCCTATCAACCTGCGGGGGCCACGGGTATAGATGTGACCGCCTGCACCTGATGGTCCGCACGCGCCACTGCACTACCCGTAGGCGGTCACTGTCACGAACGACGGCGGTGGCGGCATCCGAGTCGACAGGTTGGGCGGCGTTAGTGTGGCCCCGCTAGGCGGCAACACCCCAAGGACGCCAAAAGGAGGCATCGATGGCCAGTGGTCAGTGGTCAGTGGCGGAAGAATCTGGTTATGACCGCCATGATCTTCGCGGTGGCCATGACATCCATCAATCAGACCATCGTGTCCATTGCCGCGCCCCCCACGTCCCGCACCGAAGCGTGAGCCGCAGAATGGGAGTGTGATGATGGCGTTCGATCTGAACGCAGTGCTGGGGGGTTATCGAGGTGACAGCTTCGACCTACATTCCCAGTTTCTGAACCCGCAACTCGTCAAGGTCCTCCGCACCCTTGGCTTCGATCGTCATTATGTGCGGGGGGAGGGGTCGTATCTCATCGACGACAAGGGCGTCAGTTATCTCGATTTCCTGTCGGGATTCGGCGTCTACGCACTGGGCCGGAGCCACCCGGTCATCAAGGACGCCCTCCATCAGGCGCTGGATGCAGATCTCCCTAATCTGGTGCAACTCGACTGCGCGGTCCTGCCGGGGTTGCTGGCCGAGGCCCTGGTGGGCAGGGCCCACCCCGGGATCGAGCGGGTGACCTTTTGCAACTCGGGTGCCGAAGCGACCGAGACCGCCATCAAGTTCGCTAGGTGTGCGACCGGGCGTGGCCGGATCCTCTACTGCGACCATGCCTTTCATGGGCTCACCAACGGTGCGCTCTCGCTCAATGGGGGCAGTGAATTCCGGAACGGGTTCGAGCCACTCCTACCCAAGTGTGACCGGATCCCATTCGGAGACCTCGATGCCTTGGCCCGTGAGTTGGCGCGAGGAGACGTGGCCGCTTTTGTAGTGGAGCCGATTCAGGGAAAGGGTGTCTACATGGCTCCCGACGGGTACTGGCCCGAAGCGCAGGCCCTGTGTCGTAAGCGCGGTGCATTGCTGGCTATCGACGAGGTCCAGACCGGGCTGGGTCGTACCGGCCGGTTCTTCTGTCATGAGCATTGGGATCTGCAGCCCGACATCATCACCATCTCCAAAGCGTTGTCGGGTGGATATATCCCGGTGGGCGCGGTGCTCACCTCAGCCAAGACGTTCGATGCCGTCTACGACTCGATGGACCGGGCGGTGGTGCACTCATCGACATTCTCGAGGAACCAGCTGGCCATGGTGGCCGGGTTGGCCACGCTGGGTGTCATCGATGACGAGGACATCGTGGAACGCTCCCGTCGCAACGGTGATCGCTTGATGGAGGCGCTGGCCCCCTTGGTCGAGAAGTATGAGGTGCTCCACGAGGTACGAGGCAAAGGCCTCATGATCGGTTTGGAGTTCGTTGCCCCCACCAGGCGCGGCCCCCGCACTCGGTTCCGCATGATGGAACTGGCCCGAAAGGGACTGTTCTCACAGTTGATAGTGGTGCCCCTGTTCCACCGGCACCACATCCTCACCCAGGTGGCGGCCGACAACGTGAACATCATAAAGCTGCTGCCACCCCTCATCATCGGAGAGGCAGAGATCAAACTGTTCGTGGCCGCCATCGACGATGTCCTGAGCGACGCCGAACGGAGCTCGGGATTGCTGGTGGAGGTGGTCAAGACCATGACCATGAACACTCTGCGGCGGCGTAAGCCGGTGAGCCACCGGTGACGGACCCGGATACCTATGCTTTGGAGCCGGGGGATCGGGTGGTGGTCACCGGCGCCGCCGGATTCATCGGCTCCGCGGTGACCCGGGAGCTGCTGGCCCTAGACACACACGTGGTGGCACTGGTGGAGCCGGACGGGGATACCCGCAACCTCGACGACCTGGTGGTGGAGCGGGTCACTGTCGACCTCCGTGACGCCGATGGCGTGGCCAAGGCGATCGACGGGGCCCGGACCGTCTTCCATCTGGCTGCGCTCTACCGGTTTTGGTCAACCGATCCTCACTCCTTTTACGACGTGAATGTGGTCGGCACCCGCAACGTGCTCACTGCGGCCAGGGAATCGGCGGTCGGACGGGTCGTCTATACGTCGACGGTGGGTACGCTCGGTCTTCGCGGTGCCACCGCAGGGGCCCCGGTGGACGAGACCTCCTTCGCCCATATCGATCATCTGTTCGGCATGTACAAGCAGTCGAAATACGTAGCCGAGCACGAGGTACTGCGGGCCGGGGCTGAAGGCCTACCGGTGATACTTGTCCAGCCCACCACCCCGGTCGGCCCCGGTGATCGCGGCCCCACGCCGACGGGCAGAACTGTCCTCGAGTTCCTCAACGGGCGCATTCCTGGTTTCGTCGACACCACCCTGAATATCGTCGACGTGGATGACGTCGCCCGCGGCCACCTCCTGGCGGCCGAACGAGGATCGATCGGCCGGAGCTACATCCTCGGGGGCGAGAACCTCTCGCTCCAACAGATCCTGGCTTCGCTGGCGGAGACTACCGGCCTCCCGGCTCCGACCCGACGGTTTCCGAACTCTCTGGCCCTGGGGGCCGGGTGGGTCTCCGATGTGGTCGAGGGACGTCTTCTCCGCCGGGAGCCGTCGATTCCACTCGAGGCGGCCCGGATGTCCACCACCCACATGTCCTTCGACGACGCTCGTGCCCGTCGCGAGCTGGGGTATGGGTCGCGGCCGGCCGGCGAGGCCCTGGCCCGGGCGGCACGGTGGTTCGCCGACGCCGGGTACATTCGACCTGACCGGTTGGACCGTTTTGAGTGGAGGACGTAGATGCGTATTGTGATCGGCTCCGACCATGCTGGTTTTGTGCTGAAGGGCTTGGTGATCCAACGCCTGCAGATCGAAGGTCACGACGTGACCGACGTCGGGACCGAGTCCGAGGTCTCGGTGGACTATCCGCCTATCTGTGCTGACGTCGCCCGCCGTGTGGTGCGAGGTGAAGGGGCGCTTGGCATCATCATCGGGGGAAGCGGCCAGGGTGAGGCCATGGCTGCCAATAAGGTCCATGGTGCGCGAGCGGCCCTCTGCCAAGATGAGTACACCTCGCGCCTGGCCCGACGCCACAACGATGCCAATGTGTTGTCGCTCGGTGCCCGGGTGGTTGCCACCGAGTTGGCACTCGACATCATCGAGGTCTTTCTCAAAACGGGATTCGCTGGTGGTCGCCACCTGGCCCGAGTCGAGGAGTTGGCGGTCATCGAAACCGAAGAGGATCGTGGTATCGGGGGCCACGAGGGTGAAGGAGCCCCGCGGCCGCCCACCGCATGAACCGGGCTCCCGAGGTGACCAGGTATCGGGCCGACGCCGTCCTCCCCTGCGATGGCACCGGCCACGTGTTCCGGCCTGGCGAGGTGGAGATCTCGGGGGATTCGGTCACCTATGTGGGATTCCCGCGTGACGGTGGCCACGGTGGCCCCCACGCCTCTGCCACCCACGGAGCTGCCCCAGCCGGCGACGTCGAGGAGGTGCGGCTCTCGGGGCTCCTGCTCCCCGGTTTCGTCAACGTCCACTGCCACTCGCCGATGACCCTCTTCCGCGGGTCGGGTGAGAACCTGCCCTTACTCCGCTGGCTCCGCGAAGTGCTGTGGCCGCGAGAGGCCCGGTTGACCTCCGATGATGTGTTCTGGGGCATGACCCTGGCTTCGGCTGAACTCTTGCAACTGGGGGTGACCACCAGTTGCGAGATGTATTTCCATGAGGACGCCGTGGCTGATGCAGTGCTGGCCGCCGGTTCCCGGGTCGTCATCACGCCGGCGGCATTGTCCCTGGCCCGGCCCGAGGACGCGGCGGCCGCCGGCGATGCCTGGTGGGCGGAACGCCTCGAGGAAGTCTCCGACTTCCATGCCCGCCGCCACGGCGAGAGCGGTCGCATCGAGGTCGGATTCGGGCCTCATGCCGCCTATACGGTTCCCCTTGGGGTACTGGCGGATATTGCCGAGGTGGCCCAAGGGCTCGACGCCATTTTCCATATTCACGTGGCCGAGACCGAGGGTGAGGTGGAGAGCTATGCCGCTGAGCACGGGCGGTCGGTGCCGGAGGCATTGGCTGATGTCGGCGCCCTCGATGGACGGGTCATCGCCGCCCACAGCATTTGGCTATCGGATACCGACATCGCCCTCTACCGCCTCCACGATGTGGCCGTTGCCCACTGCCCGCAGAGCAATGCCAAGCTGGCCTCGGGGGTTGCCCCGCTTTCCCGCTTGTTGGCAGAGGGGATCCGGGTCGGACTGGGGACCGACGGCCCGGCATCCAACAACAACCTTGACCTATGGGAGGAGATGCGCTTCGCCGCCCTGGTGGCCCGAATCCACGAGCGTGATGCGGCGGCCATTCCGGCCGCGACCGCCCTCGACCTGGCCACACGCGGGGGTGGGGCAGTCCTCGGCCGCTCGGATCTGGGCACCCTGGCCGCCGGGTCGAAGGCCGACATGGTGCTGGTCGACATGGAGGACCCGGCCTTCGGTCCGATTCATGAGGATGCCCACGTGGTGGAGCACGTGGTGTGGTCGGCGTCGAGCCGCCTGGTGACCGATGTGTGGGTGGCGGGACGACAGGTCGTCACCGGTGGCCGCTGCCTGACAGTTGACGTGGGTGAGGCCCGCCGTCAGGTCGAGGACCGGTCCCGTCGCCTGCTGGCCGGCTGAGATTGGCTGCGAGTCCCGTCGGGCCGGGCTCTCGGAGGTCGGGCTCAGGGTGGTTCAGGTCAGTTGGCGATCGGCGAAACGACCGGCCGCGTTGGCGAACCGGAAGATGAGGAGTCGGAGTATCACCCACACGGCAGCCCCGGTCCCGGGCAGTTTGGGCGTGAAGCTGACCGACCAGGTGATGGTGGTACCTCCGCTCTTGGGTGAGAGGTCGACATCGGCTCGATAATCGCGGACCGGAAATCCGCTGAGTATGGCGTAGCTGAGATGGGTGGGTGGCTCCCATGCCAGCACTTCTTCCCGTGAGCCGACGCCGAAGGCGGTAAACCGCCGGACCGCCCCCACTCCATCAGGAGCCGGAATGCCTTGGCGCTCGAGGTCACTACGGGTCAGGAAGGACCACTCCTTCCATCGCCCGGCCTCCCCGACCAGGGACCAGACGTCTTCCATCGGAGCCCGTGAATGGGATACCTGAGTGAACGACCATCGCCCCTGGTTGTCGCGACCTCCGCCAGGTGCCCTGCCGGTGTGTCGGTTCGCCATCGGGCCTACCGGTTCCCGACTCAGCCTTCGACGTGAGTCTTGAGTGCCGCCAGGGACTGCTGGTAGATGGAGGTCATGACCTCGGCCATCTCATCGGGGGTGGCGTCGACGTCCCACGTCACATGAGAGGTCTCTCCGGTCGGGGTGACGGTGATGACGCCTTGGTGGCTCTCCACCGGGGCGCCATTGGTGATGGAGTAGGTCAGGACTCGTCCGGCATCGTCCTTCGATACCAACCTTTCGGTGATCTCCATTCCCATGGTGACCAGGATTCTGTCCTCGCCCTCGACCCGACAGGATTCGACACCGGGCATCCAGTCGCCGATTCCGCCGAAGTCACCGATCACTGCCCACACTTTGTCGGCTGATCCGTCGATGTCGATTGTTGCGTTTCCATGTCCCATGGTTCCCCCTGGATGATTGATGTTCCACTGGTTCAGATAGTGCCGCTGATGCTAGCGGCGCCGCGTCAAGTAATCCGAATCGATGGGTAACGAGGACGCAGAGAGGACGCAGGGACTAGGTTGCTCCCCATGAGCGGCCCGGTCAGCTACCGCACAGCTTCTCTGGCCGGCGCGCTGGTGTTGCTGGCTGTGGGAGTATCCGCCTGCAGCTTGTTATCGGCGACGAAGCCGAAGGCGCGGGCCAACCAGTACTACGTGTCGCTGGGTGATTCGTATGCGGCTGGGTATCAGCCGACAGGCGCGGATGTGGGCCAGTCTGTGGGCCACACCACCACCAACGGCTTCGCCTACCAACTGCCCAAGCTGGCCGCTTCCCGCGGCTACAACCTCACCCTGGTGAATTTTGGATGCGCTGCTGCCACCACCACCTCGATTCTGCACGCGTTGGGGTGTTGGGGGGAACTGGGACCGGGTGCGCCGACCTATGGCGGCCAGTCGCAAGCCACCGCTGCTGACCAGTTCCTCTCCCAGCACCAAGGGAGGATCGGGCTGGTCACTGTCTCGATCGGCATGAACGACGTCACCAATTGCACCTCCAGTTCTGATCTGATCAGCTGCGTGGCAGCCGCCACTAGGACCATCAAGACGAATCTCGCCGTGCTGCTGCCGGCACTGCGAGCTGCCGCCGGCCCCGCGGTGCCGATCATCGGGATCACCTACCCCGACGTCATCCTGGGCGACTACCTGTCAACGAACACTGCCACCAAGAGCCTGGCGACACTGTCGGTGAACGCGTTCCAGTCCCTGATCAACCCGGCCCTTCAGCAGCAGTATCAGGCCATCGGCGCCACCTTTGTCGACGTGACTTCCGCCACCGGCGCCTACACACCGTTCACCCAGACCACCAGCCTCTCTGGGTACGGCACCGTTCCGATCGCGGTGGCTCGTGTCTGTGAGCTGACCTTTTTCTGTCAGTACAGTGACATCCACCCACGTACTGTCGGATACACGGAAATTGCCACGCTCATTGCGGCCGCCCTTCCGAAGCGGTGACCCACGAGGCAGGCGCCGAGGGGGAGATGACGACGCAACCAGAAACGGCTGACACCGGAGGACCGGACGAACCCGATGCCGCCCTTTTCATCCCGGATGGCGACAGCTTTCTCCCCACCGATCTGGCTAGGGGGCCGTGGACGCCAAAGGCGCTCCACGGCGGCCCGGTGGCTGCGCTGGTAGCCCGCGCCATCGAGCAATGCTCACCCGAGGGTGGGCAACAATTGGTTCGCCTGACCCTCGAATTGCTCCGCCCGGTACCGTCGTCCCGGCTCAACGTCACCGCCTTTCTGGTCAGGCCGGGGCGGAAGGTCCAGTTGGTGGATGCGGTAGTGGAATCGGGCGGGGTCGAGATGGCGTGGGCCCGGGCTCTGCGCATCCGGGTGGGTCCCGACGATCACCGGGCGGTGCCGACCGTTCCCGAGGATGATGCTCCACCTCCCCCCGAGGAGGGAATCACTTCCCCACATATGACCGACGGCTATCGGGCCTTTCACAACGAAGGTGTCGAGGTCCGCTTTGTCAAGGGACGGTTCAACAGCCTGGGGCCAGCCACAGCATGGTTCAGGTTGCGGTGCCCGGTGGTGGCGGGCGAAGACCCCTCGCCGTGGCAACGGGCGGCAGCGGTTGGCGACTTCGGCAACGGGATCTCCGCCGAGCTCGACTTCGCCTCGAATATTTTCATCAATCCTGATGTCTCGGTGTCGTTGTACCGTCCCCCGGTGGGTGAGTGGATCTGTCTCGACGGGCGTACCCGCTTCGGCACGCCGGGAATCGGCAGTGCGGAATCGGTGTTGTGGGATCTCCAGGGGCGGATCGGCCGAGCCATGCAGAGCCTGCTCGTCGAGCCCATCACGTGACCGGTGGCGTTGGATACGACTCATGATTACCGTGCTTTCCGCAACACGATGACACGCAATGGGTGATCCGAGACGCCATGGGTGAGGCGGTCAGCCGACTGGGACGCACCTTCGCCAAGTGGTGGGTGATCCTCAAGGGACAGATCACTGGGCTCGTCGATTGGTTCGACGAGGTTCAGCAGCGTCGTGCGGCCACGGCTGTCCCCGCGGCGGTTGTCCGGAAGTTCTCCGATGACCAGGGTGGTCGACTGGCCGGGCAGATCGCTTATGCGTCGTTCATGGCCGTGTTCCCCATGCTGATCGTCCTGTTGACCGGGCTGGGGGTGGTGCTGCACGGCGATCCACACCTACAGGAAGACATCGTGAATTCGGCGCTCAGGCAGTTCCCTGTGGTCGGATCCGACATCTCGAAGAACGTGCACCAACTGTCGGCCGGCAGCACCCTCGGGCTCTACGTCGGCCTGATCTGGCTGATGTACGGCGGACTGCGTCTGAGCCGGAGTGCACAGGTGATGATGGCGAGGGTCTGGGATATCGATAGAGATGATCTCCCCGGCTTTTGGCCCTGGCTGCCTCGTGCCGCCGGTTTTCTGCTCGTGATCGGAGTCGGATTCATCGGGGCGGGAGCACTGGCCGGGTTGGGAGCCTTCGGTGGATTCGGCGGGCACTCGGTGTGGATCGGAATGCTCGCATCCTTTGCCGTCAATATCACCATGTACTGGTGCGCATATTGGATTCTGGTGCACCTCCCTCCACAGCACCGGGTCCTGTGGCCGGGTGCACTCTTTGCCGGTTCCATCTGGACGCTCTTGCAGTTTGCCGGCGCCCAACTGGTTGCCCATCAGCTGAAACACCTCTCGAATCTCTACGGCACGTTCGCCGCCGTGCTCGGTCTCATCTGGTGGCTGGCGCTCGGAGCCACCATCTCTGTCTATGGGGCAGAGCTCAACTCGGTGGTGAGTCGGAACCTCTGGCCGCGATCCCTTCACCGGGTCCGCGGTGATGGCCAAGCGAAGGAACCGGCTGGCACCGTAGGAGAATCAGCGTGATACCCAGGCGTCGGCCTTGGTGGTCAACTTCACCACAGAATTGGGAAGTTTGCCGGCCACGATGTCGGCCAAGGTGACCACCTCGAGTACCGAGCGCAGGCTCGACCTCACCGCCACCCAGACGTCTTGCAGATGGGCGGCGGCTCCTTCGTAATTGGCGGCTTCGGGACGTAGTCCTCGGACCTCGGCCAACGGGCCGTCGAGAGGCCGGATGATGTCGGCCACCGTTATCTCCTTGGCCGTCCTGGCCAGGCGATAACCACCTTCGGCTCCGCGTTGGCTACGGAGGAGGCCGGCCCTCCGCAGATCGTTGAGGATGCTCTCGAGAAATTTTGGGGGCAGGCCTTGGGACGAGGCCAACGCCTCTGCGGTCACCGGGCGATCGCCGGCATCGGCCACTGCGCACATGGCTCGAACGGCGTAGTCAACCTTGGCGGAGATATACACACCCAGGAGTCTGCCATGGGCGTAGGTCCTCAATCCCTAGTCGTAGCCCTCGCCGTGGGCGATGGCCGGCTCGGTGTCCGCCTCGGGCGTTCCGTCACCTTGCCCGTCCCGGGTCTGCCACGGACGGGTCTGGACCAGCCAGACGCAGGCGGCAGCGAGGAGCACGGCACACAGAATCCATCCCAGCGCGGTGGTGCTGACCCCCACATATTTGAGGCCCGATGCCAAGATGACGAAGGTGATCACCGGCCGGATGTAGCGGTCCGGGACCCTCGAGGACAGGAACGACCCGATCACCACGGCGGGGACGCTGCCGATGACCAGGGAAGTGGTCACCGGTAATTCCACATGACCGAAGGCAAGGGCTCCGAGTGCGGCGGCGAGGGTCAGGGGGACGGCCTGGGTGAGATCGGTGCCTACCAGTTGTTTGGCACCCAGCATCGGGTAGACAAACAACAGGAAGACAATCATCAACGAGCCCGAGCCCACCGAGGTAATGCCCACGATGATTCCTCCGACCATTCCGATGATCACCGAGGGCACCGGCCGGATCGTCAGGTGGTGGACCACGGCCTTTCCAACCTTGCCGGACCGGCGGTCGAGGGCGTACCGCAGGATCATGGCGGTCGCCCCCAGCAGCAATGCGGCCCCCAGGGCGGTCTGGATGCTCTTCTCCGCCGAAGGGCTGTGGCCCATGAGGTGCAGGAGGTATGCCCCGAGGAAAGCCATTGGCACCGAGCCCAACACCATCCAGCCCACCAGCGCGAGGTTCACTGTTCCGTTGCGCAGATGCACAGCGGCACCGAAGGGCCGCATGAGCACCGCTGCCACCAGGTCGCTCGAGATAGCGGTAGAGGGCCTGATCCCGAAGAGCAGGATGAGCATGGGGGTCATCAGGGCCCCACCACCGGCCCCGGTCATCCCAACCAAAAACCCGACGACCGCGCTACCGAGGACAATAAAGGGATCAATATGCACTGTTACCTCGGGCCGTGGTCACGTCAGACCTTGTATCTACTAAACCTAGTAATCAACTAGGGTAAGTAATATAAACACCCGGTCACCCGGGGGTCAACCGCTGGCCTGGCGGTCGACCAGGAGGTGGCGGTCGACCAGGCGGTGGCGGTGGACCGGCCACTCGTCGGCCAACATCGAGAATGTGGCCGTATTCCGTACTGTGCCGTCGGCGGCCGGGCGTTCCGCCCGCAGTATTCCGTCCAACTGACAACCCAGCCGTTCGATGGCTTGGCGGGAACGGGCGTTCCGTTCATCGGTCTCAAATCTCACCGCCCACACACCCCACGTTTCGAAAGCATGAGTCAGCATCAACCGTTTGGCCTCGGTATTGATCGGCGACCGCTGTGCCGATGACGCCAGCCAGGTGGCACCAATGCTGACGGTGTCGGGCCGCCCGTGACGCTGGTTGGCTTTGGCCGGTCCGGTCGACCAGTCCCACGGGGTCATGTCGTAGAAGCGGGTGGCTCCCACGATGCGGCCGGTTTGGATGTCTCGGGTGACGAACGGATAGTGCTGGCCCAGGCCACGAGCCTCGATTGCCCGCGTCACGTAGACGGCCATCGTTTCCGGCGTGGACGGCACGTGGGTGAATGCGAACGTCGATCGGTCACCGGCGGCAGCCGCCATCAGTTCGTCGACGTGGTCCATCTCCATGGGCTCGAGATGGACGTAGCGGCCAGGCAGGGAAAAGAGCTCGGGCATGTCCCATTATCGTCGACGGATCCCGTCGCCCCGCTGGCAGCCGACGTGACGCACATGATGGAGGGGTCTCGCGAATGGGTTCGGCTCGGACCACAGACGGGAACCTCGGCACATCACTTCCACTCCACCTCGCGGCGAAAGCAGCGCCTTCACCGGGCAAAATGACACTCAGGGTGTCGGTGATGTCCCGAACGCAGCAATTGGAACCGATGCCAATTCGCCGGGAGGTGGAGCGATTGGACCACCGGGAGACTCTGGAGACCCAAAGTTCCCGTTACACCGACACTGTCAAATCATGACGTTGATCGAACTCCGACCCGTTGTCGAGTCCCACCCGTAGCGCCAACGACGTCTTGGCCGGGCGGGCGGTGGTGGCCGGAACCGTGTCGTGCCAACGGATAAATCCGGCCCGAGCCAGGTGCGCCACCAGCCACATTCCGTCGAGATCGAAGCAGACGTACTTGCCCCGGCGACTGCATCCCGCCGAGACCCGCCCGATCAGCTGGTCGAGCGACGGGGACACCGTCTTCAGCGCCGAAAAGGACGCCGGCTCACATCGGGGTATCGGCTGACCGGTCATCCTCTCTGCCAGGAGAGTTGTAAGGGCTTCTACCTCGGGAAGCCCGGGCACAGGTCCATTGTGGACTCTGAGCGCCCGTAGTATCTGGTCCTCACCCGCGCCTGCCCAACCCGAGAGGGAGTTCCCAGTTGTTCCGCCCGGTTCCCACCGACGCTGATTTTACCGCCATCGAGGCCGGAGAGCTGGCCCGATGGAAGAAGCACCGCGTCTTCGAGCGTTCGGTGGAGTTGCGGGAAGGGGCCGAGCCCTGGGTGTTCTACGAGGGCCCGCCGACCGCCAATGGGCGTCCGGGGCTCCATCACGTCTGGGCCCGGGCCTACAAGGACCTGTTCTGCCGCTACCGAACCATGCGCGGGTTTGCCGTTCCCCGGAAGGCCGGCTGGGACACCCACGGGCTTCCGGTCGAGGTCGAAGTGGAAAAACAGCTCGGCATCACGGCCAAGCGCCAGATCGAAGAAGAGATCGGGATCGCCGAGTTCACCCGGCTTTGCCGCCAGTCGGTCCGCAACTACGTCGATGAATGGAAGACCCTCACCGGGCGCATCGGGTATTGGCTCGACTTCGACGATGCCTACTGGACCTTCTCTTCCGACTATGTGGAGTCGGTGTGGTGGAACCTCAAGAACATCTGGGATCAGGGCCTGCTCTACGAGGACATCAAGGTGGTGCCCTACTGCCCGCGATGTGGGACCGCCCTCAGCAGCCACGAGCTGGGTCAACCCGATGTTTACCGGGACGTGGTGGACGAGTCGGCCTACGTGCGGTTCCCTCTGACCGACGATGGTGGTGCCGCCGAGGCACTGCGCGGCTCGCTCGGCCTGTCCACCCTCACCGGCCTGTCGCTGGTGGCATGGACCACCACCCCCTGGACGTTGCTCTCCAACACCGGCGCAGCGGTGGGACCCGACCTCGACTATGCGGTGGTGGGCGATTCGATAGTGGCGGCCGAATTAGTCGAGAAGGTATTCGGCGAAGGAGTGAGCGCCGACCGTCGGATCACCGGGCGAGACCTGGTCGGCCTCCGCTATGTGCGCCCCTTCGATGATCTCGACGTACCGCCCGGAGATGACGGAGACGGGTGGCGAGTGGTGCTCGGGGATTTCGTCGAGGCGGACGAGGGAACCGGGATCGTCCATCTGGCCCCCGCTTTCGGCGAGATTGATAGGCAAGTAGGCCGCCAGGAGGGTCTGCCCACCATCAACCCGGTGGGCCCGGATGGCACCTTCACCTCACAGGTGCCATGGCTCCAAGCCCAGCCGGTGCGGGCCACCAACCCTGCCGTGATCGACCGCCTCGAGGCGGCCGGACTCCTTTTCCGGCGGGAGTCGTACCAGCACTCGTACCCCCATTGCTGGCGCTGCGGCACTGCCCTTATCTACTGGGGAAAGCCCAGTTGGTATATCCGGACATCTGCCCGTAAGGCGGAGATGGTGGCGGAAAATCAGACCATCGGCTGGCATCCTGAGCACATCCGTGACGGACGGATGGGGGAGTGGTTGTCCAACAATGTGGACTGGGCCCTGTCGCGAGATCGCTTCTGGGGCACCCCACTCCCGATCTGGCGGTGCGACAACGGGCACCTCCGGTGTGTCGGTTCCCTGTCCGACCTGTCTCAGCTGGTGGGCCGGGATGTGAGTGACATCGATCCTCACCGCCCGGCCATCGACGAGGTGGTCTTTTCGTGTCCCGACTGTGCCGGCGACACCGAGAGGCCTTCGTCGGAGATGAGGAGGGTGGAGCCGGTGATCGATGCCTGGTTCGACTCGGGCTCGATGCCCTCAGGCCAATGGGGCTATCCGGTGGCTCAAGGATCGGACCAGCACTTCGTCTACCCGGCCGACTTCATCTGCGAGGCCATCGACCAGACCCGCGGCTGGTTCTACTCGCTCTTGGCTGTCAACACGCTGGTGCGGGACTCCACGCCGTACAAAAACGTGCTGTGCCTCGGTCATATCGTGGATGCTGACGGACGGAAGATGTCCAAATCCGTCGGCAACGTCATCGATCCCTGGGAGATCCTCGATACCCGGGGTGCCGACCCCCTCCGATGGTGGATGTTCTCGCAGGGCTCCCCGTGGACGCCGACGCGGGTCAGTTTCGAAGTGATCGATACCGCCATGAGGGACTCCCTCCTTACCCTGTGGAATACCTGGTCGTTCTTCACCACCTATGCCTCCCTCAATGATTTCGACCCCGCCGATCCGGCCATTCCCCGGCCCCTGGACCGCTCGGTCCTCGATCGGTGGATGCTGTCGCGTCTCTATGCCACGGTGGCGACGGTGACTGCCTCGCTGGATGGCTACGAGCCGTTCCCGGCCGCCAGCGCCATCGCCGAGCTGATCGACGACGTCTCCAACTGGTACGTGCGCCGTAGCCGCCGGCGCTTTTGGCGGACCGATCCGGGTGCCGACCCGGCCGACTCGCTCGGGGCCCAGGCCACCCTCTACGAGACGTTGGTTACCGTGGCTCGTCTGCTCGCCCCGATGTGCCCGTTCTTGGCGGATCGAATGTGGCGTGACCTCACCCTGGCGGCAGAAGAGGATTCGGTCCACTTGGCCGACTGGCCCCAACAACAGCCTGACGCCGTTGACGACGGCCTCGAGGCCGGCATGGGCTTGGCCCGCCGGCTGTCATCCCTCGGCCGGGCGGCCCGGTCGGAGGCGGAGATGAAGGTGCGTCAGCCTCTGGCCCGAGCCCTGGTGTACTTGCCGCCCAACAGCCCGTCATTGCCGGCCGGGATCGTCGAGGACGAACTGAATGTCGATGTGGTGGAGTCCATCGGCGAGTTGGGTGATGTGCTGGCCTACGAACTGGTGCCCAACTTCAAACTGCTGGGCCCGCGTCTCGGATCGCGGGTGCAGCAACTGCGTGCGGCCATGGCCTCGGTGGACGGGGCCGCCGCCGCCGCGGATCTGGCCGATGGCCGGCCCGTGGTGGTGGCGTTGGACGACGGCTCCGTGGAGTTGAGCGGCGACGAGGTGGAGTTGCGGGTTCGGGCCCAGTCGGGTTTCGCGGTGTCGCGGGACGGGGCCGAGGTGGTGGCGCTCGACCTCACACTCAATGATGATCTCCGCCGCCGGGGGTTGGCCCGCGAGGTGATCCGACACGTTCAGGATCTGCGGAAGGCCTCAGGCTTGCAGGTGTCGGATTGGATCCATCTCCATCTGGTCGGCCTCGACGACCTGGCTCCGCTGTTCGACCTGATCGGCCGCGAGGTGCTGGCCCGCTCAGTGGTCACCACGCCACCGGACGAGGTCGGAACGGGTGGCAGTGTTGGGGAAGGCACTCCTTTCGAGTTTGACGACGGCGGCACGTTGCGGCAGGCCATGATCTGGATCATCAAGGCGTGACTGCTCCCGGCGAAGCTTCGACCATGGGTGCGGTCCCCGGCCAGGCCGAGCAGTTCGTAGTGGCCATCGACCTCGGAACCGGGGGTCCGAAGGTGGCGGTGGTATCGACGACCGGCCGGATCGTGTCCCACGGTTTCGCTTCGGTCCCGCTGCATCTCCTCGACGGCGGCGGCGCCGAACAGGATCCGGCCGATTGGTGGTCGGCAATCTGTTCGGCCGCCCATGATGCACTAGCCGAGGCGGCACTACCTCCTGCCGAGTTCATAGGGGTGGGGTGTACGGCGCAATGGTCGGGCACCGTGGCCGTCGGAGCCGATGGTACGCCGTTGATGCGGGCGATCATCTGGATGGACTCCCGGGGCAACAAGGCGATCCGGGCCGCAGCCGCGGGTCCGGTGAATGTGCTCGGGTATGACCCCCGCAACATTCTTCGATGGGTGCGGGTCACCGGTGGAGCGCCCGGTCTTTCGGGCAAGGACCCGGTGGCGCACATTCTGTTCATCCGTGACGAGTTCCCCGAGGTCTACCGGGACACGACCACCTTCCTCGAGCCGGTCGACTACCTCAACCTCAAACTGACCGGTCGGACCTGTGCGTCGTTCGACTCGATCGCAGCTCACTGGGTCACCGACAACCGGAACATCGACCGAGTGACCTACGACCCTCGTTTGTTGTCCATTACCGGGCTCGATCGCGCCAAGTTGCCCGAACTGGTGGCGCCGGGGCGCATCGTGGGATCGCTGACTGCCGAGGCGGCGGCCGACCTCGGCCTACCGGCAGGGTTACCGGTAGCCGTGGGCACCGGGGATGTGCACTCGGCGGTCTTCGGGGCCGGATCGGTGGCCGACTTTTCTGCCCACCTCTACATCGGGACGTCGTCGTGGATCTCGGCCCACGTACCCTTCAAAAAGACTTCCATCACCAACAACGTGGCCTCCATCCCGGCCGCCCTGGCCGGGAAATACATTGTCGTAGACGAGCACGAGACGGCCGGTGCCTGCCTCACGTTTCTGCGGGACAACCTCGGCTTCGCCGACGACTTCGGATCCCTCAATGACATGGTGGACTCGGTGGAACCGGGGAGTGGGCGGGTGCTGTTCACGCCATGGCTCAACGGGGAGCGGACGCCGGTGGACGATCACACCATCCGAGGTGGTTTTCACAATCTTTCGCTGTCGACATCGCGGGCCCAGATGGTCCGGGCCGTGTACGAGGGCGTGGCCTTCAACTCGAAGTGGTTACTGGAGGCGGTAGAGCGATTCGCCGGACGCACCTTCGATTCGATGGCCTTCATCGGTGGCGGGGCGAATTCCGAACAGTGGTGTCAGATCCACGCCGATGTGCTGGGTCGGGAGATCCGGCAGATTGCCGATCCGGTATTGGCCAACGTGCGAGGAGCTGCCCTGGTTACGTTGATGGCCTTGGGGAGGGTGACCGTCGATGAGATCCCGGGCATGGTGGAGGTGCGCCGAACCTTCACACCTGATCCGGCGGTGGGCACCGTCTATGACCACCTGTACGCGGAGTTCGTCAACCTCTACAAACAGACGAAAGGGATTCACAAACGCCTGAACAGGTTCTGACTCCCGTGACCAGCATGTCGCGCCTCCCGTGGCCCCCAACGGGGTCTGCGCACCGTATAGTCAGCGGCGACCGGTCGGTTGCAGGAACTCGAGTCGATTGCCGAACGGGTCCGTTGCATAGAACCGTCGGAATCCGGGGAAGTCGCTGTCCCAGGTCACCGACTGACCCGCCGAGGTGAAACGGCGGACGATCTCTTCGATGTCTTCGACGAGGATGGCGGGGTGACCCTTCTTGGCCGGCCGGAACCCGTCCTCCACGCCGAGATGTAGCTCGAGGCCGCCGCTGATGAACCATGCCCCGCCCCGAGCGGCCAGGACCGGGGGTTTGGGGATCTCTCTCATTCCGAGCACGTCGACGAAGAACTCGCGGGCAGCCGGCTCCCCGCCCACCGGCATGGCCAGCTGCATGTGATGAAGGCCTGCGTACATCACCCCAGCATGGCAGTGGTCAGCGGGCGAAACCAAGTCACGGACAGGCCGGGAAGCGACTCGACTCAGTGGCCGGTGAGCAGCGTCTGTTGTTGATCGAGGGCAACCGCACCCCGGGGCGCCCGAACTCCGGGCCACCGGCCCCGTACCCAATCGGGCAACCCTGGCCAGTTGGAATGTGTTCGGTGAGCCGGACGTCTGCCGCTCCCGGGGCTCACGTGGACACTTGTCCGAGTCGATCAGCAGTCGGACATGGCCGCCATGGCTTGGCACATCGCCTTCCGCCGGGCCTCGGTCGCCGGCCCGATGCGGCTCACCAGGTATGACTTTGCGATGGGTTGGATGCTGTCGAATGACGCAACGCACTCATCATGAAGCCCATCTTCGGGCCCGAGTGGAACCTCGGATGGGATGTTGCGGATGGTACGAGTAACCGGGGGCCCCACGATGCGGGTGAGAACCGGGACTACCTGGGTTGGCGTCACGATCAGGACTGGTCGGCGCCTATCTTCCGCCTCCGCCCACCACAGTTCACCCTGTTCGGGGTTGGCTACCACTGTTCTTCAGAGATCATCGTGGCGGTGTCGGCCCCTGACCACGGTCCTTCGTCGCGCTGTGGCACCCGAAGATAACCGGTGACGATGGCTTGTCCGATCCGGCCCCGGCGGACCCGGTCGACCACAGCCTCGATACCGGCCCGGACGAGTTCCGACAGGTGGCCAATCCGGCCCCGGCGTGGCGTCATGCCAGGCATGTCAAAGGGCGGCCACCGTTGAAGGTGATCATGTCGCCGACGGCGGCGACGAGGTCGACAGGCGTCCCCGGCTCCGCCCCCTTGAGTTCGGCGTAGGCCCGGTGCAAGTTGCCGACGATCCTTTCCGGGTCGAGGAGCTCGCCAAAAGGACCGAGATCGGCGGCCTGGGCGGCGGCAAGAGGGGACAGGCCGGCGGCAAGGCCTTCCTCTGCCGTGGTGAGGACGAACTGCAAGTAGGCGAGGACTTCGTCGATCATGGCAGGGCCACCGATCGGTCCATGGCCTGGCACGATGGTGCGCGCTTCCAGGGGCTTCAGCACGGTTTGGAGAACCTCGATGGCTCCGGTGGCCGACCCCATCAGTACGAACGGGGTGCAACCATTGAACAGCAGGTCCCCCGAGAACAGAACTGAGCGGTCAGGGATCCAGACGATCGAGTCGTTGTTGGTGTGGGCCGGCAAACCTACGTGGCGGAGTTCGCAGCGCAAGTCGTCGACCCACACAACCACCTCGTCGCGATAGGTGAGGAATGGAGGAGCCAGTTCCAAGGCACCCCACTCCACGTCGGTCCAGACACCCAGGTTGGAAGGAAGACCGGTAGCCATCATCTCTCGGCGACACCACTCGTGGGCCACGATTGTCGCTCCGTCGAACAGGTAATTGCCGTGGGTATGGTCTCCGTGATGGTGGGTATTGAGCAACGTCCGGACCGGCTGATCGCTGGTTCGGACGATGGCGTCCAAGTAGGCCCGAGTGCGCCGCTCAGTCGAGCAGGAGTCCACGCTGACGACCCCGTGGCTGCCGACGATGAATCCGGTGTTGTTGATGTACCAACTCCCGTCGGGCTGGATGTAGGCGTAGACCCCCTCGCTCACCTCCTCGACTCTCGGAGGGTCGAGGGACGGGGTATCCGCGCTGGACGTACTCATGACACTTCACAACGTAGTGGTGGAGGGCATCGGCACCCAAACAGTAAAGTCATTATTCCAGCGGAACGAAGGTTACCAACCATGCAGATCGCCATTGGATTGTTTCCGGGCTTCACCGCCCTCGACGCCATCGGTCCCTATCAGGTATTCACCCAGCTGCCCGACGCCCAGGTCGTCCTCTGTGCGGCGAAAGCAGGCGAGGTCGCCGATGACAACGGCTTGCTGCGTTTGGACATTTCCCATACGTTCGATGAGGTCGACTCGCCCGACATCATCGTGGTGCCCGGCGGCTTCATCACCCGCAAGCTCGCTCGGGACGGAGACCCAATCGTCGACTGGGTAGCCGCGGTGCATCCACACACCACCTTCACCACATCGGTGTGCACCGGCGCGTTGCTGCTGGGCGCCGCCGGCCTCCTCGACGGTCTCGATGCCACCACCCACTGGTTCGCCTATGACGAGTTGGCCAAGTATGGAGCCACGCCAACCGAACAGCGGGTCGTGCACCGGGGAAGGGTGTGGACGGCGGCGGGCGTCTCTGCCGGGATCGACCTGGCACTGACCCTGGTGGCCGAAACCCACGGAGCCGACATCGCCCAGGCCATTCAACTCGGAATCGAATACGACCCTCAGCCGCCCTTCGACGCCGGTGCTCCTTCCAAGGCGCCACCGGACATTTTGGAGTTTGTCCGTTCCGTTTCCGCGGCCAAAGAATCAGAGGCACTCGGATCGTCAGTGTGAACTGGTGATTTGCCTGGTGAGTTGGATCCGCCCGCCACAGTGAACGATCCAGGTGGACGTGGGCTGATGGAGTTACCGGCCCTTAGTCCGCCGTGGGAGATGTCTGCTTGGGGAGGACTCGGTTGGCGGCGCTCACCACCGCGCCGAGTGAGGCATCGAGGATGCTCGAGTCCATGCCTACGCCCCACCAGGTCGAGCCATCAGGGCCCTCTGCCTCCACATAGGCGACCGCGGATGCCTTGCTTCCGGAGGTAAGCGCGTGCTCCCGGTAGTCCCTCACTTCGAACTCGACGCCCAACTCCTTGCGGAGGCCACTGACCAGGGCATCGATCGGTCCGTTTCCCTCGCCGAGCACCGTACGAGGGCGACCGTCGACCAGCAGTTGCGCGGTGACAGTTGTCCGTTTGCCCCCGGTGGAGACTTCGCTCCCGACCAGTCGAACACCGGCGTCATCGGGAAGATAGGTCCGGGAGAAGACGTCCCACATTTCGCCGGGTTGGATCACGGTGCCGCTGGATTCGGTGACCGCCTGCACCTCCTTGGAGAACTCGACCTGCAGGTTGCGGGGCAGATCGAGACCGTGCTCGGCATCCATGACGTAGGCGACCCCTCCCTTGCCCGACTGGCTGTTGACCTGGATGATCGCCTCGTAGGTTCGTCCGGTGTGTTTCGGGTCGATGGGCAGGTACGGGACCTCCCATTGTTCGTAGTCGTCGCCAATGGCGGCGAACCCCTTCTTGATGGCGTCCTGGTGCGATCCCGAAAAGGCGGTGTAGACCAGGTCTCCGGCGTACGGGTGCCGAGGATGAACGGGCATTCGAGTGGCGTACTCGGCTACCCGTCGCACCTTCTCGATATCACCGAAGTCAAGGGCGGGATCGATGCCCTGGGAATAGAGGTTCATGGCGAGGGTGACCACATCGACGTTTCCGGTGCGTTCGCCATTTCCGAAGAGCGTCCCCTCCACCCGGTCGGCGCCGGCCATGACGGCCAACTCCGCAGCGGCAACCGCGGTGCCCCGGTCGTTGTGGGGATGCAAACTGAGAATGACCGAGTCACGGGCTTTGACGGTACGGCTGAACCATTCGATGACGTCGGCGTAGACGTTGGGCGTGTACATCTCCACGGTGGCCGGAAGATTGAGAATGATCGGGCGCTCCGGGGTCGGCTCGATGACATCCATCACCGCTTCGCAGATCTCGATGGCAAACTCGGGCTCAGTGCCGGTGAAGCTCTCCGGTGAGTACTCGTAACGGATCTCGGCCCCCGGAACCGTCGATTCGAATTTCCGGCAGAGCCGAGCGGCATTGACGGCGATATCGATGATCCCGGCCCGGTCGAGGCCGAAGACGACCCTGCGTTGCAACTCCGAGGTGGAGTTGTAGAAGTGGACGATGGCCCGGGGTGCGCCGTGCAGCGATTCGAAGGTCCGTTCAATCAGGTCTTCGCGACATTGGACGAGTACTTGAATATGCACATCATCCGGAATCAAGCCGTCATCGATGATCTGGCGTTGAAAGTCATAGTCGGTCCGGGAAGCGGAGGGGAATCCCACTTCGATCTCTTTGAATCCGATCCCCACCAATGCGTTGAACAGTTTCAACTTCCGCTCCGAGTCCATCGGATCGACCAATGCCTGATTCCCGTCACGCAGATCGACGCTGGCCCATCGCGGAGCCTTGGTTAACTGGCGATCAGGCCAGGTGCGATCGGTCAACTGCAGGGGAAGGTGAGGGTGATACAGACCGAACGGCATGGGGGACACGTCGCAAGGAAACTCAAGACGATGCGCAGCATGGTCCATGGCCCCGGTGGATTGTGTCTCTGGCTGATCGGTACTCATCGTTGCTCCCTTGCGTCTTCCTGTGCTCCGTGCCTCGGTATTTCCGACTTCCGTGGTTGGTGGTGCGCTGTCTGCGATGGCCCATCAAAAAACCCCCTGGCCTTTTCGGCTCAGGAGGTTGCGGGCGAACGCGATCGGGCGCTCGCCGTTACGTAAGAAGGAGGTCCGAGGTCGGTGAGCGATACATGATGTTGTCCATGCTGCCAGGACAGATCGGTTTCGTCAAGGTATCTTCTGGTGTCGGCCCGTCGACCTGGAGCTCGTGTTCCCTCAGATGCGTTCGAAGTTCCGGGCCAACTCCCAGTCGGTGACCACCCTGTTGGCCTTCGCCCACTCTTGACGTGCGGTATTGAGAAGGTGGTGGTGAACCGCGGGGCCAAAGGCTTCATCGGCCACCTCGCTGGTGGCCAAGCCATCGATGGCTTCGGCCAGGGTCGAAGGAAGCCGGGGTACCTCGGCTGAATTGTAGGCGTTGCCTTCGAATGCCGGCTCCAGCTCGAGCTCATGTTCGATGCCCCACAATCCCCCAGCGATAGACGCAGCCAACGCGATGTATGGATTGACGTCGGCACCCGGCACCCGGCACTCGATCCTCCTCCCACTCCCGGCGCCGACCGCCCGGAACCCGCAGGTGCGATTGTCCTCTCCCCATACGGTGGCGGTTGGTGCCCACGATCCGGGGACGTACCGTCGGTAGGAGTTGACGTAAGGCGCGAAGCACCACGCCAACTGACCGGCACTGTGTAGCTGCCCAGCGAGGAACTGTTGTCCGATCACGGAAAATCCCGATAGGGATGCGTCGCCGCCTGTTGGTGCCATCAGCGGGGCTCCTGAAGACGCGTCCCACAGGCTGGTGTGGATGTGGCACGACGAACCGGCCTGTTCCATGGACCACTTGGCCATGAAGGTTGCAGCTCTGCCGTGCTGGGAGGCGATCTCCTTGACGCCATTCTTGAACACGAGATGGCGATCGGCGACTTCGAGGGCGCCGCCGTAGGTGATATTGATCTCGTGTTGACCGGTCCCGGCCTCCCCCTTGGAGGACTCGACGGGGATGCCGGCACCGACCATCTGGTTGCGGATTTCGCCGATGATGTACTCGACGCGGGACGTCTGCAGAAGTTGATAGTCCTCGATGGTGTCGGCGTGAGGTGTGACCCCCTGCCAGTGCTTAGCGGCTGCCTCGGCGAACGTGTCGAGGAAAAGGTAGAACTCGAGTTCGGTGGCGCACTTGATTTCGAGCCCGTGTTCCGCCGCTCGCTCGAGTTGTCGTTGCAGGATGCGACGCGGGGACACGTCAACCGGCTCACCCTCCATGGTGAATAGATCACAGAGCACCAGAGCGTTCCCCGAAAGCCAGGGGATCGGCCGGACGGTCTGCGGGTCGATCACCGCGTGGAGGTCGCCATATCCGCTGTCCCAGTTGGTGAACTGGTAACCGGGGAGGGGTTCCATGTCGACGTCGACGGCCAACAGGTAGTCACAGACCTCGATCCCATGGTCGATGACGTGATCGAGGAAGAACGAACCCGTGACTCGCTTCCCGACCGGACGACCCTGCAGATCGGGGAAGGCCACCAGCACCGTGTGGATGTCGCCCGATTGAATCTGGTGGGGAAGGGTTTCGAGGGTGAGCATCCCAGAACTCTGACCCAGGCTGAACCGCTCGTCCAGCGTCTGTCCGGTGAGGCGCCCCTGGTGACCTCGGACGCTGACCCGGTGCCATCTCGAAACGGCAGCCTCGCATCATGATGCATGATGATGATGATAAGATGCTTCAATGAGGACGACTGTGAACATTGACGAGCACCTCCTCGCCGAAGCCAAGGCGATGGCGGCCCGTGGGCGCCGTTCTCTCGGTGACATCATCGACGATGCATTGCGAAGTCTCTTCGTCGAACGAGCCGAGGACGCCCCTCTGACCCAGAGAGTGGTGTTGCCGGTCGGCGGCGGATCCGGCCTCCAGCCCGGCATCGATCTCGAGGACAAGGAGTCGTTGGCCGAGGCACTCGGCGACAATGTCCCGTTCCATGCTGCTGGCTGACGTCAATATCTTTGTCTACGTACAACGTCGCGAGAGTGAGCGGCACGATGCGTATCGCCAGTGGCTCGAGGAACGCCTGGGTGGTCCCGAACCGTTTGGGGTGAGCGAGCTCGTGCTCAGCTCCTTTGTTCGCATAGTTACCAATCACCGTATCTACAAGGTTCCCACCCCACCCAACCAGGCGATTGAGTTCTGTGAGGCGGTGCTGGCGGCGCCGGCCGCCCTGCCTGTCCGTTCGGGACCGCGACATTGGGCACTCTTCGCCGAACTCTGTCGAGCTGCCGGGGCCCGGGGCAACTTGGTGCCGGATGCATACCTGGCGGCGTTGGCGATCGAGCATGGTGCCACGCTCGTTACCTCTGACAGGGGATTTCTGAGGTATCCGGGGCTTCGGGTTATCGATCCGCTGGACGGATGACGGTCTACAGGTGCAGTGCTACTCCGGCGTCACGTAGGCGGCGGTGATGCCACCATCGACCACAAGTGCCGATCCGGTGATGAACGAGGCGTCATCGGAGGCCAGAAAGAGAGCGGCCTTGGCGATCTCCTCGGGTCGACCGAAACGACCTATCGGGATGTGGACCAGACGACGTTGCCGTCGCTCGGGATCGGTTAGAAGCTCAGCCAGGAGCGGGGTTTCGATCGGGCCCGGACAGAGCGAGTTGGCCCTGATTCCCTTGCGGGCGTATTCCACCGCCAACTCCCGGGTCATGGCCAGCACGCCACCCTTCGACGCGGTGTAGGCGATCTGGGCGGTGGCCGCACCCATGAGGGCGACAAAGGAGGCGACATTCACGATGGAGCCACCTCCGGAGTCGAGCATGGCGGGCACCGCGGCCCGGCAACCGAGCCACACCCCCTTCAAGTTGACCTCCATCACTCTCTGCCATGTTTCGGCAGGGGTGTCGAGGACGCCACCGTCGTCATCGGGGAAGATCCCGGCGTTATTGAACAACACGTGGAGGCCGCCGTAGGTATCGACGGCCGTCTGCACCATGGCATCCACCTGTGCCTCATCGGACACGTCGACAGTGACCGCGGTGGCGGCACCACCGGCGGCGACGATTTCCGTCGTCACTGACTCGGCGCTGTCCGGCACCACGTCGGCCACCACCACCTTGGCTCCCTCGGCGGCAAAGAGAATCGCCGCTACCCGGCCAATGCCGCTCCCGGCTCCGGTGATCACTGCTACTTTGCCGTCGAGCCGACCCATCGATTTCTCCGTCGCCTTCAGGGAATGTGTTCGGCCCGCACCCTACTGGGACATCGCCGGGAGTGGGATACTGGTCCATGCCGTCTACGGGGCCGGTCCCTCTCATCGGAGTCACCATGTACCGCCAGGTCGCCTCGTGGGGGGCCTGGGAGCGCGATGCGGCTCTGGTCCCCGGTGCCTATATCGACCTGGTGGTGGCGGCCGGCGGACAGCCCGTCCTCATTCCCCCGTTCGATGCGGGCAGCCAGGGGTTCACGGCTGGCATCGAGGCCTTCGCCGGGGCGATAGACGGCCTGATGCTCGTCGGTGGAGGAGATGTCAATGCCGAACGGTATGGGCAACCACTTGATCCGCGCGCCGGTGGCCTCAATGACGATCGCGATGAAGTGGAGTTCGGGATTCTCTCGGCAGCCCTCAGTGGAGACCTGCCGGTCCTGGCCATCTGCCGTGGGCATCAGCTACTCAACGTCTTCCTCGGCGGCGACCTGATTCAGCACTTGCCCGATGCGATCGGTTCCAGCGCGCACCAGCCACGCCCCGGGGCGTTCGGGCCGATGTTGGTCACCACCGAGCCCGGCTCAATCGTGCGCCGAGTGCTCGGCGAACGGACCGACGTTCTCTGTTCCCACCACCAGGCCATCGGGTCGCTTGGAGCTGACTTGTCGGTCACTGCACGGAGTCACGACGGCGTCATCGAAGCGATCGAACTCCCCGGACATAGATTCGTGGTCGGCGTGCAGTGGCACCCCGAAGAGTCCAGCGACGGCCGGCTTATTGAGGAATTGATCGAATCCACACGGACCGGGGAGCCGGCATGAGTGACGTATGTTCCGTGGTCAACCCGGCCACTGAGGCAATGATTGCCACGATTCCGATGGTCAGCATCCAAGAGACAGACGCTGCCGTAGCCCGAGCCAAAGACGCCGGTCCCGCCTGGCGGGCGGTGACCCCGACCGACCGTGCCCGTCTGATGCGCCGATTTGCCGGCCACGTCGAGGATCACGCCGAGGAGCTGGCACAACTCGAGACGGCCAACGTGGGAAAGCCGATCGCCGATAGCCGGGATGAAGTGGGCATGGTCGCCGAAGTACTCCACTTCTACGCCGGTGCGGTGGACAAGCACCGGGGTGCGACAGTTCCCGTGGCGGGTGGCCTGGATCTGACCTTTCACGAGCCTTTGGGAGTAGTTGGTGCCATCGTCCCCTGGAACTTTCCCATCGCCATCACGTCCTGGAAGGTCGGTCCCGCCCTTGCTACCGGCAACACCATCGTGGTGAAGCCGGCCGAACTGACCCCGTTGTCTGCCCTGCGGCTGGCTGAATTGGCCCTCGATGCCGGCGTCCCCGAAGGAGTGTTCCAGGTGGTGGTGGGTACCGGTCCCACCGTTGGGGCGCGCCTGTCCGAACATCCCGATGTGGCCAAAGTGGCGTTCACCGGATCCACTGCCGTCGGTCGGGAGGTCATGCGTCGAGCGGCAGGGACCATCAAGCGGGTGACTCTCGAGTTGGGGGGTAAGTCCGCCAACATCGTGTTTGCCGACGCCGACCTCGAACGGGCCGCCGCCGCGGCCCCGGGGAGCGTCTTCGGCAATGCCGGCCAGGACTGTTGTGCCCGGAGTCGCATACTGGTGGAGCGGTCGGTGTTCGACCGATTCGTCGCTCTCTTCGTCGACGCAGTGGGTGCATGGCGGGTCGGCGACCCCACTCACCCCGATACCCAGATGGGGCCGCTGGTTTCGGCACGGCACCGCCAGGTGGTGGCTGGGTTCCTGGCGTCCGGCATGGGAGACCCTGGCGGAGGGGCGGTCGAAGCCTTGGCGACGGGAAGTGTTCCCGATGGTCCCGGATTCTGGTTTCCACCCACGGTGGTTGCACCGGCGGAACCGGATTGGCGCCTGGCTCGTGAAGAGATCTTCGGACCGGTAGTAGCGGTGATCCCTTTTGAAGACGAGGCCGATGCGGTTCGGCTGGCCAACGACACTCCGTATGGATTGGCCGGCTCCATCTGGACCGGTGACGGGGCCAAGGCCCTGCGGATGGCCCGCGCCGTCGACGCCGGGAACCTCTCGGTGAACTCCAACGGTTCGGTTCGAGTGCAGACAAGCTTTGGCGGCATGAAGCAGTCGGGATTTGGCCGGGAGTTGGGTCTGGAGGCTTTGGATGCCTACAGTGACGTCAAGAATGTCTTCCTTGCCACCTCTTGATCTGCCTGATTGACAGGGCTGGCGCAATCAGGGCTGGGAAGTGCCGGGTATTGCACCCTCCCCGCCTTCGACCAGGTCCTTGAAGCGGACCATTTCGTGAGCGGTGTCGTTCTCGACCCACTTACGCAGGAGTGGGTCGAGGAACCACCGCCACGGACGTTTGAGCGCGAACACTTCGCGATGCACCACGACCGTTCCGTCTCCGGTCTCCTCGCACTCGAACGACCCTTCAAAATCCAAGAACCAGCGAGCGGGTCCAGCGATCGCCGATCTGAACCGCAGTGACGTCGGGGTCAGCGTGAACGGGTAGGTACCGCTCGGTCCCGGCAACCCTCCGATGCGCCCAGAGAACACCGCGGTCCCACCAGAGCCGTCGCGCTTCACCGGGCCAACCCGACCGATCTTGTGATCCGCCTGCCGGTACCTATCCAAATCGAGGACGAACTCGAAGACTTCCCGGGGCGACACTGCGACTTTGGCACTGGCCTCGCCGACGATCATTGCTCCACGGTAGTCAGGCGGACCGGGTTCCGCATGGGCGGAATCCGGTTGGGACCTCCGTGCAGTCAGGTGGATGGCCCGGTCAGGCCCCGGGGTACGTGCCGAACACCCAGGCGTGGCCCCACGGGTCCTTGACGGTGAAGGTGCGGTTGCCGTACTCCTCATCGGTCGCCGCTTCGATGATCTCGGCTCCGGCCACTGTCGACTTGACGAAGAGGGCGTCAGGATCCTGGGTGACCACGTACAACCAGGTAGTGCCGGCGCCTATCTGATCCCGGTACCCGTCGGTGTTGTCCGTAGAGCCGATCATGATGCCCCCGCTACCCTCGGGCCAGCGCAACTCGACATGTGCGTAGTGACCCTCGATCTCGCCGAGGGTGAGTGTGGTCGCTTCGAAGCCGAAGGGGTCGACCAGGAAGTCGATGGCGGCCTGGACGTAGGGGTAGCGAGCACTCGGCCACACGCTCGGAGGTGCACCCCGGGGGCCACGGTGTCCATGGAGTCACACTGTGTCGGGGTCATCCGACCTGGTTGAAAGAGGCGTGATCCGGCAGATCGGCTTACTCGGTTTGCCCCGGCACTTCGGCAACCGCCTTGATCCTTTCGAGGGTGGTCCGCATGCCCTTGGCGTTGGTGCGTCCACGCGCTTTCCCGGCAAGTCGCCAATACAGGCGGAGAATCGGCGTATCGGTCAGCTCAAACGATTCGGTGACGTCGGTACCGTCCCCGCTCGGTTCGAAGCGGTACCTCCACGAGTTGACGGTCCTCCCGCCCGGACCTCCGACGGCGAAGGCGAACTCGCGTCCCGGATCGGATGCGGTGACCTTGCACTGGGTCCAGTACACGGGCCCTCGCCCGTTGCGGCGGACGTGACCGCGAAACCGCGCCCCGACGGCCGAACCCGTGGCCCCATCGAGCCACTCAGCTTCGAAGGTCTCCGGGCTGAACTTCCCGGTGTTGGTGATGTCGCTCACCAACATCCAGACCCGTTCAGGGGATGCAGCCATATGGATAGTCACCGAATCACGCATGCCGGGAGACTAGGACCAAGTGTGACGCGTGCGCCAAGGGCATTGCGCTCAAGGTACAGACGCCTCGTTGAGTCCGGGGCTGGGCCCACTGAACATGTTCAGGCGACAAGGATCGTCTTGACCGCGTCGACACCACGGTGGTCTCGCAAAGCTCCGGGCGCTTCGTCGAGGGAAGTGACGTTGGTGACAACGGTCTCGGGATGGCGCCGACCATCGACCATGAGTTGAGCACCCCGGACATAACCGAGCCCACCTGCCCATTTGAGGTGCCGAACCACAAAAGGCTGCAGAATGAAATGGTAAAGCACGTCAGCGATTATCCAAGGGTCGACCTGGAGCCAAGCCAATGAATGATCCGGAGAATGTCAAAGGGACCGGTTCTGGACTGGTCGCCGTCGTCACCGGAGCGAGTCGCGGTCTTGGCGCCGGATTGGCGCAAGCGTTCGCCGACACGGGACTACGGCTCGGCCTCTGTGCCCGTACGGTGCCGGCGGTGCCCGATGGAGCTGACGCAGTGACCGCCTCGGTGGACGTCACCGACGCCGGGGCCGTCGACTCATTTGCAGACGCGGTGGTGGAACGGTTCGGTCGGGTCGATCTGTGGGTGAACAACGCCGGCGTGCTCGGCCCGATCGGCCCCCTGGTCGACGCCGATCCCGGGGCTCTCCGCCGTCACATCGACATCAACGTCACCGGCGTGCTCCTCGGTTGCCGAGCCTTTTCCCGGGTTGTCCGTGCTCAACCAGGAGGAGGAGTTCTTATCAATATCTCCTCGGGGGCGGGCACGAAGATCTATGAAGGCTGGGCCGCCTACTGCGCCTCGAAAGCGGCGGTCGACATGATGACAGCGGTGGTCGCCACCGAGGAACGCCCACACGGCCTACGGGCTTATGCACTCGCGCCGGGCGTGGTGGATACCGATATGCAGGCACAGATCCGAGCAACCCCAGCCGCCTCGTTTCCCTCGGTGGCCCGATTCCTCAAACTGGACGAAGAACAAGCGTTCAACTCACCGGACTGGGTTGCGAATTTCATCCTCGACCTCGTCGAGGGCAGGCGTGAGGTCAGCGACGGAGTGCGGATCCGAGTTCCGGATCAGCCGCATCACGGCTGATCCGGACCCTGACATGACCTCAGTAGGGAAAGCCGCCATAGCCACCCGAGCGCCCCGAGCTGCCATAGCCACCTGAGCTGCTATTGCTCGATGAACCGAGGCTGCTCTGGCTCCCATCGCCACCTGAGCGCAATCCCGAGACAAGTGAGGTGAGTCCATCGGAGGGAATGGCGAACCCGATGTTCTGTGCCGATGATCCGTTGCTCGAACCGGCGGCCGCGGTGTTCATGCCGATGACTTGACCCGACGAGTTCAGGAGTGCTCCTCCGGAGTTGCCCGGATTGATGGCGGCGTCGGTCTGCAGCATGCCGGTGAGCGTCTCGGTGGAGCTCCCTGTGCTGTCGCCGGCTGTGATCTGACGGTTGAGCGCGGAGATGATCCCTGAAGTGACCGAGGCACTATCACCGAGGGCCAGTGCGTTTCCGATAGCCACAACCGAGTCTCCGACCTGTACCTGGCTAGAGTTGCCGAAGTTCACCGCCGGTAATCCGCTTTGGTTGGTGATCTGCAGGAGGGCCACGTCTTTGTCGGGGTCGGTTCCAACGAGTGTGGCCGGAAGCTGCTTCGTCGAACCGTTGAGCGCCACGGTGATGGTGGTTGCACCGTTGATGACATGGTTGTTGGTCAGCACTTCCCCGGTCGACGTGATGATCATGCCGGTTCCCTCGTCTTGCGACTGGCTTCCATTGGCGGCGGTGATGGCCACGATGGACGGCGACACCGACTTCACGATTTGAGAGACGCTCGACGAAGAAGTGCTCCCTGCAACTTTGATCGGCGGGGCCGCGGCAGTTGTGGGAGTAGAGGAAGACGTCGAGTGGACATTGGCTGCTTCCACCGCTCCGGCACCGGCAACACCGCCGACTAGGACGGCGACCGCGGTGATTGCAGCAACGCCTCTCCGACGTTTGTTGGCCTTCGGCGCGGCCTCGGGGCTCGGCCAGGGGGCAGGGGAAGCCGGGGCGCCGGCGTAGGGGGGCCAACCTCCGGGCGGTGACCATCCTCCACCGCTGACAGGCGGTGCTCCGACAGGAGGCACCTCGGAGATGGCTCCACCGGGCAGTTGATTCGGGTAGTCGGTCATACGGCAAGTCTCTGCCCGACACCTAAGGAAACAGTATGGAGGACATATGAGTCACAGAAGAATCCTCGAAATTGACCCCCGCATTCGACGGGACGGTCCGGGAAGGTAACGTCGCAGGTATGTCAGATCGTTCGCGGAAGATTGTGAAACCAGCGGCTGCTATCGGGGTGCTCGCCACCATAGCGAGCGTGTGGTGGTTTGCCCTCAGGCCTCGGCGGAAGATCAAACTCGACAAGTAAGGCTCCGGCGGCGCCGGCATCGTGCCCAGGCAAACGAACCGTCAACTCATCATGGCGGGTACGGCTTCCCCGATCGGCATCCGGACAATGGCGTGAGCCATGGCATCGAACTCTGTCTCCTCGGCGTTGACAATCACGATGGCGGCACCGTGATGATGGGCAATGGGGACGAGACTGGCGGCCGGAAACACCGCCAGGGTGGATCCGATGGCCAGCAGCAGATCGCATTCGGAGGCCGCTCGGGTGGCTCTCCGCAGGTCCTCGGCCACCAGGTCCTGACCGAAGCTGATGGTGGCGGACTTGAGGATCCCTCCACAATGACGACAGGGCGGATCCTCTTCGCCGGCCCGCACTCGGTCAAGGGTCTCTCCCATCGGGGAACGGTGGTCGCACGACATGCACATCACCTGGTGCATGGTGCCGTGGAGTTCGACGATGAGAGCCGGGTCAGTACCGGCGACCTGATGGAGCCCGTCGATATTCTGGGTGACCAGGGTGTGAAGCTTCCCGGACGCAGCCAGCGCGGTGAGGGCGGTATGGGCAGCGTTGGGACGGGCGGCCCATGTCGGTGAGTTGAGTCGACTGCGCCACGCTCGCCTGCGAAGGTCTGCATCGGCCATATAGCTGGCCAACGTGGCCACCTTTTCCGCTTCGGGATTCTTCGTCCACACTCCGTTCGGGCCCCGGAAGTCGGGGATACCGGAGTCGGTGGAGATGCCGGCACCGGTCAGCACAACCACCGAGCCGGCCTCGGCCAGCAAACTCCGGGCGATGCCGAGACCGGTGGCACCACCGGGGTCGCGGCCGGATTCCACTGAGCTCATCTGATCAGCTTGGCACGACCCCCGAAGCGCCGACTCCCGGCCGGCATCGCCCGACGCCCGGTAGCCTCGACCGATGGCCCTGGCCTCCCTTCGCCCTCTTCAATCACGCAACTTCGCCCTGTTGTGGTCGGCGGCGCTGGTATCCAACGTCGGGACGTGGATGCAGACCGTCGCCCTCGGGGTACTGGTCTACGCCCGAAGTGGTCACCAAGCCGGTTGGACCGGCTTGGTAGCCGCGGCTGCCTTCATCCCGATGGGTCTGCTCGCCCCGGTGGGCGGGGCACTGGCTGACCGGTTCGACCGTCGCCGGTGGTTGATCGTGACCACCTTGGGCGAGATGGCCTTCGCCACCGTGCTGACGGTGTTGGTGGCCACCGGGCACGATCAACCGGGGATAGTGGTCATCGTGGCCTTCTTCGGTGGGGCAGCCGGGGCCGTCGGGTTTCCGGCCTACCAGGCGATGCTTCCGGATCTGGTACCGAAAGAAGACCTCCTCGGCGCTATTTCGCTGTCATCGGCCCAGTTCAACCTGGGACGGGTGGTGGGGCCGGCGGTGGCGGGCCTCACCCTCATCTATCACGACTACACCCTGACATTCGCCGTCAATGCTGCATCGTTTGCCGCCGTGGTGATGGCCCTGAGTCTGATCCGTCTGCCCAAGCCGGCACCAGTCGCCGGGGATCAAGGAATGTACCGCCGGATAGCCGATGGTGCCCGTACGGCCATGAGCGAGCCAGGATGTCGCAGCGCCATCATCCTCATCTCGGTGGTGGCCCTCCTCGCCTCGCCGTTCATCGCCTTGGTGCCGGTGATGTCGGCGGCCCTCGGCCACGGTGCCGGGGGAACCGCGCTGTTGGTAACCGCCCAGGGCGTCGGTGCGGTGATCGGAGCCCTGGTGCTGCCCACCCTGGCTGAGCAGTTGGGACGGCGGAGGGTGGTGCGAGGCGCGTTGTTCTTGTTACCGCTCCTGCTCATCAACTACGGGTTGTCGCCAACCTTGTGGTGGTCGCTGGTGACGTTTTTGCTGGTGGGTGCCGGCTATATCTCGGTGTTGGCCGGCCTCAACACGGTGGTCCAACTGCGTGCCCCGGCCGCATCCCGTGGCCGGGTGATCGGGCTGTACATGATGGCCCTGGGCATCATCTATCCGATCGGCGCCGTGCTCCAAGGTTTGATCGCCAACCGAACCGGGGTGCGGGCGGTTACAGTCGGGGGAGCCGTGATCCTGTTGGTCGTGCTCGGTCTGTTGGCGATGATCCGGCCGCAACTGCTGGAGGCACTTGATGATGTGCCGATGATTGTCCCGACCGAGGAGCTTCCATGATCAGCGAATCGAGGGTGGCAGCGTCCGGTCCGACCGCCGTGGAGGTTCTGACTGCCGCCGATGCTGAGGCGGCCCAGGGTCGGGCAGCCGGCTTCCTGGCAGCGGCAGGTCTCGGCGTCGGCGACCGGGTCGCCTTCTGTCTCCCGTCCTCCTCGGCTCTTCTGTGCGCGGTGCTGGGGGCGCTACGGACAGGAGTGATTCCCGTACTGCTCAATGCCACCCTGCTCGACGATGAACGGGACCATCTGATCGCCGACGCCGAACCCAAATTGGTGGTGACCGACATCGCCACACTGGCGGCACTCGACACTGGAACCCCTGTTGAACTGGCTCGCTACCCGCGGGGACGGCCCATGCACTACACCTCGGGTACCACCGGCCGTTCCAAAGGCGTGTGGTCGGGAGTGTGGGACGAGTCCGCCGCCGCCGAGGCATTCGCCGATGAGGCCGACCTGTGGTCATTCGGGCCTGACGATGTCCATTTGGTGTGCTCGCCGATGTATCACTCGGTGTCGGTCAGGTTCGCGGCCGGGACACTGCTGCGGGGAGGGACCTGCGTCATCCTCGGGCGATTTGAGGCCACTGCCGCACTCGCCGCCCTGACGGGCAGCGCGGGTGTGATCCCCACCACCACCTTCATGGCCCCCTCGGCCCTGGCCCGGCTCTTGGCCCTCGGCCGAGGGCTCCCGGGTCAATTCAACTCGCTCCGCCTCCTGGTCCACGCCGGGTCGGCGTGCCCACAGGCCGTCAAACGTGCAGCTTTCGAACGGGTTCATGACGGAGTGTTGTGGGAGTTCTACGGATCCACGGAAGGGCAGTTCACCGCGTGCTCGCCCGGGGAGTGGTCGGCTCATCCCGGCAGCGTGGGGAGGGCTCGCCCAGGACGAACGATCACAGTCGACGACGATGGCACCGTGTGGTGCCGGCCTCCCGCCTTCGCCCGCTTCCAATACTGGCGGGACGAGGACAAGACCGCCTCGGCATGGCGAGATGGCTCATTTACGGTCGGGGACCTTGGGCGCCTCGATGCCGACGGGTACCTCTATCTCGACGGGCGGCGCGACGATCTGATCATCAGCGGGGGAGTCAACGTCTATCCGGCCGAGGTGGAGAACGTCATGTCCGAGGTCGGCGGGGTGGCAAGGTTGGCGGCATTCGGTCTTCCCGACGAGACCTGGGGGCAGCGTGTATGCGTGGCGGTGGTCCCCGATGCCACCGTCGAGGGGATCGATCGGGAGCACCTGATTGGTGCCCTTCGGTCCCACGCCATGGATCGGATGGCAGGATACAAGAGGCCGAAGCAGTACTTCATCGTCGAGGCGCTGCCCACCACCGCCACCGGGAAGGTGCAGCGCCACCGGGTCGCCGCCCAGATCGGCAGCTTGCCAGCTCACTGATGAGGGAGAATCGCTCCATGAGTCCCACCGACGCAGGACCACCACTGGCCTCGATCAACCCCGCCACCGGCGAACTCCTTCAGTCCTTCGAACCCTTCGATGCCGACGAAGTGGAGGCCCGTCTGGCCATTGCGGCCCGGGCCGCATCCGAGTGGGCCGCCACCAGTTTCGTGGAGCGGGCTCGGTTGCTGATCACCGTGGCCGAACTCCTCGAAGGTGAGCTCCCCGATATCGCCCATGTGGTGACGACCGAGATGGGAAAGCCGTTCGCCCAGGCCAAGGGCGAGGTAGCCAAGTGCGCCAGTGCCTTCCGGTGGTTCGCTGAGCATGGCGAGAGTTTTCTCACCGATGAGGAGCTGCCGGTCGACGCCTCCCTGGGACTGGTGACCTATCAACCACTCGGACCGGTGCTCGCCATCATGCCGTGGAACTTTCCCCTGTGGCAGGTGGTGAGGTTTGCCGCCCCAGCCGTCATGGCCGGCAATGTCGGGTTGTTGAAGCACGCTCCAAATGTGTGTCGGACCGCTCTGCTGATCGAGGATCTGTTTCGCCGGGCCGGCGCTCTACCTGGCGTCTTCCAGACCCTGTTGATCGGGACTGATCAGGTGCCGGGGATCATCGCTGACACCCGAGTCAAGGCTGTCACGTTGACCGGCAGCGTCGGTGCCGGCCGGGCGGTGGCGGCTCAGGCCGGAGCGGCCATCAAAAAGGTCGTCCTCGAGCTCGGAGGCAGTGACCCGTTCATCGTGCTGCCGTCGGCCGATATCGATCGGGCCGTCCCGGTGGGAGTGCAGGCCCGTATGCAGAACACCGGCCAATCGTGCATCGCCGCCAAACGGTTCATCGTGCACGACGAGGTGGCCGACGCCTTCATCGACGCCTTTGTCGCCGGGGTGGCGGCCCTGTCGGTGGGGGATCCCTTCGATCCGGCCACCGAGGTCGGGCCCCTGGTGACATCGGTCGCCCGGGACAACATCGAAGCTCTGGTGGAGGACGCTCGCGCCCATGGGGCGTCGATTCTCTGCGGTGGCGAGCGGATGGTGGGCCCGGGAGGATCCGATAAGGCGGGCTACTACTACCTGCCGACGGTGATCGCCGACATCACTTCTGAGATGAGGGTGGCAACCGAAGAGGTGTTCGGCCCGGTGGCACTCCTGTTTCGGGTGTCGAGCGCTGACGAGGCACTTTCGGTGGCCAACGGCACCGACTTTGGCCTCGGATCGAGCGTATGGACCGGCGACCCTGATGAACAACAGCAGTTTGTCCAGGGGCTCGAGGCCGGCCAGGTCTTCGTGAACGGCATGGTGGCGTCGATGCCTGAGTTGCCGTTTGGCGGGATCAAGACCTCAGGGGTCGGCCGGGAGCTGTCAGTTCATGGGATCCGCGAATTCTGCAACATAAAGTCGGTGTGGGTGGCCTGACCCGTCACTGTGTCGACGTCTCCACGTGGTTGACCACTGGTGCCGCCACCCACGTCCCCGACATCGAGGTCCATGTGCGCCCGCCGAAAGTAACCGAGGTGAGGTGGTAGCTGTAGGCATTGGCCACCGCCCACGCGGCGACCTGCCATCCTCGTTGGGTGCTCGCCGGGGTGCCGAACGGGTCCGGGCCCAGTTGTGCGGATGCCGCTTTGGTGAGCGCCATATGGTTCGGGGCCGCGCCTCCGAAGCTACTGAGAAGGCAGGCAAGCCCAGCCGGGACTTCTCCCGTGGATGCTGCCGCCAGGGCGTGGGCTTCTGGCGACCACTGGGCATAGGCGTCGGGGGTGGCGCTGAGCTGGACACGTTGGGCGGCATCGGTCACCGGCAGCGACTCCCATCCGGGGATCTTGGCGAGATGGTTGTAGAAGGCCCCCGTGGCGTAGGTGGGGTCCATGATCTGGGCTGTGGTGCCCCAACCCTCGGAGGGGCGCTGTTGGAAGAGGCCGACCGAGTCGCGGTCGCCATAGGGGAGGTTCTGTAGATGGGTCTCCTGCAAGGACGTGGCGAGAGCGACGGTGGCGGCGTGGTCGGGTAGCCCCTTGCGCAGACCGACGGCGGTGATGAGAGCGGCGTTCTGGGCTTGGATGGGGGTAATCGCATACGGGTCACCGCCCGAGCGCCCTCCGAACGTGCACGTCGAGGCCACCACGGCAGGAGACCCGAGCAGCCCGATGAGGGTCACCGCACCCGCCACCACGACCGCCAACGTCACCGAGATGGAGACCACCCACCGGCGCCGCCTGTGGAATCTCGGGCGCGAATGTCGATTCATGGTCGGCACTGGTCAGTTGCTCCAATCGATGGCCAGACGCGGTGGGCGGGCGAACATGAAGTTTCCCATCTCGCTGGGGGTGAGAAGGGTCGGGTGCCCAGGTGCCCAGGTGCCCAGGTGCCCAGGTGCCCAGGTGCCCAGGTGCCCAGGTGCCCAGGTGCCCAGGTGCCCAGGTGCAGGGGCATCGTCCCGTGTCGGTCAGACTGGAGGTATGCGTGCTTACCTCGACCATGCGGCAACCACGCCCATGCGACCAGAGGCTGTCGAGGCCATGTTGCCGTATCTGAGCGGCACCGAGATGTTCGGGAACCCCTCGGGTAGCCATCGCGAGTCCCGAAGGGCACGGTTGGCCGTGGATGACGCCCGGGAGAAAATCGCTGATTTACTCGGTGCTGACCTCGGAGAAGTGGTGTTCACCGGAAGCGGGACCGAAGCTGACAACTTGGCCATCACCGGCGCTCTTCGAGCTCGGGGATCTTCTCTCGGCGGCCGATCCGGTGTCATCGTCTGCTCGGCGATGGAGCATCACGCCGTCCTCAATACTTGTCGGGCCGCGGTCGAACAGGGTGGCATCGAACTCCGTGAAGTGCATACCGACCGGTCGGGGATCGTGGATCTCGCCTCGTTCGCCGAGGCATGCACGTCCGAGGTTCGACTGGTCTCGGTGATGGCTGTCAATAATGAGATCGGTACCGTGCAGCCTCTCGACGAAGTCTCCCGTCTGGTGCGCGCGCAGGCTCCGGGCGCGGTATTGCACACCGACGCCATCCAGGCGGCGGCGTGGCTCGACATGACACCGATCACGGCCGCTGTCGATCTGTTGGCGCTGAGTGCGCACAAGTTCGGTGGCCCCAAAGGGGTGGGCGCGTTGGTGGTCCGCAATGGCATCCCGATCGACGCGGTGACCCACGGCGGCGGGCAGGAGCGCGAACGCCGGAGTGGGACCCACAACGTCGCCGGCATAGTTGCCATGGCCGCAGCCCTCTCTGCCACCGTGGACCAGCGTTCAGATACCGCGGCCCGGGTCACCGCTCTTCGAGACCGGCTGGTCGACGGTCTGCTGGCCTTGGTGGAAGGAGCCGAAGAGACCGGAGATCGGTCCCGCAAAGTGCCTGGACACGCCCATCTGCGCTTTACCGGGATCGAGAGCGAGGCGATGGTGGTGCTCCTCGACGAGGCAGGGGTCGCCGCGTCGGCGGGAGCGGCGTGCTCGAGCGGTGCGGTCGATGCCAGCCACGTCCTGCTGTCAATGGGATTGGATTCGGCGGCGGCGGGCAGTGGGGTCCGCTTTTCGCTGGGCACAACATCCACCGACGCCGAGGTTGATCATGTTCTGGCCGTTGTCCCGGGAGTGGTCGCCCGCCTGCGAAACTAGAGCCGTGCGAGTTCTTGTTGCCATGTCCGGAGGGGTCGATTCCTCGGTCGCCGCCTCCCTGCTGGTGGAGGAGTTCGGTCGTGACCAGGTGGTCGGGGCCACCTTGAAGTTATGGGGTGGGTCGTCCGACTCAGGGTGTTGTTCAGTGGCCGATGTGGAGGACGCCCGACGGGTGGCCGACCAACTTGGCGTGGTCCACCATGTGTTCAACTTCACAGCTGAGTTTGAAGCGCGGGTGGTGGCCCCTTACGTCGATGGTCATGCCATTGGTCGAACCCCGAACCCGTGCATCGAGTGCAACCGGTACCTCAAGTTCGATCGACTATTCGACCGTGCCCGGTCGTTGGGGTTCGACGCGGTTGCCACCGGACATCATGCCCGGCGGATGACCACCGAGGAAGGGCGGCACCGTCTGATCAGAGGGGCCGACCCCCTCAAGGATCAGTCGTATGTCCTGGCCATGCTCGGACAGGACCAGTTGGCCCGGTCGCTGTTCCCGGTGGGGACGCTGACCAAGGCTCAGGTACGCGAGGAGGCGATCCGCCTGGGTCTCCGCACCGCCATGAAGCCCGATAGCCAAGACGTGTGTTTCATCCGCTCGGACGAGGGTCGTCAAGGCTTTTTGGGAGACAGGCTTCCGCTTCATGATGGCCGACTGGTCGACGATGCCACCGGGGAGGATCTCGGCCCGGTCGAAGCGGTGGAGTTGGTGACGGTGGGCCAGCGGCGAGGTATGGGCCACGGGGACGACGGTCGACGACGCTACGTGACAGCCGTCGACGTCCCGGCTCGCCGGGTTCGGATCGGCACCCCCGAGGCGGCCAACGCCTCCGGTGTGGATTTGCACACGGTGACCTGGGTCGATGATGACCTAACCCAATCCGCCGGGCCGGGGGAGTGCGCGGCCATTGCCCAGTGCAGCGCGCATGGGCGTCCGGTGGAGTGCACGGTCCGCCTGGACGGGAACGGCAGGTTGGCGGTGACGTTCGCCACCGCACAACGCCGGATCGCTCCGGGTCAGACCGTCGCTCTCTACGACCCTGCCAACCCCGACGCAGTGATCGGTTCGGGTATTGCCGCGTGACCGACCCTCCCGGTGGGATCGATCCGGCCACCCGGGCTGAACAACTTCGGGACCAGATCGAGTATCACAACGACAGATATCACCACCTCGATGCTCCCGAGATTCCCGACGCCGAGTATGACGCGCTCGTACGCGAACTCCGAGCTATCGAATCCGACCACCCCGATCTGCGAGTACCCGATTCTCCTACCGGTACGGTAGGCGCGCCGGCGTCCACGCTCTTTTCCCCGGTTGTCCACCGGGTGCCAATGATGAGCCTCGACAATGCGTTCAACCCGGGGGAACTGGAAGCATGGGCGGACCGCTTGGCCAAACACATTCCCGCCGACACTGCCTTCGTGTGCGAATTGAAAATCGACGGGGTGGCCATGTCTCTCACCTACGACAATGGCCGGTACGTGCAGGCCGCCACCCGGGGAGACGGGCGCGTGGGTGAGGATGTCACCGCCAACGTCGCTACCATCGCCGATATCCCCGACTCTCTCGATTCGTCGGTGGAGGTCCCGGCGGTGATAGAGGTACGGGGTGAGGTGTATATGCCCATCGCCGCCTTCGAGGAGTTGAACCGGCGGCAGGCCGAGACCGAGGGAAAACTCTTCGTAAATCCGCGAAACTCTGCGGCTGGGTCTCTTCGGCAGAAGGATGCCTCCGTCACGGCCACCCGGGCGTTGTCATTTTGGCCCTACCAGGTCGGTGACCTTCAACCCCAGACTGATCGACCGGGGCCAACGCTCCCCGAGGAGTTGGTCTCGTCACACGCTTCCACGCTGGCATGGTTGGGCCGAGGCGGGTTTCCCGTCAATCCCGAGCACCGGGTCGTGCATGGCCTGAGCGAGGCGCTTGCCTTCTGTCGACACTGGGAGGAGCACCGCCACGACCTCGGATATGAGATCGACGGAGTAGTGGTGAAGGTCGATGAACTGTCGCTGCAACGGCAACTCGGTGCCACCTCCCGCGCCCCCCGATGGGCGATCGCCTACAAGTTTCCCCCCGAGGAACGGACCACCCGGCTGCGGGCGATCGAGGTGTCGATCGGACGCACCGGCAAGGCCACCCCATTCGCCGTCCTCGAGCCGGTCTTCGTCGGCGGATCGACCGTGTCTTTGGCCACCCTGCACAACGAGGACCAGGTACGGGCGAAGGACGTGCGTCCAGGTGAGGACGTCATCGTGCGCAAGGCCGGTGACGTCATTCCCGAGGTGGTCGGGCCGGTTCTCGTCGGCACCCAGGGCAAGATACGTCGACCACCGAAGTGGACCTTCCCGGTTGTATGTCCGAGCTGTGGCGCTCCGTTGGCACGGCTTGAGGGTGAGAGCGACACGTTCTGCACCAATCTCGATTGCCCAGGACAGCGGGTGCAGCGCATCTCCCACTTCGGTTCCCGGTCCGCCATGGATATCGAAGGGCTGGGAGAGCAGCGGGTAGAGCTGTTCGTCGGCCGTGGGTTGCTCGCTGACGTGGCCGATCTCTACTCATTCACCCCGGACACGTTCGCCGGGATGGAGGGATTCGGGGCACTCTCCATTGCCAATCTGTTGGCGGCCATCGAGGCTTCTCGTTCCCGTCCACTTCACCGGCTTCTGATCGGTCTGGGTATCCGTCACTTGGGCCAAGTTGGTTCGCTGGCTCTGGCGCGGGCGTTCGGAACCCTCGATGGAATTGTGTCGGCCGGCGAACCGGCGCTGGCCGCGGTAGATGGTGTGGGCCCGATCATCGCCGCCAGTGTGGCCGAATGGTTCGCCTCGGACGTCAACCGGGGGGTGGTGGACCGGTTGCGGCGCGCCGGGGTGAACGTCGAAGAGCCTGGCGGCGGAGGAGGAGTCGTCGCCGGCGCTGAAGGTGTCCTGTCTGCAGATCAGACCCTGGTCGGAAAGTCAGTGGTGGTGACCGGGACTCTGGAGGGCCTGACCCGGGAGGAGGCGGAGGAGGCCATCTTGGCTCGAGGTGGAAAGTCACCCGGCAGTGTGTCCAAAAGGACGTTCGCAGTGGTGCTGGGAGAATCCCCCGGGGCTTCGAAGGTGACCAAGGCCGAGCAACTCGGCATTCCGGTGGTGAATGGCGTGGAACAGTTCATGGCCCTACTCGAGACGGGAGAGCTTCCATCGAAAGGATGAGTTGCGTCGAAGGCGATTCGGTCGTCCGTTGACGAGGCGTACCCGACGTGGCCCCGATCAACACCTGACCATGGGCTCGGGCTTTTTGTCCGCATCGTCAAGTGGCAATGTGCGCCTTGGCCGCCCATCCGAAATCGTGACGTGCACTTCGATCGATGCGAAGCCGGCGGCAGCGAGGCGTGACTCGACGGCGGCGGGATCGACCGGGTTATGGGTGTCGTGATCGTGAAAAGCGGCCAGTCCTTCGTTCGCCATGCTGTCGGAGGCGATGAACACGCCGCCTGTCTGCAGGACCCGCGCCACTTCGGCAAACAGTCGATCCTGCAGCTCGCGTGTGGGGATGTGATGCAGCATTGTGAACGACAACCGCACTGGTGAAGCGGCCGCCTTTGGAACGGCATGGCCGTGGCATCGGCGTGCACGACTTCGGCATTGGTGCCGGCGAGACATACGGAGAGTTTGGTGGCCAGCTCGTCATCGACCTCGACGGCGGTAATCGCCGTTACCTGGCCCCGCAACAGGTCGGTAGTCATTCCGGGGCCCGGTCCCACCTCGAGTACGTCACGCATTGAAGCCCGCCGCGCCCCGAAGGGTTTCTACCCGAAAAGTCCTCGGATCAACGCTGAGGTAGATGAGTAGACCTTCCAGCAGCCACAACGTTGGTTGGTCATGCTGCCAACCTCCAAGATTGAGTGCCGCGATCCACTCGGGGTCGGCGATGTCAACCGCGATTGTCTGACGTCGACAATGTGGGAGAAGGCCGGCCTCGGTGAGCAAGGTGTCCTCGAGTTCGAAGATGTCGGCCCGGTCGATCTCAAAGGTGGTGGCATCGGCGGGCAGTGGCAACCTGAAGGCACGACCGTCTAGGCCGGTACCGACGATGACAATCTGACGGACACCGTTGGAACTCGCCTTCATTGCCAACTCGTCGAGGAAGCGGGCCCGAACCGATATCCATGCTACGAGAACTCGACTGACAGCGGGAAGTTATTGATCGTCAGTTTGTACCAGGTGCGCGGCCAATGGATCGATGAATCACCGGTCAGGCCGACCACTCTCTTGCCCCCGACTCACCGCCACCGGAACTGCGGTTGAGCCCACCTAAAAAAGTCTCGACCGGTCAGCTCTCGTCATGGCCCATGTTGACAAGCGCTCCCAGAACCGCCCGCGTGCGCGCCATGTCGTCATGGCTGACTTTGGTCGCCAGCTCTGCATCGATCTGTTCGACTGCCATGCGGATCTCTACTGCAGCTGCGTGACCGCGTTCGGTCAGGCCCACCGTCACCCGGCGCCGATCATCGGGGTCGGGAGTTCGTTCGACGTAGCCGCGGGCGACCAGAGCATCGACAAGCTGACTGGCGGCTTGCTTGGAAACGGCCAGATCGCTGGCCACATCCCGCAGATTGTGGCCACTTCGGGCAATGCGACCGAGCACCGCGCTGCCGCTTCGGGGCATGTCATCGAAGCCGGATGTGGCCAAGGAGGCGCGTATGGCGGTGACGTAAGTTCGTCGGGCGGCTCCGAGAAGCGATGGAAGCACCACATCGTCGTACCCGTGGAGCTCATCGCTCATGGCAGTGACTATAAAGTCAATTATATAGATAGTCAAGGTACTAGACCATAAGTGGGGACCAATGGGACTGTCCCCTCCGCTGCGCTCGTGTTCATAGGTCGGCGCACCTGCCGATGGGCTCGCCACCCGGAGGCGAACCCATCGGCAAAGCCATTCCATTCACCTCTGAGCGAGTTGAAACGCGCATTCGCTCAGAGGTCAATGGAATTACAGAGCGGGTCTTGTCCCGCCGAAGAGGGGGAAACGCTTTATATTGACAAATATCGATGGATAGCGCATACTTATTGATGTTGGTCGATGGGTTATTCAGGAGGGTCCCTCATGCCAAGCCAAGCAACCCTTGATGCCGCACCTTCGAGAACGACCGGGTGGGGTGCACGCCTTGATGCATCCGACATGTCAGTTGACGAAGCGGAGGCCACTGCGGCGGTGTTCAAGGCGCTGGGGGACCCGGCACGGGTGAGAATTGTGAACCTGCTGGCAACCAGCGAAGAGCCGCTGTGCGTTTGCCACTTGATTGAGCCTCTCGGCCTTAGTCAGGGCACAGTGAGCCACCACGTGAAGAAGCTTATGGACGCTGGGCTATTGCAACGCGACCAGCGAGGAATCTGGGCCTGGTACTCATTGGATCGAACCGCCTTGGGTCACCTCGCCGCCCTGGTTGGCCCTGAACAGGAGAATGCATGAGCGATCTCAATCTTGACAAGGGAATCGACCGTCGCGAGGAGGTCCGCTCTCGGTACGCCACCGCCGCAGTTGCCGGCAGTCCGTCGCTCAACTCCGATTGCTGTGGGCCGACAGCTGACAGTTCCTTCGGCCAGGTCCTCTACGGCGATGACGACCGGGCAGCCCTTCCCGAGATGGCGGCTTTGGCCAGCCTGGGTTGTGGGAACCCCACGGCAATTGCCGAGCTCCAATCCGGCGAGACGGTATTGGACCTGGGATCGGGAGGCGGCATCGATGTCCTGCTCAGCGCCAGACGGGTGGGTCCCACTGGCAAGGCATTCGGCTTGGACATGACCGACGAGATGTTGGAGCTGGCCCGGCGAAATGCAGCCGAGGCCGGTGCTGCCAACGTGGAGTTCCTCAAGGGTCTGATCGAGGACATCCCGCTTTCTTCACAGAGCATCGACGTTGTTGTCTCCAACTGCGTGATCAATCTGTCCATCGACAAGCCGGCGGTGTTGTCCGAGATCTTCCGGGTACTTCGCCCCGGCGGCCGGATCGGGATCAGCGACGTGGTCGCCGAGGACGACCTCAGTTCGGCTGAGCGAGAGGAACGCGGTAGTTACGTGGGCTGTATTGCCGGCGCGTTGTCGAAGTCCGAGTATGAGCACGGCTTGGCCGCCGCCGGCTTCGGGGAGATATCGGTGACTTTTACTCACCAAGTGGCAGACGGCATGCACGGAGCTATCGTCCGAGCAATCAAGCCATGACGGTTGCCGCCTGCACCCTGGGACAAGAGGACAGGTCAGCCCGGGTGCGGCAGTGGAAACGTCTGGCCGGGACAGCCCGCCCTTCCGCTCGCCATAGCGGCCGGTTTCTGGAGATCAGCTACCAATCCGGGTCGGGGGTGTTCGACGAGCTCGAGGCCCTGGTCGCCTCGGAGCGACAGTGTTGCGCTTTGGTCGATTGGGACGTGGTTCAGGAGGTGGACGGCAACATCATGCGCATTACGGCCAAGCCCGAAAGCCCCGACGATATTGCGTCGCTTGCTGCTCTCTTCAGCGCCGCTTGACGGTTGCCTTCGTTTCTTCAGAATCGAACCGAGTCACGGAGAACCGCGTCATACGTAGTTGATCACGGGCGAGTGCTCGGAGCCCTTTCGTCGATGCCTTGACCGAATCCTCATCCCCTCCCGTTCCGACAGCGGCCGCTGATGACGCTCCGTTCGTCTACCGCGAATATCACCGGCGGGTTCGAGCCGGTGATATCGATGGAGCGCTGGACCTATACCCATCTGACGCGGTTCTGGAGTCGCCATTGATCCCGCGGGTCCTTGACCAAAAGAGTGGGCGTTCTCAAGCGGTCACGACCAGATCCGCCCCTTTTCTCGGAGCGGGACCGACGGTCGCCCCAACGAGCTGTGCACTGGTACCGCACCGGTCGCTACTTCTTCGACGGTCAAACCCAGATTTGGGAGTACCCGAGACTCACGCCGGCCGGGGACCAGGTGGACCTGGTCGAAGTCATGGACCTCCAGGGCCCACGGATTGCTCATCACCGCATCTACTGGGGCTGGTTCGGCACGCCGTTGCTGATGCCAAAAAACCAGTGAGTCGGCTCGGGATATCCGGCGGTTGCTTAATCCACCCTCAGCGGTTCAGGGACGGACCTCGTAATAGAGGTTGGCGGGGTCGTCAAAATCATGAAGAGTGAATTGAGTGAAGCCAGCCTCCCGACACATCTGTTCTGCCAGCTCCCGGTGCAGGCCGAGTGTGCCGAGACCTGTCCCACCGGGCTCTGACAGCGCCGATGACATACAGGTGGCGACCGACGTCCCGTACATCAGGGCCAACAGTGGATTGCGTTGATTCTCGTCCCAGGTGACGCCCGACCGTATGTCTTTGATGAGCAAGGTCCCGTCAGCATTGAGGCTCCGCCGGATGGCGGCCAGGGCTTCGGCCGGATGGGGCATGTCGTGAAGGCAGTCCAACGTCAATACGAGGTCATAGCTGGGTTCGGCCGGAAGGTCGACGGCCCCGGCGAGATGGAAGACGACGTTGGACTGGGATCCCTCTTCAAGTTTGGCGCGAGCCCGAGCAATGGCGTGCTCGGACGGGTCGTATCCTTCGAAGCGGGTGTTGGGGAAGGCATCCGCCATGGTGAGCAAAGCCACACCAGATCCGCAGCCGACATCGGCGACCCGGGCACCACGTTCGAGACGCGCAACGACGCCATCGAGGGCGGGTAGAACGACGGGCACCAGGGCCAAGCGGGACCAGGGACCCAGCATCCGCTCAACGGTATGGGCGGCCGATGGGCCGAGGTCGTCATAGGCGAGACCGATCCCCGTCCGGAATGCATCTGCCAGGCGGTCGACAACGTCGGGAGCGGCGACGCCTCCTTGGAAGGCGCCGGCCGCAAACCACAAACTGTCGCTGGCTTCGACCAGGACAGTTGCCGCCTCCGGGCTCAACTCGAAGACTTCGCCGTCCACCGTATCGATGAGTGAGGCGGCCGCCTGGCTTCGTAACCACTCGAGCAACCATCGCTCATGCAGCCCGGTGGACGCCGCCAGCGCTGCCGCGGTCATCGGACCCTGTCCAACCATTGCCTGATACAGCCCGAGCCGATCACCGAGATGGATCATCAACGACAGCACTTCGCCCTCTTTGTACTTCCACACCTGCAGAGCGAACAGTGCCGATTTCATCGCGTCAGGTTGGGTATCAAGGTCAGAAGCCACGACACTTGTTTACCATCCCGAGTAATTAGTGGGGGAGGGACGGCGGTGTCGGGATCATGGCAAGGACAGGGGTCCAGTTGTGAGTCGGGTTCCCCCCGCCAGCCTGTCCCGCCTCGCCCACTTCGTGAAGCTGGCCCGGACGATCCGGCACTACCGATCCTCCATCGAGGCCACCCTCGAATGGGAACTGACGAATGGGATCGCGGAGTCGAACAACCCGGCCATCGGCCGGATCCGGTCTGCCGCCCGGGGGTTCCACGACCCCGAGAGCTTCATCACCATGATCATGTTGGACCGGGCTGGCATCACCTCCACTGCCCTGGGCGGTGGCCTCATGACCCACGAGACCGGCACAAGACGTGGATTTCCGAAATGGCTCCATGTGAGCGAGGACCATCCCCCTTCTCCCGGCCGAACCCGTACCGGAACACGGGAATGCCCTGGTGAGCGCCACCCTCCACCGCTGATGCCCCGCTGATCGGTACCCTAGGGGCAACGATGCCGAGCATTACGGACTCCATCGGGCGGGTCCTCGGCGACCGCTACCGACTTGTCACCGCCTTGGGTACCGGCGCGTCTGCGCACGTGTATCTGGCCGAAGATGTCTCCCTTCACCGGAGGGTGGCCATCAAGGTCCTCCACCCCGCCCTGGCCGGCGATTCGTCCTTTCTGAAGAGGTTCAGGGCTGAGGCGAGGGCGGTGGCCACACTGAACCACCCGAACATTCTTCAGGTCTATGACTGGGGCGAAGAGGGCGGTGAACCGTATCTGGTGTTGGAGTACCTGGCCGGAGGCAGCCTCCGCCGGGTCTACGACTCCGGCGTTCTGCTCACTCCCGAGCAGGCTGTCCACATCGGCATCGAAGCCGCCGCCGGCCTCGACTACGCCCACCGCCGCGGCCTGGTGCACCGGGACATCAAGCCGGCCAACCTTCTCTTCGATGCCGAGCGGAGATTGAGGATCGCCGACTTCGGCCTGGCCCGTGCCCTGGCGGAGGCGACATGGACCGAGCCGGAGGGCGCCATCCTGGGGACGGCCCGTTATGCCGCTCCTGAGCAAGTGGAGGGGTGGACTCTCGACGGGAAAGCCGATATCTACGCTCTCGCCTTGGTGCTCTACGAGGGAGTGACCGGAAAGGCGCCGTTCGTCGGCGATACGACCATCGCCACATTGATGGCCCGGGTGGGGACCCTGCTGCCTGAGCACGAAGCGCTCGGGCCCCTCAACGAGGTGTTGGTGTGGGCAGCTGCTCCCGAACCCGAAGAGCGCTACGACGCCGCCGCCCTGACACTGAGACTGCAGGCCCTGGCCATCGCGCTGCCCGAACCCGAGCCGTTGGCACTGGCTGAAGCGATTCCGGTCGGCGACCACAGAGACGCCGAACGCGCCCTGGTTCGCGCGGCCGGCGGCGCGGATCGAACTGACGCCACCGAACTGGGTGTCTCGATGCCTCTCCTTCCTCGGAAGGGATCGGACGAGACGCCCACCGAAGGATCTCTAACCGACCCCCCTACGACCAAAGTGACGAGTGGCACTCGAGTTAGGCGTCGGTGGCTGTGGGTTACCGGCCTCATCGTGTTGGTGGCGGCGTTGATCGCTGCCGGAGTCGTATTGGCAGCCAAGCAACAGATTTTCACGCCCAGTCACGTAGTGCCTTCTCTGGTGGGGCACACGCTTCCGGCGGCGGTCAAGACCAGTTCTGCTGATCATTTCAAGGTGCATCAGAGCGGTGAGCAGTACAGCATCAGCATGGCGCCCGGCCTCATCCTCAGTCAGCAACCAGTGGCCAAGGCCGGAAGTCACCCGGCCATGGCCAAGCAGGGGTCGACCATCAACGTCATCGTTTCGCGAGGGCCGCCTCCGGTGACAATTCCCACCAACCTGAGTCAGTATTACAACTGTGCCGACGCCACCCAGGCTCTCAAGGCTGTCAATTTGGTAGGTGTCTGCCCGGACAGTGCTGCCCAGTACAGCTCGTCAGTACGGGCCGGTGGGATCCTTGGTTCCAACCCGGCGACCAGTGCCATCTATGGATCGACGGTGACCATCATCACCTCCAAGGGTCATGCGCCGGTCGCCGTCCCTTCGGTGACCGGTACCGGCTCCTCCTATGCCACTGCCGCCGCCGCCCTGACCGCGGCCGGATTCGTCCCGGCTCAAAGCAGCGCCTACAGCTCCTCGATCCCCTCCGGTCAGGTCATCGGGACGTCGCCGGACCCCTCTGCCGGACCGGCGGCATTCGGGTCGACGGTGACGGTGAGCGTCTCCCTCGGGCCGCAACCGGTGAAGGTCCCGAACCTGACCGGCGACTCGGTTCCAGAAGCAACGGCGGCGCTCCAGAAAGTGGGTCTGACACTCGGCAACGTCTATGGACCGGCGAAGGGTGGCGTGTTCCACACCACCCCCGATGCGGGGACCAGCGTTCCCCCCGGCACCTCAGTGACGATCTATACCCTGTGATGACCTCACCCGACCCCACCCCCGAGTGCGAGCTGTGTGAAGCCGCCAAGATCACCGAGTGGTTCTACGAGGACGACACGTGCTGGGTGGCCGACTGCGAAGTGTGCGACGTTCCCATGGTGGTCTGGAAGTTCCATGGCAACGAACCTCCCGAGTCGGAGGTGGAGCACATGCTGGCCCGACTGGGGTCTGTGGCCGACGACCGGTTGGGCTTGGATGGGTGGTCGTTCGACCGGGTGATGCGTCAGATCCCCGACCACTTCCATGCCCATGCCCGCGATCCCAACTGGTGGTTTCGCCGGTTCGGCCGCAAGTGACCCGGTCGTCGGCCAATCTGGGACCCGCCAACCGGTGATCAAGTATCTCGGTTCCAAACGGCGCCTGGTACCCGCCCTCACCGAGATGGCCGTGGCCTCGGGGGCGGTGACCGCTCTCGATCTGTTCACCGGCACCACCCGGGTGGCGCAGGCCTTGAAACGGCTGGGGATCCACACCACCGCAGTGGACAGCTCTCGTGCCGCTCATGTGCTGGCCCAATGTTATGTGGCCACCGATCCGAATCAGACTCCGTCATTTCTCTCCGAGGTGTCCGATGCAGTGGCATTCCTCAACGGGTTGGAGGGGTGTCCCGGGTATGTGACGGAAACGTTTTGCGAATCGGCCAGGTTTTTCCGACCGGAGAACGGCGCCCGCATCGATGCCATCCGCGACGCCATCGATGCCGGTTATGCCGGGACACCGCTGTGGCCAGTGCTGATGACCAGTCTGCTCGAGGCGGCCGACCGGGTGGACTCGACCACCGGGGTGCAGATGGCCTACCTCAAGCAGTGGGCGTCTCGGGCGCATCGTCCCTTGGAGTTACGGATACCTGAACTGGTGTCGGGTCCGGGTCGGGCGGTGCGGGGTGACGCGTGTGAGTTGGTCACCAACACCAAGACCCCCGACACTCTCACCCCTGTTGACCTTGCCTATCTCGACCCGCCGTACAACCAACATCGGTACGAGTCGAACTATCACGTATGGGAAACGCTGGTGGCATGGGACGCTCCGACCCACTACGGCATCGCCTGCAAGCGTGAGGACCTGCGGTTGCCAACCGGGCGGAGTCCGTTCAATAGCCGCCGGACCATGCCGGAAGCGCTGGCGGGAGTGATCGCTGCAGTCCGAGCCGACACCGTGATCCTTTCCTACAACAACGAGTCGTGGCTGTCCCTCGATGAGCTCGTTGAGATGTGTGCATCTCGAGGGCATGTGGAGGTGGTGGCATTCGATTCGGCTCGCTACGTCGGAGCGAGAATCGGCATCCACAACCAGAAGGGGCGGAAGGTGGGAACGGTGTCCCATGTCCGAAATACCGAATACGTTCTCATCGCCGGGGAGCGTGACCGAGTCAGACGGATGGCGCAGGCTGTGACAGTACCCGGCTTGGGTATCCCGGTGGAACGACCCGAACGGGCCGGAATCCGCAAGGGGACTGTCCCGGTTTGACCATCGCATAAGGCTCCTGCCAACGTAGGCGCACCATTGGCAGGCAACGGGTTATCCGTGGCGTGGTCAATGACACGAGGTTGGCCAAACAGGAGAGTTGGGACATGGGGGCATTGGACGGGCGGATCGCCATCATCACCGGAGCCGGTCGCGGTATCGGTCGGGAGCACGCGCTACTTTTCGCCGCTGAAGGAGCGAAAGTCGTGGTCAACGACTTGGGTGGCGCGCCTGACGGCTCGGGAGGTGATCGGTCGGCAGCCCAACTAGTGGTGGACGAAATTGTTGCTGCCGGAGGTGAAGCCGTTGCCAATGCCGAGGACATCACCGATTGGGATGGCGGGAAGCGGTTGATAGATACCGCCGTCGAGACCTTTGGGAACCTGCATGTGTTGGTGAACAACGCGGGGATTCTTCGCGACCGGGTGTTGGTCAACATGTCCGAGGAGGAATGGGACACGGTCATTGACGTCCACCTCAAAGGGCACTTCGTCCCACTCCGCCACGCCGCCGCCTTCTGGCGCCAGCAAACCAAGGATGGAGTCGAGGTGAAGGCCTCAGTCATCAACACGTCGTCGACATCGGGCCTGCTGGGGAATCCCGGTCAGACCAACTATGGCGCAGCCAAAGCCGGTATCGGCGCCCTCACCATCATCGCCGCCGAGGAGCTCTCCCGTTACGGGATCCGGGTCAACGCCATCGCTCCGGCCGCCCGCACCCGTCTGACCGAGCAGACGCCCGGCCTCTCGGAGATCGTGCAGGCTCCGACCGATGCCTCTGCTTTTGATATCTGGGACCCAGGCAACGTGTCGCCCCTGGTTGCCTATCTGGCCGCCGAGGGTACTCCCACCACCGGAAAGGTCTACCTCGTCCACGGTGGTCAGATTCGCCTCTTCCAACCATGGACGATGACCAAAACTCTCGAAAAGGACGACCGTTGGACAGTTGCCCAGCTCCAGACGGAGATGCCCCGGCTCGGTGGCTGAATGGTGACACCGGTCGACAGAGGTGGTCCCGCCGGGAGAGATCACGGTTTCGACTCCCCGGAGGTGATCGAGGCTGAGGCGATGCTCAGCGGTACCGGAGCCGGCGCCGAAGGGGGGATCGTCGTTCCGTGGCCCCTTCTCTTCCGCCACCGGATGCATCGAAGGGTCCGCTCCTCGGATCGATACCAGTGGTGGGTGCTCTGGACCGTGTTGGCCGGGCTGCTCTCGGTGAACATCACTTTCACAGTGTTTGTGGTGGCGCTTCCCCAGGTCGCCCACCAGCTCCACACCTCGGTCTCCACCCTCACCTGGACGTCGACCGGACCTTTGTTGGCGTTCGGGGTGGCGGCTCCGGTTCTCGGCAAACTGGGGGATATCGGTGGCTATCGGCGCCTCTACCTCTGGGGCCTGCTCGGAGCCGCGGTCTGTGTGGTGTTGACGGCCACCGCTCCCACCGCGGGGGTGCTGATCGGCGCCAGGTTGCTGGACGGGGTAGAGGGAGCCGCCACCGGAGCTGCGTCGATGGCTCTGGTGCTCCAGGTCTTCTCCCATGAAGATCGGGTCAAGGCCCTGGGATGGTGGGCACTGGTGGGAGCAGGCGGGCCGGTCATCGGGGTGACAGTTGGCGCACCCATCATCCAGTACTTCGGTTGGCGTGCCCTCTTTTGGGGCGAGTTGCCGTTGATGGCGGTTGCCGCGGTGCTCGCCGTGGTTGTGCTGCCGGGCCGAATTCACTCATCCGAAGACGGCTTCGAGATGCACGCCAACGGTGGGGAGCCGATGGCGGAACTGCGCAACCGTCCGTGGCGGCATCTCGACTGGACAGGATCGTTCACCCTGGCCGCCTCGGTGACATCGGGATTGATGGCCCTCAACTTGGCACCGGCGCGGGGTTTCGGTTCGCCCGTCATTTTGAGCATCTTGGGAGTCTCGATCATCACCGGCATCTGGTTTGTGTTGCAGGAACAGCGGGCCGACCATCCGCTGATTCCGCTGCGCTATTTCCGGTTGCGAAACTTCACATTCCCTCTGGCGGCCAAGGCCTTGGCCAACTTCGCCTATATGGGTGGATTCTTTCTGTTCCCATTGTTGATGGAAGGCATCTATGGATATAGCGAAACGCGGGCCGGCTTGGTGTCCACGGCGAGACCGCTCCTGTTTTCGCTCATCGCTCCCATTGCCGGATATACAGCCGTGGTGATCGGTGAACGGATCTCTACCGTGGTGGGAGCGGTCACGCTGGCCGGTTCAATGGTGGTCTTCACCCAACTCGGAGTTCACCCGTCGTTGGTCATCATCATGGTCGCCCTGGCCCTTTCGGGTGCGGGCATCGGCATTCTCACGCCGTCGACGTCCTCGCTGGCCTCCAACGAGGTGAAGGCGGATGAGCTCGGAGTCATGAGTGCAGCCCAACAGCTGATCACCCAGATCGGGGTGGTGGCCGGCATCCAGGTCATGGTCACGGTGCAGGCATCAGCCCACGGGGGGGTGGGAACCCTCCATTCCTTCCACCGCGCCTATCTGGTGGGAGTGGTGACGGCGGTGGCCGCGGCCGGATGTGGCATGTTCATGAAAAACACCCCGCGTCCCAGCCGACGGACCACCGCCGTTGAGTCGCCGTCCGGCTGAACTACTCGGTCATCGTTTTGATCCGAGCCGCCACTTTTTCAGTTGTCGGATCGGCACCGCCGGTCTG
>Ga0097691_1000067_pt1 | contig 93597 bp, 90 predicted proteins | sample NGESurdeep072012_8_FD_72858 | JGI IMG/M metagenome (GOLD analysis project Ga0097691, IMG submission 72858) | Arctic peat soil microbial communities from Barrow, Alaska - NGEE Surface sample 210-1 deep-072012 | ecosystem: Environmental > Terrestrial > Soil > Wetlands > Peat ... | reverse complement strand
TGAAGATCCAGCCGAAATCTGCTGCAACTTCACCGGCAAGGAAGCCAGCTTGACTGGCCGGGTCAGCGTTGCACCCCGAATGCTTCGCTGGGCGCTGAGCCGCTCAGGGCAGTCGGAGGATGAACTGGCAACGGCATTCCCTCGACTTCAGGCTTGGGAAGCCGAAGAGCTGCGTCCGACCTTCAATCAGCTTGAAAAGTTCGCTAGGGCCACTCGAACCCCTATTGGATACTTCTTCCTAGGTGAACCTCCGACCGAGGAAGTCCCCATTCCGGACTTTCGAGTCGTGGCCCACCGAGATATAGCAGGCCCGTCTCCTGACTTGCTCGACGTCATCTACACATGCGAGCAGCGTCAGAGTTGGTACCGTCACTACGCAGAGTCTATTGACCTTGAACCCGTAGCCCTTGTTGGGAGCTTCTCACTTGCCAACGACCCAATCGAGGCTGCGGGAAGTCTTCGAAGCTCGATCGGATTCGATCTGGACGAGCGTGACGGATACTCGACATGGACCGACGCAATCTCCGGCCTTGCTGCTAGCGCCGAGGACGCAGGAATCCTGGTGATGATCAGCGGGATCGTTGGAAGTAATACTCGCCGTAAACTGGATCCCTCTGAGTTCAGAGGGTTTGCGCTGTCCGATCCCTTGGCCCCGCTCATCTTTATCAATGGATCGGACACCAAAGCAGCACAAGTGTTCACACTTGCACATGAGATTGCTCATCTGGCGCTAGGTGGCTCTGCTCTTTCAAATCCCGTTGTCTCCGATGTCGAGGTGCAAGATCCGACTGAAAGATGGTGCGATTCACTTGGAGCAGAACTTCTAGTACCTGAGCGATCACTACTCACTGAGTTCCGGGTCAGCGCTGAGTTGACAGAGGAACTGGATCGACTCGCCCGTCGCTACAAGGTCAGCAGTCTCGTGGTGCTCCGACGCATTTTCGAGGTTGGTCTGATTGACGAGGACGGGTACTGGCCGGCATACCGTGCCGAGTATCGAAGGGTCACTGAAATGGCGGTGGCCAGAAGTCCAGGCGGTGACTTCTACAACACCACTCCCGTGAGAGTGAGTAAACGCTTCGCCCGTGCGTTGTTGGCGGACACGCTTGAGGGACGCACCCGTCTTCGTGAAGCCAATCGTCTACTGGGGTTCCGCAAGCTCTCCGCCTTCGAGTCGCTGGCCGATCACCTTGGGGTTCGGTGATGTATCTGATCGACTCCGACGTACTCATCGATGCGAAGAACTTTCACTACGGATTCGACCTCGTTCCGGGCTTCTGGACCTGGATCGAAAAAGCTCATCTGGCGGGAAAGGTTTTCGTGGTTCAGAAGATTGCCGACGAGGTCTATGGGCAGAGCGACGAACTCGCTGCTTGGATGAAGGCCCAACCGGATTCCTTCAGACTCGCACCGCAGGAGGAGGATGTCCCTTGCATGCAGGCTGTGGCGGAATGGGCGCAGAACTGTGAGCGTCTGAGACAGTCGGCCATCGCCACGTTCCTGAACTGCGGGGATTTTTACATCATCTCACAAGCACTCCGGCATGGATACACAGTTGTGACTCAAGAGCTGCCAGCTCCGGAAAGCAAGACTTCGGTCAAGATTCCCGATGCATGCATGGCCGTTGGTGTGGATTGGGTCAGTCCCTTCGAGATGCTCCGAAGAGAGAACGCTCAGCTCTAGAGGGACTGGCGAAGCCGACTCACCAAAATGAATGGCGTCGAAGCCATCTACGCCCCGGGATGCGCCTGTTGGTAGAAGCCGTCGTTGACCCCGTCCAAGCAGCCCTGCGTCCACTGGTCGACGTTGTCGCCATTGTCAAGCGGGCTGAAGTCGAAGTCGCAGTTGTTGTCCGCAGATGATTGATCGGAGTTGCTGCCGTCGAGGATGGTGCACGCTTGATTGGATCCAGCGACGATGCCCTGGCCGCAGGCGTAGCCATCCTTGTATGAGATCGACTGACTCGTTCCGCTCCCGCTAGATCCGGAGTCGGAACTCGAACCACTCGTAAGGACGATTACCAGGATCAAGATCAGCACTGCTGCCGCACTTACAGCGCTGATTGTTATGACCTTTCGACGCCGGGCCAGATATTCCTTGTCAGTCTGAGCTGGATCGGTCTCCTGATGAGGTGCGGCTCCCGACGAGTTGATCTCATCGGTGTCGCCCGGAATCCAGGTGTCCCTCGGTTCATCCGCAGTCACGACGCCCGCCCTTCTGTAGATTCCCGCACCCAGCGACACAAATGATTAGCGTCAGGGACTCTAGCTCCTCACACGAAATCGATCTCGACTGTTCCGTGTGGGAAGGTCAACTAAGCGAACTGCTGCTCAGACGGAGTTAGGCAAGCGAGTTCGTACCAGGAGAGCCGACCTTGGCCTCAGCCAAATGGCATTGGCCGACCGCATCGGACTCCACTTCACCTTCGTGAGTTCAGTGGAGCGGGGCGAGCGGAATCTCAGTTTGTCCAGCCTCGTGCGCCTGGCGGAAGGACTCGAAGTCAACGCTGGCGATCTGGTCGACGGACTTCTGCCGGATCGCTAGGACTCAGAAATGACCACTAAGACTGGCACCTCTCTTGGGATCGTAGAGGCACCTCATGAGCTTGCGAGTCGTCTCGCTTCCCTTGGCGTTCCGGGTACGTCATTCGTGAGCATCAAGACTCCAAATCATCTCTCTTGGCGCTGCGGCGAGCCGGACCGAGACCAAGGTCGCCATTGAGAGCCTTCATCTGAAGGCGGGTTCCCCTGGTACCGTCCGCCTTGACCACGGGGCTTTGCTTGATCGAGTCCAGCCGCATGAATGCTTCCGATCCTTCGGCAACATGCATGACTTGTTGGTGGGTCGTACCGGGAACCGACTCTTGACTGAACGAGCCGACCTCTCCGCTCAACTTGGCATTCGGTTCGACCTTGAATGCGGGAACAGTACCGAGATCTGAGTACGAGCTGGCTGGCGGCACGACGCCTTCATCGAACGTGATGTTTAGGTTGAGATTGCAGTTCCTCATGGTGGCCCCATTTCTGAATCGCATGACCGCACCACCTCCCGCCATGGGTCCGATCACTAGCTCATCAGGGAACTGCACAGTTTTCGGTGCTTCTTCAGTTGACCGACCGGGTCGACGTGGCGGGGTGTAACGACCACCCCCCTTCGGATTCCGCTTAGCCATCGGTGCCCTCAGCAGTGTCCGGAAGGTGGGTTTGCCTGATGGTCCCGAAATCCAAGGACACTTCAGCCTTCTTGCCGACGTGTGCAATGGGCTGATGTTCGTGACCGGGATTCGTTCTCTGCTCGAAGGTTCCGACGTTTGCACGCAGCCGACCGCTGTTTTCAACGTCAAAGATGGGATCGGGCGATTCGACCAAGGACTCCCGAGGACCAGGGCGGGATCGAAGGTAGCGATCAGCAGTCACGCCAATGCCAATCGCAACGATCAAGGTGACAATCAGAATCAGAAGGACGTGCACGTGGAACACAGCAAGGATGACAGCCACAATTAGCCCTGCCGCCACAGCGATCGAGGCGTCCCTTACCAATCGAGCCATGCGCTCAGTCTACGGCCCGGGTGTAACTAGTCCTGCCCGCCAGAGCAGCGCTCTAAAGGGTAGGCGCACCCTGACTAGGCAATGATCCGAAGTGCGCCCAACGCTCCCTATTTGTCACCGATGATTCCGTCGCCACGCAGAACCGGATCATGCTCGTGAATGAAGGCGGATCCCGAGCGGATCATCAGCGCCATGGCCCGTTCAGCGAAGTCATCGACGCTCTCATCGGGTCGCCGCCTCACGAAGTACTTTCGCCGTCCCTCGGGGTCGCCGTATAAACCATCTACGACATCAGCCATGGTGCCTCCTCATCGAACCTGATTGAGCCACCGATGCCCGTAGGCCGGTTGGCGGAGTGTCATAGGGTCAGGCCCCTCGGCTCCTCTTGATGAAGCCTTCACACTAGCCCTGTCTCCGCCATGAACGGTGCTTGCCGTCGGTGTGACACTCTTAGCGTCGCAACGAGGCGGTCTCGTTGAATGCGGCCTTTGGGGGAATCGATGAGTGACACTTCGCAGGGAACTGATTGGTGGTTGGCCACTGACGGGAAGTGGTACCCGCCTGAAGCTCTGACCGAGACCCATGACTTTGAGAACGACGAAGGACCCGTACCTGCGCACCAGCACGGCAATGGCGGCGGCTGGGTGGCGAACAGTGCGGTCGTTGCTGATACGGCCTTCGTTGGACCGAGCGCATCAGTCTTCGGTCGGGCCAGAGTGTTAGACAACTCGTCCGTCTCCGACTCCGCCTGGGTGTGCGGGGATGCGGTCGCCTCGGGTGATTCTCGTGTACATGGTGACGCAGTTGTCGAAGGAAACGCTCAGATTCTCGGCCATGGCGAGGTGGGAGGAGACGCCTACGTCACCGGTATCGCCGTCATCAAGGACTACGCCAAGGTTGCTGGCAACGCACAGATCGTGGACGACCAGACCATCGGCGGGAACACCCAAATCTTCGTGGAAGGGGTGGCTATTCCGCAATCCCCTAATAGTGAAAACTCAATGCTTGCGTCTCAGCCGGTTGTGGCGGCCACGAAATTCCGAGGTGCGCAAGTTGTGTCGGGCGTCTTCAAGACAGCGGCGTACCTTGCGCTGGTCGGCGGTCTGATCGGCGTAGTCGCCGTTGCATCGAACCTGCATTCGACATCCGGTGGCGGCGGTTTTGGTGTCGCCGTCATCATCTACGTCATCGGTGTCTCAATCCTCTCGGCTTCGATGTTCGGCTTCTTCGCCTATGTCCTCGATCTGCTCATTGCGGTGGTCGGTGAAGGTAGGAGTCGAGGTTCCTGACTGCGGTTGACCGGGCCTCGGCAAGCTGCTCGACCAAGTACCACTGGATCTCCGCCTTCATGCCGGCAAGCTACTCCCCGCCGCTCACATTTCTTATCGGGGACGGGGAGTGTTGGTCCGCACCGGCCTCATAGGTGGCTTGGCTACCCCCGGTGGGTGTTCCCTTGCTCGGGGATCAGTGTGTAGCTGGTACTCGAATGCGCCCTGATTGCCAGCGTTGCTGGATACCACAACCGGTCCACCGATCCATCCCAACGACTCCAGCGCTTGGATCGCCCTCCGGCAGGTTTGTGGCACCTGTATGCCAGTCATAGCGGTCAACTGATGGGTCACTCCGACAATGGGATTGAGTGTGCAGTGCTCTTCGGCAATGTCGAGCACGGCATCCAGAACCTTGCGGATGCTCTCGGCGTTGCTGGCCTGCGTCAACCCGTTTCTCCCAATGAAGTGAGTCCTCGTGAACTTCGTTCGATTGGCCTCTGCTCTCATCGTGCGGACTGATTCCCGATTCGAGACGATGTAGTTGATGTCCTTCTCCACCATGCCCAATAGTCCTCGCCTCGATGTCAGTTCCCGAAGTTCAGCGCTTCTACTCTGGAAGCCCACCAGTCCTTCACAGTTGCCCTGAGAGGCTCGCTAAGCACGCCCTTGACCTGCACGATGCCAATGGTGTCATAGACGACACGAACGATCTCAGGCTGTTCCAGTAACCAGTCGGTGAAGTCCTCAATGAGGTCATGGTGATCTTGCACGAGTCGTTGAGAGAACCACACCTCGAAGCCGGCTCGTGTCTCCTCGAAGTTGATATCCCCGACCAGAGGAGGTGGTGCTACATCCTCGGAAGGGACTGGCTCGGTACTGCCGTCGCTGAACAGGATCGAAGGACCGTACGGCCCATCGCTCACAATCGAGATGCGCTTCTCGTCCACGGATCGAGGCTACCGGTGCACGTCAAGTGAACGTGATCGAGACCCACTTCGACCACTTCCGAGCCGGTTCACCTGGTGTTTCGCTGCCTCGATAATAATTGTTTGCCCACTTCGGTCATGTGCCACTGCACGTCGAGTCATTGCAACGTATGCGACCAACTCACATTGCCACTGCCCGATATTGTCATTCGGACATGGATGAGAGCAACTGCCCGTCCCTTATGATACAATGGATGACCCTGAGGTTACGACGAGTGCGACAACGGCAGAGACGCAGTACGAAGTAGCAAATGTCGACTTGGGATCCCCCCACACCTCGAAGGCTGTTGCCGCCGCCCCTCCTCAGTCACAGAGCTTCGAGCCAACGCTCCCTCTTGATAGATACACCCCTTATTACCCCTACACCCCAGCAAACGCTGGCAGCGGTAGTGCCTCTAGTACTCGCTATTCCCCTACTCCTAGAGTCAGAGGGTTCACTAGAAGCACTAGTGGGAATAGCAGCAACAGTGCCAAGTTAGGTATCTTTGTCCCTAGGGACCTGAAGTGCATGACTCCTAAAGTTAAGAAGGATAGGTACATAGATCGATCCTCCGGAGAGATCTTCGAGGAGGAGACGGTACGCAAGTACTTCAACTGGTCGATGGGGGAATACATAGAGTCCAGATGTGGAACTAATGGTTGCTATGCCTGCTCCATCTGGAATGCTCAGAGGACATCGGGAGCAATCAAACTAGCTGCGCCTGACTACGTACTGACGCTCACTCTCGTAGGCGACTCACTCCAAGCCATCAAGAAAAATATCGAGAAGTTTGTAGCCAAGGTTCGCAAGACTTACCCGACCTTCGAGTACACGTGGCAGGCGGAGGAGAACCCGAGGGACACAGGTACTCATTGCCTTCTGTACATTCACCTGGCCGATGAGGTGCTGGCAGCATCCGTCGTCAAGAATGCTTGGCCGCATCACTTCCACCTACAGCCGATCCCGACGAGAGCGACAGCCACCTACTTCAGCTATCAGTTCAAGGATCTGGCTGATCCTTACTCCCGACCGTCGTACCTTAAACTGAACGGCACGCCAGAGCGACAACGCATCATCCATGCTTCACGTGGGTTTTGGAGAGATGGCACCACCGGTAAGCGTCTCACCCGACCCCAAGCAGAGGTTCTTGCACGACGACGGGCGAGGAAGCCTCAGAGACCACGCCAGACCCCTCCAGAATCATCTCTCACGGCTCAGGACGATTCGTACGGTGCACTCTCTCCCACGCCCCATTTAGGCGACACAGAGCCGCTGAGTGTGTCGACCATTCGTTAGCACTCCTACGAAGTTTATTTATGAAGTTGCGACTGTTCTATCCGGCCAACTTAGCTAAATGACCGAGTACGTCCCATCAGGTTCCAGGCGCACCTTCCACTCCGGTTTGATCACAACATGTCCGCTGCCGACGGTGACCTTGCCTTCCGCCTTAGCGACCTTGGCGATCGGGTCAAAGCGGAAGATCATTTTGACTCGTCGGTTGTCGAAAATGTTGGAGCCTCGTCGAAGAGCGGGTGTCACTCGGATCTCACTGACAAGGGATTGAGTGATCAACCTTTTGTCTTCTACCTTCATGGTGTCCCACTCGGCTTGGACGCTGCCACCGAGACGATCGAGGGCCGACTGCCCCGCCAGCGCCCCCACCCTTGCCTCCCACGCTTTGATCTTCCCGCCAAGTCGCCGTTGCTGCCTCTGGAACATCCCCCTGGTGATGACTCCATCGGCATAGTCATCGCCGAGCTGAGTCAGGCTCGCCTCGGCGATTGCCTTCTCTTGTACCAACTTTCTGATTTCTTCACGATGAGTCTCGTCCTCGGCACGCAACTCATCACGTAGCACGGGCGAGTCAGCGAGCGGAAGAAGGATTCCGTACACGAAATCTTCAATCAGTTTCGCCGTAACGTACACACGTCCACACCCGCCCGTCTCTTTCTTGCAGATGTAGTTGCGCTTCCGAGAATCCGGCTGCGCAGACAAGAACTTGCCGCACTCATCACATACGACAACTCCTCGCAGCGGGTAGTCACGAGAGGGCGGGGGCTGCTTGCGGGCAGGGTCGTATAACACCTGCCGCAATGCCTCCCACGTTTCAATGTCGACAACGGCTGGCCAAGCTGCTTCACCGATGATGATCGGTCTGCCATCCCCATCCTTGCCGTGTTGTCTCTTGCCGACGATGCGGGGTCCCGTCAGGACAGTCTTGAGGGAGGTGTACGACCACGGCTTCCCATGAGCCGTCGTGATGCCACGCTCGTTCCAGTCCTTGCGGATCGAATACAACGTGGAACCTTCTAAGATTCGGCTGGCAGCCTCTCGTATGACTGCCGCTTCACTCCCTCTGACCGTCATACCGTCCGCTTCATAGCCAAACGGACGTGCTCCTCCCGAGAATGCACCCGATTCAGCGATCTCCAACTTCTTTCGACGGATCCGCTGACCCGTCTTGCGCACCTCTTCGGCTGCAACAGCACCCTTAATGCGTGCGACAAGTAGCCCGTCTCCGGTGGCCACGTCGATGGTGCCGCCGACGAAGGCCAACTGGGTGACACCAGCAGCGTCACAGGTCGCTACGAAGTGCTCCAGTTCAGTCGGCTTCCTGGCAAGCCTGTCGATGTCCCAAACCGCCAGCGCATCAACCGATCCCTGCTCAATATCCTGCAGAAGCTTCTGGTACTGCGCCCGCTCAGCCTTACCGCTTGCAGAGATGTTGTTGTCGACGTAGATAGGCTCGATGACAGTCCAGCCACGATCCTCACAGAGTGTTCGGCAGTCTTGCTCCTGCCGGTCGACCCCTAGCCGGTCATCGTCTCGGTCCGAGCTGATGCGGCAGTAGATCGCAGCCCTCGTAGCCACACCTCCAACCTACCATCTCACTATCTGGACGGAGCCAGGTTGACGGTGATCCTCCGTCGAGGCCACGGCAGGCCGCTCGACGCTAAGGCAGCCCGGACTCGGTCCCGGGATTCCCGGACCGCCGCGTCGGGCAGTCCGACCACGGTGAAGCCCGGGAGCCCGTTGGCCACGTGGACCTCGACGCGGACGGTACGGCCGTCGACTCCGAGGAGGACGGCGGAGTGGATGCTGGCGATCACGGGTGACTCCCGATCTGAGGTGGGATTCGGGAGGGCGAGTGTGAGTCAGCAAGCTGGTGCCGTCAGCCCTCGAGGCACAGTCGAACACTACGGACCGGATGTGTCATCCAACCGAAACAGGCCTGGGGCTTGCCGGAACATCGAGCGCGACCGTCCCCATCGATCGAATCCTCGGTCGATGGGGCGCGCTACTGCTGCAACGCCATCCCGACCATGGGCCGGTTCAGGTGCTGTCCACCTGTCGAGCCCTCGAAGGAGGCGTCGCCGTAGTCGAATATTCCCCCATCGCTGGCAACAAATCGGTACCCCAGGCCGTCGGCCGTCGCAGCGATCCCGACGATCGGTCGGTTGAGCACCAGGTTCCCGGTGGAACCTAGGAACGGGGAACTGAACGAGAAGATCCCTCCGTCCGTCGCCACCAACCAGTAGCCACCAGTGGAGGGATCGATGGCCATGCCGACCACGGGGGCGTTGAGATGAGAACCGGCCATGGAGCCGTGGTTCACGGCATCACCGTACGGGTAGACATTCCCGTCGGCGGCAACGAGGTAGTAGCCCGCGCCGTCCGCCGTGGCTGCCATTCCGACCACGTCGGTGACCGCCGGGCCGGACTGGGGAAGTGAGCCGTGGTACGTCGCGGTCCCGAACGCAAAGACTCCGCCGTCCTTGGCCACCAGCCAGTACCCGTTGCCGTCAGGGGTTACAGCCATGCCGACGATCGGCTGAACCAGCCGGAGGTTGCCGGTTGAGCCATGGAACCCGGCGTCGCCGAATGCGAATACTCCACCGTCGGAGGCCACCAACCAGTACCCGCTGTGATCTGGCGTCGAGGCCATACCGACGATCGGCTGGTTCAGGGTAAGTCCACCGGTGGAACCGTAGAAGGTGGCGGTGCCGTACGAGAAGATCCCGCCGTCCGCAGCTGCCAACCAGTAGCCCTGTGAACCTGTGGCCATCGAGATCTTTCCTGAGGCATCACCGGCCCAACAGCTGTAGATGCCGAAACAGGACAGACCTCCGACTGCGGACAGGGGACCCGAGTCGCTCGTAGACCACGTCTTTCCATTGAACAACAGCAGCGTTCCGTTGGCGTCACCGGCAACGCAGAAGGTCGTGGATGTACATGAAACAGCGTCAATTGCCGTCGACCCGTCGATGGTTGAAGGGCTCGACCATGCCGAGCCGGTGAAGATCTGCGCCTGTCCGCTCAACGATGTCGCGACGCAGAAGGCCGAGGACGCACACGACACTGCGCTCGGGCTACTCAAAATGGTGGTGGCCGTAGACCACGCGGTGCCGTTGAACGTGTAGGCGTCGTGAACGAAATCGACCAACATGCAGAAACCCGTCGTTGGACACGACAGTCCGGACGTCACGGCTGCTGCCACGAACGTAGCGGACGACCATGCGGTGCCGTTGAAGGTGAAGATATTGCCATTCCCGTCGCCCGCCTTGCAGAACGTCGCCGATGGGCAGGACATGGTGGTAAGTCGATCACTGTCCACCGCGCTGCCGGTAGACCACGAGGTGCCGTTGAACGTGAACGCATTGCCATTTTCGTCGCCAGCGGCGCAGAACGTGGACGATGCGCACGAGAGGGAGTCGATGGACACGCCGGTCGAAATCGGTATCGCACTGGACCAGGTGGTCCCGTTGAAGGTGAACACATCCCCCGCGGCGTCGCCAGCCGCGCAGAACCCTGCACTCGGGCACGAGATCGCCGTGATCGCCGAAGAACTGACCGGAGCCGGGGTGGACCACGACAGAGGCGCGGCGCCCGGAGAGGACACCGCGGCTGCCCCGGGTGCACTCGCAATCTGGAATCCGAATGCGGTAGCAATCGCCACGACGCCGGAGACGGTGACGAGGACAACTCGGATAAGGAGGCGGGACGAAACTCGTTTCATGAAGAACCTCACGTTCACAAGGACCGGGTGCCCCGATTCATGATTCTGCTACAACTCTCGGTCTTCGACACGGATCGTCTGTCGGCGATCCCAGCCAGAACGCGCTGCTACAGCTATTTACAGGTCCCATCGAGCAGCTCTGCCCGGGTGACACCGAGACACGATTCACTGCTTGAGACTTCCTCCAGGTCCTTGACCTCTCGGTCTTCTGGACGACTCCGGACCGGACGGGCTAGCGACCTTCGAATGTCGGAGGCCGGCGTTCGGCGAACGCGGCGAGGGCCTCCTGGGTGTCGCGGGAGGCGAAGTTGACCGTCTGGGACCGGGACTCGTCTTCCAGCGCCTGCTCCATCGACACGGCCAGTGAATTATTGAGCATCGACTTGGTCATGGACAGAGCGAGCGTCGGCCCCTCGGCGAGCCGGGTGGCCCAGTCGGCCACGAATGCGTCGAGTTCGTCGTCAGGCACCACCCGGTTGACCAGTCCGAACGACTCGGCTTCGGCGGCGCTCAGGATGTCGGCGAAGAAGGCCAGTTCCTTCGCCCGGTGCAGGCCGATAAGGCGGGGCAGCAGCCACGATGACCCCAGATCGATCGACAGGCCCCGCTTTGCGAAGATCTGCGAGAAGCGGGCCGTGTCGGAGGCGACCACCAGGTCACAGCCGAGAGCCAACGACATGCCGGCTCCGGCGGCCACCCCGCCCACTTTGGCGATGGTCGGCTTGGGGATGGTGTGGAGGCGTAGGGCAAGCTGACCCAACGCGCGCATCTGCACCAGGTAGGGATCTCCGGGGCGACCGCCCACGTGTGACGGATCGGACACGTCGGCTCCCGAGCAGAAGGCACCCCCGGCACCGGTCAGGACCATGGCCCGGACGTCGCGGTCGGCGGCGACGTCGTCGAAGACCGTCCCGAGCTCACCCCACATCGTCCCGTTGGCGGCATTCTTGCGCTCGGGGCGGTTCATGGTGACGGTGACCACGCCACCGCTCCGTTCAACGATCAGGGTCTCCCAGGATTCGATCATCCGGTCAGCCTACGGGACGGGTCCCGTCAGAAGGCGTCCTCGATCACGTCGACCTGATCGGCGGTGATGTCAACCACGTCGAAGCGCAGGTCGACCAGGGACCGGCCCGACGACGGGGTCAGCTCGGCCAGCCAGCGGGACGCCAGTCGCCGGATCCGGCGCTGTTTGGCCGGCAGGACGGCCTCGGCGCCGGTGCCGAATGCATCGGTCGTTCTGGTCTTGACCTCCACGAACGCTACGACGCGCCGTTTGCGGACGATCAGGTCGACTTCGCCCTCCCGGCGGCGCCAGTTGCGCTCGAGGATCTCGTAGCCGTGGCCCTCGTACCAGTCAGCGGCCACGGCCTCGCCGCTGGCGCCCAGGGACCGGTTGTGGTCCGGGCCCGACGGCGGTGGGCTCACAGGTCTTTGTCGGGCAGCCGCTCGATGTTGACGTCGCGGAAGGTCAGGATCCGCACCGAGGGGACGAACCGGGCCGGGCGGTACATGTCCCAGACCCAGGCGTCGTTGAGGACCACCTCGACGCACGCCGGTGAGGTTTCGGATCGGACGGTCACATCGACCGAGTTGGCCAGGTAGAAGCGGCGCTCGGTCTCCACCACGTAGGAAAAGAGGGGTACGACGGCCCGGTACTCGTGGACCAGGGCCAGCTCGATCTCCGACTCGTACCGCTCGAGGTCCTCTTCGCTCATCGGAGGGCGAACCGCGACATCATGCCGGCCCGAGCCCCGTGGGGCGACACCCGCGGCACACGGTCAGGAGCGGGCAGACCGCAGTTCCTTGATCTTGGCGGCCTTGCCGTGGCGGTCGCGCAGGTAGTACAGCTTGGCCCGGCGCACGTCGCCCAGCGACACCACCTCGGTGTGGTCGATGACCGGGGAGTGGACGGGGAACGTCCGCTCCACACCCACGCCGAAGCTGATCTTGCGCACCGTGAAGGTCTCCTGAACGCCGGTGCCCTGGCGACGGATGACCGCACCCTGGAACACCTGGACCCGCTCGCGGGTGCCCTCGACGACCCGCACATGCACCTTGACGGTGTCGCCGGGGCGGAACTCGGGGATGTCGTCCCGCAGACTGTCGCGGTCGATGATGTCGGTCGGGTTCATGGGGCGCGTCTCTTTCGGCGTTCGTTCGATCTCTCCCCCGTCGGCGACCCGGGCGACGCTCCCACCAGGGGTTCGACGCAAAACGGGCCGTCAGTGCGGACACCGGGCTGACCCGGCGCCGACGAGGCTCCTCAATCGTAGCCGTGTTCGCGGAGCAGGCGCACCTCACCGTGCTGGCCGAGCAGGCCGACCTCCTCGTCGGTCAGCCCGCCGCGGGCCGCGATCAGGTCCGGACGCCGTCGCAACGTCCTGACCAGCGACTGCGCTCGGCGCCAGGCCATCACCCGACCGTGGTCCCCCGACCTCAGCACGTCGGGCACCCCGTGGCCCCGAAAGTCGGCCGGACGGGTGAACTGCGGGTACTCGAGCAGCCCCGAGGCGAAGCTCTCCTCGTCGGTGGACTCCTCGTTGCCTAGCACGCCGGGCAGGAGCCGGGCCACGGCCTCGACCACCACGAGGGCGGCCAACTCGCCGCCGGCCAGCACGAAGTCACCGATGGACAGCTCGCCGTCGCACAAGTGGTCGGCCACCCGCTGGTCGACGCCCTCGTAGCGCCCGCACAGCAATGAGAAGCCACCGGGCAGGTCCGCCAGCTCCTGGGCCACGCCCTGGTCGAACCGTCTCCCCGAGGCCGACAGCAGGAACAGTGGGCGGGGCAGTCCGTCCGGAGCGGCGGCCACCGTCTCGACCGCCTCGAACACCGGTTCGGGGGCGAGCACCATGCCGGCACCGCCCCCGAACGGCGAGTCGTCGACCGTCCGGTGGACGTCGTGGGTGGACTCGCGGATGTCGTGGGTGCGCAGGTCGAGCCGGCCCCGGCCGCGGGCCCGTCCGAGGATGGACGCCGCGCCGTAGTGTTCGACCACCTCGGGGAAGAGGGTGAACACGTCCACCCGGAAGCTGGCCGCAGTGTCCGGCACCCGGGCCGGGATGGCATCGCTCACGACAGGTCGAGCAGCCCGTCGGGGATGTCCACCACCACCCGGACCCCGGGATCCGAGCTGGTCACGAACCGCAGCGGAATCAGTCCGCCGCTCTCGAGGACGAGCAGGTCGCTCGCCGGGTTGGCATGGACTCCGCTCACCCGGCCGAGCTCGGTGCCGGAGCTGTCCTCGACCACGGAACCGATGAGCTCGTGGACCCACAGAGCGTCGGGGTCCTCGAGAGGCGGAGCCAGGAGCGGAGTGTCCCGTAGCGCCTCGGCCGCCGCGATGCCGTCCACGCCGGCAAAGGTAACGATGAAGCGGCGCTGATGAGGAGTGGAGCGCACGACCTCGAAGGTCCGGCCGTCCTCGGCGGTGAGCACCGAGCCGACTGCCGCCCGCTCGGGGCGGTTGGTGGTGAGGGACACGATGACGTCCCCCCGTAGCCCATGGGGCTTCACGATCCTGCCCACGCCGAGCAACGTGGGCGGCTCAGGTAGCGGCGGGGGCCCACCGGCGCCGTCGGCGCCGTCGCCGGGGGCCGGGGAGGTCACCGGAGGATCAGTCGTCGACGATGTCGACGCTGGTCTGGACGCCGTCGCGCGCGCCGGCGGCGGCCACCACCGTGCGGATGGCCTGGGCCACGCGTCCACGGCGGCCGATGACCCGTCCCATGTCCTCGGGGGCGACGTGGATCCGGAAGCGAACGGAGTCGCCCCGCTCCTCGGTGTTGATCACCACGGCCTCGGCGTCCGAGGCGATGGCGTTGACCAGGTAGGTGACGACGGCCAGCGGGGTGCCGCCGGAAACGCGGTTGCCCGCGTCGTCGTCGTGGTCGTCGAACTCGTCGTCGATGGTGTTGACGTCGTCCACCGAGTCCGCCGTCAGCTCGTCGGTCACTTGGCTGCCCTGGCCGAGGCGAACTCGTCCAACGCACCGGACTGCTTCAGCAGCTTCTCGACGCGCTCGGTGGGCTGGGCGCCTTGGGCCAGCCACTTGACGGCCTTGGCGTTGTCGATCTCGACGACGGCATCCGGCTCGGCCAGCGACTTGCCGCGTGGGGCGTAGGTCCCGACGATCTCGATGAACCGCCCGTTGCGGGGCGAGCGGCTGTCAGCCGCCACCAGCCGGTACGTCGGCTGCTTCTTCTTCCCGATCCGCACGAGGCGGAGCTTTACTGCCACGGTGAACTCCTCTGTTGCATGGTGTCTTCCAAGGGAAGCGCTGGGTGTTGGTTCGAATGCATGACGACCGTCAGGGCCGCGGGCGACTGACAGTCTCCCACCAATGCGGGGGGTCGTGTGCACCAGGGGAACATCCTGCCGGCAACGGCCCGTCGGACCAGGTCGGCGGGACCCGGTCAGCGTGATTTGGGCGTGACCCGGCCGCCGCCCTTGCCCTTCTTGCCGCCTTTGCCCTTCTTGGCAACCCTCGGCGTCCCGCCTCCGCCGAACGGGACGCCGGGGCCGCCTGGCCCACCGGCGTCGAGAGCGGCGAGGTCGCTGTCGCCCATCATCGAGGCCATGTCGCCCATGGCCTTCGGGGACATCTTGGGCCCGCCCCGACCGAGCAGGCCGCCGAGCCCGCCGAGGGCCCCGCCCATGCCGCCCTTGCCGAAGCCCTTCATCATCTTCTGCATCTCTTTGAACTGCTTGAGCAGTGCGTTGACGTCGGCCGTGGTGGTGCCGCTCCCGTTGGCGATCCGGACCCGGCGGCCGCCGTCGATGATGGACGGGTCGTTCCTCTCGTTGGGGGTCATCGAGAAGATAATGGCCTTGACCTGGCCGATCTGGTTGTCGTCGACCGCTTCCGAGGCCCGCTTCATGTCCTTCGACATGCCAGGGATGAGCGACATCATCCCCGAGATGGACCCCATCTTCTCCACCTGCTGGAGCTGCTCCAGGAAGTCCTCGAGGGTGAAGCGTCCCTCCATGATGGCCGCCGCCCCCTTGGTGGCGACCTCCTTGTCCATGGTCCGCTCGGCCTGTTCGATGAGGCTGAGTACGTCCCCCATGCCGAGAATCCGGTCGGCCATCCGGTCCGGGTGGAACTGGTCGAAGTCGTCGAGCTTCTCCCCCGTCGAGGCAAAGGCAATCGGCCGGCCGACCACCTCTTTGACCGAAAGGGCCGCGCCACCCCGGGCGTCGCCGTCGAGCTTGGTCAGGATCACGCCGTCGAGGTCGAGGGCGGCATGGAAGGCCTCGGCCGTGGACACCGCGTCCTGGCCGGTCATGGCGTCGATGACCAGGAAGGTGTAGTCGGGCTGGACGGCTCCGGCGACCTGCCGGATCTCCTCCATCAGGTCCTCGTCGATCGACAGGCGGCCGGCGGTGTCGACGATCAGGACGTCGCGTCCGAGACGTTTGGCCTCCTCGAGGCCGGCCGTGGCCACGGCCACCGGGTCCGTCGACTCCGAGTAGACGTTCACCCCGACCTGGGCGCCGAGCACCCGCAGCTGTTCGACGGCGGCCGGCCGCTGGAGGTCGGCCCCGACCAACAGCGGGTTGCGACCCTGCTGCTTGAACCAGCGGGCCAACTTGGCCGATGCGGTGGTCTTGCCGGAGCCCTGGAGGCCGGCCAGGAGGATGACCGTCGGGGGTCGGCTGGCGTAGCGGATCTGGAGGGTCTCGCCGCCGAGGATGGCGACGAGCTCCTCGTTCACGATCTTGATGACCTGCTGGCCCGGACTCAGGCTCTGGGACAGCTCGATCCCTAGGCAACGGTCGCGCACTGCGGTGGTGAATTTCCGCACCACGCCGATCTCGACGTCGGCCTCGAGGAGGGCGGTGCGGATCTCGCGCAGGACGTTGTCGACATCGGCCTCGGACAGGCGCCCTCGGCCCCGCAGTCGGGTGAGGATGCCCTCGAATCGGTCGGTCAGGCTCTCGAACATGGGGTGCTCAGGCTACCCGACGGCATCGGTGCGGTCGTTCGCCCAACCGCTGACCGCGGAACGGTTCGGACCCCGATCGCCACGAAGAGATCCGGCCCCGGGCGGCCACGGTCCGGGCGCCCTGGACATCTAGAACAGGGCGTCGACGAAAGCGGCGGCGTCGAAGTCGATCAGGTCCTCGGGTCCTTCGCCGAGACCCACCAACTTGACGGGCAGGCCGAGCTCGCGCTGGATGGCCACAACGATGCCGCCCTTGGCCGTCCCGTCCAGTTTGGTCAGGACCACTCCTGATACGTCGACGGCGTCGAGGAAGACCTTGGCCTGGGCCAGTCCGTTCTGGCCCGTGGTGGCGTCGAGCACGAGCAGGACCTCGGTCACGTGGCCCGGGGGTCTGTCGGACACCCGACGGATCTTCTTCAGTTCTTCGATCAGGTTGACTTTGTTGTGGAGTCGGCCGGCCGTGTCGGCCAGCACCAGCACAACGCCCTTGGACGCGGCCCGCTGGACGGCGTCGAACACCACCGAACTCGGGTCCCCGCCCTCGGCACCCCGGACGATATCGGCGCCGGCACGCTCGGCCCACAGACTCAATTGTTCGCCGGCCGCCGCCCGGAAGGTGTCGCCCGCGGCCAGGATGACCGGCGTGCCGTCCCGCGACATCCGCTTTGCCACTTTGCCCAGCGTCGTGGTCTTGCCCACGCCGTTGACCCCCACGAACAGCCACACGTCGACCGTGCGGGCGGGCTGCCCCTCCTCCGGTGCCGGACGGTCGGCCCCGATTTCGGACAGCGCTGATGCCTCCGTGGTCAACATGGCCACCAGGTCGGACTTCAGCGCGTCGACCAGGGCATCGGGACCTCCGATCTCACCCGATGTCACCCGTCCCCGCAGGTCGCCGAGAAGGGCGTCGGTGGCTCCCACACCGACGTCGGCCCGGATCAACGCCTCCTCGAGGTCGTCCCATGTGGCCGCGTCGATCTTCCCCCTGGCCCGGACGGTCCCGATGTAGCCGGACAGCAGGCCGCGCGCCTTGCCGAGGCGTCCCCGATAGGAGGGCGCCTCAGGCTCGGGTTCCGGGGTCATCTCGATGGCGGTAGGAGGCGTCGGCTCGAGAGCACGATCGACGCCCGGTGCCGCGGTCGGTGCGGGCCGTTCAGCGACTGCGGTGCCGCCGCCGGTGGATTCGGTCCCGGGCCCGGTCAACTGGCCGGCACGGCCCCGCCGACGGGTGGCTATAGCCACGCCCCCGGCCACCAGCACCACGGGAACGGCGATGGCAATGGCGATGACGGCGTCGGACGCGGCGGTCACAACCGCGGCGTCGATCACCGGTCGGTGTGAGGGGTCACGCCAGGCTCACCGCGACCGGTGGCCACGCCGCCTACGTCAACCCGGGGCGGAGGCACAGGGATGGTCGGGCCCTCGCGGCGCTCCGGCTCGACGAACGGGTCGTTGAGATACGGGTCGTCCCCGGCATCGACGACCTGCTCCGACATCGACGCCTCAGCCTCAGGGTTGTCGAAGGTCGTCGAGTCCGTCGCTTGGTCGTCCGTCACCGGGTCGTCCGTCACTGCGTCGGAAACCGTTTCGATGTGGGCCACCGGCTCCGGAGCCGATCCGTCGGCGGCGGGCTCCGTTCCACCACCGAGCTCGGGCACGTCGGCCGGGGCAACCGCGTCCGGGTCGAGCTTGGCCGTCGGCCGCGCATCGAGGGTGTCGAGCGCTGTGCGATCGCGGGGCACCTTCTGGCTGACCACCTTGGAGGAGCCGCCTGGGGCCATGGTCACTCCGTAGAGGGCGTCGGCCGCCTCCATGGTGCGCTTCTGGTGGCTCACGATGATCAGCTGGGCCTCCTCCCGGAACTCGTTGACCAGGGCGAGGAACCGCATCAGGTTGACGTCGTCGAGAGCGGCCTCTACTTCATCCATCAGGTAGAAGGGCGACGGGCGACTACGGAACACGGCGAACAGGTAGGCCATGGCCACCAGCGAGCGCTCGCCACCGGACAACAGCGACAAGCGGCGCACGTTGCGGCCGGCCGGGCGGACCTCCACCTCGACACCGGTGTCCAACAGGTTCTCGGGATCGGTCAGGGACAGCCGGCCGGTGCCGCCCGGGAAGAGCGAGGTGACCAGGTTGGAGAAATGCTCGTTGACGTCGGCGAACGCCGAGTCGAAGACGTGCATGATCTCCTCGTCGAGCGTGCGGATGACGTGACGCAGCTCCCGCTGGGCCTTCCGCACATCCTCCACCTGGGACTCGAGGAACTGGTGGCGCTCGCCCAGCTCGGACAGCTCCTCCATGGCCAGGGGATTGACCGGGCCGATGGCGGCCAGTTCGGCTTCCAGCTGCTCCGCCCGGGTGGCCGGGTCGGTACCTTCGGGTAGCTCCGGGGCAGCGGTGCCCCGGGCGTCCTCGGGCCCGCAGCCGAGCTCCCGGCGCAGATTCTCGACGACCGACTCGCGGCGGATGGTGGCCTCGACCAGGTCGAGTTCGGCCTTCTGCAGGCGGCTCCGGGTGGCAGCCAGCTCGTGCTCGTTGACCGAGCGCTTCCGACGCAGCTCCTCCAGGCGGGCCCCGCCGGCCCGGACGGCCTCGAGCTGGCGGCGGTGGCGATCACGCAGGGCGGACAGCAGCGAATCGAGGCCCGCCTGTGCCTCGGCCACCACACCCATCAGCCGTTCGACGGCTGTGGCGTCGGACTCGAGCCGGGTGCGGCGCTCGGCGGCCTGCTGGCGCTCCTCGGCGTGCCCGGTCAGCCGACGCTCCACCTCGGACAGCCGCTCGGCCAGGACCTTGCGACGCTCAACCAGACCTGCCGTGCGCACCTCCCACTCGCTGCGGGCCGCCACCGCCTCGGCGATGCGCCCCTCGATGCGGCGGCGCTCCTCACGGGCCGCCGCCACCCGGTCGGCGGCCAGTACCCGCTCCTGTTCGAGGGCCGGCATGCCCGTCACCAACTCGGCCACCCGGGACGCGTCACGCCCGATGCGCTCGTCGAGCTCGGCCCGGTTGCGCCGGATCTCCTCCAGCTCGGTGGCCAGCAGGTCACGGTCGCCCGAGACCCGCTGGTGGCCGACCCGGGCCGCCTGGTGGGCCACTTCGTTGCGGTCATCGGCCCGCACGGACTCGGCGGCCGCCTCCCGCGTCGACTCGACCTCGGCCCGGGCCACCGACCGCTCTTCGGCGGTGCGGCCAGCCTCGCCCCTGGCCACCTCGGACCGCTCCCGGGCCTCGTCGACCACCGCGGCCGTCACGACGCCACCGCCGGCCCGCACCCGCCATCCGGTCGGGGAGAAACGGTCGCCGTCGCGGGTGACGACGACGAGGTCGGGGCGGGCCAGGGCCAGGTCGATCGCCTCGGACCAGCCGCCGGTCGCGCAGCACGACCCGTGCAGCAGCGTGTCGAGGACACCATCCAGGCCCGGATAGTGTCGTCCCCCGGCCCGGGGCCGGACGTGGCCGCGGATCGACTCGGTACCACCGGGCACCGCCGGACCCGACAACTCGGACCGACGACCGGACGACTCGGTCAGGGCCAGCACCGCACCGGTGGCGCCCCCCTGGCGCAGGCGGGCCAGGGCGGCACGGGCCGGCTCGCTGCCGGAGACGACGACGGCGGCCAGTGACGCGCCGGCCGCGGCCTCGAAGGCCTCCTCCCAACCTCCGTCCACCTCGACCAGGTCGAGCAATGTGCCCACGACGCCGTCGACCCCGGCCAGCAGCTCGGCGCCGGCCGCGCCCCTGGCCTCGTCCAGCGCCCGCTCCAGTGCGTCGACCCGGGCCTGGGCCCGTGCATGTTCCTGTTCGGCCTGGCGCAGGGTCTCTTCGGCGACCTCGAGGCGGCGGTTGGCCCGTTGCTGGGCAGCCTCGGTTTCGGCCCGGACGGCCTGGAGACGATGGCGGTTCTGCTCCGTCTCGGCCAGTCGCTCACCCAGCTCGTGGTCCTCACCCTCCAACAGCGACGCCCGGCGCTCAGCAGCCGCCTGACGGGCTACCAGCTGGTCAAGGGTACGGCGGTCGCGCTCGAGGGCGTGCTCCAACGAGGCCAGCTGCCCGCGGGCCACCGTGACGGCCTCCTCGGCCCGACGCAGCTCGGACCCGTCGCCCCGGGCGGCCTGGTGGTCCTCCAGCTCGGTGGCCAGGGTCGACTCGGCGGCCAGCAGCCCGTCCTGTTCGGGTGCCAGGTCGGTGGCCTCCGCCTCAGCGGCACCCAGCTCGTCGGCCAGGCGCGCGCCCTCGGCTTCCAGGGTCGACACCACGTCGGCGTCGGCGGCCGCGTCGAGGGCCCGGGCCAGGGAGCGTTGACGCTCGCGCAGCACCCCGGAGAGGCCACGGGCCCGCTCCACCATCCCCTCGGTCCGACCGAGTGCGGCGGTCAGGTCGGACCCGCGCTCGGCCGAGAGCTCGTCGGCGGTGCGGACCGAGTCGGCGTCGAGGGCACCCAGGGCCTCGGTGAGCTGGCCCTCCTTGGCCCGCTGCTGCTCCTGGTGGCGGACACCCTCGGCGTGCCGGCGGTCGAGGGCGTCGAGCTCGGATCCGGCCACGTACAGCCGCACGGCCCGTAGCTCGTCGGCCAGCCCGGTGTACGAGCGGGCAGCGGCGGCCTGGCGTTCGAGGGGGCGGATCTGCCGCTTGACTTCACGGACCAGATCGAACAGGCGCTCGAGGTTCTCCTCGGTGGAGGCCAGGCGGCGCTCGGCCCGCTCCCGGCGGCGACGAAACTTGAGGACGCCGGCGGCCTCTTCGATGACCGACCGCCGGTCCTCGGGACGGGCCTCCAGGATGGCGTCGAGGTGGCCCTGGCTGACGATCACATGCTGCTGACGGCCCACCCCGGTATCGGACAGCAGCTCTTGGATGTCGAGCAGGCGGCACGGCGCCCCGTTGATGGAGTATTCGGAGTCGCCTGAGCGGAAGAGGGTCCGGGTGATCGTCACCTCGGCCATGTCGGCCGACAGCTTGCCCGAGCTGTTGTCGATGGTCAGGGAGACCTCGGCCCGACCCAGGGCCGGCCGGCTGGCCGTGCCCATGAAGATGACGTCCTCCATCTTGGCCGAGCGCATGGTGCGCGGGCCCTGGGCGCCGAGCACCCAGGCCACGGCGTCCACCACGTTCGACTTGCCGCTGCCGTTCGGGCCCACGACCACGGTCACGCCCGGCTCGAATTCGAGCACGGCCGGATCGGCGAAGGACTTGAAACCTTTGAGGGAGAGGGACTTCAGGAACACCGGGCGCTCACCCTATCGGCACCCGTCGGTTGGCGCGGGAGGCCCTGGTCACACTTGGCAATGTTCACAGAAGTACGTCGAGCGGCCACCGGACTTCACCCGCACGATGGTCGAACGGCACCGCCGGCAGGCCTGACCCTCGCGGTCGAATGCCTGGTGCTGGTCCTGGTAGTCCCCCTCCTCGCCGAAGAGGTCGCGGTTCTGCTCGCCCGCCGTCGAAGAGCCGCGGCGCTTGACCGCCTCGGCCAGGGTCTCGACCATCGACCGGTAGAGGCGCCGGACCTCCTGCGACGACAGTGAGTTGGACTGGCGGTCGTAGCGGAGCCCGGCGGCGAAGAGGATCTCATCGGCGTACATGTTGCCGATGCCGGCCACGAAGTCCTGGTCCATGAGCAGGGACTTGAGGGTCGACTTGTGCGAGGAGAGCAGGACCCAGAATTTCTCCCAGCTCATGATGTCCTCGAGCGGGTCGAATCCCAGGTGGGCCAACTCCGGCAGGGAGGGCTCCCCCTCGGCGGGGGCGGCCGACACGAAGAGCTCGCCGAAGGTCTTGGGGTCGACGAAGCGCAGCTGGCCGCCTTGGGTGAAGGTGATCACCGCGTGGGTGTGGGGGACCTTCGCCTCCTTGACGTTCTTGACCCGGTGGATCTGACCGCTCACGCCCAGCTGGACGACCAGAGTGGCCCCGTCGTCCAGGGTGAGGAGAAGGTAGGTGCCGGCCCGGTTGATGCCCGTGATGGTGCGCCCCTCCAACTGGGCGCGGAAAGCCTTGGCACTCGGGTGCCGACGGACGGTGCGGCCGTTACGGACCTCGACCGCCTTGATCTTCCGGTTCACGACCTCGCCCTGGAGGTCCCTCCGGATCGTCTCGACTTCGGGAAGCTCAGGCATTTCCCCCGCCTCTCTCGGCTTCCAACGATTCGCAGGCCACCTGGGCGGCGACCTGCTCGGCGTCCTTCTTGGATCGCCCCTCCCCCGTACCGAGGCGCTGGCCAGCAACGTACACCGTGGCCAGGTACCTGCGAGCATGATCGGGCCCGAACCCCTCGATGTCGTAGCGGGGCACTCCCCGGCCCATGCGCACGGCCTCCTCTTGCAGGCGGCTCTTGTGATCCGACTCCCCCGGCTCGCCCACGGCCACCGCGATGCGGTCCCCCAGGAGAGAAAGCACCAGGTTGCGGGCGGTGTCGAGCCCGGCGTCGAGGTAGACGGCCCCGATGACCGCCTCCATGGTGTCGGCCAGGATCGACACCTTGGTGCGGCCGCCTGAAGCGTCCTCACCCTTGCCGAGGCGAAGATGGTCCGGTATCCCCAGGTCGGCGGCCACTGTGGCCAGCGCATGGGCGTTCACCACCGATGCCCGGACCTTGGACAGCATGCCGTCGGACAGTTCGGGGTAGGTCCGGAAGGTGTGCTCGGCTACGACCAGCCCGAGGATGGCATCGCCCAGGTACTCGAGGCGCTCATTGGAGTCGCAACCCCCGTGCTCCGAGCACCACGACCGGTGGGACAGGGCTTGGCCGAGGAGCTCGGCACGGGCGAATTGGTGCCCGATGCGCCCCGCCAGCTGCTCGTCGGAGGCGGGCAGCCGCTCGTCGGAGGTCGTTTCCCCCGCGTCGTCATCCGGCGCCATCGGGCGCCTCAGGCCCCCCCGAGTTTGGCGTGCACGTAGTCGACGGCGTCCCGCACCGTGCGGAGCTCCTCCAGGTCCTCGTCCTCGATGCGGAAGCCCACCGAGCGCTCGCCGAGCTCCTCCTCCAGGCCTTCGACCAGCTCGATCAGCGCCAACGAGTCGGCGTCCAGGTCCTCGGCGAACGAGGATGACTCGCTGATCGTGGACGGTTCGATCTCCAAGATGTCGGCGAGGAGCTCCCTGATCAGTTCGAGGATCGCCTGACGGTCCATGGGACCCTTCTCCACATGGGTCTCAGCGGGCACGGCGTCTCCTGGGTGGGTATCGGAACCACGACCGGAACTCGGCCCTGGGCTGCGGGAATGATACCCGAGGCCGCTTGATCCGAGGTGACATGCGGCATTTGGTACCTTTCCCGTCATGCCCGCCATCCACCCGATGGGCCGGCGACACCGGTCCGGCCGCCGGTCACCGGATGCGCCCGCCCGTCCCAAGGCCCGTCCGCGGTCCGAGCGCCGTCGACCGTGACCGCCGGACACGACTGCCTGGGGATTCCGCACCTGGTCAAAGGGGGCGGCACCGCCGTCCGGGATGCCGTCGAGCAGCTCCCGGGCAGCTATACGGCCCCGCTCTACTTCGACCGCCAGCAGTTCTGCACTGATGGGCTCCTCGACGGCGTTTCGGACGAGATCCAGGCGATCCTGGTCGACGACGACGCCTACCGGGACGTGGTCCGGACGCACCGCGTCGTCATGGGGCACGTCTCATCTGCGACCCTGGTACGTGCCGGGTGCACGAGCTTGGCCATTCAGGTGCGCGAACCGCGTAGCCGGCTACTGAGCCTGTACCGCTACTGGCAGGCACAGGACGAGACGCAGCTGGACAGGTGGGGGACCTGGGGTCGGACGGTCGTCGCCGCGGCACGACAACCCCTGGAGGACTTCCTCACATCCCAGACGACCTGGCCGGCTACCGACAACGCCCTCGCCCGCCAGGCACTCGGCGGCGTGGCCACCCCGTACGTCGATCCACTGCACTGGACGCCGTCCCCGGACGATTTCGACCGATTCGTCGAGCTCCTCGACTTCGCCGAGTGGTCCAGCGCGTCCAACGAGTTCGTGCGGCGGGTGGCGGCCCATCTCGGCCAACCCCCACCTCCTCCCTTGCAACGGGTCAACGTCACCGCGGTGACGGCCGCGGTCCAGGTCATCGACCAACCGTTGCATGACGCCCTCGACCGGTTGACCGGACTCGACACCAGGCTGCTGGCCTTCCTGGTCGACAGCGGCAAGCTCCCCGACAAATCGGCCGGAAGTCTCGATCTCGAGTTCGAGCAGACGGCTACCCGCCTGGGGTTCACGTTCGCGTAGGGCTCAGGCGGGCCACGCACGGGGATGCGACCGACGGCGGTCGTCCGGGCGTCCGTGGTCGGTGACGACGGGAAGACGGCCTCGTTCGGGCATTCACGGAGTGGAAACACGCTCGCAACGCATCCGACCCACCCGTGGGGGACACTCGTTGACGTGGACGTACCCGTGGACCCCGACGCGCCACCCACCGGTGTTGACCCGGGCGCGCCCGCCTGGCCGTCCTACGATCCCGCTCCGTTCTTCGACGAGCTGGTCGGGCCCACCGGCCAGCCCCGTCCGTCGGCCGAGGAGCTGTGGACCCACCTCGCCGGGCTGGGTCCGACCGCCCTGGCCGAGCGCCAACTGGCCGCCGACCGCGAGATCCGGGCCATCGGCGTCACCTTCACCGTCTACAACGAGGGGGTCGGCGTCGACCGGCCCTGGCCCTTCGACATCATCCCGAGAATCATCCCCCGCGATCAATGGAAGGTCATCGAGGCAGGCCTCGTCCAGCGCCTGTCCGCCCTCAACCTGTTCATCGACGACTGCTACCACGACCAGCGGGCGGTGAGCGAGGGCGTGGTGCCGGCCGACCTGGTCACCGGCTCCCCCAACTTCCGCCGGGAGTGCGTGGGCGTCGACCCCCCAGGTGGCATCTGGGCCCACATCTGCGGGAGCGACCTCATCCGCGACGACGAGGGCTTCTGGTACGTGCTGGAGGACAACCTGCGGGTGCCGTCGGGCGTGTCGTACCTGCTGGAGAACCGGATGGTGACCAAGCACATCTTCCCGGAGATGTTCCGGCACTACAGCATCGAGCCGGTCGACCCCTACGTCGGCCGCCTGGCCGGCACCCTGGCCTCGGTGTCGCCGTCGACGGGCGATCCGACCATCGTCGTGCTGACCCCGGGCATCCACAACTCCGCGTACTTCGAGCACGCCTTTTTGGCCCAGCAACTGGGCGTGGAGCTGGTCGAGGGCAGCGACCTGGTCGTCCTCGACGACGACTGCGTCTACGCCCGGACCATCGACGGCCTCGAGCAGGTCGACGTGATCTACCGACGGGTGGACGACGTCTACCTCGACCCCGAGGTGTTCCGGGCCAACTCGCTCCTGGGCGTACCCGGACTGATGCGGTCCTGGAAGGCCGGTCGGGTGGCGCTCGTCAACGCCCCGGGTGCCGGGATCGCCGACGACAAGAAGGTCTACTCCTACGTCCCGGACATCATCCGCTTCTACCTCGACGAGGAACCCGTACTCTGGACGATCCCGACCTACCGGTGCAGCGACCCCGACTCCCGGGCCCACGTACTGGCCAATCTGCCCGAGTTGGTGGTCAAGCCGGCCAACGAGTCGGGGGGCTACGGCGTACTGGTGGGCAGCCAGGCCAGCGCCGATGAGCTCGCCACGGCGGCCAAGGAGATCGGGGACGATCCCAACCGGTGGGTCGCCCAACCGATCATCAAACTGTCTACCGCCCCCACGCTGTGCGACAACGTCATCGCCCCCCGGCACGTCGACCTGCGTCCATTCACCCTGATGGGGCCCGACGGGGCCTACGTGACGCGGGGCGGCCTCACCCGGGTGGCCCGACGCGAGGGATCACTGGTCGTCAACTCGTCACAGGGCGGCGGCAGCAAGGACACCTGGGTGGTCGACGCCGAGGGGTTCAACCCGTTCGAGGAGCAGCCGCGAGCGGACGGGGCGAACGGATTGTGACCGAACCGGAGGACCAGGACGAAGTGCCGGAACACGAGGAAGGGGGCGGCACGATGCTGCTCGCACGCATGGCCGAGGCGGTCTATTGGGCTGGACGACACCTGGAGCGGGCCGAGGGCACGGCCCGTATCGTCCAGGTCCACACCGATGCCCACGTGGACATGCCGGTGGGCGAGGACGTCGGCTGGGAGCCGCTGCTCGCCATTGCCGGCGTCGACTCCGAGTTCGCCGAGCGGTACCACGCGGCCGAAGACCCCGACGACGTCCGGGCGGCTGAGAAGGACGTCATTGAGTTCCTCCTCCACGGCGAAGGCAACGACTCGTCGATCCTGGCCTCGCTGACCGCCGCCCGCGAGAACCTCCGCACCGCCCGGCCGGTCGTCCCCCGTGAGGCCTGGGAGGCCTGTAACAACCTGTGGCTGAACTGCAACGACCACCTCGTAGAGACCCATTCGCGAGAGGGCCGCGTCCAGTGGCTCCGCCGGGTCATCACCGGCTGCCAGTGCATCCACGGGATCCTGCTCGGCACCATGAGCCGCGACGAGGCCATGTCGTTCCTGGTCCTCGGCCAGAACATCGAGCGGGCCGACCTGACCACCCGGGTGCTCGACGTGCGTTCCGACTCACTCCATCTGCCCGGGGCCGACGACCCCTACGACGTCGTCCACTGGATGGCCGTCCTGCGGTCACTGGCCGCCTACCAGCCGTTCCGTCGGGCCATGCCGGCCCGGCCGCAGGGCGGATCCACACTGCGGTTCCTGCTCCAGGACGACCGGTTTCCACGGGCGGTCGGTGCCTGCCTCACCGAGGCCCGCGCCCAGCTCAAGTCCCTCCCCCACGCCGAGCGGACCATGGAGGCCTGCCAGAATGCCTCCATGGTGGTGGCATCGGCATCCGTGGCCCGACTGGCAGTCGGCGGTCTTCGTGAGTTCCTCGAAGACGTCCAGCTGGCCCTGGTCGAGATCCACGAGCGGGTGGACGACACGTATTTCCGGCCAAACTTTGTCGGCTGGGAGCCGGCGGCCGCCACCCGGTGACCACTGCAGCACCGGTGGGCCCCCTCGGCCCACCGGACGATCGTCCCGCCGCCACGTCCCCGGTGGCCTCCTACGTCGTGCCGCCCGGGGCATGCGACGAGTTCCGCGCGGCCGACGGCACGGTGCGCGCCCGGTGGCACCAGGTCGCCGAGGCACTGGTGGGCTACGGGACCGAGGGCCTGGCATCCCGGCGCGACGAGCTGGCCCGGTTGCTGCGCAACGAGGGCGCCACCTACAACGAGGCCGTCGACGGCCACAGCGTCCGTCGCCCGTGGACCCTCGATCCGGTCCCCCTGGTATTCGACCCGGCGGAGTGGACGGGCCTGGAACGGGCCGTCGCCCAGCGCGCCGCGCTGCTCGACCTGGTCAACGTCGACCTCTACGGGACGCGCACCCTGGTCACCCGCGGCCTGGTACCTGCAGAGATCGTCCTCGGCCACCCGGCATTCCTGCGTCCCTGTTCCGGGATCCCCCAACCCGGCGCCCACGACCTGTTCCTGACCGGCGTCGACGTGGTCCGCGCGAGCCCCGGAGGATTCCGTGCGGTGGCTGACCGGGCTCAGGCTCCCTCCGGTCTGGGCTACGCACTGGTCAACCGTTCGGCCCTGTCCCGGGTCCTGCCGACCCTGCATCGGACGTCGGGAGTGGAACGCCAGGCCGGTTTCTTCCGGGCCATCCGCGCCGGGGTGGCCAGGGCCGCTCCCGACGGCACCGACGAGCCCCGGGTGGTCATCCTCACCCCGGGCCCGTTGTCGGAGACGTACTTCGAACACGCCTACCTGGCCTCGTTCCTCGGCTACCCCCTGGTCGAGGGGCGGAACCTGGTGGTCCAGAACAACCGGGTCTGGCTGCGGTCGCTGTCCGGGCTCGACCCGGTCGACGTGGTGATCCGGCGGGTGGACGACCAGTGGTGTGACCCGGTCGAGCTCCGGGCCGACTCGCTGCTCGGAGTCCCCGGGCTGCTCGACGTGGTGCGCCGGGGCCGGGTGGCCGTCCTCAACCCCCTGGGCTCGGGGATCCTGGAGAGCCCCGCACTGGCCGGCCTCCTGTCCGACATCGCCCCCGCACTCTTGGGGGAGGAGCTGGCCCTGCCGGGCCCGGAGAGTTGGTGGTGCGGGCGACCCGACGGCCTCAGCCACGTGCTGGCCGGGTTCGACCGGCTCCTGCTCCTGCCCGTCCAGCCCTCGGCCGGCATCCGGCCGGTGCGACCGGCGCTGCTCACCAGCGCCGAGCGGGACGCGCTGCGCGACCGGGTACTCGCCCGGCCGGGCGACTGGGTCGGCCAAGAGATCGTGGTCCCGTCGACCATGCCCACGATGGCCGACGACGGCACACTCGTCCCGAGGCCGGTGGTGTTGCGTACGTTCGCAGTGGCCGACGGGACCGCCGACGGGCACGGTTTCCGCCTCCTACCGGGTGGGCTCACCCGGGTCGGCGCCGATGCCGACTCCCAGGTCATCTCGAGCCGCGGCGCCGGGACCAGCAAGGACACCTGGGTGGCCACGACCGAGCCGGCGCTCCAGCAGAGCCCGTGGCTGCCGTCCGGGCGGACAGCACCCCGACCGGTGACCGTGCCTGAGCTGCCCGTCGCCCTGCCCGGCCGGGTGGCCGCCCGGCTGTTCACCCTCGGACGCAGCGCCGAGCACGCCGAGCTGGTGGTGCGGCTCATCCGGACGGTGCTGGCCCGTCTCGACCAGCCCCTCGGCTCCGACGACCAGGACGGGGCCCAGTCGCTCCAGGTCCTGCTGTCCGCGCTCGGGGCGGCGTCCGGCTTCGACTCGGCGTCCGAGCCCGACGACGATGGGACGATCGTGGCCCACCCGTCCGCGCTGCCATCGGGTTGGGTGGCCGAGGGGGTCCTGCCCAACGACCGGACCGCTCTGGCCCTGTTGTTCGACGAGGGCACCGACGGCAGCCTGGTGTCGACCCTCGGGGTCCTGGTCGAGGCCGCCTACTCAGTGCGTGAGCAAGTGTCGTCCGATATCTGGCAGCTGGTGGGCGACATCGAAGAGGAGCTCGGGCGGTTCCGCCGGCGGCCGTCCACCCAGTTCGTCGGAGCCCAGCCCAGCCTGCTCGGTCTGCAGCGTTCCCTTCTCGCCCTGTCCGGTGTGTGCGCAGAGAACATGGAGCGTGACTCGGCGTGGCTGTTCCTCGACGGGGGCCGACGCCTCGAGCGGGCCCGGTCACTGGTCCGCCTGCTCCGGTCGGTGCTGGTCGACAAGCGGGCCGGCGTCGTCGAGGACCTGCTGGTCGAATCGCTGCTCAAGACGTCCGAAAGCCTGATCATCTTCCGCCGCCGGGCCGGGGCCGTGCTGCATGTGGCCGGCGCCCTCGATCTCCTGGTGTACGACGTGGCCAATCCGAGAAGCGTCCTGTTCCAGCTGGATCTGCTGGTCGCCCACCTGGCTGGTCTGCCCAAACGATCTTCGGCCCAACGCGTCGGCAACGAGGAGCGACTCGCCTTGGAGACGACCACCCTGCTCCGCCTGACGGACCCCGACCGGCTGGCCGACGTCGACGCCGACAGCGGGCGCCGGTCCGAGCTCGACTCGGTGTTCGCCACGACCGACGGGCTCCTCGGTGACCTACTCGATTCATTACGGGCGACGTACTTCGCCCATGAGAGGCTGTCGGTACTGGCCGGTGGGCAGACCGAGAGCATGGGCGGTGGGACGTGAGGTACCGGATCGAGCATCGGACCGACTACCGGTACGTCGCACCGGTCAGCCGGTGTCGCAACGAGGCCCATCTCCGCCCCCGCGACACCGAACGGCAGTCCTGCCTGTCGAGCGACCTGGTGGTGGCACCGGACCCAACCGGATGGAGCGAGCGGAACGACTTCTACGGCAATCCGGTGGCCAGCTTCGTGGTGGACGGTCCGTTCACCGAGATGACCGTCACCGCCACCAGCGTGGTCGACGTCATCGACGTCGACCCGATGCCGGCCGTCGGGCCCGGCTGGGAGGAGGCGCTCGACCTGCTGACCAACGACCTGAGTCCCGAGATGTTGGACGCCCGGGAGTTCTGCTTCGAGTCACCCCTGGTATCGGTGGCCCGGGTGGTGCGGGAGTACGCGGTGCCGTCCTTCCCTCCCGGCATGCCACTGGTCGACGCCGTCGCCGGCCTGACCGAGCGGATCCACACCGACTTCCTGTACGACCCCGGCTTCACTACGGTGACCACCCCGCTCGACGAAGTGCTCGAGTACCGCCGCGGCGTGTGCCAGGACTTCGCCCACCTGGCCGTGGGCTGCGTTCGGTCGATGGGCTTGGCCGCCCGCTACGTGAGCGGCTACCTGGAGACGGCCCCCCCGCCCGGCGAGGTGCGCATGGTGGGCGCCGATGCGTCCCACGCCTGGCTGTCGGTGTTCGTGCCCGGATGGGGCTGGCTCGACCTCGACCCCACCAACGACAAGATCGTCGGGTCCACCTATGTGACCACGGCGTGGGGGCGTGACTATGCCGACGTGTCGCCGCTGAAGGGCATCGTGTTCGGCGGCGGAGACTTCCACACCCTCGACGTGGCCGTCGACGTGTCACGGGTGCCAGCGGGCTGAGCCCCGTCGGGTCGCCAGTGGCCAGGCTGCTGGAACTAGCGGGGGCGCTCGGTGATCGAGACCCTGAGATTCCGGCTGCAACGCGGTGCCGACGAAGAGGAATTCCTGCTGGCCGACAAACGGCTGCAGTCGGCGTTCGCCTATCAGCAGCCCGGCCTGCTGCGGCGCACCACAGCCAGAGGTGAAGAGTCCGATTGGCTGGTCATCACTCTGTGGGACTCGCCCGCCTCGGCCGACGCCGGCGACCCGTTGCGGTCCGACTACACCGCATGTCGGGAGTTCGTGACCTTCATCGACCTCACGACCATGAGGTCGGACCGCTTCCAGGAACTGGAGTAGGTCCCTTACTGTTGCACCAGGCCGACGGCATTGCCTTCCGGGTCGGTGATGAAGGCGACTGTGGGCCCGTCGGGTAGATCGAACGGATCCGACGTGACCTGCCCGCCCAGCTCTCGGGCGCGCACCAACGTGGCCGAGAGATCGCCGACCTGGACGTACAGGACGACCCCGGCCTCGACACCTTCGCGGATGTGGCCCGCCGGACCGGGCTCGGGCCCGCCGATGCCGGCCGGCACTTGGCGGAAGGCCCCGTCGGTGATGTCCCAGTGGAACAGCTGACCGTAGAAGTCGGCCTGTATCGCGGGGTCACGGGCCACGATCTCCCAGTGGACGATCGGCCTCGCCCAGTCTGCGGCCATGCTCTCTCCCTCGGTCTCGAATCGACGCTCGATGGTACCGCCCCAACTCCTCCGCTCCCGGGCTCGGGAACGGGGCGGGCGTCGGCTCCGTGAACCAGATGCCGGCCACCCACCAACGATGTGTCGATCGACGACCTACCGGTCAGACGGTGCCGCCCCCGAGGGCCACCGCCATGTCGTCGAGCCCGCGGAGGAGCGCGGCCGCCCCGTCGTCGTCGAGCACGGCGTAGGCCGGCCGGACCAGGTCGTCGGTGAGGGCCTCGGCCCGCACTGCCGCGGCCCGCTGTTCCTCGCTGATCTCCGGCGCGAAGCCGTCAGGCCATCCGAACATGGGACCGTCGTCCGGTCGCTTGATGAAGTGCGCGGTCCGGGCGTCCACCCCGCAGGCCCGAAGGGCGACCAGGTGGGCGCTCCCCCGCAACTCGCGCAGGACGTTCACGATCTGGAGGGCTCGGCCGGGTGTGTCGTCCACCAGGAGTTCGCCGCGGTAGCCGGCGTAGAGGGCGAGACCGACCGGATCGGCGGCACGGTTGACCGCATCGGCCGCCGCCACCATGGCGTCCAGGCCTTCGATGTCGGCGAGGGCACGTCGGCCCACCTCGGCCGCACAGTCGAGGTAGGCGCGTGCCGCCTCACGAGGTGCGATGTGCTTGGTGCCCAGGGTCCACAAGGCGTCGACCACCTCCGGATTGAAGTAGCCGAAGGCGCTGGCCACTACCACCGGTTCCACGTCACCGAGCACGCCGCCCCGCCCCACCGCGTACAGGGTGAAGATATCGATCCCGATGTCGGCGGCCACCGTCTCTGCCTCAGGTGAGAAATAGTGGGCCCAGCCGATGTCACGGATGATCGGACAGGCCCGGGCCATGAGCTCGTCGGTCGTCATGCCGGCAGGCTAGCCCTCGCCCATCATCGATTGCCGGGCCGTGACCGGGGCACCGGCCCGGGACCGTGACGTAGCCTGCCCGCCATGCGGATCCTGATCACGGGGGCGGGACGGGCCATAGGCGCTGCCACCGCCACCGAGCTGACCCGGGCCGGCCACGAGGTGGTGGCGACGGCCCGGGACATCTCCCTGCTCGACGACCTCGACGTGGCCCTCAGGCTCCCCCTCGACGTCACTGACGACGCGTCGGTGGCCGCCGCCCTCGAGCTGGCCGGTCCGCTCGATGCGCTGGTCAACAACGCCGCCCAGAACGGCAAGGGGCCACTCGAGAGCTACCCGCTCAACCGGATCGAGTCGATCTTTGCGACCAACGTGCTCGGCCCACTGCGGGTCCTCCAACCCCTGCTTCCCGCATGGCGTACCCGGGGCTCGGGCGTCATCGTCAACGTCAGCTCCATCCAGGGCCGGGTGGCCACGCCGCTCGACGGCGCCTACTCGGCGTCCAAGTACGCTCTTGAGTCGCTGTCCGAGACGCTCCACTACGAGCTCGCCCACTTCGACATCCGGGTGGTCATCGTCGAGCCGGGCTACACCGCACCGGGAATGAAATCGGGCGAGCGCGTCCACGGCGACTCCGTCTACGACCAGTTGTGGGAGCAGTGGGAGCACACGGACCGGGTGGTCACCGGCCCCGCCGGCCGTCCCGGCCCCGAGTTGGTGGCCGGGGCCATCCTCGGTGCCATCGAGGACCCGGGTACCCCGCTGCGGGTGCCGGTGGGCGAGGACGCGGCCATGGTGCTCAGCGCCCGGTCGTCGCTCGGGGACGCAGACTTCGAGGCCACCATGCGCGGGGTCCTGGGGGCCACCTGGTAGCCCTCACGGCCGCCACCGGCCGACGGGTCGACCGGTCGACGTCAGTGGGCGTTCTGGAGGCTGCGGGCCGCCATCGACAGGTAGTCGAGCAGCTCGGTGCGGTCGTCTGGGGCCATGCCCAAGGCATCGACGGCCGCGGTCATGTGGCGCATCCAGGCCTCGGCCTCCGAGCGGCCGATGACGAACGGGGAGTGACGCATCCTCAGGCGCGGATGGCCCCTGACCTGGTTGTACTCGTCGGGACCGCCCCAGTACTGGCCGAGAAACAACGCGAGGTGGACCTTGGACTCGGTGAGGTCGTCGGGATACATGTGGCGGAGCAGCGGGTCGGTCGCCACCCCCACGTAGAACTGTTCGACGAGGGCGTCGAAGAACGGCTGCCCGCCCCACCGTTCGAACGGGGTCCCTTCGGACTTGCGCTTCAGTCGCACGTCCCGACTGTAGGCGGGACACGAGTAGCCTCTGGCCCGAGCAGAACCTGTTCCAACTCCTGAGCAGGTCCACCCACGGGGAGGTCGCCATGTTCGAGTGGTCCGACGAGCATCTCATGGTCCGAGACGCCATCCGGCGCTTCATCGATGCCGAGGTGATTCCCCAGATCGACGCCCTGGAGCACGAAGGCGTCCCTCCCTACGACATCATCCGCAAGCTGTACGCCACGTTCGGCATGGACCAGATGGCCCGCGACCGCTTCAAGCACCAGCTCGAGCGGAAGGTGTCCGGCACCAAGGAGTCCACCACCGAGCGGGCCGAACGGACCGGTGACGGCGGAGCGGCGGCCATGACCCTCATCCCGATCATCGAGTTGTGCCACCACTGCCCCGGCATCGTGACCTCGATGGGAGTGAGCGTCGGCCTGGCTGCCGGCACCATCATGAAGGGCGGCACCCCGGCCCAGATGGAGCGGTGGGGCCTCGACCTGCTCACCGCCGAGAAGGTCGGTGCCTGGGCCATCACCGAAGCCAACTCCGGTTCCGACGCGTTGGGAGGCATGACCACCACCGCCCGACGGGACGGCGACGAGTACATCATCAACGGCTCCAAGACCTGGATCACCAACGGCCCCTACGCCGACACCATCGTGCTCTACGCCAAGCTCGACGACGGCTCCGGCACCCCGATTCGCGACCGCCCGGTCCTCACCTTCATCCTCGACGCCGGTACCCCCGGCCTCGAGCAGTCCAAGCCCCTGCGCAAGATGGGCCTCAACTCCTCCCCCACCGGCGAGCTCTTCATGACCGATGTCCGGGTGGGCATCGAGCACCTCCTTGGTGAGACCGAAGTGCGCGAGGAGAGCGGCCGCGACTCGGCCAAGGCCAACTTCGTGACCGAGCGTGCGGGCGTCGCGGCAATGTCCCTGGGCGTCATCGAGGAGTGCCTGGCCCTTTCAGTCGAGTACGCCAAGAACCGCATCCTGTGGGGGAAGCCGATCGGCGACTTCCAGCTCATCCAGCTCAAGCTGGCCAAGATGGAGGTGGCCCGACTCAACGTGGAGAACCTGGTGTTCCGCCACATCGAAACCTCGGCCGCCGGCAAGAACCTGACCCTGGCCGAGGCCTCGGCCCTCAAGCTGTACTCGGCCCAGGCCGCCTCCGAGGTGGCGATGGAGGCCGTCCAGCTGATGGGCGGCAACGGCTACACCGCCGAATACCGGGTGGAGCAGCTCGCACGGGACGCCAAGGTCTTCCAGATCTACGCCGGCACCGACGAGATTCAGGTCACCCACATCGCCAAGGATCTGCTCCGCCGAACGTCGTAAGGTCGCGGACACCTGGTCCCGCCCGCTCCGGCGGACCATGTACGACAGGAGGGCGTCGTGGCCTACGACTTCGCAGCCGACCGTCGGATCGACCCCCGCATCAAGGCACTCCTCGAGCACCTTCCCGACATCACGCCGTCTGCGGCCACCACCAGAGAGGAGTTGCTCGCCGAGGCCGGCACGCCGGAGGCGATTGCCGGGGCGGAGGTCTTTCGACAGTTCATGGCCCTGTGCGACACCGAAGAGGCGGCGCCGTCGGCCGGGCTCCAGATCACCATGGAGTCGACTACGTCGGCCCCCGACGGCAACACGATCAACTTCCAGATCATCCGGCCCGAAGCCGACGAGGTGGTGGCCTGCGTCTATTACATCCACGGCGGAGGTATGACCAACCTGTCCTGTTTCGACGGGATGTACCGCGGTTGGGGGAAGCTGATAGCGGCCAACGGAGTGGCGGTGGTCATGGTCGACTTCCGCAACGCCATCTCGCCGTCGTCGGTGCCCGAGGTGGCGCCCTATCCCGCCGGACTCAACGACTGCGTCTCAGGCTTCCACTGGGTGGTCGACCACGCCGGCGAGCTCGGCGTCGACCCCGAGCGGATCGTGATCGCAGGAGAGAGCGGCGGCGGCAACCTCACCCTGGCTACCGGCATGCGCCTACTGCGCGACGGCGGCATCGGTCTGGTCAAGGGCCTCTACGCCCTCTGCCCCTACATTGCCGGGGAGTGGCCCCAGGAGCACCTGGTGTCCACCTACGAGAACAACGGGATCCTGCTCGACCTGCACGGGAGCACCGGGGCGCTCGCCTACGGGATCGAAGCCTTCGAGGCCAAGGACCCGCTGGCCTGGCCGCTGTTCGCCACGGTGGACGACGTGGCGGGCCTACCCCCGGTGGTCATCAACGTGAACGAGTGCGACCCGTTGCGCGACGAGGGAATCGAGTTCTACCGCTTGCTGCTGGAGACCGGGGTGGCGGCCCGATGCCGCCAGCAGATGGGCACCATGCATGGGACCGAGATCTTCACCATCGCCTGCCCCGACGTCAGCCGGGACACCGCACGCGACCTGGCCGGATTCGCCCGGTCGTGAGCCTCAGGCGGTGTCGGCCACGTCGGACACGAGGTCGACCGTGCGCACCGAGGCGGCCACGGCGGCCACCAGACCGTCGACGGCGACGTCGTGGGCCACCGTGATGGCATTCACCATGGCCACCGACGATGACGACCCGTGGCTGATCACGCACACCCCGTCGACGCCCAGCAGCATGGCACCCCCGGTGCTCTCCGGATCGAGGGTGGCGGCCAACGGCAGCAGGTGCGGCAGCAGCACGCCGGCGGCGTCGGCCACTTCCGGGTTTGCGAAGATGCCGGTCAACGTCTGCAGCAGAAAGCGGAGCGTGCCCTCGAGGGTCTTCAACGCCACGTTCCCGGTGAAGCCATCGGTCACGATGACGTCGGCATAGTCCTCGAAGAAGTCGCGCCCCTCGACATTGCCCACGAACTCGAAGTCGCCGTGGCCACCCTCGGCCAGGATGGCGTGGGTCTCCTTGACCAGAGGGGTCCCCTTCGACTTCTCCTCGCCGATGGAGAGCAGAGCCACGCGGGGACGGGCCACGCCGTAGCGCTTGGTCGAGTACGCCGCTCCCATCTGGGCGAACTGGAGCAGCATCGCCGACGTCGCCTCGGCGTTGGCCCCGGCGTCGAGCATGACCGTCGGGTAGTCCTTCTTCAGGTCCGGGATCGGCGTGGCGATGGCCGGCCGGATGACCCCGGGAAGGCGTCCCATCCGCAGAAGCGCCGAGGCCATGGTGGCGCCGGTATTGCCGGCCGAGACCATGGCCATGGCCAGGCCGTCGCGTACGGCCTCGGCCGACCGGACCAGCGACGAGTCCTTCTTGCGGCGGACGCCCTGGCCGGGGTCGTCGTCCATGCCGATGACCTCGCTGCACTCGAGCAGCGGGAGGTCGCCTGTGTCACCCATGGCGCCAGGCAGGCCGACCAGGAGCACCTTGATGGCACCGGCATCAGCTACTTCGAGTGCGCCCTTGACGATCTCGTCGGGCGCCCTGTCCCCGCCCATCGCATCGACGGCCACCGGGAGCGCGTCGAACGCATCACCGGTCGGTCGAGGCGCGCCTCTGGCCACTAGTCGACTTCGACGGCCTGTCGGCCTTTGTACCAACCGCAGTTGGGACACACGATGTGGGGCAGTTTGGCGGTCGTGCACTGGGGGCACACCGAGCGTGCCGGCGCCTTGAGCACCCAGTTGGATGCCCGGCGGCTGCGGCTCTTCGCCTTGGAGGTCTTCTTCTTCGGAACGGCCATAAGGGGGACATCCTAGGTCAAGTCGGGGACCCACCGTCACGCAGGGCGTCCAGCGCCGACCAGCGGGGGTCGCCAGGCGTGGTGCAGTCGCACGGTTCGGTGTTCCGGTTGGCCCCACACGTCGGGCACAGGCCCCGGCAGTCCTCGGTACACAGGGGTGCCAGTGGAAGCTCCAGCAGCACGGCGTCGCGGGCCAGAGGTTCCAGGTCCAGCTCGTCGCCCGACAGCGGGTAGGCCTCCTCGTCGTGGTCGGTAGTGCCCTTGGACGCATAGCGCTCCCGGACCTCGGCCACGACCGTGCCACCCACCGGGCCGCCACAGCGCCGGCACTCCCCACGCCACGGGGCCGAGACGGTGCCATTGGCCATGATCCCACCCGGAAAGGAGGCGAGCGTCAGATCGAGCACCACCGGTTCGCCCTCGGGAACCACCACCGAGACGGCGCCCAGATCGGGGATCACCGCTGCCCGGTGCTCGTCGCGCGTCGCCCCGTTCTGTTTTCGCAGAGCGGCCACCTGGACCTGGAACGGCCGGCGCTCGGAGGGAGCGACCTGCGCCTGGTCGGTTCCGGACACGACCCGCCTCAGGCGAGGTCCTGGTCGAAGAAGCCGTCGGGCTCGTCGGCGCCGGAGACGGCCCCGCCACCGGCAAGCGTCGTGTCGCCCTGGTCACCGATCTCGACCGCGAGGATGGGGCTGACCTGGAGCTTCTCCCGACCGGCTTGGACCGTCTTCATGGTCCGGTCCAGCACGATCTCGAAACTGGCCAGCTTCTTGTCTGCGTAGTCCTCCGCCTCGTGGCGCAGTCGTCGGGCCTCCTCGTTGGCGTCGTCCAGGATCCGCTGGGCGACGTGGTTCGCCTGGCGGACCACCTCGGTCCGCTGGACCATCCGCTCGGTCTGGACCCGTGCCTCCTCCATGATGCCGGCAGCCTTGCGCTGGGTGTCGGCCAGGAATTCCTCGCGCTCCTTCAACAGCCAACGCGCCTGTTTGATCTCCTCGGGGATTCGCTCCAGCGCCCCCTCCAACAGCTCGACGAGCTCGTCGCGCTCGATGCGGACCGAGGAGGACAGCGGCATCGGCTTGGCGTTGAGGACCACCTCGAGGGCGCTGCGGATGTAGGCCTCGGCGTCGGCCTGCTCGCCGTCGGCCACTTCCTGGTCGAGATCGTCGAAGACATCACTCATCAGCGAACTTCTCCTCGAGCCGCTGGGCGACCGACTTGGGCACGAAGGCCGTGACGTCGCCCCCGAACCGGGCCACCTCGCGCAGCAGGCGCGAGGCGATGAACGAGTGGGCCGAGCTGGTGGGGATGAACAGTGTCTCGACTCCAGACAGCTGCTTGTTCATCTGGGCCATCTGCAGCTCGTTCTCGAAGTCGGAGACCGCCCGCAGGCCCTTCACGATGGCGCTGGCCCCGACCTCCTGGGCCACGTTCACCACCAGAGTGGACATCGACACGATGCGCACGTTGGCCAGATGGGTGACGGTCTCCTCGAGCATCTCGCGGCGTTCGTCGTCGTCGAACAGCGCCTCGCTCTTCTGGGGGTTCCGCAGGGCGGCCACCACGACCTCGTCGAACAGCCGGGACGCCCGCTCGATGACCTCGAGGTGCCCGTTGTGGACGGGATCGAACGATCCCGGGATGAGCGCAATCCTCACGAGACGCCTTTCTGGGATGCCCGAACCGGACGGGCGACCGTGACGATGGTACTCCCATACCGTCTGGATCTCAGTACCTCCCACCCCGTCACCAGCGGCAGTTCGCCGCCTGATTCGAGGACGCAGAGGTCGGCCGGCAGCCTCGCCACCAGGGTCTCCCAGGCCTCGTAGCCGTACGGCGGGTCGCACAGCACGAGGTCATAACGCGAGGCGGTCGACGCCACCCAGGCGTCCACGTCGGCCCGGATCACGGTGGCGTCCCCGTCGGCCTCGGCGTCCCCCATGCCGGCTGACACCAGATTGGTGCGGATGGCGGTGATCGAGGCCGGGTCGCGGTCGACGAAGGTGACCGAAGTCGCTCCCCGGGAGAGCGCCTCGATGCCGAGGGCCCCGGTGCCGGAAAAGAGATCGGCCACCAGGAGCCCTTCCACTCCGCCGAGGCTGAACAGGATGTCGAAGATGGCCTCGCGCACCCTGTCCGAGGTGGGCCGGACGTGGTCGCCCACCGGCGCGTTCAGGCGCCGGCCCCGGTACTCCCCACCGATCACACGCATCGGTCCAGCCTACCGGCGCACCCCCTTCGATCAGCAGCGCCACATCGGGCCGAGGCCGACTAACTCTTGAACAGGAACTCGGCCTCGTCGTCGTCGATGAACAGGCGCAACTCCTCCACCAACAGCCCGTGGTCGGCGAGCCGCGGGTCGGCATCGACGAGTGCCACGGCCAACGAACGGGCATCGACCACCAGGTCCCGGTCGGACAACAGCCTGGCCAACTTGAGGTCGGAGCGCCCCTTCTGGCGGGCCCCGAGGATCGTCCCCTCCCCCCGCAGCTCGAGGTCGATGTCGGCCAGGACGAACCCGTCGTTGCTGGCCTCCATCGCCTCCAGGCGGGCGGTCGCCTCCGGTGCGCCCGACTCGGACAGCAAGAAGCACCACGCCGGCTCGCCGCTCCGGCCGACCCGGCCTCGCAGCTGGTGGAGTTGGGCGATGCCGAACCGGTCGGCGTCCTCGATGACCATCACGGACGCGTCGGGAATGTCGACCCCCACCTCGATGACGGTCGTCGCCACCAGCACGTCGAGATCTCCCGACCGGAACGATTCCATGGCCTGTTCCTTGTCGGCCGGCTTCATCTGCCCGTGCAGGAGCCCGACCCGCAGCCCGGCCAACTCGTGCTCGGCCAGCCGCTGAGCTTCGGCCGTCGCAGAGGCCGCCTCCACCTTGTCGGATCCCTCGACGAGTGGGCAGACCACGAAGGCCCGGTGACCCGATCCCACCTGTTCCCGCACCCGGGACCATGCCGATTCTGCCTCGAGCGGGGTCCGCAGCCACGAGGTGGCCACCGGCTGGCGGCCGGGCGGCATCTCGTCGATGACCGTCATGTCCAGGTCGCCGAAGACGACCATCGCCGCGGTGCGGGGGATCGGGGTAGCCGTCATGACCAACAGGTCCGGGTCGCGCCCCTGTCCGTCGTTTCCGCGGCCCTTGTCCCGCAGTGCAGCCCGCTGCTCGACGCCGAACCGGTGTTGCTCGTCGATGACGACGACGCCCAGCGAGTGGAAGACCACCTGGTCGGTCAACAGGGCATGGGTGCCCACCACAAGATCGACGCTGCCCCCGGCAAGTCCTTCGAGAATGGCGGTCCGGTCGGCCGCGCCAGTGCGGCTGGTGAGCAGGACCACCCGCAGCGGCCGCTCACCGGAGAGCGTGGACGGGTCGGACACGGTCAGACCGTCGACCAACCGTCGGACCTCGGCGAGGTGCTGCTCGGCCAGGACTTCGGTCGGCGCCATCAGGGCCCCCTGGTGGCCGCCCTCGACACCCATCAGTAGAGCGGCCACGGCCACCACGGTCTTGCCGGAGCCGACATCGCCCTGGAGCAGGCGGTGCATGGGCAGCGGGTCGGCGAGGTCGCCCGACAGGTCGGCGACGGCCCGGGACTGGGCCGACGTGAGAGGGAATGGGAGCCTGTCCACGAACTGGTCCACCAGAGTCGCGCCGTCGGGCCGGGCGGTCACGTGGACGATGCCCCGGGCGTCCTCATGGAGCCGTTGGCGCCGCAGGACGAGAGCCAGCTGGAGGCGGAGCAGCTCGTCGAAGGCCAGACGGCGACGGGCCGGCTCGATTTCGTCCATGGTGGCCGGGCGGTGGATCCCGGCGAAGGCGGCTGTGCGGTCCACGAGCCCGTGGTCGGATCGGACCCGTTCGTCGAGCGGGTCGGCGAAGATTCCGGCCCGGTCCAGGGCCTCGTGCACGAGCCGGCCGATGCGGGCCGAGGTCAGGGCGGCTTTCTCGGTGAGCGGATACACCGGATAGATGCGACCCGACGACGGCCCGTCGTCGGCGGTGGTGGACTCGTCGGCCCCCCGCAGCACCTCGGCGGTGGGGTTCACCATCTGCAGGGCGCCGCGGTAGGAGGTGACCGGCCCGAAGAACAGGGCCAGGGTCCCGACAGTGAGTTGGCGGGCCCGCCACGACTGGTTGAAGAACGTCACCTTGATCCGACCGCCCGAATCGACGACCTCCAACTCCACCCGGGCCGGAGCCCGCCGCCCTCTACCCGAACGCGCCGGCGGCGCGTTGACCCGACGGACCGTGGCCAGCACGGTCGCCTTCTCCCCATCGGCGAGCCGGTCGATGGTCAACAGTCGGGTGCCGTCGACATAGCGACGGGGATAGTGGGTGACCAGGTCGAAGACCGTGGTGATGCCGAGCGCCTCCAGGTCCCGGGCGGCCGACACCCCCACGCCCCGAAGCACCGTGACCGCCAGCTCGGCCAGCTGCTGCAGCCGTCGCCCCGGAACGGGGGCCCCGGCACCGGGTGTCGGCGCCGGCGGCGTCACTCGATGGAGAACAGGTACGGGTAGAGCGGCTGTCCGCCGTGGTGCACCTCGGTCTCCACCAGCGGTCGTGATTCTTTCAGCCACTCGGTGATCCGGCGGGTGTCGGCGGCGCCCGACCCCTCGCCCTCGATGATGGTCACCAGGTCGTGGTCGGCGGTGACGAGCAGGTCGAGGAGGCGGCAGGCAGCATCCGACACCGAGTCACCCACCACCTCGATCCCGTCGCGGGACAGGCCCAACCAGTCGCCCGTCCGCACGGGCCCGGCCGAAGTCTCGGAGTCGCGCACCGCCCGGGTCACCTCGCCGGGCACAACCTTGCGGGCGGTGGCCTCCATGGCCCCGGCATTGGCCTCGCCCCCCGCTTCGGGGTCGTAGGCCAGCAGGGCGGCGAACCCTTCGGCGATGGTTTCGGTCGGTACCACCCAGACCCGCTTGGCGCTCAGCTCGTCGACTCGATTCGCCACTGGCCGGATGTTTCCGTTGTTGGGCAGCACGATCACCTCGTCGGAGGCCAGGGCATCCACCGCCTCAACGAGCTCGGCGATCGACGGGTTCATGGACTGACCGCCGGCGATCAGCCGCTGGACGCCCAGTGAGCGGAAGATGCGCCCGATGCCGTCGCCGCTGGCCACCGCCACGACGCTGGTCACCGGGGTCGGGCCGAGCGGTGACCGGGAAGGACCGGAAGCTTCGTCGCCTGCGCCCTCGCGGACCCAGCGCTCCTCCTCGACCTCCTCCAACAGATCGGTGACCCGGATCGACCGGGGTCGGCCGGCGTCCAGGCTGGCTTCGATGGCCGGGCCCACCTCATCGGTGTGGATGTGGCAGTTCCACAGCCCGTCACCGCCGACCACCACGATGGAGTCACCGAGGCCGGCCCAAACCTCCTTGAAGGCGGGAATGGTCTCGTCGGCGGCTTCGAGCAGATACATGACCTCGTAACGCAGGCCGGCCAACGCCGCGTAGGCATCGTCGTCGGCCGCCCTGCCCATCATCTCCGCGACACCGGCGGCCACTTCGGGCAGCTCGGGCGGTTCGGGCATCGGGCGCTCGTCGAGGACGGTCAACAGGGCGTCGAACAACAGCAGGTAGCCGGTGCCCCCGGCATCGACCACGCCGGCCTGCTCGAGCACGGGCAGGAGCGAAGGGGTCAGGGCAAGTGCATCCGCCGCCCCGGCGCGGGCCGCTTCGGCCACGGCCACCAACGACCCGCCACTGTCGGCGGCCGCATTGGCCCCTTGTGCGGCCCCCCGGGCCACAGTCAGGATCGTGCCTTCCACCGGGCGTTGGACGGCGTCGCGGGCCAGGCGGTCAGCGGTCATCAGGGCCCCGGCGAGGTCGCGAGCCCCTGGGCGACCCTCGGGGGTGTTGAGTCCGTCCGTCAGGCCCCGGAGCAGCTGGCTGAGGATGACCCCCGAGTTGCCACGGGCTCCCATCAGCGAGCCGTGGGCGATGGCCCGGCATGCGGCGTCGAGGTCCGGGGACTCGAGCCCGGCGAGCTCCGAGGCGACCGACTCCAGGGTGAGGGCCATGTTCGTGCCGGTGTCACCGTCGGGTACAGGGTAGACATTGAGCCGGTTGATGACCTGCTGATGGCTCCTCAGGCCGTCGCGGAAGGTGCCGATGACCCGGCACAGCGCGGCGGAATCCAAGGCGTCGAGGGCGGACATGGGCAGGATGCTAACCTTTGCGACTTACCCAGAGGTTCTACGAGGAAGTCGGAGTGTCATGGCAGCGGTGTGTGAGGTCTGCGGCAAGAAGCCGTCGTTCGGGATGAACATCAGTCACTCCCACCGGCGGACGAAGCGTCGCTGGGATCCCAATATCCAGAAGGTGCGTGCCGTAGTGGATGGCGCTCCCAAGCGACTCAACGTCTGCACGTCCTGCATCCGGTCGGGCAAAGTCACCAAGCGCCCGATCCGCTCCTTCCCCGGCTGAAGCACCCCCAGCTGAGGGACCCCCGGTTGAGTCAGGCAGACCGGGTGGGTCGGATCCATCAGGTCGACACCATCGTCTGGCCCCTCAACTCGTCCGGCACCGCCCGGATCACACCGATCCTGGCGCGCCCCGGGGTCAGAACTGGTGCCGCCATCCTCCGCTCGGCAGCGGTCCCCCGTCGAGCGAACGCCCCTCGGAGACGTCGACGCACGACCCGATGGCCAGCGGCCGACGGAGCCCCGCCCGCTCGAAAGCGGTGAACAGCCCGTCGGGGTCCGAGGTGGCCACCACCAGCTCGTAGTCCTCACCGCCGCCGAGGGCCTCGTCACGGGTGGCCCCATCGGCCACCACCACGTCACCCACCTCCAGGTCGAGCCCGACACCCGAGGCGTCAGCCAGGTGGGAGATGTCAGCCACCAACCCGTCGGAGACGTCGATGCACGCGGCGGCGCCCGCCGCCCGGGCCACCACGCCTTCGCTGATCCGGGCCACCGGCCGGCGGTGGGCCGATGCCAGCGTCTCGGGCACATCGGCTGTGCCCCGGGCACGCAGCAGGCGGAGACCGGCGGCCGAGGCCCCGAGAGGGCCGGTCACGAACAGGCGGTCTCCTGGGAGGGCACCACCACGGGTCAACAGCGCGACCTCGGCGTCATCCGCCGACCCAACGGCGGTCACCGAGACCACCATCAGGGCCGATGTCGACAGGTCACCGCCGACCACCGTGCAGCCCACCGCGGCAGCAGCCTCGGCCACGCCGTCGCCCAGACGCTCGATCGCGAATCCGGCCGGGGCAGCCACCGACAAGAGGGCGTGGGACGGGACACACCCCATGGCGCCGACGTCGGAGACGGTCACCATCAGGGCTTTCCACCCGATATCCTCGGGGGTGCTCACCGCCAGGTCGACGTGGACCCCCTCGACCACCAGGTCGGTGGCGAGCACGACGCGGCCCGGACCGGGCAGGGTCACTGCCGCCGCATCGTCGCCTATGCCCAGGTCGCCGAGTCCGAGAAGCCCGCCGGTGGCCTCGAAGCGGGCCCGCAGGGCCTCGATGAGCCCGAATTCGTCGTTTCCCGAGGTCATCGGGACATCCGGGAAGCCGCGGGCGGCCGATACTCCGAATTGGGTGTGCGCACCCGACTTGCCTAGCATTGTCCCCGGCCCGATCCCACTACTATTGGCGACCCGTGCCGACACACACCACACGGAACTGTTGCCGTGTGGTCGGCGACCCCGACGGGTCGCCGCACAACCGAGGAGGAAGAACCAACCCATGCCACCCACCGAGCACAAGAAGCTGATCGCATGGGTCGACGAGGTGGCAGCACTCACCAAGCCCGACGAGGTCGTCTGGTGTGACGGCTCCGCCGAGGAGTACGACCGACTCTGTCAGCTGCTCGTGGATCACGGCACCTTCACCCAGCTATCGGAGGCCAAGCGCCCGAACAGCTACTGGGCCCATTCCGACCCGGGCGACGTGGCCCGCGTCGAGGACCGCACCTATATCTGCTCCACCAAGGAGTCCGACGCGGGCCCCACCAACAACTGGCGGGACCCCGCCGACATGCGCGGCGTCTTGACCGACCTGTTCGACGGTTCGATGGTCGGGCGCACCATGTACGTGGTTCCCTACTCGATGGGCCCGCTGGGATCCTCCATCGCCCATATCGGCGTGGAGATCACCGACTCCGCCTATGTGGCCGTGTCGATGCGGATCATGACCCGCATGGGCCGCGGCGCCCTCGAGGTGCTCGGCACCGACGGCGAGTTCGTCCCGTGCCTCCACTCGGTCGGGATGCCTCTCGCCGAAGGACAGTCGGATGTGCCGTGGCCGTGCGACGCCGAGAACAAGTACATCGTGCACTTCCCTGAAACCCGGGAGATCTGGTCGTACGGCTCGGGCTACGGCGGCAACGCGCTACTCGGCAAGAAGTGCTTCGCCCTTCGCATCGCCTCGGTCATGGCCCGGGACGACAACTGGCTGGCCGAGCACATGCTCATCCTCAAGCTGACCTCACCGGCGGGCGAGACCCGCTACGTGACCGGCGCCTTCCCGTCGGCCTGCGGCAAGACCAACCTGGCCATGCTCATCCCGACCCTCCCCGATTGGAAGGTCGAGACGGTCGGCGACGACATCTGCTGGATGAAGTTCGGTGCCGATGGCCGCCTCTACGCCATCAACCCCGAATCCGGCTTCTTCGGTGTGGCCCCGGGTACCAACACCCACACCAACCCCAACGCCATGTTCACCATGGACTCCAACGCCATCTTCACCAACACCGCGCTCACCGACGACGGCGACGTGTGGTGGGAGTCGATGACCGACGAACCCCCGGCCCACCTGACGTCGTGGAAGGGCGAGGACTGGACCCCCGAATCGGGCACCCCGGCCGCCCATCCGAACGCCCGGTTCACGGTGCCGGCCGCCCAGGACCCGGCCATCGCCCCGGAGTGGGAGGATCCGGTCGGCGTGCCCATCGACGCCATCCTCTTCGGCGGACGCCGCGCTTCGGTCGTGCCGCTGGTGTTCCAGTCCCGCAACTGGCAGCACGGCGTGTTCCTCGGCTCGATCATGGCTTCGGAGACGACTGCCGCGGCAGCCGGTGCCGTCGGCAACCTACGCCGTGACCCGTTCGCCATGCTGCCATTCTGCGGGTACAACATGGCCGACTACTTCTCCCACTGGCTGGACATCGGCGCGGGAGCCGACCCCGAAAAGCTCCCCAAGATCTTCTACGTGAACTGGTTCCGCAAGGACGAGGACGGTCGCTGGCTGTGGCCCGGCTACGGCGAGAACAGCCGGGTCCTCGAGTGGGTCTTCGAGCGGGTCAGTGGCAAGGGCGAGGCCGTCGAGACGCCGATCGGGTTGATTCCAGCCAAGGGAGCCATCAACACCGACGGCCTGGACGTGTCCGACGCCGACATGGAAACCCTGCTCCACGTCGACGCCGACGAGTGGCGAGCCGAGGTGCCTTCCATCCGGGCCCACTTCGCCACCTTCGGCGACAAGCTTCCCGCCGCGCTGGCCGACGAGGTCGACAAATTGGAACAACATCTGGGCTGATCGCGCCCGGTCGACGCGACGCATGACGAGGGGCCGGTTCGCCGGCCCCTCGGCCGCGCCCGAGGCCTGAAAGGGTAGCTCCGGCTCAGGTCCGGTTGGCCGCGGAGTGGAGGGCGCTCATGTAGGACAACGCCCCGACCATGGCCACCGCGCCCAGGACCAGATTGCCGGCCGGGATCGACAGCGATAGCACCACGCCGAACAGCGAGCCGATGACCCACATGAGCTGAAGCCGGGTCTCGAACCGGGCGAAGGCCCGGCCCTGGTCGGACTCACGCACATGGCGCTGTACGAGCGCGTCGAACGACGGCTTGGCCATGGCACCGGCCGCCCCGACGGCCACGGCCACTACGGCCTGTAGCGCCTGGTGGGGGAAGATCCAGCCGAGCAGTCCGGCAGCGGCCACCAGCCACAGCGAAGCGGCGAGCATCTGCTGCTCGGACAGGACCCGCCGGATCCGACCCACCAGCAGGACTCCGACGATGGCGCCCAGAGTGAGGGCGCCGATGAGCAGGCCGAACCACCATGTGGCCGCCCCCTCGCGCCGGAGGCCGAACGCGAACAGGAAGGTGAGGAAACCGAGGAGGCCCTTCAACACCGACATCGGGGTCAGCGCCAGGATCACCTGGGTGCCAGCGATGGGCCGGAAGGCAGCCAGATCCCGTTGCTCTTCCAGCCACCTGGCGTCGGAGTCGGGAGCCACCTCGACCTCGGCGGTCGGGTCACGGTTGGCCGGAGACGTTCGACCCCGTCGGGCCTCCCGGGCAGCCCGAGCCAAGTGGCGCACCGGCAGCCGCGTGCCGGCCACCACCGCGGCCACGAACACCGCGGCGCACGCCCACAGCACCGACGGGGCGCCGGCCAGCTTGAGGATGGCGACGGCCGGTAGGGCGAACATGAACCCGGACAACGAGGCCAGCAGGCCGAGGCGGGCATTGAGCGTGGCCAGGTCCGGCTCCGCCACGTCCTCACCGGTCACCGGGTCGTCGACGTGGACGATCGGCGGGGTCCCATACGGCGGAGTCGGGTTCGCTGTCCCGCTGTCGGCCTCGTCCGCCCAGGCGTCATCGAGTGGCGCCGGGTCGTCGGCACCGACCATTTCGAGGGCGGCCATCTCGGGGACCAGGGCACCTTTGGTGACCAGATAGACCTTCGACAGGACCAGCATCACGAAGGCTTCGGGGAAGAGCAGGAGGGAGTGGATGTCCCGGGCCACGAACGGGCACAGCACCGCCCGGCCCAGTGCCGAGGTGACCACCATGGCGCGCCGCGCGCCGCGGCTCCGGTCGATGAGCGGGCCGAGGGCGGGGGCCACCACGGCGAAGGGCCCCATGGTCAGCAGCAGGTAGAGCAGGACCTTGTCCTTGGCCGCCGTCGGCGAGATGGAGAAGAAGAGCGACCCGGCCAGCGAGACGGCGAACATGGTGTCCCCCGCCGTCATCAGGACGTGGGTCAGGGCGAGGCGCCCGAATGGGCTGCGCTGGTCGAACAGATCATCGACGGCGGACCGCACGAGGCGACGGAACTGGTCTCCTCGCTCCCGGACGCCCATGTCGGCATGGTAGGCGGGCCGGGACGGGCGGTAGACTCATGCGCCCGGCCCCTGACCGCCCTTCCAGGAGATGGCCATGTCCGTCAGCGCCTACGTACTGATCCAGACCGAAGTCGGACGGGCGGCCACCGTGGCCCGGGCCGTGGAGTCGGTCGACGGCGTGGTGGCGGCCGAAGGCGTGACCGGCCCCTACGACGTGATCGCCCGGGCCGAAGCCACCACGGTGGACGAACTGGGCCAGATGGTGGTGGGACGGATCCAACTCATCGAGGGCATCATCCGAACCGTCACCTGCCCTGTAGTGAACCTCTGATCAGCAGTGCCCGGTCGCCCCGGTCGACTGATCGATGATGAGGGTGTCAGGTGATGGCGCCCGAGCCGCGCAATGCGGTGACCTCGTCGGTCGGCACCCCCCAGTCGGCCAGCGCCTCGTCGGCGTATTGGCCCGGGTTGGGCGGCGGGCGGCGGATGGCGCCGGGGGTCGACAAGAACCGCGGAGACGGAGCAGGTTGGACCACGCCGGCCACCTCGACGAACGTGCCCCGGGCCTTGTTGTGCGGGTGGTCGGGTGCCTCGGCGGCCGAAAGTACCGGGGCGACGCAGGCGTCGGAGCCGGCAAAGACTTCTTCCCATTCGGCGCGCGTCTTCGAGGCGAAGATGGCGGCGAAGCGCTCCTTCATGGCCGGCCACGTCGTGCGGTCCATCTGGGTCGAGAGGTCCTCGTCCGCCAGGCCCAACAGGCGCATCAGCTCGGCGTAGAACTGGGGCTCGATGGCACCCACGCCCAGGTAGCCGCCGTCCGCAGCCTCGTAGACCTCGTAGAAGTGGGCCCCGGTGTCGAGCAAGTTGGTGCCCCGTCCGCCCTGCCAGATCCCTGCCGTCCGCAACGTGTACGTCATGGTCATGAGCGAGGCGGCGCCGTCGACCATGGCCGCATCGATGACCTGGCCCTTCCCGGTGGTGCGGGCCCCGAGGATGGCGGCCACCATGCCGTAGGCGAGCAGCATGCCGCCGCCGCCGAAGTCGCCGACCAGGTTGAGCGGCGGCACCGGCCGTTCCCCCTCGCGACCGATGGCCTCGAGTGCACCGGACAGGGCGATGTAGTCGATGTCGTGGCCGGCCGCCTGGGACATGGGACCTTCTTGGCCGTAGCCGGTCATCCGGCCGTAGACCAGCTTCGGATTTCGGGCCAGACAGTCGTCGGGACCGAGTCCGAGCCGCTCCGCCACCCCGGGTCGGAAGCCCTCCATGAGACCGTCGGCCCCCTCGAGCAGGCGCAGGACGAGCGCCACCCCGTCCGGGTGCTTGAGGTCGACGGCCACCGAGCGGCGGCCCCGGTTCATCAGGTCGACGTGGGGATCCTGGTGGGGTGGATAGGTGGCCCGGTCGGAGCGGTCGATGCGGATGATGTCGGCGCCTGCGTCGGCCAGCATCATCCCGGCGAACGGGGCCGGCCCGAGGCCGGCCAGCTCGATGATCCGCACGCCCTCCAAGGGCCCGCTCACCGGGTCCTGCCGAGATGGCTTGTGGCGTCGGCCGCCCGGGGGCGGGTCGACGCAGGGTCGTGATAGGTGCGGACGAAATTCAGCATGGCGGGATGGTGTCCCACTGGTGCCCGGGGGTCAAATGCTGGCCGGCCTGCCAGTCATCACCGACGGTGCAGCCCGGACGGTCGGGACGGTCAGGAGGGTTCGACGCGCAGGACACGCCCAGTGGCGACGTCGTAGCGCCAGCCCTCGATGCGCACGTCGTCCGGAAGCTGCGGGCAGTTCCGCAGCACGGCCACGTCGGACCGCAGGGCGCCGTCGGGATCGGGCATGGCGAGGAACTCCCACTCCTCCACCCCGTCGACCCCCTCGGCACCCAGCCGGGTGCGCACGTCGTCGTCGGTCTGGTCGGCCAGCGCGCAGTTGGTGTGCTGCATCACGGCCACCTCGGTGACGCCGAGGAACCGGGTGGCCAGCACGAGCGACCGCAGGACGTCAGGCGTCACCCGGCCGCCGGCGTTCCGCAGGATCTTGGCGTCCCCCGGGTGGAGCCCGAGCATGGTCAGCGGCTCGATGCGGCTGTCCATGCACGTGACGAGGGCGAATCCGCGGGCGGCCACCGGCGGAATACCCCGCAGGGCGAATCCATCTGCGTACCCGGCGTTGGCTTGGAGGAGATCGTCGAACATGCGACCCGCATGGTATGTCGCCGTCGGGGGCATCCGTACACCCGAGGGTCACCGTCACCGGTAGCGTGACCGACGTCCAGGGCGTCCGTCGGGACCTCGGACACGACGTCGGACGCATCGGGGGAACCATCGAGTGACGACGAACGGAGCCAGGGTTACCAGGAACTGCTTCGGCCCGGGCCGGGTCAACCTGATCGGCGACCATACCGACTACAACCAAGGGCTCGCACTGCCGATGGCCATCGGCCTCGGAGTCTCGGTGATGTTCGAAGAGCGGGCCGAGTCGTGGATCGAACTCACTTCCGACGCCTATCCCGGCGAGCGGACCACGATCCCACTGGACATCACTGCCGACACCGTCGCGGCGTGGGAGCCGGCCTGGGCCCGCCTGGCCGCCGCAGTGGTCTCCCTCGCCCGCCCCGGGTCGGGAGGTCGGATCCACGTAGGAGCAACACTCCCCCGGGGTTCGGGACTGTCGTCGAGCGCCGCTCTGGCCGTGGCTCTGGCCGACGTCCTCGGGGTTGTGGGCGACGCGCTCGTGATCGCCCGGCTGTGCCAGTTGGCCGAACACCGGATCGACGTGCCGGTGGGCCTGATGGATCCGCTGGTGTGCGCCGGGGCACGGGCCGGGCACGCGCTACTGATCGATTTCGCCTCGCTCGACACCCTTCAGGTCCCGGTCCCCTACGGGGCGGAATTCACCGTGGTCGACTCCGGCCAGCGCCGCGACCTGCGCACCGCCGCCTACGCCACCCGGGTGGCCGAGTGCGAGGCGGCGGCCGCGGTGATCGGGCCGCTCGGGCTGGCCACCGACGCCGACATCCTCGGCCTGCGGGACCCGCTACTGCGGCGGCGGACCCGCCACGTCGTAGCGGAGTGCATCCGGGTGCGGGCGTTCGCGGAGTCCCTGTCCATCGGCGATCTTGGGACAGCCGGCCAACTGATGGACGAGAGCCATCGCAGCCTGGCCGTCGACTTCGAAGCCACCACTCCCGTGGTGGACGCCCTCGTCGCCGACCTCCGGTCGCGGCCGGGCGTGCTCGGTGTCCGGATGACCGGGGCCGGGTTCGGGGGGTGCGTGGTCGCCCTCGGCGAGGCCGGTGCGCTCGAACCGTCCGCACTCGGTACGCCGGCGTGGCTCGTGGTGCCGTCCGATGGGACGGTGGCTAGGCGGTCGCCGGACTGACGCCCATCTGCTCGGTTGCCCCGGGCGGATCTAGCTGGCTTTGTGGTGACGGTGGAAGAAGCTGCGCTGGCCCTTCACCCGTCCGGCATCATCGGCTGCCGCCAACTCATCGAGCGGCGTCGTTTTCGAGCACGGCGAGCATGTGCGGACACCCTCCACCATGCGGGTCAGTCGGACGAGCCCGCACACTTCGCACTTGCGGCCGACGAACACCTCGGCCGACCGCAGCGGACGGTCGGCGGTCAAGATGGCGAGGCGCTCCTGGACGTCCCGACGGAGCACGAAGCCCCCGTCCTCGGCCTGTTGGACGAGGTCCCAGGCCACCAGCTCGTGGAGCAGCGGGACGAGCTGGTCGAGTCGGCGTTTCGGGTCCTCGAACGGCCGCTGCGACCGCATCCCCCAGTCGGCGTCCGCATCACCGAGTCCGCGCACTCCCGCAATGTCCACCATCCGACACTCCTTCCGCACCGACCAGGCCCGTGGCACGAGCTCGTGGTCGACAACCCTCGGATGGCCATCCTGACTGATACGAGCGCACTGTTCAAGGGCGTGAACGGGTGTTTCGCGTATCCGTGGCTCGGATCGCGCCCGACCGCCCGAGTTCGGCGGGTCCAGAGGCCACTCAGTCCCTACCGTTCTCCGGCCAAACCTCGGGTGACGGACCGAGGCGGCGGGTAATGACGCGGACCAAGACCGCAGGTTTGCGGGCGTCCTCCACACGATGGAGAACCCCTTGACCCCAGACCGCCACATCGATGGTGCCGGTTCCGGCCAGCCGCCGGATCGGGCTCTGGACAGCGGTCACCCGCTCGATCGAGTCGAGGGGGATGTCGATCCGGTTGCCAGTGACCGCTCCCCACTGGTCGACGAGCCGGACCGAGGTCACCATGAGCCAACACCGCCGCCACCGGACGAACCGGGCGACCAACCACACGCACGGGACAGCGACCAACGCGCCCTCGACCCAGTGAACCGCGACCGAGGTGTGGGGGAATCCGACATCGAGGGCGATCCCGAACCCCAGCGCGACCAGGGCGGCAAGCAGCGGGCCTGTCAGGAACGCCCAGTGGGGTCGGATATCGACCAGGATCTGCTCGCCCGGGAGCATCGGAGGGCGTGCCGGCACCCGTCAGTCCGGCGTCATCGGGGGTGGGCGGGTACGCACGGGCACCGGATCAATCTACCGATGCAGGTCCCCCACCCTGGTGGCACACCCCGCCAGTAGCCTCGGCCTCCGTGGAACCACTCGCGCTGACGGCGTCACCCGATGGGGTCGACCGCTTCGAGCGGGCATGGGCCGACCTGACCCCGGCGCAACGGCGGGCGGTCGGGTCGACGGCCGACGCCGTGTCGATCGTGGCCGGCGCCGGCTCGGGCAAAACTCGCGTCCTCACTCTCCGGCTCGCCCGGCGGATCCGCGACGGCTCGACCGATGCCGACCACACGGTGGTGTGCACGTTCACCCGCAAGGCGGCCTACGAGCTACGGGACCGTCTCGGTCACTTCGGCGTGCCCGTCTCCACCCCGGCCGGTCCGGGTGGCGCTCCCTCTCCCGGCGTACGGGCCGGCACCATCCACCAGCTCGCCCTCACCCTCCTGCGCCGGCGGGCGTCCGACACCGGGCAGGCGCCACCCGGTCTCGTCGAGCACCGGTGGCGCGCCCTGGCCGATGTGGCCGGCGACCGGGCTATCGCCTCGGCAGTCGACACCGAGATCGGCTGGGCCAAGGCCCGCTGCCTGACCCCTGACGGCTACGAGGACGCAGCGTCGGCCGCCGGCCGCTCCGTCGTCCCGCCCACAGCCAAGGTGGCTGAGGTGTTTGCCGCGTACCAGGTCCGCCTGGAGCGCCGGGGGCTGCTCGACCTCGACGACGTGCTCCTGCGGGCGGCCGACCTGTTGCTCGATGACGCCACATTCGCCGAACAGGCCCATTGGCGCTACCGCCACGTGGCCGTCGACGAGTTCCAGGACGTCAATCCCGCCCAGTTCCGGCTCCTCGAAGCGCTCCTCGGCACCCGGGGCGACCTGTGCGTGGTGGGTGACCCCAACCAGGCCATCTACGGGTGGAACGGTGCCGATCCCTCGTTGCTGGCCACGCTTCCCGTCAGGTTCGCCGGTCTCGAGGTGATCCACCTCGACCACAACCACCGATGCACACCCCAGGTGGTCGCCGTCGCCTCGGCCGCCCTCGGCACCACCGACGTGGCACCGCCCCGGTCGGCCGCCCCCGACGGACCGCTGCCGACTGTCACCGCTTTCGACGACGACCGGGCCGAGGTCGAGGCGGTGGCCACCCGCGTCCTGGCCCGGGCCGAGGCCGGCATGGCCTGGTCCGACCAGGCCGTCCTGGCCCGGACCCACGACCTGCTGACCGGTGTCCGGCGGGCGTTCGACGAGGCCGGCATCCCGTGCCGGTTCGCCCCGGCCCCCGAATCACCCGACATCGAGTCCCCGGGACCGGCCACCGGTCGGGCCGCGGCGCACACTCGGTCGGCGGGCCAGCTCGACCCCGGCGGTGGCGTCGAGCTGGCCACCTTCCATCGGGCCAAGGGGCTGGAGTGGGCCGCGGTGGCCGTGATCGGAATCGAGGAAGGGTTCGTCCCCATCGTCCACGCCGACAGCCCGGCGGCACTCGACGAGGAGCGCCGGCTGCTGTACGTGGCCCTCACCCGGGCCGGGCGGGTCCTCGAGTGCTCATGGGCACGATCGCGGGCCATGGGCGCCAGTGGTCGGGCCATGGATCGTCGGCCGTCCCCGTGGTTGGCCGACATCGCCGCCGTGGCCGCCGAGGGGACGGTTCGGCCCACGCAGCAGGCCGCCGCGGAACGGTTCGCCGGGCTCCGGGCCCAGCTCCGGGGCTGACCGTCCCGCAACCTCCGGACAGATCGGACACGGTCGGTCGGCCGTGCCCGCGCGTCAGTCGACGGTGGTGTCGATGAACACCGGGGTGTGGTCGGAGGGCTTCTCTCCCTTGCGGGCCTGACGGTCGATGAGAGCGAACGTGGTATTCCGGGCCAGCACCTCAGTGACCAATATCAGGTCGATGCGCATCCCCCGGTGGCGGTGGAAGGACCCGCCCCGATAGTCCCACCAGCTGAACAGTCGGTCGTCGGGGTACTGCGTGCGGAAGGCGTCGACCAGGCCCCAGGACTCGAGGGCCGAGAGGGCGTCCCGCTCGGGCTGGCTCACGTGGGTCATACCCTCGAACTCGGACGGGTCCCACACGTCACGGTCCTCGGGGGCCACATTGAAGTCGCCGCATACGGCGACCGGCCGGTCAGGGGCACACGTCTCGTCGAGCAGTTCGCGCAGACGGGCCAACCAGGCCAGCTTGGCCGGATAGTGGTCGTCATCGAGGGCCCGGCCGTTGGGCACGTAGGCCGACAGGACCCGCACGCCACCGCAGTCGGCGGCGATCAGTCGCGTCCCCTCGTCGTCGTCGGACGATCCGAGCCCGGTGGCCACACTGTCGATGCCCACCTTGGAGACGATGGCCACGCCGTTCCACCGGCCATCGCCGTGGTGTGCCGATTCGTATCCGAGAGCGGCGAACGCCCCGTGCGGGAATGCCGCATCGGCCTGCTTGGTCTCCTGCAGGCACAACACGTCGGGACGGGCATAGGCGATCCACTCTTCGACCCGGGGTAGCCGTGCGGTGAGCGAGTTCACGTTCCAGGTGGCGATGCGCACCGGGCTCAGCTCCCACCCGCCGGCGCGGCGTCCACCAGGACGAAGAGCAGGTCGGCCTCGCAGGCCAGCTCGCCGCCCACTGTGGCCCGACCCGATCCTTTACCGGCCCGGGCCGACATCCGACCCAGGGTCACTTCGAGTTCCAGCAGGTCGCCCGGAACGACCTGGCGCCGGAACCGGGCCCGCTCGATCCCGCCGAACAGGGGCAGCTTGCCGGCGAACGCCGGGTCCGACAGGACGGCGCAGGCCCCGAGCTGGGCCAGCGACTCGACCATGAGCACGCCGGGCAGCGTCGGCCGTCCGGGAAAGTGACCGGCGAAGAAGGCCTCGTCACCGGTCAGCTGCCAGGCACCGGTTGCCGACCGGCCGGCCTCGATGGTGCGCAGTTCGGTGACGAAGAGGAACGGGTCGCGGTGGGGCAGGAAGTCGGTGGCTCGCACGAAGAGCGAGGTTACCGGGACCACAGGTCGGCGGGCTGACCCTGCTCAGCGGGCCATCCCCGGCAGCGCCAGCTCGGCTCGCCTGCGGGGCGCGTCGAGCGACACCAGGGCGAAGTCCCGGGTCTCCCCTTTGGCGAGGACACCTCGGGCCTTCGGGGGAGCCGGGTCGCCGAGGTTGCGCAGCGGGATGTGACAGAGCATGCCGTCGACATCGACGTGGGCCCCGTGCGACGTGAACGAGACGACGACTCCGTCGAACGTGCTGCCCACCGCATGTTCGGCCACGAAGGTGAGGAACGTCATGGCGTCGTTCAGTGCCTCGCCCACCGGCACGTCACGGCTCCGACTGCCGTTGGAGGACACCGTCGCCAACCCGACCGGCGCCGCCTTGGTGGCCTTGGTGGCCTTGGTCGTCTTCTTGACCGCCTTGGTGGCTTTGGTGACCTTCGTGGCCTTGGTCGCCTTGGCTGCCCCCGACGCGGGAGCGTCTCCCCCGATGTCGGCCGTGGCCTTGGCTGCCTTGGTGGCCTTCGTGGCCTTCGTGGCCTTGGTCGCCTTGGCTGCCTTGGTCGCCTTGGCGGTTTTGGTGGCCTTCACGGTCTTGGTGGTCTTGGCGGCCTTGGTGGCTGCCACCGCTTTGGTCGTCTTCTTGGCCGCCTTGGTCACCTTGGCCACCTTTGTGGCCCTCGTTGCCTTGGAGGCCCGCCCGTCGACCGCCTCATAGGCGTCGTCGGCGTCGGCGGTGTCCAAAGCCACCGGAGCCGGCTCGTTCGATTTCTCCGCCCTGGAGGAACGCCGGCGTCGCCGGGACGCCGGCGCCTGGGACGCAGTCTCGTCGACCGTCCCGTCGATCAGCTCGTCCTCGACGACGTCGGTACCGCCTGAAGCGGCCTTGGCCTCGCGTTTCGACTGAGCGGTCACCGACCGGCTCCGCGGACCGCGGACCGGAGTCCGGGGCGTGAAGACCCACCCAACACCGGGGACCGGTTTGCCGCCGATGAGCCGTCCGGCCTCGAACAGCCAGGGGCGCTCGGCGTGGAACTCCTGGAAGGAGTCGTTGGACAGGACCAGGGCCCCGGATTTTTCGGCGATGCGCAGGATGAACCCGTCGCCACGGCCGACGGCACCGGCGGGCGGGCTCACCATCTCGCCATGTTCGATCGCCTGCTCGAACGCCTGCACCTCCGACGGGTCGATCCGGTGGCCGAACGAGGCGTCGACCACGACGGTCACGTCCTCGGGAGTGAACCCCCGGTACTCCTCCAGGAAGGTCTCGATCGCCTCGTTCAATTGGGCGAGGCTCGGCAGGGTGCGACCCTCGGTTGCAAGATTGGACCCGTCGACGACGATGCGCCGGCGGGCCGCAGATTCAGATTCCATAGGTCTATCCAGTCAACCACCTGCCCGCCGAGCGTCCGGTCATGCCCCCGGGGACGGGGGGCCCGGGTGGCCGTAGAATCGACCCGTGACGACCGACACCCAGCGGGCCGACGAGGCTACTGATCTCCTCCAGCACCTGATCCGGAACGGCTGCGTCAACGACGGCACGCCGGGCTCGGGCCAGGAGGAGCGAAGCTCCGACGTCCTGGCGAGCTACCTCGAAGGCTCGGGCGTCGAGCTCGAGACCTACGAGCCCGCCCCCGGGCGTACCTCGCTGGTGGCCAAGCTGGCCGGCCGCGACCCGTCGGCCCCGTCGCTGACCCTCCTCGGCCACACCGACGTGGTGCCGGCCAACCCCTCGGACTGGACCCATGATCCGTTCGGAGGCGAACTCATCGACGGTGAGGTGTGGGGCCGCGGTGCCATCGACATGCTCAACCTGACCACCACCATGGCCACCGGCATCCGTCACCTGGCGCTCAGCGGCTTCCGGCCCGCCGGCGACCTCACCTACATCGCGGTGGCCGACGAGGAGGCGTTGTCGACCTACGGGGCCAAGTGGCTGTGCGCCAACGTCGGCGACGACATCCGCACCGATTACGTGATCACCGAATCGGGCGGCTTCCCCATGAACGGTGCCGACGGACTGCCGCGGCTCCCGGTCATCGTGGGCGAGAAGGGCGTGTTCTGGTGCACCCTCACGGTTTCGGGCACCCCGGGGCACGCCAGTCAGCCCCTCCGGACCGACAACGCACTGGTGAAGGCGGCCGAGGTGGTCCGTCGGATCGACGAGTACCGCCCCCAGGCCGAGTTGCACGAGGCGTGGACCCGGTTCATCGCCGGGCTCGGGTTCCCGCCCGAGCTGTCCGAGCCGCTGCTCGACCCGGATCGGATCGACGCCTTCTGCGATGACCTCCCCCTGCTCGGCCTGGCCCGCCAGGCCCACGCCTGCACCCACACGACCATGGCCCCGACGGTCATGCGAGCCGGCACCAAGACCAACGTGATCCCCGACCGGGTCGACCTCGACGTGGACATCCGGGCGCTGCCCGGATGGGAGACCGGTGACGTGCGGGCCATGCTGGACGATGTCCTGGGTGACCTCGCCGACGACGTCGAGATCGCCTTCCAGTCCGAGGAGCCGGCGTCCACTTCCCCCATCGACACGCCCCTGTGGGACGCCATCCAGCGGGTCAGCCGGGTCTTCTATCCCGGAGCATCGACCGTGCCGTTCCTCACTGTCGGGGCCACCGACGCCCGGTACACCCGCACCCTCGGCTCGGTGTCCTACGGGTTCGGCCTCCACAGCACGGCCATCGGCTTCGAGCAGTACGGGGCCATGTTCCACGGGATCGACGAGCGTGTCGACGTCGAGTCGCTCCGACTGTCCACCGAGATGTGGATGGGACTGGCCCGCGACTTCCTCGAATGAGCCATCGGTCGGGCCGCGCGCGGGCCGTCCGTTGTAGCGTCAGCCGACCGCCCGAACCAGCAGGTCCTCCTGCTCGAGGCGGTGCAGAGCGGCGCTTCCCGACGCGGGGCTGGCCGACTCGGCCCGGCTGACGTGGCGGAGCAGGTGCGTACTCCGGAGCAGGCGGTGCAGCCGGCTGTGGACGAAGTTCCAGGCGCCCATGTTCTCGGGCTCCTCCTGCAGCCACACCACCTCTTCGGCCTGAGGGTAGCCCCGCAGCACCTCGGCCAGCGTGTCCTTCGGCCACGGGTAGAGCTGCTCGAGGCGCACCACGGCCACGTGGGCGCCGCGCTCGCCCAGCTCGTCCCGGCGGGCCAGGGCGTCGAAGGCCACCTTGCCGGTGCACAGCACCACCCGGTCGACCTTGCCCCGGTCGAAGCCCTCCAGATCGGCCGACGGGTCATCGAGCACCTCGGCGAACGAACCCGAGGTGAACGCCGAGATCGGGGACCGCGCCTGGCGTGCCCGCAGCAGCGACTTGGGAGTGAAGACGATGAGGGGTTTGCGGTCGGGGATGCGGACCTGGGACCGGAGCAGATGAAAGTACTGCGCCGCCGTGGTCGGATCGGACACCCGGAGATTCCCCCGGGCACACAGCGTCAGGAACCGCTCGATCCGGGCCGAGGAGTGTTCGGGGCCCTGGCCCTCGTAGCCGTGCGGCAGCAGGAGCACGAGGCCGGACTTCTGGCCCCACTTGTCCTCGGCGGCCACCAGGAAGTTGTCGACGATGATTTCCGCGCCGTTCCAGAAGTCACCGAACTGGGCCTCCCAGGCCACCAGGTCGTTCGGTGCGTCGACCGAGTAGCCGTACTCGAAGCCCACGCACGCGTACTCGGACAGCAGCGAGTCGCGGATGGTGAACCGGCCGCCACCGAGTCCCTCGAGGGGCACGTGCTCCGCCCCGGTCTCGTGGTCGACCAACACGGCGTGGCGGTGGGAGAACGTGCCGCGACGGGTGTCCTGTCCGGTGACCCGGACGTTGGTGCCCTCCAGCAGGAGCGAGCCGAAGGCCAGTGCCTCGCCGAGCGCCCAGTCGATCTCGCCATCGGCCACCACTTTGTCCCGCTGTTCGAACTGGCGGGCAAGCTTGGGATGGAGCACGAACCCCTCGGGCACCGACCGCACCACGGTGGCCAGGCGACTGACCGTCTCGGGATCGATCCCGGTCTCGACACGGGGGATCATCAGTTCGGGTTGGACGTACTCGGGAAGGGTCAGCGGGGGGGCCGGCGCGCCCTCGGCCTCGGCCCGGGTCTCGTCGAGGGCGGCCTGGAGCCGCGTCGAGAAGTCGTCGAGGGCCAGCTCGGCCTCCTCGAGTGAGATGTCGCCCCGGCGGACCAGGGACTCGGTGTAGAGCTTGCGCACCGAGCGTTTGGCGTCGATGAGAGCGTACATGAGCGGCTGGGTGTAGCTCGGGTCGTCGCCCTCGTTGTGTCCGTGGCGCCGGTAGCAGACCATGTCGATGACGACGTCCTTGTGGAACGCCTGGCGGAAGCCGAACGCCAGCCGAGCGGCCCGGGCGCACGCCTCGGGGTCGTCGCCGTTCACGTGGAAGATCGGTGCCTGGACCATCTTGGCCACATCGGTCGGGTAGACCGAGCTGCGGGCCGCCTCGGGCGCAGTGGTGAATCCGAGCTGGTTGTTGATCACCACGTGGACGGTTCCGCCAGTGCGGTAGCCGGCCAGTCCGGACAGGTTGAGGGTCTCGGCCACCACGCCCTGGCCGGCAAACGCGGCGTCGCCGTGGAGCAGGATAGGCAGCACCGGAAACGGCTCGCCCGGTCCGTCCACCAGCCGCGGCCCGCACCCCCGCTCCCCGCCGAGCGCGTCCTGACGAGCGCGGGCCATGCCCACCACGACCGGGTCGACCGCCTCGAGGTGGGAGGGATTGGAGGCCATGGTCACCGGGATGCCCTCGCCGGACCGGCCGACGAACATGCCCGTGGCCCCCTTGTGGTATTTCACGTCACCTGAGCCCTGGACCGATTCGGGGTCGAGGTTCCCCTCGAACTCCTCGAAGATCTCGCCATAGGACTTGCCCACGATGTTGGCCAGCACGTTGAGCCGACCCCGGTGGGACATACCCATGACCGACTCATGCAGCCCTTCGGCGACCGCCTCGTTGAGGATGGCGTCGAGGATGACGATCGCCGACTCGGCCCCCTCGAGGCCGAAGCGCTTCTGGCCGACGTAGCGGGTGTGCAGGAAGCGCTCGAACACCTCGGCGGCGTTCAGTCGGTCGAGGATGTAGCGCTGCTCGTCAAGGCCCGTGGTGGCCGACACACCTTCGACGTGCTGCTGGATCCAGCGCTTCTGCTCGGGGTCCTGGATGTGCATGTACTCAATGCCCAGGGTCCGGCAGTAAGCGTCACGCAGGAGCGACAGGATCTCGTCGAGAGTGGCCAGCTGCTTGCCGGCAAGTCCATCCGCCACGAACTGGCGGGGCAGATCCCAAATGGTCAGGCCGTAGTGGAGCGGGTCGAGTTCGGGATGGAGGTCGACCGGCTCGGCATCGAGCGGATCGAGGTGGGCGATGAGGTGGCCCCGGACGCGGTACATGTTGACAAGGGTCTGGACATGGTTCTGCTTGACGAGCCGCTCGTGGCCGTTGTCGGCGCCCCCCACGGACGGATTGTCGTCCTGCTGCCACGTGACCGGCTCATAGGGGACGTCGAGAGACTCGAATACCTCCTTGTAGAAGCCGTGGCCCCCGACGAGGCACTCGGACACGTAGGCCAGGAACAGCCCGGACTCCGCCCCCTGGATGATGCGGTGGTCATAGGTCGAGGTGATGGTCACCGTCTTGCCGACACCCAGCTCGGCCACCGTACGGGGGTCGGTGGCCTCGAAGCCGGGCGGTACCCCGAGGGCGCCTACGCCCACGATGACACCCTGGCCGGGCATCAGACGGGGCACCGACTGCACCGTGCCGAGCGTGCCCGGGTTGGTCAGGGTGACGGTGGTGCCGGCAAAGTCATCCGGGGAGATCTTGTTGGTGTGGATCTTGCGCACCAGGTCCTCGTAGGCCGCGACGAAACTCTTGAAGTCCCGGGTGTCGGCCTCGGCGATGCACGGCACGAGCAGGGTGCGGCCGCTGCCCTTCTCGACGTCGACGGCCAGACCCAAACCGACGTGCCCGTGGCGCAGGACGCCGGGCGTGCCCTTTCCGTCGGCGTCGGACACGAACGCGGCGTTCATGGCCGGGACGGCGGCCAGCCCCTTGACCACCGCGTAACCGATGAGGTGGGTGAAGCTCACTTTGCCGCCGGTGGTGCGCTTCAGCTGGTTGTTGACGATGGTCCGGTTGACTTCGAGCAGCTTGGCCGCCACCACACGGACGCTGGTGGCGGTGGGAACCCCGAGAGACGCCTCCATGTTGGCCACGATCCGGCCCGCCGCACCGCGTAGCGGCACGGCACCTTCGACGGTCCCGACGGGTGCTGCTGCGGGCGTCGTAGCGGGGCTCGCCTGCGGGGCCGGATCTGCCGGTGGCACGGTTGCCGGTGCCGGTGCCGGTGCCGGTGCCGGTGCAACGCCGGTCGACGGTCGGTAGTCGGCGAAGAACTCCTGCCACGAGGCGGACACCGAGGAGGGATCGGCCTGGTAGCGCTCGTACATGTCCTCGACCAGCCACGCATTGGGGCCGAATGCCCCGGTGCCGGTACTCGGCCGTCCGTCCTGGCCCTCACCCAGACTTTGACCCTGCATCGACGCGTCTCCAACTTCGGGGCTGTCCATTTCCGGTACAGACTACCGGCCGGCACCAGTGTCCAGGGCGGGTGGAAGCCGACACAGGAACGCCGAGTAGCGTCGAATCCATGCCAACGCCGCGCACCCGAGTCACGTGCACGTTCACCTTTGAGGCCGCCCACCGGCTGGCCTGGCACCCCGGCAAGTGCCGTAACCTGCACGGCCATTCCTACCGACTCGACGTGTCCGTCGAAGGGCCGCTCGACGCCAACGGCATCGTCCTCGACTTCGATACCCTCCAGGACGTCGTGCGCATCAATGTGGTCGACGTCTGGGACCACCGGGACCTCAATGAGGTGCTCGACAACCCGACGGCCGAGCTACTGGCCCAGCGGGCCTGGGAGCTTCTGACCGACGCCGGGCTCGATCTGGCCGCCCTGCGCCTGTGGGAGACCACCGACTCGTGGGTGGACCTGGTCCCCGCCCCTGGGACCTAACCGTGTCCGATCACCTGGTTGTTCTTTCCGGCGGTCTGGACTCGACGGTGTGCATGGCCCTGGCGGCCGAGGAGACCGGCGCGGCGCCCCTGGCGCTCACCTTCGACTACGGCCAGCGCCACCGTGCCGAACTGGACCGGGCCGCGGGCGTGGCCGGTCACTATCGCTCCGAGCACCTCGTCGTCCACGTCGACACCTCGGCGTGGGGCGGCTCCGCCCTCACTGACCGGTCGATCGACGTGCCGGCGGCCGGATCCGACGGCGGGATACCTGTCACCTACGTGCCGGCCCGCAACAGCATCTTCCTGGCCGTGGCTCTGGGGGTCGCCGAGGCACGCGACCTCGATGCGGTGTGGATCGGCGTCAACGCCATCGACTACTCGGGCTACCCGGACTGCCGGCCCGAGTTCATCGAGGCCTTCCGGGAGGTGGCCCGGACCGGCCAGAAGCGGGGCGCCGAGGGGAACCCGATCGAGCTGCGCACCCCGTTGATCGAGTGCACCAAGGAGCAGATCGTCCGCCTCGGCGTGGAGCATGGTGCCCCACTGCAGTTGACCTGGTCCTGCTACCGCGGCGGAGTCCGGCCGTGCGGAACCTGTGACGCCTGCGTGCTGCGGAGTCGTGGCTTCGAGGCGGCCGGGCTGTCCGACCCGGCACTGGCATGAGCGGCGTCGTCGCCCAGGCGCCCGCAGCGAGTCCGGTCGCCACACCCGATGCCGGACCGAAGGACATCCTGGTGTCGGAGGTGTTCAGTGCCATCCAGGGCGAGGCGTCCCTGGTCGGCGAGCGCCAGATCTTCGTGCGGCTGACCGGGTGCAACATCCGCTGCACCTACTGCGACCAACCCGAGGCACTCGAGCGCACGGCCGGCCCGTGCCGGATCGAGACGACAGCCGGACGACGCGACTGGTCGGTCGAGGCGAGCCCCCTGACCATCGACCGGGTGGTCGGAGCTGTAGCAACGTTGTGGGACCAGGTTCCCCACCACTCGATCAGCCTGACGGGAGGCGAGCCCCTGCTCCAGGGCACCAGGGTGAAGAAGTTGGTGGCGCAGTTCGCGGCGCGTAGCTGGCCGGTCATGCTGGAGACCAACGGGACGCTGGTTCCGCCGCTCGCCAAGTTGGGTGCCGACCTCGCCTACGTGAGCATGGACCTCAAGCTCCACAGCGTCGACGACGAGTCGGTGGCGCGCACCACTCAGGCGAGGTTCCTGGACCAGGCACTGTCGTCGGGAGCCGTCACGTGGGTCAAGGCGGTGATCGGACCCGACACCGACCTCGAGGAGTTCGACGCCGCTATCGCCATGGTGGCCGCGGCTTCCGCCGGAAGGCGCGACCCCGTGGAGGTCTTCCTCCAACCCCTCACGCCGTTCGGTGCAGCGACGAAGGCACCGACGGTGCAACAGGTGCTCGAGCTACATGAGCGGGCACTGCGCATCCATCCGCGTGTGCGGGTGGTTCCCCAGACCCACAAGTCCATCGATCAGCTGTAGGGGCGATGCGGACCGGAGGTGCAACTGTCCCCGGCACGACGAAGGGGCGGCCCGGGGACCAGCCCCGGACCGCCCCTTGCGTCAGGACTACTTGGCCTTGGTGATCTTCGGGGCCGGGGCCTGGCCGTTGACGACCTTCTTGAACGAGGCACCAGCGGAGACCTTCGGGCTCTTCGAGGCCTTGATCTTGATGGTTTCGCCGGTCTGCGGGTTGCGACCCGTGCGAGCGGCGCGCTGGGCCCGGTCGAAGGTCAGGAAGCCGGTGATGACGACCTTCTCGCCCTTCGCCACATTGGCGGTGATGACGTCCTCGATGCCCGAGAGCACGGTGGCGACGTCCTTGGAGGTCGAACCGGTGTGGGCAGCGACGGCGGCGATGAGATCGGTCTTGGTCAGGGGCACTGTTTCTCCTTGGTCAAATGGAAGCACTAACAATGCACGATCTGGCGACGCGATGTGTGGACTCGGCGCCGCGGACCCCTGAACTGGGCGGTTCCCGGTCCGTGGACACGACCGTCGGTCGGGTGGGCAGCAAAGGCCCGTGTCGGGGAATGGCCGCTCCCCCGCGACCCTGCCAGGCTGGCCGGGATGGCCACCGACCACCAGCTGTCCCTGACCGAGCACGTCCCCGAGAGGGTCGACCCCGACGCACCGCTCGTCGTGCTCGTCCACGGGTCACTCGACCGGGCCGCCAGTTTCGCCCGCGTCATCCGGCGGCTCGACGACCTCCACACCGTCTCCTACGACCGCCGCGGCTACCACCGGTCTCGTCACGTGGTCCCCGTCCACGAGACCCTCGACGGCCACGTCGGCGACCTCCTGGCGGTGATCGACGGTCGGCCTGCCATCGTCGTCGGTCACAGCTACGGCGGCGACATCGCCCTCGGGGCCGCGCTGCGCCCGGGAGGGCCGGGGCCGATCCTGGCCGTGGCCGCATTCGAGCCACCGATGCCATGGCTGGGCACCTGGGCCAGCCGACCCAACGGTTCCCGGCCCCAGCCGCGCAACGATGACCCAGGGCAGGCAGCCGAGCGCTTCTTCCGCCGGATGGTCGGCGACTCGGCGTGGGACAGGCTCCCCGAGTCGACCAAGGAGGCACGTCGTGGCGACGGGCCGGCGCTGGCCGCCGAGCTCGCCGCCATACGGGGCGCCGAACCCCCGTTCGACGTCACCACCCTTGCCGTCCCTGGCGTGTTCGGTCGGGGCAGCGAAACAGTCGCGCACCACCGCGCGTCAGCCGACTGGCTGGTCGCCCACGTGCCCGATGCGGAATTGATCGAGATCGAGGGCGCGGCCCACGGGGCCCACCTCACCCACCCGGACGCCTTCGCGCGGTTCGTTCGGGTGGCGTTGGCCAAGGCAATGCGATCACAACCCGGCGTCCACGGTTCGGGCGCCGGGTAGAACCGACGACATGCACCTACTCCTGACGGGATCGTCCGGGCTCATCGGAACCGCACTGGTCGATGCCGCACTCGCCCGTGGGGATACCGTCACCCGACTGGTACGCGACTCGACCGACGGCCGCCACCCCGCGCCTACCGGTGTCTCCTCGGTGGCCTGGGACCCGTCGGAGGGCACCATCGACACGGCCGCCCTCGACGCGGCCGGTCCGTTCGACGGAGCCGTGCACCTGGCCGGTGCCGGCGTTGGTGACAAGCGGTGGTCCCCTGACCGCAAGCGCGAGATCATCGGGAGCCGCACCCGCTCGACCGGACTGCTCGCCCGCACCATCGCCGCCCTGACGCCGGCTCCACCGGTCCTGGTCAGTGCGTCGGCCGTCGGTTACTACGGCGACCGGGGCGACGAAGTCCTGACCGAAGCGTCGCCGGCAGGGTCGGGATTCCTGGCCCGGGTGTGCGTGGACTGGGAGGAGGCCGCGTCGCCGGCGGCCGAGGCGGATATCCGGACCGTGCTGCTGCGCACCGGCATCGTGCTGAGCCGGTCGGGCGGCGCACTGGCTAAACAACTGCCGCTGTTCCGGCTGGGCGTGGGCGGCAGGATCGGCTCCGGACGCCAGTTCCGCAGCTGGATCACTCTCGATGACCAGGTGGCCGTGATCCTGTACTCACTGGGCGATGCCACCCTGTCCGGGCCGGTCAACGCCGTCGCGCCCCACCCGGTCACCGACGCCGAACTGGCCACCGCCCTCGGCCGTGCGCTCGATCGCCCGTCCTTCATGGTCGTACCGGCTCCCGCCCTGAAGCTCGCTCTCGGGTCGGAGATGGCCACGGACATGGTGCTGGCCAGCCAACGCGTCCGACCCGAGCAGCTGGAGCGATCGGGCTTCGGCTTCCTCCATCCCGACCTCGACGAGGCGTTGCACTCGGTGCTCACCGGTTCCTGAGGCGTATCCGTCAGGAAGGTTCCGGAGCGGCGCGCGCCTGGCGGACCAACATGTCGCCTTTTCCCGAGTCGTCCTTGGCTCCTGCCACCAGCGGTGACGTGCACAGCACCATGATCCCGGCCACCACCACCAGGATGGCCACCACCTCGACCGGCAGGCGCCAGCCGGCCGTATCCAGCCGGTCGTGGAACAGGTAAATGCCGATCACCACACTGACGATCGGGTCGACAATGGTGATGGCGGCCTGGGACGCGGTGATCGGGCCGGCGTGGAACGCGCTCTGGATCAGGAACAGGCCGACTACCCCGGTGGCGACCATGGCGTAGGTGACCCAGTCGGTGAACACGTGGCCCCACCCCTCCGAGACCAGAGTGGTGAACTGCTTGGTCAGAGCGGCCGACAACGCGAAGAGCACGGCCCCGGCAGAGCCGAACATGGCCGCCCGGAACCAGCGGGGTCCGGTGAAGCCGAGCGTGGCGCATCCGGCCGACACCGCGCCGATCACGACGAAGACGACGATCCAGGCGTGTCGGTTGGGGACGATATTGCCGCCGCCGGGGGCGGCCACCACGAGGAAGGTGGCGAGACCGCCGGCCGCGGCCAAGGACCCGCCCCACTCCCGCCAGGCGAGGCGGTAGCGGAACCACACGCCGAGGATCAGGACAAGGAAGAGGAGTTCGGTGGTCACCAGGGGCTGGACGGAGCTGAGCTGGCCGAAGTGGAGTGCGACGGCCTGGCAGAGGAAACCCACCACGATCATGGCGAGCCCGAGGAACCAGATCGCATTGGAGAGGGCGTGACGGATCAGCTTGATGTTCATGACCGTGTCGGCCGGTGCGTTCTGTACCCCGATGCGTTGGAAGATGGCACTCAGCGCATTGGCCAGACCGGCCATGAGGGCGAAGACGTATGCCACGCCTAGTGTCTACAGCAGCCGCAAGGGCAACCACCGGAAGGTCGGGGCCCGATCTCCACACCGGGGCCCTGACCCCCTTTTCGCCCGCCACGGATACGCTTTGCCGAGCCCGCGGCACTACGTCAGAGGCCGTGGGGCACCGAACCAGGGGGATCCAGAGATGACCGTCACCGAGCAGGCCGAGCCGACCAGTGCCGCGGGGTCGCCGACGCCCGACGAATTCGAGGCCGGGGCGCGGGCGTTCTTGGATGCCAACGCCGAGAAGCGCCCCGAGGAGGTCTTCGTGTGGGGCCAGGGTTCGGACGACGTCAGTCTCTTCCCCGAGCGGTCACCCGAGCAGCAGGAGGCCGACCTGGCCCTGTCCCGGTCCTGGGCCCAGAAGGTCTTCGACGCCGGCTTCGGCTGGATCACCGGTCCCACCGAGTACGGCGGGCGGGGCCTGTCCAGCGACTACCAGCGCATCTGGGGCCGGGTGGCCTCGAACTACCGGGCGCCGTCGCAGTCGATCTACGGCATCGGCCTCGGCATGGTCGCCCCGACGATCCTGGCCCATGCCACGCCGGAGGTGAAAGAGGCCTACCTGCGCAAGATGTGGCGGGGTGACATCGTGGGCTGCCAGCTGTTCAGCGAGCCATCGTCGGGATCAGACCTCGCATCGCTCCAGACCCGGGCGGTCAAAGACGGCGACGAGTGGATCCTCAACGGCCAGAAGGTGTGGACCTCGGGGGCCCAGGTGTCCGACATCGGCGAGATCATCTGCCGCACCGACCCCGACCTGCCCAAGCACCGCGGACTGACCGGATTCGTCGTCGACATGCGAGCTGCCGGCGTCGAGGTCCGTCCGTTGCGCCAGATGACCGGTGGTGCCTCGTTCAACGAGGTGTTCTTCACCGACGTCCGGGTCCCCGACTCCCATCTGCTGGGCGAGGTGAACGGCGGCTGGACGGTCGCCCTCACCACGCTGATGAATGAACGGGCGTCCATCGGCGGCGGGGGCGGGGGCGTCAGCCTGCCGCAGTCCACCCGACTCATCGAGGCGGCCCGCTCGGTCGGCAAGGCGGACGACCCATTGATCCGCCAGCAGTTGGCCGACATCGTCATCCACGAGCGGGTGGCCGGCTATACCAACCGCCGGGCCATGGCCAAGATCGCCGCCGGGCAGCTGCCCGGACCGGAGATGTCGCTGGGCAAGCTGTCGCTGACCGCCAACATGGTGCGGTCCTACGAGCTGGTCTCGTCGATCTTCGGACCAGCTCTGGTGGCCGACACCGGCGCCTGGGGCTCGTACGCCTGGACCCAGTACCTGCTGGGCGTACCGGGCATGCGCATCGCCGGAGGGTCGGACGAGGTCATGCGCAACATCCTCGGTGAGCGGGTACTCGGTTTGCCGAAGGAGCCGTCGCCCACCTAGCGGGTCGGGACCGGCGACATCGACACCGTGCCCCGGTCAAGCCCCCGGTGGGTGACACCTGTCAGGTGGTCTCCGGTAGCCGCCAGGAACGACGGTGGTGGGGTGTGGTGCCCAGGCGTCGGATGGCGGCGAAATGAGCGTCGGTGCCGTACCCCTTGTTCGCTTCCCACTGGTAGCCGGGGTAGTCGGCCGCCAACCCCACCATGACGGCGTCGCGTGCCACCTTGGCCAGGATGCTTGCCGCGGCCACCGAGGTGCAGGTGAGGTCGGCTTTGACCCGGGTGTGCACTTCTGGTCGCACAGACATCTCGGTGGGTGCTCCGTCCGGCGTCAGCCAGTCGTGGTTCCCGTCGAGGACCACGAGGTCCGGTGGTTCTCCCACCTGCCCGAGCGCCCGGGTACCGGCCAGGCGGAGGGCGGCGGTCAGGCCGAGCGCGTCGATCTCGTCGGGGGTGGCGGTCCCGACTGCCCAGGCCGTGGCCCAGGACTCGATCCGCGGCACCAGTCGCTCCCGGGTCCCGGGCGTGAGGAGCTTCGAGTCCCGGATGCCGGTCGGCGGGCGGGCACTCGAGCGGTCCATCACGACGAGCCCGACGTGGAGGGGACCGGCCGGAGAGCCGCGACCGACTTCGTCCATGGCGCCGAGCCGGTGCACCTCCGACCGGAGGAGGCGGCGCTCGAGGCGGAGGGTCGGCACCCCGACGGGGCGGCGGCCACCACCGGCACCAGAGCGCCGCTCCACTCGCCTCGACGGTCGGGCCATGCCGGAAACCTACCCCGACGATCCGGCTCCGCCCGGCATCATCGGAGCAGGCTGCGGACGACCTTCCCGAGCGCGTTGCGGGGCAGCGCGTCGACAATCCGGATGAGGCGGGGCTGCTTGTAGGAGGCGAGCAGTCCGGCACAGTGGGCCCGCATGTCGTCGATCGACGGGGCGGAGCCGTCGGGCACCACCCAGGCCGTCACCACCTCGCCCCACTCGTCGGACGGTGTCCCGGTGACGGCCACCTCGGCCACTCCCGGGCATCCGGACAGGACGTCCTCCACCTCGGTCGGATAGACGTTGAACCCACCCGAGATGATGAGCTCGGTGGACCGGCCCCGGATGACCAGGTAGCCGTCCTCGTCGCTGCCGAGATCGCCCGTGGCGAACCACGGACCTCCGCCGTCGCCCCGGTCTCGGAATGCCGCCGCGTTGGCCGCCTGGCGTTCGAAGTAGCCATCGAAGACGTTGGGGCCGCGCAGCAGCACCTCGCCGCCGTCGTCGAGGACGACCTCCACCCCGGGCAACGGGAATCCGACCGTGCCGGCCCGCCGTTCCCCTGCGTAGGGGTTCGACGTGTTCATGAGGGTCTCGGTCATGCCGTAGCGCTCGAGGACGACGCTTCCGATGGCCGCCGAGGCAGCTTGGTGGAGCTCGGTCGGCAACGGGGCAGAGCCCGACACGCTCAGTCGGAGGGAGGCCAGCTCGCCGGCCCGGCCCGATGCCACCAGTCGGTGGTACATGGTCGGCACCCCGAAGAACAGTGAAGCCCGGTGATCGCGCACGGCGTCAGCCACCGCATCGGGGGCGAAGCCGGGCAGCAGCACGGCCGACCCCCCGGCCGACATCATGCCGTATGCCCCGACCACCAGGCCGTGAGCGTGGAAGATCGGAAGGCAGTGCACCAGCCGGTCCTCGGGTGTCATCCGCCAGGCCCGGGTGAGCGAACCGACCCCGGCCAGCAGATTTCGGTGGCGAAGCACCGCCCCCTTGGGCACGCCGGTCGTCCCCGAGGTGAAACAGATGAGCGCCGGGTCGTCTGGACCGGCCGCGTCGAGCGGTCCCGGGTCGGCGTCGGGCAGGTCGAGTCCGGGACCGGTGACGACGATCGGCCCGGCCGACGCCTGGCGCACCCAGTCGGCCTGCTCGGGCCGGCCCACCACCGCCGCCGCAGCCCGGACGTCGGTCACGATGTGGGCCAGCTCACGCGGCGAGTACGCAGTGTTGGCCGGCACGACTACCAGACCGGACCGCAGCGCCCCGACATGAGCCACGAGGGCGTCCACCGACGGGTCGGTGGACCACACCACGCGGTCGCCTGGCCGGAGACCTGCGCCTGACAGCCGTCCGGCGGCCCGACGGGTGGCCTCGTCGAACTCCCCCGCTGTCCACCACCTGCCGCCCTCGTGCCACAGCCGGGCGGCGGGGTCGTCGGCCCACCGACGTCCCCAGTCGTGAAGCAGCGTGCCGGAATGGACCAAGTCCGCGGCTCCGGGTCCGGCCTCGGCGACCAAGGAGTCGTCGGGTTCCAGGTGGTCACGCCAGGGGCGCACGGTGGGCTCCTTGTCAGGGGCGTCGGACGGACAGTGCACCGTGGCCGACCCACGGCCGGGAGCACGCGTCCTAGTCTTAGCCCAACGTCGTCGAGGACCACGCGAGGAGGTGTCATGGGATTCATGGACAAGGTCAAGGCCCAGGCAGAGGTCGGATTGGCCAAAGCCAACGAGGCCACCAAGGCCGGGCAGGAGAAACTCGACCAGGCCACAGCCAAGCACCGGGCCGATGGGCTGCTCCACGACCTCGGAGCGGCGGTGTATGCCGAGCGGGTGGGCCGGGGGACCGACCAGACGACGGCCGATGCCGAGCGGCTGGTGACCGAGCTGCAGGCCTACGAGGCCGAATACGGGAACCTCGAGGCGTGACCGACGAGCCCGGACGTACCAGGGCGCGGCGCCGCGTCGCCGTCGTCCCCCACACCCACTGGGACCGGGAGTGGTACGACCCGTTCCAGACCTACCGGTTGAAACTGGTGCGCATGGTCGACGACCTGCTCGACCTGATGGAGCGCGACACCTCCTACAGCCACTTCCTGCTCGACGGCCAGCTCGCCGTGATCGACGACTACGTGGAGATCCGTCCCGAGAACGAGGGGCGCCTGCAGGCCCTGGCCGCGGCCGGCCGGATCACCGTCGGCCCGTGGTACATCCTCATGGACGAGTTCCTGGTGTCCGGTGAGACGATCGTCCGCAATCTCCAACAGGGGATCCTGCGAGGCAGTGACTTCGGCGGTGTGATGGAGGTCGGCTACCTGCCCGACATGTTCGGCCACGTGGCCCAGATGCCCCAGATCCTCGACCAGGCCGGATTCGGCCACACCGTGGTGTGGCGGGGGGTGCCGTCGACGGTCGACCGCACCGCCTTCGTATGGACCGCCCCCGATGGATCGAGCGTCCGGGCCGAGTACCTGGTCGCCGGGTACGGCAACGGCGCCGCCCTCCCCGAAGACGCCAAGCAGCTGGTCCGCCGGTTGGCGGCCATGGAGGAGGAGTTCGCCTCGTTCCTGCCCGAGGACGGCCCGATGCTGCTCATGAACGGCTCGGACCACCTGCGCCCCCAACCGTGGCTGGGCCGTGTGGTGGCCGAGGCCAACCAGCTCCAGGACGAGTTCGAGCTGTCGATCTCCTCGCTTTCGGACTATCTGGGCGGCACCAGCCGCGACGGCCTGGTGGAGTGGCAGGGCGAGCTGCGGTCCGGCTTCCGGTCCAACGTCCTCATGGGGGTGGCCTCCAACCGGGTCGCCGTGAAGCAGGCCGCCTCGCGGGCCGAACGGTCACTCGAGCAGCTGGCCGAGCCGCTGTCCGCCCTGTTTCTGACGGCTGAGCGGTGGCCCGGCGCTTTTCTCGACGTTGCCTGGACGCTGGTGGTCCGGAACTCGGCCCACGACTCGATCTGCGCGTGCTCGGCCGACGACGTCGTCGATGCGGTGCTCCACCGCTACGCCGAGGCCCGCCACCTCGGCGAAGGGCTCACCGAGCAGGCGCTGCAGGCGGTCGGCCGCTCGATGGCCGTCCCGGGTCCCGTGGTTGTCAACCCGTCGGCCCGCGATCGAGGAGGCCTGGTCGAGGTGGTCGTGCCCGCCGTCGGCGAGCCCGGCCCCGATGTCCAGGTGCTGTCCGAGCGCAGGGGGCTCCCCGGCTCGATGACCCTCGACGGCGAGACCGTCCGCAACATGCTGGGACTCCTCCAGGGCGCCCGCATTGACGACCAGGCCTATGTGACCGACGTGAACCTGTCCGAGGACGAGACCGGGCTCGACGTCACCGTGGTCATCGGACCCGAGCCCCGGGAAGGAGTGCCGGTCGAGGAGGTCAAGCGCGAGCTGTTCACCCGCTTGACCGCCCGGCCCGACACCGAGGTCCGGCTGGTCATCGACCAACCCCCGGTCCGTCGGCTGCTCGCCCGCCAGGAGCCGGTGCCCGGGTTCGGCTGGGGCACGTTCGCCCCCGCCCCGCTGACCCATCCGGTGAGACTGACCGGCGACGCGGCGGCCGGGCTGACCCTGACCAATGGGCTGGTGACCGTGGTCGTCGACCCGACCACCGGGACGTTCGCCCTCGACGGGATGCCAGGCTTCGGGCGCCTGGTAGACGGCGGCGACCACGGCGACACGTACAACTACTCCCCCCCGAGGACCGACACCACGGTCGACACACCGGATTCGGTCGTACTCGTCGCCGGCGAGTCGGGCCCGGTCCGGGCCACCGTCGACATCGTGGCCATCTACACCTGGCCCGAGTGTGTGGACGGCGGCACCCATGCTCGGGCAGGCTCCAAGGAGGTGGTCGTCACCACCACGCTCGAGCTCCGGGCCGACGAGCCGGCGGTGCGGGTCCGCACCCGGTTCACCAATCCGTCGCGTGACCACCGCCTGAGGGCCCACCTGCCACTGCCTACTCCTGCGACCACGTCCGAAGCCGAGTGCGCCTTCACCATCGTCGAACGGGGACTGACCGCCGAAGGGCGCCCCGAGGAGTTCGGTCTGCCCACCTTCCCTTCGCGCCGTTTCGTGCGGGCGGGCGGGCTCACCGTGGTCCACGAGGGGCTCCTCGAGTACGAATTGGTCGACATCGCCGGCGCCCCCGGCACGGGTCGGGCCGCCGGCACCTTGGCATTGACCCTGCTGCGGGCCACCGGGATGCTGTCCCGTATGGGGATGTCGCTCCGCCCGCTCCCGGCGGGGCCCATGGACGTCCTCGACGGGCCCCAGATGCTCGGCCCGGTCGACGTCACCTACGCGTTGGCCACGGCTGAGATCGATCCCTACGCTCTGGCCGATGACGTGCTCGTCCCGCTCCGGCTGTCCAGCTCGTTCGGCGGCGGCGACCGCCCCGACCGGGGCACCGAGCTGACCGTCGACGGCGCCGAGGTGTCCTCGGTCCGCCGGAACGCCGGTTCGCTCGAGGTCCGGGTCTTCAACCCGACAGACCGGGCGACGACGGTCGGACTGCCCGGTCGGTCGGGATGGCTGGTCGACCTGCGCGGCCGCCCGGTCGCCTCCTTCGAGGGCTCGTTCCCCCTACGACCCCATGGGATCGCCACCGCCCGGCTCGACGCCGGCTGAGTCGACCTGTCGCTGGACGACCGACTCACCGCGCTCCCGCAGTTCGTCGAGTTCGCGCAGCACCTCGCCCAGCCGTTCCCAACGCATGGTGCGCCGGCGGTCGGCGCCCGGCTCGGTGCCGGCCCGAATCAGCTTCCACATCTGGATGCGGCCGAGGTCCTTCACGGTCCGGGTCCGCAGTGGTCGGGTGTCGATACCGTCGGCGCCCTCGACATCGAGCGTCTCGCGGAACTCGTCGGAGATGAGCACGGTGCCCGGATGGGCCACGCCCACCAGACGACTGGCCAGGTTGACCACCGGTCCGTAGAAATCGCCGTCCTTGACCAGCACCGGCCCGACGGCCAGTGCCACGCGCACGTCGGACAGCAGGTCGTCACCGGCATAGGCCTCCGCCAGGCTCAACCCGATCTGCGCGGCACCGGTGGCTGTCGGCACGACGAACATCACCTCGTCACCGATCATCTTCACCACCCGGCCGCCGAGGGCCACCACCGTGTCGTGGGCCAGCTCTTCGAACCGGGCGACCACGGCAGCCAACTCGTCGTCCCCCAAGTGCTGACTCAGCATCGTGAACCCGACCATATCGGCGAAGCCGACGGCCATCACGGGTCGGATGCCCTCGTCGGAGCCACGCGTCCGGTGCAGCATGGCCCGGTGGGTGGCGGCCTGGAGGTGGCGCCGCCACACGTACTCGAGGAGGCGGGCCATCGCCGGGATCGACGTGCCGGCCTGCCTGGCGAACGCATCGGCGTCGAGAACGCTGTCACCCGTCCCGATCAGGATGGGCGTGGAGCCCGGCGCCGTCTCCGCTTCGGCGATGCGAGCCATCGACGAGCCAATGACCCGGGCCATCTGTACGGCGGTGTCGAGGTCGACCAGTCCATGGGCCACCATCGACTGGAAGATGTGGACCGCCTCGATGTCCATGTCGGTGAACGCGGCATCGTCCTCGTCCACGTCGAGGAACCCGAGCGCCCGCCAGAACCGCTTGGCCACGTCGAGCGGGATGTCGGTGCGATCCGCCACCACGGCCTGGGTGAAGCGGACCCCGGACGGGACCAGCATGCGGTCGACCACCAGCAGGTCGAGGACGTCGTCCTCGACGGAGCGGTCGATCTCCTCGTCGGTGCAGCCGAGATCGACAAGCAGGAAGCGAACCCGGGCCAGGGCCTCGACCCGGTCGATGTCGCGGCCATCCTCGGGGTCGGACGGGTCGTGCGGCACCCGCCCACCCTAGGTCGGGTCACCCCCAGTGGCGTGCGATCACGGGGTGCCTACACTGGCCGTGTGGCCCACTCCGGAGTGCACCATCCCGATCCGGGCCTCGCCTTGGGCCCGCGGGCCGTTCTGGTACCCATCAAGGCCTTCCACGAGGCGAAGCGCCGGCTCGACCGTGCCCTGACGGCGTCCGAGCGCTCGGACCTGGCCCGGTCCATGGCGGCCCAGGTGGTGGAGGCAGCGGCGCCGCTGCCCGTCGCCGTCGTGTGCGACGACAACGAGGTGGCCGACTGGGCCCGGGCACGGGGAGCCCTGGTCGTGTGGGAGCCGGGCCGGGGTCTGAACGGCGCGGTCGAAGCCGGGGTCAAGCACCTGCGCGACGCCGGCGTGGCCCACGTGACGGTCTCCCACGCCGACCTTCCCCGGGCGAGCCGCATCGCCGACGTGGGTTCGGCGCCGGGCATCACACTGGTGCCCGACCGCTACGGCAACGGCACCAACGTCATCGCCGTCCCCACCGACGCCGGCTTCCGCTTCACCTACGGACCCGGCTCCTTCGCCCGGCACCGGGCCGAGGCCGAACGGCTCGGCCTGCCGCTGCGGGTGCTCGACCTCCCCGACCTGGCCTGGGACGTCGACGAGCCCGGCGACATGGTCCCGGTGCCCACCCCGGGCGCCTCTGCTCCGTGACCGGCGGCCCCTGGACCCCGGATCCCGCTCCTAACCGGTCGGTGTCCGGGCTCCCGACCGGCGACCTCCTCGACACGGCAACCGTCACCGTCGATCTGCCCGTGCCGGAGCGGGCACTGGCCGTGGGGGCCCATCCCGACGACATCGAGTTCGGCGCCGGGGCCACGCTCGCCAAGTGGGCGGCGGCCGGGTGCAGCATTCACCACCTCGTCCTCACCGACGGTTCCAAGGGGAGTTGGGACCCAGACGAGGACCTCGGGCGTCTGGTGGCAGCACGGATGCAGGAGTGCCGGGAGGCGGCGGCACGGATCGATGGAATGACGGCGACCGACGACGACCGGGTGCGCTTCCTCGGTGCCATCGACGGCGAGCTGGTCAACGATATCGACGCCCGACGCGAGGTGGCCCGGGTCATCCGCGAGGTGCGGCCCGACGTACTGCTGGGCCACGACCCTTGGCGTCGGTATCGTCTCCACCCTGATCACCGGGCGGCCGGCTTCCTTACCCTCGACGCGCTGGTCGCCGCCCGCGACCCCCATTTCTTTCCCGAGCTGGCGCTCGAGCCGCACCGCCCGACGGCCATGCTGGTGTGGGAAGCCGATCTCCCCAACCACGTCGAGCGCACGGCGGGCTTCGACGCCGTCAAGGTCGATGCCCTGATGTGCCACCACAGCCAGCTGGAGAACACCATGGGACTTAACCCCAACGACGGCTCGGCGCCATCGGCCCGGCAGCTGTTCGCCTCGCGCATCGGCTGGCAGCTGGCCCAGCACGGTGCGGTGGCCGGAGTCGACTCGGGAGAGGCGTTCCACCTGATCGACCAGCTGTGACCCGTCCGGCAGGGACACATCCGACCGGTGCCACCACGCGTCAGTGGGGGCCCGCAGGCCCCCACTGACCACACGATGGCGACAACATCGTCGCCAGACGGTGCTACCGCCTGCGGGCCGCTGCCTTGCGAGCCGTCGACTTGCGAGCCGGAGCCTTGCGGGCCGCCGTCTTGCGAGCCGGAGCCCTCTTGGCCGCGGACTTGCGAGCCGGAGCCTTCTTGGCTGTCGACTTGCGAGCCGGAGCCTTCTTGGCTGCGGTCTTGCGAGCCGGAGCCCTCTTGGCTGTCGTCTTGCGTGCCGTGGTCTTCTTGGCTGCGGTCTTGCGAGCCGGCGCCCTCTTGGCCGCCGTCTTGCGTGCCGTGGTCTTCTTGGCAGTGGTCTTGCGAGCCGTGGTCTTCTTCGCCGCGGTCTTGCGAGCCGGAGCCTTCCGAGCCAGAGCCTTCTTCACCGCCTTCTTGGCTGCCGATTTTCTGGCCGCGACCTTCTTCGCCGCGGTCTTCCTGGCTGCCGTCTTCTTGGCCGGTGCCTTTCGGGCCGAGGCCTTCTTGGCTGCTGCCTTCTTTACTGCCATGGACACTCCCTCCTTAGGGGTCAACGCCGACTTGAACGTCGAACCGGTGGCGAACCGGACACCTTTCGACGCCGGTATCGGTACCACTTCCCCGGTACGGGGATTCCTACCCACGCGGGAGGCTCGCAGAGTCGGGGTGAATGTCCCGAATCCAACCACCGTCACCTTCCGCCCGGATCGAACTTCGTCGATGATCATGTCGAACAGCTTTTCGACTACGTCTTCCACGGTGCGACGGGTCACTTCTGTCGACCCGGTAACCGCTTGGACGAGTTGAGACCTGTTCACGATCATCTCCTCAGCGATACGTAACCAACTACAAGCCAAATGGCTTTTTGTGCGCAGGTCAAGCATCTACGCACGCGCGTGGACACGCGAGTCACTCCGTCCGCGCGCCACCGGTGCACCGTCGCACGCCACGCGCGAGGCACTGCCGGCGGCGCCGTCGAGGTGTGACGCTAAAAAACCCTTTCCTGCCAACGGATTTTTCGGTACCATCAGGTGAGTTCTTCTCGCGGAGGTCGGGCTCCGCCACCATAACGACGCCGAAATGGCGACGACGACGAGACGGACACCCATCAAAACTTTTTCTCCATCGACGCACGATCGCGCCGGATTGTGGGCATTACGCGTCGCGCGCGACGCAAGCGCGCACGCGCAGCACGGCCTCTATCTGGGCCACGACGCGCACACCTGGCACCATGCTGAGGCGCAGCAGTCGGTGCTCGCACTCGGCCCGCCGCGGTCGGGAAAGACGTCGGCACTGCTCATCCCGAACGTGTTGTCGGCCCACGGCGCAGTGGTCACGACGTCGACCAAACCTGACGTATTGGACGCGACGCGCGAAGCGCGCTCGATGCTCGGGACGTGCCACCTGTTCGACCCGACCGGATCGGTGGACGACCGGCCCGGCGTCCATCGATTGCGGTGGTCGCCCCTGACCGGGTGTTCATCGTGGCGCACCGCATTGTCCGCCGCCCGGTCGCTCGTGCTGGTGGGATCCGGCGGAGCCGGCGCAGCACGCACCGAGGGCTCCCACTGGACCGAGCGGGCCCAGGCACTGCTGGCGCCCCTGCTGCACGCCGCCGCGATCGAAGGTGCCGACATGCGCACCGTCCTGACCTGGGTCGATCGACGCCAGGCCCTGCCGGCCCAACAGGCGTTCTCCGGCCCGGCCGGAGACGACCGCGCCATCGCCCGCGACCTGCTGGACGGGATCGTCACCACCGACGAGCGTGAGCTCAGCGGCATCTGGTCGACGGCTTCCGGGGCGCTGGGGGGCTTCCGGTCCACCCAGGCACTGGCCGCCACCTGTAATCCCGATTTCGACCCGGTGAACTTCGTCCGCAGTGCCGACACCCTCTACATCGCGGCCCCGGCCCATCACCAGTCTCTGGTGGCCCCGCTCGTCGTCGGACTGATCGACGATGTCCGGCGGGCCGCCTACGGACGGGCGGCCAGCGGCCTCGAACGCTCGGACCCGCCGGTCGTTCTGGCCCTGGACGAACTGGCCAACGTGGCACCCCTGCCTGAGCTGCCGTCGATGGTCAGCGAGGGAGGCGGACAGGGTCTGGTCACGCTGGCCTGCTTCCAGGACCTGTCCCAGGCACGCCACCGCTGGCCCGGCCAGGCCGACGGGTTCCCGTCCCTCTTCGGCACCACCGTCGTCCTCCCCGGTATCGGCGACGTGGCGACCCTGGAGGCGTTGTCGGTCCTGGCCGGCGACGAGGAGCTGGTGACCCGGTCGGTCAACCGGAGCCACGTGTTGACCGGCCGGCCCCTCACTGATCTCCTCTCCCATGGTCGACCCCAGGTAGGCGAGCAGTTGTCGACGCAATGGCGCCGACGACTGGCTCCCGACGAGATCACCCGGGGTCGCCCCGGCTCGGCCCTGGCCTTCGACGCCCGCAACCAACCGTCGTGGGTGACCCTGGCACCGGCCCACCGCACCGAGCCGTGGGTGTCGCTCCGGGGTCACGACCGCGAACCTGCGGCGATCGCCCGCGACACGGGACGCGCCGTCGTCCCGCCTGTCGCCGAACTCGGTCGCTGACTGTCGCTCACCGTTCGAGGAGCCCACCGTCGGGTCCCCGATGCCCGAACGCCGCCGACCGTCCGAGCGTCCGGGCCGCCGCCTCATCGCGCTCTGGAACGTCGACGGCCCGTCCGGCGAGCCGGCCCTCGACGGCCCGGGACACGAGCCCGGGATCGGCGCGCACCGCATCGACCAGGTGCGTCGGGTCCCAGGCGTCGGCCCCGACTCCCTCTCGACCCCGACCGAGCTCAGTTGATTCTGCCCCGAGCGCCGTGGCCGCGCGTTCAGCCCCTCCAGCGGGCAGGCCGCCGGGCGCGGCGTCGGCCACCGCCACCACCAGGTCCCGGCCGGACACCCGGGTCCGGGTCGCCGCCAGGTGCGCGAGTCCCGATTCGAGGCTGGCCGGGTCGACTGGATGGCGCCCGGGGAGCACGTGGCCGCGCCCGATCACCCGGACCAGGTCGCCGAGATCGAGGCCCATGGAGGCAGCCCGGTGCCGCCAGCCGGACCGCAGTCCGTCGACCGTGCGACCCCGTTCCTTGTCGGGACGGTCGGCGTGGAACGCGATCCGACGCGTACCCGTAGATGAGCTTCCCCCCGCCCGATAGGCGTGCTCGTCGATCGACGCGGCCCGCTGCGAGAACAGCCGGCTCAGCACCGGATCGACGCCGTCGACCACCCATCCACCCGACGGGCCACGGTGCCAGCCCACCCCGGCGGCCGCCGAGAGATGGTGGCGGAGCGACGCGTCGTAGACCGCTTCAGTCGCCCGCCGGTGGAGGAAGAGCCGCCGGCTGTCGAGCGCCGACCATGTGCCGTCGACACCCTGGGCGACGTTGGCCGCCACCAGATGGGTGTGAATGTGTGGATCGAGGGCCCGGCTGGTCCGGTGGACGAACCCGGCGGCCACCGCCCCGGTGGTGGACAGGTGCCGGACCTCGCCCGTCCGCACCCGACGCACCCCGAGTCCGTTCCGCTCGAGGTAGTTGACGGCGTCGGTCACCGCGGCCTCGTGCGACCCCCCGGCTGCGGCACCGAGTTCGGCCGGGGCGAGCAGATGCAGGACGCTGACGGATTTGGGCGCGCAGAACGTCAGATCGAACCCGGACACCGGGCGGCTGCCCCGGGTGTGGCGGAGCACCCGTCCTCCGGCCGGGTCCCTTCCGGCCAAGACCTCGGCGAGCCCGGGACCGTCCACCAGGCCACCCAGACCGAGGGCGGCGCTCCCCCGGCCGGTCCACCGTCCCGCCGATTCGCCGGCCACCAGCGTCTCCTCCGCCCTGCCGGGCACGAGGTCATGGAGGTAGTAGTCGACGCCTGTTCCTCGCACGACATGCACCCTCAACACCCGCAACCGGGCATGGCCCCACCTCCCCGGGGGACCACATTAGCCGTCAGTGTGTTTCATGTCATTACATGATGTGCCACTACTTATAGCGGGCCAGGATGCGCCGGGCGGCGTCGGGTGCGAGAGACCGGTCCGCCACCGGCTCGACCACCTCGGTACCTGGCCCCAGCCGTAGCAGTAGTCGCTCCAACCAGGCATCGCCCCAGACGAAGACCTCCCACACCGGCCGACCGTCCTCCCCTCCCTGCCGTGCCGACGGGATGGCTTCGAGCAGCCAGTTCATCGACGCATCGGTGGCGATCCGCACCCGGCGGCTGTCCGGCCCCGGTACGAACGCCCCGATGGCGCCTGACCCCGAGGATCCATCCGTCGATGCGTCGTCCGGGAGCGGTTCGGCGAGCATGTCCGGGCTGGCGGGGCCGGCCGGGGTGGCCCTTCCGATCCGGTCCACCCGGAATCGGCGGACGCCGTCGGCCATCTCGCACCAGGCGTCCACGTACCAGTGTCCCTCCGAGGCGAACAGGCGCCGCGGGGTGATCGTCCGTTCGCCGGTCTGGTCCGTGGACGCCGAGTAGTAGGAGATGGTCAGGCGCTCGCCCGCGCTCAAGGCGGAGCGCACGGCATCGAGCAAGGCCGGAGTGTCAAGCTCCACCTCGATGGCGCTCTGGCCGAGCGCCCGTTCCAACTTCGTCAGGGCACGCGACAGCGCGCCGTCCTCGTCGCTGCCCGGCACGGCCAGGAGCGCCCGGGCGGACGCGGCGAGTCCGAGGCCTTCGCGGGGGCTGAGACGGCGGGGCCGGGCCAGGGTGGTTCCCACCCTGGTGGACACCGTGTCCTCGGTGACCACGATCTCGAGGAGCTGGTCGGGCGTATACGGCGGCACGCCACAGCAGGCCGCCATCTCGAGCTCGGCAACAAGTGCGCCCGGAGTCAGGTCGAACCGGTTGGCCACCTCGTCGATCGGTGCCTCCCCCTCCTGAGCCAGCCACGTGAGGATGGCCAGCAAGCGCCGGAGTCGGGCGGCGGTGTCCAGGGCCGCACTCATCTGGTCGACCTCGCCGGGGCACCGAAGGTTTCGAGGCGGGCGACCACTGCGGCCCGCACGTCGTCGGGGGACAACACCTCGGCGTGGTCGAGTAGATCGAGCACCCACAAGATCAGGGCCTCGGTATCGGTCACCACCAGTCGAACGATCACGCCGCCGTCGGCGGTGCGCTCCACCACCGCGTCCGGACCGAGCTCGGTGACCACCCGGGAGGTCTCGGACGCATCGACGGCGACGTCGACCTCGACGGCGTCGCCCGATCCGTACTGCCAGGGATCGCGGGCGAACACCTCGTCGGCGTCGAAGCCATCGGGCAGCGCTGACGATCCCGGGTCGCCGACTTCGGGCAGTCCCTCGATCCGGTCCACCCTGAAGGTTCGGGCCCCGCCCCGGTCGCGGTCCCGACCGACCACGTACCAGTGGCCCCCCCGGAACCGGATCCCGGCCACGTCGAGGGCCCGGGCCTCGCCACGGTAGGAGAAGGTGACCACGGCGGCCAGGCGGACTGCGTCGAACAGCACGGGTAGTGCCGGAAGTCCGTCCACCAGGGGCAGGTCTACGAGCGGTAACGGCGCGCTGCGGCGAGGCCACTGGCCCCCCATCCCCAACTTGGACAGCGCTTCCCTGCCGATAGGCTCGCCCAGGTGGACACCGGCCACCGCCAGGTTCAGCGCAGCCTGTTCGTCTGGCTCCAGGCCGAGGTCAGGCAGGTAGTAGGCATCGGGGTCGACCCGGTAGCCGACCTGCTCCTCGGCGTCGATCGGCTCGGCCAGGACCGGCACGCCCTCGTCGCGAAGCAGCCGCTTGTCCCGCTCGAACGCCTGGCGCCGGGCGTCGTGCCCGTCGGGATAGCCGGGTACGTGCTCCGCGATCTCGCGCAGGCTGAGCGGCCGGCTGGCATCGAGCAGCACGAGCAGCAGGTCGGTGACGCGTTCGAGCCGGTCAGGTTGGGCCATTCCCGCCAATCTACGGCCCACGGGACCCCAGGCATACCGTGATCGCTGGCATACCGGCCGTGGTCGGAGCGTGGTCGTGGCACCCCCACCTCCTGCTCTGGGTCGTGCTGGCCGCAGTGTCGCTCGCCTCTCTCGTCATCCACCGGCGGCTCCACCGCGCCTCGCCGAACCCCCAGGACTGGCCCCGCAGCCGGGCCCTGCGGTTCGCCGCCGCGATGGTGCTGGCCGGGATCGGCCTCGGCTGGCCGCTCGGTGACCTGGCCGCACACTGGTCGCTGTGCGCGCTGGTCCTCCAGCGGTGCCTGCTGGTACTGGCTGTGGCCCCGCTACTGCTGGCCGGACTCCCCGACGACACCATCGGCTGGGCGACCAGACCGGCACCGGTCGACGCGTTCCTGATGCGGGTGCTCCGGCCCCCAGTGGCCGTCGTCGTGGTCACGGTCCTGCTGGTGGGATCGATGGTGCCGGCTCTGGTGGCCGCCCAGTCCGACTCGGTCGCCGCCCGGGCGGCCCTCGCCCTGGTGGTCCTGTCCGCCGGGCTGATCCTGTGGCTGCCGGTGATGGGCCGGTTGCCGGGTATCCCCCGGCCCCGGCCGATGATCCGGGCCGTCTACCTGGTGGCCCAGGCGATCGTTCCGACATTTCTCTCATTTCTCTACATCCTGGCCAGAGAGCCGCTGTACCCGTCGTTCTCCCGGTCCATCGAGGTGATCCACCTCCGTCCACTCAATGACCAACAGGTGGCCGGATTCGTCTCGAAACTCTCGTTCGTACTGATCCTGCTGACGGTGGCAGGCGTGGCAATCGCCCGGTCACCGGACACCGACGACGACCTCGGCCCCGAAGACCCGCTGCACTGGTCCGACGTCGAGCGCCACTTCGAACGCATCGACCGGCATGGTCAGACCTTGGTCGAGCAGGTGCCGGCCCGGTCGGCCGGCCCGGACGACCGGGCCACCGGCTCCCCCGGCCAGGGCGAGACCGATACCGACAACGGCTCGGCCGCCGGGTAGGCCGGCCACAAACCCCACCGTTGCCCGCGTCGGTCACTCTCGGTGACCCACGGGGGTCCCCGGTGTCCGTACCATGGGCGGGTGACCTTGGACGCCCCGACCGCACCGATCATCCGACGGCTGGTCGCCGGCTCGGTCCAGGCCGGGGTCGAGGACCTCGGGGACCGGACGGCCATGGTGGCCCGGTCAGTCTCCGACGTGCGCCGCGGCGCACTGTCCCCTGACGACGGCGACACGCTGGCCGAGGCCGCATCGGTGGCGGCCGCCCTCCGCATCCCGTTCGTGCTCGTCCTGTCCTCGAGTGGCGCCGACGTGTCCGGCGGCGTGGCCTCGCTGCACTCCTGGGGCGGGGCGGCCCGGGCGATGGCCGCGTGCTCCGGCGTGGTCCCGGTGGTCGTCGTGGTCACCGGACCGGCACTGTCGGGCCCGGCGCTACTGCTCGGATTGGCCGATGTCGTCGTCATGACCGGCGACGCCTTCGCCTTCGTCTCGGGCCCGACCATGGTCGAGGAGTTCACCGGGATCCGGATCGGCGTCCACCAGCTGGGTGGGAGTGCCGTTCACGCCCGCTCGAGCGGCCTGTGTGCCATCGAAGCGGCCTCGCCCGGCCAGGCCATGGAACACGTCGCCCACCTGCTCGGCCTCCTGCCCAGCCACACCGACGACCTGCCACCCCGAATGGCTGGCGGCGACGCCGGGAGCGGCGAGGACGTGGGTTCGATCATCCCCGATCGGGCCACCTCCTCCTACGACGTCCGCCGGGTGGCGGCGGCTCTGGCCGACGACGGCGACGTGACCGAGCTGTGGCCGCGCTGGTCCCCCCAGCTGGTCACGGCGCTCGGTCGCATCGACGGGCGGACGGTCGGGTTCGTGGCCAACCAGCCCCAGGCGCTGGCCGGGACGCTGGACATCGCCGCCTCGCAGAAGGGCGCCCGCTTCGTCCGGTTCTGCGACGCATTCAACATCCCTCTGGTGACCCTGGTCGATACCCCGGGGTTCCTGCCCGGCAAGGACCTCGAGTGGCGGGGAATGATCCGCCACGGGGCGGAACTGGCGTTCGCCTACGCCGAGGCCACCGTGCCGAGGATCTGCGTGATCCTGCGCAAGGCATTCGGCGGCGCCTACATCGTGATGGATTCGAAGGGCCTCGGCAACGACCTCTGCGTGGCCTGGCCGGGTGCTCAGATCGCGGTCATGGGGGCCGAGGGCGCGGTCCAGATCCTCTACCGACGGGTGCCCGAAGACGAGCGGGCCGACCTCCAGGACACCTACACCGACCGCTTTCTCACCCCGTATGAGGCGGCCGAACGTGGCTTCGTCGACGCCGTCATCGACCCGACCGACACCCGGGAGGTGGTGTGCAGTGCACTTGACCTGCTCGAGTCACAGCATGAGGTGCTCCCCGGGAGGAAGCACACCATCGGGCCCCTGTAAGGCGTCGACCTCCGAAGGTGGTCGCTGCGCCACGCGGTTCGTCTGCGCTAGGTGACGACCAGGATCTGCCCCTCGGATTCACCTTCGAGCGGATCGCCCGATCCGCCGTGCTCCGATTGATCGATAAGCGATCGATTGACGCCATCGAGACCGCTTCCGGTGCCGTCCTCGCCTCCGGTCTCCGCCCGACCGGGAAACGTGAGGTAGACGATCACGGACAGGGCGGCCACGACGGGGAGCCACCAGGCCCACTCCCCCAATGGTTGGTAGGCGAAGCGCGAGACGACGACCGCCACGAGCAGGGTCACCGGGAACCGCCATCCCTTGGCACGTGTAGCCAGGACGAGCAGAAGTATCAGCGGAGGCGTCAGGTAGTAGGGAGTCATGATGGCCTCGAAGAAGCAGCGTGACGCCAGGACCAATCCGGCCAGCCACAGCAGGCGCTCGGGCGCCTGTGGTCGACGCCACACATAGACACCCAGGAGCAGGGCGAGGACGACATCGATCATCCGACCCGGCCCGTTCGACACGATGATCCCTGGGTTGGTGGACCAATTCACGGCGTGGAAGCTCCCGATGTGGTGGCCCACCGTCGGGAGCGCTGCCTGGTGGGTCCGAGGCAGCGGATCCGGAACGCGGGGCGCCAGCGCCACCCACGGTGTCGGATGGTTGAGGGACGGCTCGCCCGGCTGGGTAACCAGTGCACGGTAGGTCTCCGACGGGTTCCCCAGGTACGCGACGCCAGTCGTGACCACGGAGAGTGCCGCACACCGGCAGACGAAGCGGATCCGCTGGCCTGCTGGTGAAGCGGCCAGGAACAGCGGGATCGTCAAGGCCATCAAGGGCTGGAGGACGACTGCGAACCCGAGCAACCACCCGGTCCGCACCCAACGGCCGCGGAGCATCGCCCGCATGCCGTACAGCGCGAAGGTCATCACCAGGGCGTCTTCCGCGTGCCCCCACAGGGCGACCATGGGCCACACAAGGATGGTCAGCAGAATGCACAGGACCGTACGGCGTCCCCGTGATGACCCGAGCTCTTCGGCGAGCGCATCAGCGGCGAACAGGACCGTGCCCGCCAAGATCAGCTCGGTCGGAAGCAGTAAGAAGACCGCGGTCGGGTGCGCAAGCATGACCGGGCTGATCGACTCGCTCAGACCGAGCCGACCACTGAGCATGGCGACCGGCGCGAGGAGTATCGGCATCCCTGGGAAGGCGAGCACGCCGTTGCCCGTCGTGTACACCCCTCCGAGATATCCCCAGCCGACGAAGTGGGCCGCACGGAGCATCCCCCACATGTCAACCTGGGCGAACCACTGCTGGTGGTGGTACACGACAGGGATCCAGAAGAACTCGAACAGCATCCCTGTGACGAGCATCGCCGCGGCGAGGACCAACGGGACGGCCCGTCGGCGGAGGAATGGGGTACCCCGGACGGGCCGGTCTGCAAGTACTGCATCGCGACCTGTTGCGGCTTGCGCATTCGCCTCGAGTTCTCGGTGCACCCTCTTTCATCGGAGGATCAGGCACGAGACTTAACGTGGTCGTGCTGTTCACGAGGGTCAGCCGGACCGGCGTCATCGGATCGTCAGTCTCAATCTGATCCGAGTCGCCATCGTTAAGGCCCACGTGGACCCTCCAGGTCCGCCTGGGCCAAACGGCTTCCCGACTTCGGACGCTGAAGTTTGAACCGTCTCGAACGGGGACCGACCCGTGGACGGCGAGATGCCCCCTCCCGGAAGAGGGGGCATCTCGGTGAAACTGCTATGCGCTGCTCAGCAAGTCAAATGAGCAACCTAGGGTGCTACGGGGCCGCCGGGAAGCTGGAACCCCATGCGGAGGCACCGGTCGGCGGGATGGCCGGGTCACAAGCGGCAGGTGTTCCCACCGACTTGCTCGAGGCGTAGTACGTACCGGCACCAGTCGGCACGTCGGTAGCGTCTCCTGCGGGGACAGCGGTGGCACCGTAGGGTCCAACGGTGTCGACGACAGCCTGCAGGTTGTCCACGGCCCACCAGCAGGTCGCCTTGTTCTTGGAGAACGACACAACGGTGGTGCCGTTGCCGTCAGCCGAGATGTAGAAGCTCACGGGACCCTGAGTGCTGACCGTGGCCGGCGTACCGACCACCGACTGGCTCCACTTGAGCGAGGGCTCGTTGGTCAACATGGCGGCTGCGGTGATGCCGGTGTAGCTCTGATTGCTCTGGGTGGCCGCCGTCTTCAGCGACGTCAGCGCGGTATTCAGGTTGGACTGGGCCGACCGGTCGTTCGCGCCGCCCGTCACGCCCAGGAAGGTGGGGATGGCGATGGCGAGAAGGATGGCCAGGATGAGCAGGACGACCATGAGCTCGATGAGGGTGAACCCTGCATCCTCTCCCAGGTCGGCCGCAGCATCACGCCTGTCATTCAGGCGACTGATCACGGATGAAATCATGTGCTTTCTCCTCTAGTCGGTATGTACTGCATTAATGGATGGCCGCCATGATTGACGTCCGGTAGACCCATCGTCCGGGTATCTCGCCAACTTGAGTTGCTGTTTCCACATTCCTGACGAATATCCATCGGCAAGGATCGCGAAGAAGAACTCGACGGTGAATCAGGAATTCGACCCAGAACTACATGCGCACAGGCAGGAGAGCGTGCGGACGAACCGGATGTAACCGAATCTGACATGGAGCGCCCGCCTCATACGGCATGTTCGGGCGGTTGCAGATTGGGTGCAACTAACCAGAATTCCGTCGGATCACTGTTGCCCCTGCCGGCTCCTCGATCGACAATCGGCAGGTCGCTAGTTGGGAAACCCGGCCCGCAGGTACTGCACCGTGGTCGACGGTCCGGCCGCCTCCGGCGAATAGGCATTGCAGTCGGACTTTGTCTGGTCGCCCTTGACCTCGACGTAGTTGGTACCGGTGGCAGTGGGCAGGGCGATCGAGTGCGTGCCGGGCGGCACCGGAGTGGCGGTCGTGGTGATGGGAGTAGTGCCTGTGTACGGGGGGAACCCTTGGGCCGCAGGACTGAGGGTGCCGGCATTGTCCACCACGTAGAAGCAGTTGCCGGGCAACGAATAGGCCCCCAGCACCAGGCCGTTCCCGTCGGAGGAGACACTGACCGAGACGACCGAGAGGGATCCCGAGCTACCCTGGTTGACGGTGGGGCCCGCCGAGCCACCCTGGTAGACGGTGGTGCCCGCTGAGCCGACGAGGAACGTGAGGGACAACTGTGCGGCGGTGAGCACGTTTACAAAGCCCGCCGCGTCCTGTACTCCGCCGATGAAGTAGGTCTGGCTGGCTGCCTCGAACTGTGTCCTGGCATCGGTCAAGGCGGTGCTCAGATTGGACTGGGCCGACCGGTCGTCGGCGGCGTTGGTCGTACCGAGGAACGTCGGGACCGCGATGGCCAGCAGGATCCCGATGACCAGCAGTACGACCATGAGTTCGACCATCGAGAACCCGGCATCATCACGAGCACTGAGCCAAGCGACCCTAGGTGTCAGCGACGGACGAGTCGATCGCCACCCCTTGGTCCCAGACCACGCGAGCACGCGGCGAGTCGCATCAACTCCTACCGTCGTCGCAGTCGGGGGATCCGCCGTCGCCGCTTGGGTCATGATGTCCGCTCCGTCGCCAATGTTGTGGTCATTCATGATCTCTGATCGACCCCTCTGTCATTCGACTTGAGGACCGATCGGTTACTTGATCGGTTCCGCCGGATAGTCGAAGCTCTTTCGAACATTCGCCTGTCAGTTGTGGATCAGTTTGATGTAGTCGAACATCGGAAGGTAGAGGGCGATGACCATCATGCCGACGCCCGCTCCCATGACCACGGTCAACAGCGGCTCGAGCAGTGCGGTCAGGTTATTGACCGTCACCTCGACCTCCTGATCGTAAAAGACCGCGACTTTCTTCAGCATCCCGTCGAGGACACCGGTCTGCTCTCCGACCTCGATCATCTGGACCATGAGCGCAGGAATGATGTCCTCGTGCTCCCGCAACGGGTCCGCCAGGGGTCGACCTTCGCGGACACCTTGTTTGGCCTCGAGCAGGACGGCACCGATGGTGACGTTTCCCGCTGTCTCGGCGCTGATATCGAGGGCCTCGAGGATCGGGACACCTGAGCCGATCAGGGAGCCCAACGTGTTGGTGACCCGGGCCAGCCCGACCTTGTGGAACAGCTCGCCGAAGATCGGAGGCTTGAGCATCCACCGGTCCCAGATCCGGCGCCCGTTCTCGGTGGCGATCCACTTCTTGATGCCGACGATGGTCCCGACAACGACCGCGATGACCGCGATGACCCAAACGCTGGTAATGATATTGGAGACATCGATCAGGATCTGCGTCGGGAGCGGCAGTTTGCCGCCCAGGGTCTTGAAGAGGTTCTGGAACACCGGGACGATGAAGATGATCATGGCCGAAAAGATGACGCCCATGACCGCCATGACCACCGCCGGATAGGTCATGGCCGACTTGATCGTCTTGTTCAGTTGTGCCTGCTTCTCGATGGTGTCGGCCAGCGAGTTCAGGACATCGTCCAGGTTCCCGCCGATCTCGCCGGCCTGGATGAGCGTGCAGTAGAGCTTGGAAAAGGCCTTCGGGTGCTTGGCGCACGCCGCCGAGAAGGATGAGCCGTGCTCGAGATCAGTACGAACGTCCGTGATGATCCGCGCAAGTTCCGGGTTCTCCACCTGGGCGCCAAGTATTCCGAGCGAACGGACCACCGACAGTCCAGAATCGACCATCGTCGAGAGCTGGCGGGTCATGACCGCGATCTCGCGGAGCTTGATCCGTCCCGAGATACCCGGGATCTTGATCTCCGTCTTCAGGTTGACTGCTGACTTCGGGGTCACCGAGATCGGCATGTAACCCATCTCGCGCAGGCGCCGAACGACCAGCGCCATGCTGTCGCCGTCCAACTGTCCCTCGACGAGGGAGCCGGATTTGTCTCGGACCTTGTAGTCGAATGTCAGTGCCACGGTGTTCCGCCTCGTCTATCGAGATGTTCGATGATCGTTAATGATGGAGGTGATTTCGGAGGTCTTCCTCGTTCGAGGAGCGGTCATAGGCGATCGGCTCGGAGATGACCCCCTCCTTGACGAGGTTGGCGAGTCCCTGGTCCATCGTCTGCATGCCGTATGAGCCACCGACCTGCATCAGCGAATAGATCTGGTGGGTCTTGGCCTGCCGGATGAGATTCCGGATCGCCGATGTACAGACCAGGATCTCGGCGCATGGGGCGCGGCCGTTTCCGTCGGCCGTGGGAACCAGCTGTTGGGTAACCACGCCCTCGAGCGTGGCAGCCAGCATCACCCGGATCTGTTCCTGCTGTTGGGTGGGGAAGACGTCGATGACGCGGTCGATGGTCTGGGGGGCGTCTTGGGTGTGCAGGGTTCCGAACACCAGGTGGCCCGTCTCGGCAGCGGTCAACGCCATCGAGATGGTCTCGAGGTCGCGGAGTTCGCCGACGAGGATGACGTCGGGATCCTGACGCAGCACCCGGCGTAGCGCCTCGGAGAAGGAGTTGGTGTCCTCGCCGATCTCGCGCTGGGTGATGATGGACCGCTTGTGGTCGTGGAGGAACTCGATCGGGTCCTCGACGGTGACGATGTGCATCGGCTTCGTCCGGTTGATGATGTCGATCAGCGACGCCAGGGTGGTCGATTTACCCGAACCAGTCGGGCCGGTCACGAGGACCAGGCCGCGGCGCAGGTCGGTGAACGCCCGGATGGAGTCAGGAAGACCCAGACTGGCGAACACCGGCATCTCGTGCGGGATCGGCCGAAGTGCAGCCGTGATCGTCCCCCGCTGCAGGGCGACATTCACCCGGAACCGGCCGATGCCGGGAATGGTGTGTGAGGTGTCGAGCTCGTGCTCGGCCTCGAACCGCTCCCGTTGCGACGCCGGCAGAATCCCGAAGATCATGTCCTGGATGGTGTCGTTGGAGAGCGGCGGGCAGCCCTCGATCGGACGCATGGCACCGTTGAGCCGGATCGTCCCCGGCATGGCCACCGTCAGGTGGAGGTCCGACGCCCCGACCGACACCGCATAGCGGAGCAGATCGTCAATATGGAGGGGGACCGTGTCATCGGTCCGCGCGCCGATTCCGGTCGTCAGCAGGTCGTCGAGGTTGCTACTATCCGCCGGCTTGTCCGACGTATCGTCACCCGAAGAGCCGTCCAGTCCGGTACCGGCCGTCTGGGCGATCAGAACCGGGTCGCCCAGCACCGGATGGACCCGATAGCCGATGCGGCCCGCTAGCTCGTCGACCGTCTGGGGGTTGGGAGGCTCGGCAAAGGCCACCGACAGCAGATTGCCCTCGAACTGGAGGGCCATGGCCTGGTACTCCTGGGCCAGCGGCGCCGGCAGGGCCGCGGTCGCCTCAGGTTGAGGGGTGAACGCGGCCAAGTCGACGGCAGGCATGTTGGACAGTTGGGACAGGGTCCCCACCACCACGCTCGGCAGAGCCAGGTTCCGACTGATGAGCAGGAAGGCGAGGGACTTGTTGGTAGCGATCGCTTCGTTGAGGAGGGGCTTGATGTTGGCGTCGGTCTCATAGCCCGACTGCACGAGCGCTTGAGCCAGGCGGGACGTCCACTCGTGGCGGGTGTCGGGGGTGAGGGCGGTCATGCGACCACCCGCAGAACTTCCTCGAGCGTGGTCTCCCCGTCGATGGCCTTGCGGAGCCCCGCCTGGCGGAGCGGCACCATCCCCTGGCTGACAGCCTGGCGATGGATCTCTTCCACAGAACTTCCTTCGATGATCATGCGCTCGATCTCCTCGGTCATGGGCATCAACTCGGCGAGCGCGAGGCGTCCCCGGTAGCCGGTCTGCGAACAGGCCGAGCAGCCGACGGACCGGTAGACCTCGCGGAGGGTCCCGGCCGTGTCCACCTCGGCCATCGACCAGCCCGCGGCGTTGATGTCCTGTTCAGTCGGGACGTATGGCTCCTTGCAGTGCATGCACAGTCGTCTGGCCAGTCGCTGGGCCACCACACCCGACAGGGCCGACGTGACGAGGAACGGTTCGATCCCCATTTCGATCAGGCGCATCGGCGTGGCCGACGCACTGTTGGTGTGGAGGGTGGCCAGCACCATGTGACCGGTGAGTGCCGCCTCGATGGCGATTCCGGCGGTCTCCCGGTCCCGGATCTCGCCGACCAGGACGATGTCCGGGTCCGAGCGCAGGATGGCCCGCAACGCGGACGCGAAGGTAAGGCCGGCCTTGACGTTGAGCTGCACCTGGTTGACGCCTTTCAGGGGCAGTTCGACCGGGTCTTCCACGGTGATGATCTTCCGGTCCGGCCGGTTGATGAAGTTTAGACAGGAATAGAGAGTGGTCGTTTTGCCCGAGCCTGTTGGCCCGGTCACCAGGAGAATGCCATCCGGCAGCCCGATCAGCCGCTCAAAGGTCTGTTGGTCATCCGTGAAAAACCCCAGCTCCGGCAAACCCAGTTTCAGTCCTTCCTTGTCTAGAATACGCATGACGATGCTTTCGCCATGGTTGGTG
>Ga0097691_1000066_pt1 | contig 94041 bp, 122 predicted proteins | sample NGESurdeep072012_8_FD_72858 | JGI IMG/M metagenome (GOLD analysis project Ga0097691, IMG submission 72858) | Arctic peat soil microbial communities from Barrow, Alaska - NGEE Surface sample 210-1 deep-072012 | ecosystem: Environmental > Terrestrial > Soil > Wetlands > Peat ... | reverse complement strand
ACCAGGCTATCTTAATCCTAGCTCCATAGATCTGAAGTTGTTTGTTGGTCATGGTTCTTGTTCTCACTTTCACTCCTTTCTAGTTTAGTGAATGTGTCCAAGATGTATGGTGGCTCAATATGAAGACCATTAAATACATTGACATAAGTAGCCGCTTATGTTAATATATTCTGATGAGTGAATTAGACAATAACGTCCCTAGGCTACCTGAGCATTATAGAAAGCGTCGTATGCTTGACATGTATCCAGATGAGATAGCCCATCTGTATAGTTCGGCTATAATCGTAGATAAGGTCTCTGGCTTTTTATTCGTCGATCGTAAAAACACACTTGAAGCAGACAGTGCTGCACCTACTTACTACGGTAACAGACTCAGTGTGATGAGGATTCTATCTAAAATTGATGGACTTGAAAAATTTGGGTTTGTCGCCGATTTGAGACATGCAAAGGGTGAAATTCGTGAACACGTAGTAACTTTGGCTGCAGATGCTTCTGACGTCGATAAAATATTTGCAGTAAACGAAGCAGCAGAGGGGCCACCTTACGAGCCTTTACTAGCAGCAATAGTACTTGATGAAGACGGTATTGAGCAGTATATTGGCGATTTATCCTTGGTGGACTACCTGGATCGTCTTCGTGAGAGCGTTGACGCCATTTGTACGCCCGATCCAGAAACTCTGGAGCAGCCAGCCGTAATCAGCTCAGAGGGCGCTGTAGTACAACCTAGTCTCTTTGATTGTATTGGAGTTGAAATTGAGTTTTAAGTTACCTATCTGTGAGGGGTGCGACTGCAAATCAATTTGGAACGATTTAGAAACGTCAACTCTAGCGCATATTCCAGACTTAGAAGCCAGTTCCGCTGAGCTAACGCGTAGGCTTATTGAGCTTGAGCTAGCCGATCGCCTAGATCCAGCAGCAGATGCGTTTGAACGATCAAGAAGAGATCAAACCCAAGCCCATGTATTAGACTTTACAGTATCAAGTTTTGGCAAGCTTGTTGGGCTGACAACAGATCTAGAAGCTACTTTTAGTGCTGCAAGTGCCATCGACTGCGAAGAACAGAAATCAGCAGATCCAACCCAGCTTTGCCCAAGACTATCGGCGATAATGCCAGCACTGGACGCTATTGGCCAAAGACTTATACTAGACACTGATCCGAGCTAAAGCTTAGACAGACCAGTGGCTATCGGCGTGTTCTTTTAGAATTTCGGTGTAGCCAGCAATCATGGCCGCAGTAGTCACCTGGTGATCAGGGTGCATCGTTCGTAGTAGTAGGCCAGATAGCCACTCGACTTCAGGTGGTAAATCTGGGTCAGTAACTACAATAAAGCCCTCGACTTCAGCAATTTCTGCAAGCGAATTAGTAGTCCATTGAAAGCTAAAGTCATCGGCCTCAAGTTGTAGCTGCTTAAAGCCAGGAAGAATTCCTGAAGGCAAATCTGTAAGATCAGACCCAAAATGTATGATTGTATTTGCTGTTTCAGCTTGTGCATCACGATCGAGAAGCAAGTCTACGAAGGTAGTATAATCACCAAAAAATAGCTCTTCACTATCATCGTCGGTATGACTAACTAAATTAACGTCACCCTGTTGGCCTCGAGCAATCTCTAACATTAATGAAACGACGTCTCTTCGACTTAAGGTTGATGGCCAGCGGAGCACGTAATCTTGGGTATCTTCTCCTGGATAAAACATTATGTCTAGCTCGGCTGGAGTCTCTGGGCTTCTGGCTGTGATTGTACCAACGTTACCCGAATCGCCTGGAAGAATATCCAGCTCGATTGCTATGTTTGTAGGTGGTGCTTGATTACTTAGTTCTGGAGCCATGCAGTTAATCATAAACTACAAGCTAGCAATAAACACGAGCATAATGCTTTTTAAAGCTAAAGGAATACTTACTAACTGTCTTGCAGGACGGCTAGAATGTTACCTGCAGGGTCTTTAAACCAGGCAATATCAGGGCCCATATTGGCACTCAGGCCCCGGAGTATCCCTTTTTCATCTTGAGGGGCTGGCATTCCGTCGTAATGTTCAATATTGACGCCTTGACTTACTAGGCTATCAACTGCATCATCGATGTTTTCGACGACTATATTTAAAACCGTATAAGTTGCAGGGGAATGGTCATGCTTATCGTAGATAAAAAGTGTTCCACCACCAGGCAGTGCTAGCTGTAGGCCCATTTTTTCATCATTTAGCTTTAAATCTAGGACTTCAGTATAAAATTGTTTAGCAACATCCAAATCATTTACTGAAAAACCGCTAAATACTGCTTGAGACTTTAACATAACACTTACCCCCTTTAGCTTAGTTAATTACTACTTTAATTATAACTCCTAAGAGCAATAATTAGCTAAGTAGGTCGTTTTAATCTACCGGCACGAGCGAGAGTCATACCAGTTCGTAAATCAAGTCTCAACCAAGATCCGTCCCCTGGAGCAGGGATATCTATATTAGGTGATTTTCCTGTGCTGTCGCCATCGCCACCCGCTAGCAGGCAGCGGCTGCCGTCTTCATTTCTTGGTTCTCCTTGGGTAGCTATAATTGCGTCAGATTCCTCATCAAATTGTCGTCTATCTTCATCAGAAAGTACCTCTGGAGCTAAAAATACTTGGTGTCCAGGGTATTCAATTGAGCGTATTAGCGATCTATCCATAGCTATAATTATCTACTGATTTATTAAAAACACAACTATACCATTAATCGAGTACCCCAGTATTAACAGTTCGTTATAATTCATTACTTTTTGGAATTGAATTTAAGCCAAATGCTAATAGAACACCAAGCAGAAGGCTCCCATTTCTCTGATAACTAATTGTGCTCTATGACTCATCTAGCATTTGTAAATGCTTTAAAGCGCCATTTAGGCTGTTAAATTATTAAAAAATTCATAATCTTAAGCAATATGCATATCGGTGATTTTAGGGTATAGTTTCAATTATGCGATACCTATTCGTGACGATTTCGATATCTGTAATTTGGTTTGCCGTGATTATTATAGCTAGAACTATGTCAGGTACTAATATAATGCCTTTATTTTTTGCCGTACAATTCATGACATTAGTTCTATTTTTAATTGGATTTTATAAGAAATGAAAACTCCACGAACAATCAAAATAATCAATCTGTTGAGTGACGCCATTAAGGCATTTTTACGCAATGAACAGCTTGGTCTCAAAGGCAGTCTTGACCAGCTAGATGAACTCGGCGGCATATATATAAAGTTCTTGCAGATGATTGTTCTAAGTTCTAGTGGCCAACAGCAAAAGAACTTCACTGAACTTTTAAAAGTCTATGAGGATAGTAAGCCAGACGAAATCGACATTAGGGTGCACCTTAAATCAATCGCTATGCCAGGAATGGACAAGATCGCTGAACTCGAGATAAAACCATTTGCTACCGGGTCCTTTGGACAAGTCTATAAGGCCAAGTTAGTTAGTGGCGAGATTGTAATAATTAAGGTATTAAGGCCAAGTGTTAAAAAATATTTAAAATACGACCTTAGGCTACTAAAAATATTCAGTGTTATGTATTCGTTCATCGATAGACAGAAAATTTTTGACTTCAAACAGATATATAAACAGTTTAGAACTACCAGCCTGCAAGAGACACACTACCTAAGAGAAGCCGAGGTTGCTGACTATTACTACCAGTCTTATAAGGATCATAACTATATGGTAATTCCAAAAACCTTTAAAGAGCTTAGTAATGACCAAGTGATTGTCCAAGAGCATATTTCGGGGATATCGGTAGCTAAGCTATTGACCATGCAAAACAACGGTATTGATGCTCGGCTGTATGCCAAAGATGTCTTTAATACCGATTTATTTACTATGCTCGAAGTCATTGGTATTGAGTTATTATCCAAGGCCTTGGTCGGCGATATTCTGCAGTCCGATCCCCACCCCGGGAACATTATAGTTCTGGCCAATAATAAGGTTGCTTTGATTGACTTTGGGATGACGGCCCAACTAAACGAAAACCGAGATGGTTTTTATGGGATGTTGGTGCAGTACCAGGCTTACTATAATAGCGGCAGCTTCTCAATGGGCGATATGGGGCTTGCAGCCCTAAAATATCTGTCACCGAAGCTCTATGGTGCCATAGAAGGAGCTGATCGTTATCTAGACGACTACTTTATGATGGACGACGAGAGATTAATAGATAAGCTGAAACGTGTAACTCAGGAGGTTGCTTATGAGCATGCTAATAAAGGCATAGTTGATAACATGCTTGAGCAGAACCTGATTATGAGGATTCTATTCTTCGTAATGAATAAAGATAATAGGTTCGGTTTTTCGTTCGACATTAAATCGATATCTTTCTTAAAAGCTTCACAAGGCTACCTAACTCTGATAGGCCAGTTCGACGTAGATTGTGAACTCGTTAAGTCGGTAATAAACGGTGCAGTAGAATTCGGACAGTTAAATATGATGAAGGTTATTGATAGCCAAGATCAAACTATCGAGCTATTCGAATCGATGGAAATCTTGTCTACCTGGCTAGATAAGATGTCACGTAATGATCCATGGTTAGCAACACAATTGGTTGGAGGACTATAAACTAGTGAAAAATAATCTAATAATCTACGCTACGGCTTATCCATATACCGCAGCCATAATAACTATTATCTGGGTAGGGAGTGCCTTACTAATTATTATTGATAGATCATTATCAGTCGGCATTATTGTGCTAGTGAATGTTATTATGACTACAGTAATAGCAGCAGTTGGATTCAAAAAATAATAGAACTAGAGTAAATCCTATGCAAGTTAGAGTCAATTCGCACACAGTCGGCAATCAGAGATTAGTCTGTGGCCTGACCGATTGTCTAATCTTTTTAGGCAGATCTATGATCGATCAAACACTTTATTTGATTAATGAGTCCGTAACTTACGCTACGAAATTTAGTTAAGCGCTTTTTGTAGTTTAGCTAAATCTAGAATTATAAAAAGATGGTCTTTCTGTTCCACCAAACCTTCCTTAAATAGAAACTCGAGTGCCTTACTTGCGGTTTCTCGTGTCATGTTGATAGAGTCGGCTATATCAAGGTGTGTAATCGGGGCATTAATAGTTACTTGAGCGGCATGCTTTTCGCCGAAACGTTCAGCCAAACTTAATAGTTCTGATATTATCCTCTCGCGAGCAGATCGAAACTCTAATGTCTGAATTCTTTGAGTGTAGACTGAAATAACTTCTACCGCCTGCTTTAATATTTCCTGGGATAGCCAGGCATCATGTCCCATAGCCAACCTTAGTTTATCTTTCGATGTCCGCAACACTGATACATCGGTCATAGCCTCGTAAGATAGACCAGTTACATGTGCTCCATCTAAAGCCCATGGTAGAGGTATGAATTCACCAGCTTGGTGGATGAACAAAAGATTACCAAAGCCATCACGAGACACCGAGGCTGCTTTTATAAAACCAGGCTTAATGAGATATACGCCCATCGGCTCGTTAAAATCATTTATAATAGTTTCTCCATTAGCAAAATTCATAGGCATGCCGTCATTGAAGTAGGCGATAATACTTTTGTCATCGGTCGCAGCGTTTGGCATACCAGCCATCAGGTCTTTCATCATATCTTACAGTATATACACCTAGACATTCAGCTTATGTAATATAGCGCACATACAATTGCAGACAATAATATTAGTCTGAGGTTAGATAGCAGTCGCTACTGTGCATCATAAGTAAGGGGGTGTTGCCAAAACTGTAAGCTTTATATAAAAACGCAAATAATGAAAGGACATACTAATGTCACATTCAACAAGTGCAACAATTAACAAACACCAAAAGCATTCTAAGGTACGCTTTCAACAGTATTTATTAGACTCTGGTGAGCCAGAAGATAATATAAAACGCGATAACGCTAAACTTGATCTTTGGCAGCTAAACATTATGGTTATGAGACAAAAGATTAAGCATCAGGCTCAAAGATTAAGAATGAATTATTCATAAACCAAAAGGGCCCCGCACAAGGAGCCCTTTAAAATTGCCGATGAAATTTCGATCTCTGTTATCTGAATCTTTAAAAGGGATTACAGATTTTGATTTTTAAACTTATCCATAGTTTGTTGAGCTCTTTTTTCTGTATCGTCTGAATCTTTAGCTTGTCTTTCTAACTTGGAAGCTTCATTTTCCAGCTGAGTTGCAACTCGTTCAAGATCGCCTGCTGACTTATGCATATTTGCAGCTTGGTCTCGGTGTTGCTTAGCTTGTAAGCGTGCTTTTTGCGCCGCATTCCTGACTTGATCACCAGCTGCCATATATCCCCTTTACCTTTAAACCTCAGTATAGCACCTGATTTCGTTATAGCCCGATCAATGGTAATTATAAATAGCTTTAGTAGTTATTGTTTGTAGCCCCCGAGACTAAACATAACAGGCTAATTATGCTAGAATATGAACCTGTAATGACAGATAAAAAATATGCCATCGAAGTAAAAAATCTGACTAAGAGTTATGGCAGCAATGATGTACTTCGTGGAATAGATTTCAGGGTTGAGCAAGGCTCAATGTTAGCCCTACTGGGCCCGAATGGAGCAGGCAAAACAACTACTATTCGTATTTTAAGCACGCTACTTAAGCTCGACAGTGGAACGGTTACGATTTCTGGTTACGACGTCGTTAAGCAACCCGAGAAAGTGCGAAGTGTTATCGGACTTACGGGTCAATCTGCGGCGATTGATGAGCTGTTGACTGGCCGAGAAAACTTAATTATGATGGGTCGTTTATATCGGCTAACAAGTAGCAGCGCTAAGTCGCGAGCCCATGAACTACTTGAGGAATTTGATTTACTCGATGCGGCCGATAGGCCAACTAAAACTTACTCTGGTGGCATGAGTCGTCGGCTTGATCTAGCGGTTAGTCTTATAGCCACTCCGCCAATAATCTTTCTAGACGAACCGACCACCGGTCTTGATCCACGTTCACGTCTAGCAATGTGGGATATTATTAAAAGCCTGATGGCCAGCGGCACTACAATACTGTTAACTACCCAGTATCTTGAAGAGGCCGATCAACTAGCCGATCAAATTATTGTTATAGACGGCGGAAAAGTTATAGCTAATGGAACTTCATCGCAGCTAAAAAGCAAGGTTGGTAAAGATCGTTTAGAATTAATTTTTAATAATGCTGAGTCACTGGCAAGTGCTATTACTATCTTAGGAAAACTAGTGGCAAGCTCTGACGACAAGGCTTTATCTCTAAGTCTGCCACTTATAGATATAAATATTGATGTCAAAGAAGTTCTAGATAAGCTATATAAGGCTAAGTTATCAATTGTTTCGATGGAAGTCCACAAGCCGACTCTTGATGACGTCTTCCTGTCTCTGACCGGTAAGCAAAAACCAGGAGGAGATAAAAAATAATGGCTGTTGAACTTCAATTTGAAAAGAAACCTCGCTGGTACTTGGCCCTAGTAGATAACTGGGTGATGATTAAGCGAAGTAGTACCCATATTATTAGACATACCGATCAACTACTGGGGACATTCTTCCAACCAATCATGTTCTTAGTATTATTTGTGGCTGTGTTTAGCGGCGCTATTAGCGGATCATTGCCGCCTGGAGTTAGTTACTTGGATTTCTTAATGGCTGGAATAATCGTTCAAACAGTAGCCTTTGGCTCAACTACCACTGCAGTTGCTATATGCAATGACTTACAAAAAGGAATTATTGATCGTTTTCGGGCTCTACCTATGAGTAGTCGTTCAGTCTTAACTGGCCATGTTGTGTCCGACCTTCTTAGGAACGGCATGTCCACTACGGTGATGCTGATTACCGGCCTAATACTCGGTTTTCGTAGCAGCGCAAGCTTTACTCAGTGGCTGCTTATAGTCGCTCTTTTGGTCTTATTCACCTTCACATTTTCTTGGTTAATGGCTATACTCGGGGTGTTTGCCAAGAGTGTCGAAGCCGTACAATGGCTAACCTTCGTAATAATTTTTCCACTAACTTTTGCTAGTAGTGCCTTTGTGCCGGCTCAGAGTATGCCACATTATTTACGTCTATTCGCTGAGCATCAGCCCATCACTCAGGTAGTAGACGCTGTTAGAGCGCTGATGCTAAACATGCCAGTAGGAAATTATGTTTACAACTCGATAGCCTGGAGTCTAGGCATATTGATTGTTAGCGTACCCCTGTCGACCTATTTATTTAAACGTAAGTCAGCAAAATAAGTTACTTTGTACTACGTAGCTAATCCTTGTCTCGTTATTGTGTCGTGTAATATTTCGGCCAGACCTTGAGCGACTACTAAAGCTGCATCCTCGCCAGCTGCGCTATCTACCAATTCAGCGATTCGTTCGCGTTCTAATGCTCCAAGTACTGCAACCTCTCCGTACCACGGTACTATAACTAAAATTTCTTCACCTTCACCTTTGGGCCCCCGTTTTAAGGCTCGGGTGACTATATCCATATAACTAGAGTCATATGGTGTTGCTTCAAATGGATTTAATGGGTCTATCATAGTTTGATTCGTTGCCATTAAATATAATACCCTAACTACGTAGGCAATAGGAACTATAAATCTTTGGCTCTAACAATCATTTCCGAGAACCTGTCAACAATATCTCTTTGATGGGCATGGGCTGCCTGATCTATAGCTCGTGAAACGGCCTCTGCTGTACTTGAGCCGTGTCCTATGACAGCAACGCCCTTTACGCCGAGTAACAGTGCTCCGCCAACCATACTAGGGTCGAGAGCGTTTCGCAATACTGCCAATCTAGTCATCATAATTCTCTGTGCTGCTCTAGTTTCATTAGTTGCACCAAATGCTCGGACTAGGTAGTCGGACATCATATTGGCTATGCCTTCATTGGACTTAAGTATTAGATTACCGCTAAAACCATCAGTAACAGCAACATCAGTGCCACCATCGTATAAGTCGCTACCCTCAATATTCCCAATAAAGTTAATTATTCCAAGGCGACCTAAATTAGCTAGAGACTGATGGGCCTCCTTTACAAGAGCTGTTCCTTTTTCTTCTTCGGCTCCATTAGATAATATGCCAACTCTTGGGCTGTCGATGTTTTCGACAAGACTCATGTATAGTGAGCCCATTACGCCAAACTGAGCCAGCATCCTAGCATCTGACTCTTTATTGGCACCTGCATCTAAAAGTAGCGTTCTTTCCACGCTAGGCTGACCATCAATAATCCCGACTCTTGGTAACAAAACCGGTATAGCCGGTCTTGAAACGCCTCTAATACGGCCTAGAGTTAGGGTTGCGCCGGTTAAGGTGACGGCTGTGTTCCCACAATCAACAAAACCGTCAGCCACTCCACTTTTTACTAGCTCGGCAGCTCTTCGAACTGGATTATCTTTCGATCTTCTATAGGCATTGGCTGGATCAGAAACATCAAAGGCAATGTTATCTGTCGTAACAACAGTTTCAAATTCACCCATACCTAGCTCGAGTGCCGACTGATCACCAATTAGTATTACTTCATGCCCTCGATCGGCAGCAAATTTAGCGCCGGTTATCATTTCACGCGGTGCAAAGTCTCCACCCATAACATTGAGGGCTATTTTACTCACTTATTTTCTCCATTTGAGACATTATCTATCTACAGATGTAGGTTTGCAAGCTTAAACAGTCATATTAGAGCCAGTTTCTTGCTGCGTCATAACCTCAAGCTGAATCCGTAGTAAGATATATAGATGGTAAAGTCTAGCCTTGCAGCTAACGGTTTAAGCTTAATTAATGACTTTCAGAATACCCAGATTCTGATTAGAACTATTGAAGGCGCCGACTATCAAGCGAAAATGTCTGAGGAAGAAATCCTAAACAAATTTTCAGCCTATAGGCGTAGCGATCAAGTACTAGTAAATCCCAATGACTTACCTCTTGCGCAGGATGACAACTTAGTTAAAGAAAGCCTTAATGCACATTTACAAAAGGTGCAATCTGAACAGATTAAGGATTATGGGGTTCAGACTATTAATGACCTAGAAAAGAATGCAAATGCCCTATATCTAAATAAGAAAGTGAGAATCAAAGTAGTAGACAAGAAGCTAAGTCCGATACATAATGGCTGGATTAACCAGCGGACTGGACAACAAAACTTCGGTATTACAAAAGCGCTAACAGTATCTGGAAGAATTGTAGAAATAAGCCTAACAAACAACTATATAATAATTAAACCACTACTGCTCAGGAAGCTTGTTAATAGTTCACTAATCGATTATTTGATAGAAATTATCGCGCCAGACTCACTACAGCCAATGGTCAGCATAGCCTTTATATAGGCTATAGATTTATTTCCTTAGCTAAACACCTATACGGAGGCTAGGCTCTGTTCAGCCTCAGCAACAGACTCTTCTAGTAGCGCAAGTTGACGTAAGACTTCATCCGAGCCGGTCTTTAGGTTCTCAAGATCAAGCCGTTCAAAGGTGACAGTATCGGGGACTTCTTCACCACCTTCAATTGAATAACGAACCCACTCTGCGCTAGCTCTTTCAAGTCGATCTGGCTTGCGCTGTTTTGGATGCGGGGCGTAGACGGTCAATAGCTTTAAAACTAGCTTATCACTTCTATAAGGATGTTCCCCAATTTTAGAAAATGGTATTACTGCCTCGCCACGACCTATAACACCTGCAGGATTTACATAAGAGTACATAGGCAAAACTCCAATTCGATGACCTAATGCGCTGAATCTCTCTTCTGGAGTTAATTCCGCTTCTACCTTAGCTGGTTCGGCTGAATTAACTTCTTGTTCTAAGGCACTTCTGGCCAAATCCCGTTGTCGATCGATTGATCGTGCTCGGTCCGAGAATCCAATTACTTTTTCTAGATCCATCAGGTACTCCAAAAGTATTATTTAATAATAAGATATAACCACGAAATTGCCCAATTGGCAAGGATAAGATACTATACTGCTATAAACTGCGCAAATCTTGACCTAGCCGACCGCTTTCTTTATAAGCTGTGCTATTTTAGCTTCCTCTGAGGCAGTTAATTCCTTGAGAGCGAAATAGATAGGCCACATATTGCCATCGTCGAGTTTTGCTACGTCATTAAAGCCTAGGGTCATATATCTTTCACCAAACTTCTTCTTGCTTCTAAAGAAACAGACTAGCTTATTGCCGTCGCTATAGGCTGGCATGCCATACCAGGTTCTGGGCAGTAAACTCGGCACACTTGCACATATAAGCTTATGAAGCCCTTCACCTATGCCACGATCTGGTTCATCCATCGCCGCAATTGCGTCTAGTACCGCCTTTTCATCCTCTTTGATTTTATTAGCCTTCTTTTCGCTGGACTTCATTTTAACCCCTATTCTACCTACATATTACGTCTGTCTATACTGCTTCGTCCACTTTTACAAATCGTTTATTGGCATAGTAGCCAAAGATACCAGTAATAACTGCCGCTATCCCACCAAGTAAAATAGGCATTCTCCCACCTCGTGCATCAGACAGCCAACCAAGCAGAGGCCCACCTATTGGCGTAGTGCCAAACAGTAGTACAGTCTGTAGGGCCAAAACGCGGCCAAGCATTTCTGGCCTGGTTTTAACCTGGACAACTGTCGTCGTCGCTGTCATGAATAGTATGCTTGCAAGGCCAAGAATAAATATTGCTGGAGTAGCTAATTTAGTATTAGGAACAGCAGCTAGCAGTAGCATTGCCACGCCTAGCGCAAAAGAGCCTATAATGACGTGTTTTAGCTGGACTATCTGTCTCTTAGCAATAATAATCGCTCCAACTACCGCACCAAGACTAAATATAGAATATAGAAGGGTAAATGCAGTCGTATTTCCATGAAGGGCGCTTGTTACAAATAGAGGCAAAGTGACGGTAAAATTATAGGAAAATATACCGATTATGAGTAACATAACAAAATTGATCCATAAAACTGGGACAGATTTAATATATTGGACACCAGCTCTTACGGCCCCTCTAGTTTTAGCGGCCACCGGCCTTAAGTAAAGTTCAGCTGGTCGCATAGCAATAAGGCAAAGAATTACAACTATGTACGATAAGCCGTCAAGAGTAAAACACCAACCGAAGCCGGTCGTAACGACTAACAGACCAGCTAGTGCTGGACCAAAAATTCTCGATATATTTACGATCAGGCCATAAAGTACGACAGCATTTGGTACTTCCTCTTTAGGCACCATTTCACTTACAAACGATCGTCTCAATGGATTATCAAAGGCTAAGAACATACCGCCTAGAATTGCCAGCGCATAGATGCCTATTAGCGGAGGATGAGGCATAAATGCCAGGATAGCAAGGGCGAATGACTGCATCATTTCCAGACTTTGAGTGAGGAGCAGAAAATGGCGTTTATTAGAGCGGTCGACTATTGATCCAGCCCAAGCAGTAAGTAGCAAAATAGGTCCGAACGAACAAGCAGCTAATATACCAACGTCTAGACCACTGTGGGTAATACTCAGCACTAGTAGAATAATTGCAACATTGGTAAGCCAGTTGCCGGTGTTGGATATAATCTGACCAAAAAAATACAATCGAAAGTTACGAATTCTGAGTGAAGAGAAGGTATTTTTCATTGCCTAATTGTAACAAATAATCCTCACCCCGCTCAGTTTAGAGCTAAAGCTCATAACAAAAGTAGCCACACATAAGTTTCAATTTGCATTTTTAGCTCGTAAGGTAAATAATAGCTAAAAATATAAGGGGGCCAAAAATGTCTGTAGTAGGATTAAGCTCATCTCCAGAACTAACATCAGAATTTCATCAAAATGAACTTTGGACAGTAAGCGAAGCTGTCGCCGAACATAACGTCCATACACCGCTCCTTGATCTGGGGATATGGGCAGACAGAGGGTTTATAGAAGAGCGTGGGGGTACTATCAATGACGCCTACCTAGATGACCTAGGTATTGTTCAGGAAGCAATTGGTTTCCAAGTAGACTTTAAGATAGCTAGAGATAGCATGGAGGAGTTTGCCGACTTTTTAGGGGAATCAGTACTTAGGCCTCAGATGAGAACTGCATTTGACGATGTGGTAGCAAGGCACAGAAGAAGAGTCAACCAGAGCATCCGCCGAACCAAAGGTGTATTCGTTAGAATTATTGATCAAGAGACCGATAAACAAGACACGGCTGAGCTAGCCGCAGGACCGCGAACTGACAGGCGAGATGATCTTGTATCTCACTCAGGACAAAGAGTAGGTAGGCTGTTAACTTGCGGTGAACTGGACGAGGATTCGTACTACAGGTTCACTTTAGAAGGGAAGAATGGACTAACCTTTACCCACAATCCACGGTCAATCTTCACTCAAGTCATTGTAGACTCTTCTAGAACACTGTCCTCAGCACCTGTCTTTCATTTATGAGTAAATTCTGGCTTAAGAATCTATTGATCCCATTCTTGAATTATACGAAGAACCGTCTTCCAGGTTCTAGTGGTTATGTCTTTAGTGAACTGCTTTTCTAGCCACGCCATTAAGTCTGGTGTCTTGGCCACACTCGTATCGACGACACTAAAAACTACATTATATTTAAAGCCAACAAAGCTATAGGCCTTGCCTTCAGGCGTGTAAGGGAGTGCGAATGGAAAACTGGCCCTGTGTTTTAAGAATGTCAAAGTTAGATAGTTACTTGGTGAATGGACGTCGTTATCGAATATTTTCTCTGATACGATCTTTTCAAGTTGAGGACGGCTAAGAACGATTGTAGTGCTATGAAATCCTATCTGCTCAAATATTGCCTTTTCTATACTAGCCCCGAGATCAGCGCTAGACCCTATACTTGAATCAAATATCACGTTGCCACTAGATATAACAGTTTTTACGTTATTGAATCGTAGGCTCTCGAATACTGTTCGTAAATTAGAGTTATTCATATTTGGATTGCCAGGCATTATGCCTCGAAGAAATGCTACGTATTGCATGGAGTTATCATACCAAAGAGCTAAGAAGTTCAGAATAAACTAGTTCCTAACATATGCTAAGTTATTAACATATGGAATGGACAACGCTAAGGCCTGAGACTAATGAAGGCAACAAATTTATAATCGCTTTTCAAATATTTAGAAGAGCTGAATACGTATGTCTATGGAGATTAAGGGGGGAAACGCCAATAACGCCTCCTGAAGTACTAGATGCACTAAAGACGTGCGTACTAATTGATCCTCTCTTTATTGATGAACCGGTTCAAACTGAATGGGGCGAATTAAGCCCGACTATGGTCGACGATATTAGACAGCAATGCAGAGCTCTTTTTGACGACGAAGTCGATACAACAGCACGTTTTATAGGTTTATCGGACACAATGCTGACTGTGGCGAGCAATAGGTTAATTGACGTAGGACCTTTACAGACTGCTGTAGCAGACTTCGCAAGAATGCAGCAGCCTATGCTTAGATTGCATTTAGCCTAAGCATGGGGGCAAAGTAAGTTAGAACATTCACTATCTACTATTAATTTGTTTTTTTATGCTTATTCAGGTCTTGATGAACCCCAATCATCAATAGCCATGCTCCAGAAATCAAAAATGGAATATATAATATCATTGCAATGGCTGATATATAAATACCTACAATATGACCAGATATTAGAGTGATTGCACCGGCTATTGCAATTAAATGGCAAATCGTCCCTATTGCTAATCGTATAAAACCAAGACCCAGCTTACTGCTAGGCCCTTTGTATGCTTGAATGTAGCCATGAATATATACCGACAGTGCAATAACTGAAATAATTAGCCACTCAACGCCAACTGCTAAATGATTCTGACCTCCCATGATTGCAAATGCACATATCATAAAGATTGCGGTAAGACCCGCAAGTGTACCAATTGCACGATATCTATGAGTAGCATCTTGAGTAATAACATGTAGGTTTAGAGACATTGATACAAATACTAGGCCGGTCAGCGCCGCAGCCGCCGTACCAACTAGTTGAAAAAATCCAATCCAAATCGCAGGATGGTAAATATCAATTGGCATATCTGTATAATTGTATCAAATTGCTTCAATATTTTTGGAGATCGATACTTACGCTTGGTTCTTAGATTTTGTCATAGACTAGTCATTGCGTTCGGGAATATAATATTAGTAGAACTAATTCATGCTTTTAATAGCTAAAGGTTAGGGGGGTGTTATGAATAAAACTATTGGTTTTGTGGGAACTGGGACTATGGGCAGCCGGATGATAGTACGTCTACTGGGTGATAGCCATAAAGTCAGTGTATATAACAGAAATAAAGAACAAACGAAATCGCTAATAGAAAAAGGGGCAAACTCAAGCGGCAGCATACCTGATCTAGTAAAATCCTCTGACTTTATTTGTATATCGGTACCCGATGACCAGGCAATCAAAGAGGTAGTAACCCAAGCAGTATCTATTGGTTGTAAGAACAAGGTATTTATAAGTCTAAGCACTATCTCTCCCGATATGGCCGTTGAACTATCAGAAATAATAGCAAAAAATGAAGCTTTCTTTTTAGATGCTCCTGTATCAGGGAGTGCACCTCAAGTTGAAGCTGGACAATTAGTAATTTTTGCCAGCGGGAATGAATCAAAATTTAAAACTGCTAAATCAATATTTAGCTCGCTAAGTAGAGAAACTTATTATATGGGGACGGCCGGGAATGGCTCGCGGATGAAGTTAGTTGTAAATACTCTGCTAGGCCTAGGCATTGAGGCCCTTGCCGAGGCATTAACGTTAGGTCAGAGAATGGGCATGAGTAAGAAAAAGTTAATAGAGGTGCTTAGTAATACTGCAGTTGTATCGACTTCGCAGAAAATGAAAATGCAAAATGCTTTAGCTGATAGTTATGACGTTGCGTTCTCACTGTCAAATATGTATAAGGATTTTGGGCTCATATTAGATCAAGCTCACAAAACATATACGCCGATGCCGGCAACTGTGGCATCGATGCAAGTTGATGCGGTTGGTATGTCACGGAAGCTCAACAATGACTTTGCGGTGGTAATTAAATTACTAGAGGAAAGTAGTGGTAAAACTGCTAAATGAAGCTGCCAACCATTCTATACAATAAGGATCACGGTCCTCTTCCTGCTCTCCTGCTTGGCTTAACTGCCGTTACTGGCGTTGTAGACGCAATCAGTATCCTTAGTCTGGGTAGAGTATTTGTGGCAAATATGACCGGAAATATTGTTTTTATTGGTCTAGCTATTGCCCATGCCCCTGGCTTCTCACTTGCTTCTTCACTATTCGCCCTGGCAGGGTTTCTTATTGGAGCAGTTATTGTGGGAAGGCTGATTGATAAATATAGCGTCGATAGGGGTAAATTATTCGCCGCAGCTTGTATATCTGAATTTGTATTTATATCTGGTGCGCTAATAATCGGGCTTAGCCTAAATAATCCTACTATCGGCGCTGGACGTTATAGCCTGTCTATATTGCTGGCAATTATGATGGGTATACAAAACGCAGCTGTACGAAAGATTGCCGTACCTGATATGACTACGACGGTGTTAACAATGACTCTGACAGATATTGCGGCAGACGTTAGGCGTAGTGGATGGCACTCAGCCCAACTACTAAGACGTATAGTCACCGTGTTGGCGATGTTAATAGGAGCTTTAATAGGTGCTGAGTTAGTTTTAAACCGTAGTGCAACTTCAGCTATTGCTCTGGTTGAAGTCATTGTAGTAGTAATAATGATAGGAGCACTGATTTCTGTTCAAAAACCAGGTAAATGGCGAGTGGGAGGATAGGCTTATGGATGACGAAAAGATAAGTAGAGCCCGCTCAGATGTCGAGGCAGCCTTGAAATCAGCAACTGCCAAGTTAGAGGCAGATCCTTTAAAACAATCTGAAAATGCCTTAAAAAAAGCTATAAAAGACTCAAATGAAATTTTAGTTACTGCAACAACAATTGCCCCCATTCATAAAAGTTCACTTACCTTAAGTCGTACAAAACTTTATGCAGAAGAGCGATCTGGTCTAGGGAAGGTATCGGTAATGAGCGTTCGGGCTGAGGACGTACTAAACATCAATGGCGAAATTGGGCCCGTTTCAGGGTATATAACACTTTCTACTAAGTTCACTAGCCCAGGCAATCCATATCGAATCGGTCCGTTTCATCGTAAAGATGTATTAAATCTGAAACGTGTCGTTCAGGGTTATGTAATCGCCTTACAGCAGAAAATAGACTTAAGCCCTATCCCAGGGCCAGAACTGACTGAGTTACTCTATGAACTGGGTGAAGATGACTACTCAATCAACTAGCTGGTCTACACGCTGTAATTATAGGGAAATTCCATCAAGAATTAATTAATGCCTAACTAAGGTAAGAAGGAGTAAGTAAAATGAGTAAGCTTCCAAAACTATTCGAAGGGAATTATGAGTATTTATTAGAAGAAGTACTAGGATCAATAGATGATGTATTCTTAGTGTTTAACGATAAATTATCTATTGTTTACGCAAATAAAGCAGCTGATAATGTTTTTTGTAGTGATAAAGAAAGACTAGTTGGTAAAAATATAAAACAACTTATCCCTAAAACTAGAAAAGAGTACTTTAAAAATATAATTTCCGAGCTTAAGACCTCTGGTAAACGTAGAATCGAGGCAACAGGCAGGAGAGGTTTTGTAGGATTAGCAGCTGGTGGTCATTTGTTTTATGCAGAGGGTGAACTTGCTATGTTTAAAAACGAAGCAGCCTATATATTAGTACTTAGAGATATAACGCTGCGTAAAGCGGTAGAGGATGAGCTGCAGATGGCACTAATGAATTTAAGAAAAATTGGTACAAAGATCGCCTACAGGCTAGAGCATCCAAGAATAATGGAAAACTTTCCTATAGATTAAGTCTAAAGATCTTTAAGCAAAATCTCTCACTTTGCTTGGGAGTCGATCTCATTTAATAATTCTCCTGCGGCTGCCTGGGTAAGTTCCCAAAGAATTGATGGGTCAGAAGTGTAGTGTCCTCTAACATATTCTCTGACTGTAGAGCCAGCGTCAAAGCGTACACTATGAGCACTCAGCCACTGACTGTCTAGATCAAAGGAATAATCAGGATGCATAGGTATGTCTAGCCGATTGTTGTGTCCGTATCCAGTCCCTGGGCCATATTCAGACTCAACGCTTAGACACAACTTGCTACGATCGCCTTGTGCGTGCCAAAGTCTGGATTCAAATTTGTAAGCACCTGCTCTATGCAACAGGTGATGGCCACCATCAGCCAACTGTTCTATCGCTTCCATCAGGGTTTGAGTCACTTCATTTTGTGCAAACTTAGTAATTAAATCAGCTTCACCAACAACACGATCGCCATCAACCAGCATTCTGAACAGTCTGTCCTTTAGTGGCATTGGTAACTCTGCGTTACCCGGACCTCTTTCACCTCTCGCTACAATATCAGTAGACATAATACTATTCACCTCTTAATTTAGTGCAATTATAATATATTACTGATAATTAAGCAATTTGACCATATCCTAATTCCAATAGTTTATGTAGAAATCTTAAGCGGCAACAGCGGCAACAATCGATAAGTGGCGCTCTGCTGTAGCTGGTGTATCTTCAAGAGCTGCTTCTTGATCAACTAATAGACTTACAGTTAACTCAGTAATTACTCCTAAAACCATATCCCGTTGAGCCTTCAGAGATTTCAGACGATCCTCGGTATTCTGGATATCCACCGTGATATCAGCAACATGTTCAGTAAGATCTTCCGGTGATCGCATTCTATAACTATCTGCTGAAGTCATGAATCGTTTCTCTGCTTATGTTTTGATGTTTATCAAAGTACTAACGGTTACTATATACCCGCTAGATGTGTTGTCAATACCATGGGGAAATATCACAATTTATCGAAACTGATTTGGCTATAGATCACGTACCGTGCTAACACAAATAGAGCCACTCTACGCACAATCATCATTGTGCGACGTCAGAGTAGAGTATTATAGAAATAATCAGTAGCCTGAGTGACAACCTTGATAATGACATTGATAGCCAACTCGGGCTAACGTGGAATGTGCGAGTAGGTAGTACCGTGCCTACATCTGAAACCATCACATTAAGGGATGGCGCAGTAGAGATTGACGCAACCTACGTTTATGCAGACTTAGGTAACTCTTCCGGGTTAGCTCAAATTATGAAAAAAGAGGTTACAGCGAAAATAATGAGAAGTTACCTTGCAATAGCTACTCGTACCCTCAGGTATTACAATGGTTTTATAAGAAGCTTTGATGGTGATAGGGTAATGGGCATCTTTGTGGGGGCAAATAAAGAGACGAGCGCTGTGAGGGCGGCTTTAGCAATTAACTGGGCTGCGTACGACCTTCTTAAGCCCAAAATAGGAGCCACTTGGACTGACGTCCTTGGCGCATGGAAGTTTGATCATGGCATTGGGATAGATACTGGCATGGCAATGCTGGTTCGAGGGGGTGTTCGTAATGATAACGACATTATCTCAATAGGGAGCGCTCCAAATGTGGCAGCCAAATTGAGCGAAATAAGGGATAAGAAAAATATAATGATCACTCAAGCGGTCTACACTGCAATGAGTAATGACGTGGCATTTACTGACCATACACTAAGTGTAAACATGTGGCAGAAGTACAATAGCTTAGGAGTTGGCGGATCATACTTTGATATTCTAGGCTCAAGTTATAAATGGAGGCCCTAGATGGTATCAAATAACAGAAACACAGATAAGGATGGCGTGGAGTTTAGCTGGAAAGTACATTCTGCTATCACGGATTGGACGGCTAAAGTTGATACGAAAGCTTCAATCATTCTATCGCTAGGCGGTGTAGTATTGGGGTTCATCATCGCATTATCGACAAATCATCGCATACTAACCAACCTATATGGATGGCGAGCATTATTTAGAGTGGCTGGCTTAACAGTGTTTAGCTTAGGTGTGGTGCTGGCTGCATTAGTGGTTATGCCGAGATTAGGCAGGAGAAAATCAAAGAGGGAATGGGAAGATAACTATATCTATTTTGGTCACTTGAGGCATTGGAAGCCAAAAGACCTTAAGAAAAAGTTACGGAATATGAGTACCGACGATTTATTAAACGCCCTATCAAAACAGCTAGTGACTACGTCTAAGGTTGCTTGGTATAAACACAGTCTGCTTCAATTCGCTATGATTTGTTACTTAGTCGGAGCATTGCTTGTGCTAATTGCAGCTATTTGGCGCTAGTCTGCAAGACGCGGATATAAGAAATACCATGCCCACAAACCCTCTAGATGAAAAATACTTGCACTGGGCAGAGTGGCTTGATGGCAATTTAAAGCTTTTTGAATCGGGGTTTACCAATATCTATAGGCAGAGTAATGACTTTGTGGATTGATTCGCCGACATCGTCAATCTGAAAGTATATTCCGGTATCACGTTTAATATTATTTCTAATGATGCGCGCGATATCTTCTGAAAAAAGCATTTTGGCAATTGATGGTGGTGATAGTACACTGATGCGTTTCCAAAAGTCCGCAAGTTCAGCTTTCAGTACACACCGTTTGGTTAAATACACTAGAAGCTCAGCCGCGGATTTAAAGTCATCTTTATCTAGCAAATCAAGACTGAAAACTAATTTGGAGGCGATGGGTTTACCATAATTAACTTTGTAAACTTCAATCTGTCGACCATTCAAAAGCAATATCCAATCGATGCCTTCATTAGCAGCATAATTAAGACTTTGCCTAAGATGTTTTTCATCGAGATCAATCTGGATGGACTTTACCTCGACTACGAAGTGCTTCTTGCGTCCTACCTGGATCACATAATCTGCATATTCACCACGTATTCGAAATTCGGTTCTTATTTCTTCCAGTTCCTTATACCCTAAAACGTCTGTAAGTAGACTATTCGTCATAATACGGGTAGCGGATTCATCAAGATGTGAAAACTCTTTACGTAAGTATTTCGACTTGTATTTCTTAAGATTTGTTCGAACCTCATTGATTTGAGTCTGAGTTGCCATAAACTTAAGGTACCATAATTACTTATTTATGTGAAAACTGGCTGGGGATAAGGGACGAGGTTCGTACATTTATGATAAGAAAAGTTTGGTTAAATATCCGTGGCTGGGCTTAGAGTCGGAGCTCCTAGCTTTTTGGAATCTTTAGTTTTATTCGAATAATTGTGGCTGAATGTGGGAAGCAACTTCTACCGATATAGCCTCGCCCAATGCCGCAAGAGATTTTTGTGCGCCTATACCACTCTCGGGCAGACTTAAGATGCTATCATCAACGCGCGATAATTCTACTATTCCGTCTGCCTGTATAACAAATCTTACGGGATCAACTTCCCTATAATACCGGTCGCGTTTTTTAGGTAGGGGTCTAAGGGGTGGAAGTGGCGGTGGAATCGGAAGACCTACCTGCTCACGACTTACAATATTCAGCCCTAGATCCTCTGATAGGCCTGTAGTATAAATCGTACGTTCGAGTATCCCAAACAACCTTCCCGCGTTTGCTCTGCTTACGCCTGCTTTCTGACCTAATCCCCAAAAGTGTTCTTTACCCAAGTATGATTCCAAAGAGTCTATAGGATTTGTCTCAAGGTGTCGTTTCAACTGATCTTCTAGCGGCTCATCCTCTATGGTAAATCCAGTGACTAAACCAAGTTTCGCACCATAGCTCAAAAATCCAGACAATTTGCCAGACTCTACTTCTCTACTAGTAACAAACCGTATCTCTGTATCTCTAGGTATCTCAGACATCAATAATACTATATTGACTCATTGATATTATTACAAATATATATTAAAAAGTTCCAAAACGTGTATGCTCTACAAATTTCTGGTATAGGTGAGAACTTTATGGCTGGAGATAAGGGACGGAGTCAGTGCTTTTTAAGATAAGAAAAGTTTGGTTAAATACACAGTGCTGGTCATTAGTCCGCCGTAGTAAACTAAACCGAGAGTAAGCAAGTACACTTTAAGCGTACCATTTTCTTACTGAGATGAATTACTATTTAGGCAAGCTGTCGTAATATTGGACATAGCTGTCTGAGTGGCTATACAGGTTGTCCCACTCACTTTGCCCTTCAGTATACAAACTATTCCACTGGTCATCGGCGGTGTTGTAGAGGCTGTCCCAAGTATTTGAGGCGTTCGCAGAGTTACCTGACTTTTCCTCTTGTATTGTGCTCTGTACTTGACCAACTAAGTATGGAAATGCTGAGATTTGAGTCTCCAGCGACTGAGCAGTGGTATAGTCTTGGTTGTATGCGGCGTCATAGGCAGCTCGTTCGGCTGTTCCGTAAGCCACAGCTTTTCTAGCCTTTGGAGCGACACTAGGAAGGGTTACTAGGCTAAGCAAGGAATTGGCGTCCGTAGAATCGCTACCTTGTGCGTCATAGGCAGCTTCTGCCGCGTAGCCAATCTGTACCGCCTTCTCAGCTTGGGCAAGTATAGCTGGATCTGTCAGGGTGCTAAGAAGCTGTATAGCATCAGTTGAGTCTCCTATGTCAGCATCATATGCAGCCTGCGCTGCATTATTATAATCACCGCCGGTAGGAATCAATGGAGCTTCCAAGCTTTGTTGAGTTAACACAGGTGCAGTAGTTGTCGTTGTCTTATGACCATCTTTTTTTGTAGTATCGGTTCGAGGTTTACTTTCTGAATGGGGTTTGGCTACTGCTGCAGGGACAGGTTTAGGCGCAGAGTCGTGGGCTTCACCTGTAAAATAGCCAGCAATACTGGCTGCACCAATTAAGGCGACACCAACCACTCGTTCAATAGTGCGAGATCTTTCACTCATGGATGATATACTAACATGAACTGAGTAATTAGTCAAATCATGGCTGAGCAGGTGGGTCTAGCTGGGGTCTTTGGTTTTTTCAATACTGCTTTTAGACCCATCATCAAAAGTGCTCTCTATTTTCAGAAATATATCAGATGGGTGCAGGTCTTTATGATCGAATGACATGCTTTTTGATGCAGGGTTGATAAAAATCTGAGTCTTTTTAGGATTACCTTTCTCCCCAGCATAAATGACAGCTTGTAGGCCTCGCTTTGATTCCATTAGTTGTGCGGTTATAAAATATTTATCGTCTTTAGAAGCCTTCTTAGCCTTTGCGATCGGGATTGCTTCATCATCTAAATTGAGTACTTTTGCGTTCTTGAAAACTTTTGCGTCAATCCTGTTGATAACATATTGCCTTTCAGCGCTAAATTTGCGAGGCAACGGAAATGTGTGCGGTCCTTCAGCACAACTTAAGTTCATTCCATCATCTGCATTACCGTTATAATAACCGCCTGATCTAGAGCGAAGGCGTGGAGGTACTGCCTCCATGCGCAGATCATGGTCGGGGCATAAAGCTACGGGATAGCGGGTCCCACTACCTAAAGTTGTCATCCACCATTTAATCCCATCTATTCTGATTATCTCTAGATCACTCACGGAAAAGGTCTCCTTCGGCGCAATACGTGGCTGGGTATGAGTCAGCTATTTGGCACCCCGTCCCAACTGATTTCACCCTTGTATCTCAAAGACGAGAAAAGATTGGCTTTACTTAAAATTAATGCTTCTAACTTCCAAACAGTCCCTTGAACCCGGTTCAAAAGTTCCACAAACTTTTGGGCGAGCAGGATCAGCGTGTATAGTGCAACCACCGTTTTGTGTAGATGTGTCTAAAAACGGACAGTCTTCCATAAAAGCGTACTCTGGATTATCTGGTGCGTCGGCAAATATCACTTGTGGTGAATCTACAATATCTCCAAGCCGTGGCCTTAGTAGTTCTCTGACTTCTGATTTTGTTGGTCTTTTTATCCTTATTAGGTTTGCTCCAGCAGACTACATAAGTTCGTGTTCGTCAACGCTTAGTTCCATGACGATGCCTCTTCTGCAGCATGCTCCATTGCAGTTACCACCACCACAAAAGCCTTCAATACTGGATGATGTAACGGGTATTCGTGTACGCTCTGACATAGTTAATTATTACAAGGACATAATATTCTTAGCTAGTCAAGAACTGGCTGGAGATTAGGGACTCGAACTGCTAAATAGTGAATAGCTACAAAAATTAACGATTAACTGTAGACATATCAGCGTACCTGTCTCCAGCAGCTGCGCCCTTTGGCATTGCTTTATCTAAACTAGCAAGATCCTCTCTGGATAGGCTAATTTCTGTGGCCTTGATGTTCTCCATAAGATATTTTGTGCGTTTTGTTCCTGGAATTGGGACTATATCATCACCTTGATGAAGTACCCACGACAGAGCTAGCTGAGCTGGAGTGACTGCCTTTTGTTTTGCCAACTCCTCAATGGCGGTCATTAGTTTAAGATTTCTATCTAGATTATCGTTGGAAAATCTTGGACTGTTCTTAAGAAACGAACTATCAATATCGTTGGCCCCTTTGATCTTGCCGGTTAAGAAACCACGCCCCAAAGGGCTATAGGAGACAAAGCCAATACCAAGTTCTCTTACGGTTGCTAGAATTCCGTCTTCTGGGTCGCGCGTCCAAAGTGAGTATTCACTCTGTAGAGCGGTTATGGGATGTATAGCGTGGGCTCGGCGGATCGTGTCGACCGCAGCTTCAGATAGCCCTAAATAGTGGACTTTACCAGCTTTAACTAGTTCAGCCATTGCCCCAACTGTATCCTCAATTGGTACAGTTGTATCAACACGATGTAAGTAATAGAGGTCTATGTAATCAACTCCCAGACGCTTCAGGCTGGCATCGCAGGCTTCGTGAACGTACTTAGGAGTGCCATTGACTCGTATCCATGAGCCATCAGCTCGACGCTCATTCCCAAACTTAGTCGCTAGAATGACTTCGTCTCGTCGACCTTTTATTGCACTTCCAACTAACTTTTCGTTCGTGAAGGGTCCATACATGTCTGCAGTATCCAGAAAATTAATGCCTTCATCGAGAGCTAAATGAATAGTTCGAATTGCTTCCGCTTCATCGGGTGTCCCGTAAAACTCACTCATTCCCATGCAGCCAAGCTCAATTTCGGAAACGCTCAGTTCACCTAAAATTCGTTTTTTCATATATCTGTAACCTCCTGCATTACTACCTTAATTATAACATTTACCGCTAGTGCCGCGGTCGAAGCTGCGATCAAAATAAAACGTATATTACAGAAAAATGTCAGTTTAGACCCGAGTCGTAACAGATTGAAAACTATTTCTTAGAGTATATTCGTACTAAATGGCCGGGGATATAAGGACAGTGTCAGTACTTTTAAGATCAGTCTTGGTTAAGGGTTACCAATTTAACGAGGCCCCAGGCAATTAATCCATAGACTAACATAGCCACCAAGGTGTAAAGCTCAAAGTGGGACGTGCCGTAAGTATAGTTATGGTAGTTGAATAAACTAAAAAATGGTGCGACAAATGGGTGGGAGGCCCTGTAAATAAAGTCAGCAAAGCTATTGGTCGTATTAGCCCCAAGTAAACTAAGTATGAATCTAAGTCCAAGAAGTACTATAAGTACGCCTGCAACATACCAAATTATTCTAGCTACTACGTTAGTGCGATGTTCAGTATTGTCTCGTGAATTACTTGTTTCTGTTGTTTGTTGTACGGTATCACCGGATTTAGTGGTAGTTTCCCTAACTTTTTGAATATCATCAACCATACCGGCGTCTCCTTTTAGAGTTATAACTCAATTATACACCTTAGGCACAAATGTCCCCCCGTCTGTCTGTTAGATTATCGGCCGCTATTATGAGTCCAGCTGGTGCCCCCCTTATAAGTTAGTTGAATTAGCTGAGCCATAGTAGGTCTAGAACATTAGGACTTAAGGACTAGCCATCAATAAGCTATAGGCATGATTTTTAAATTTATCCATCGTGTTCTGGGCGCATTTTTCTGTATAGTCTGACACTTTGGCTTGCCGCTCCAGATTCGTAGCTTCACACCCTATAGTCTGAAGCACTGATAACTTATGTTAGGAGTTGACACGAAGTCATCGGGGAGTAAACTGATAAGAGGACTTAAAAAATTAAGAGGACTTAAAAAATAATTATGAAAAAAATAAATTTATGAAAATATTTAAAAAGGGCTCAATAGTAACCTCCGTACTGGCTATTACGCTTATGTTTGGTCTAACTGGTGTAGCCGGAGCTGCTACAGCCACGGTAAATCTTGGAACAGCTGCCCCCTTCGCAGTTTTAGCTGGCTCTGAGGTTACGGACGTTCCTACCTCCGTTATTACCGGGAATCTAGGCTTAGACCCCGCTAGTGGCTCTTTTATTACGGGATTAACATGCGCTGAAGTAACAGGGACAATATACGACAATGATGGTGGTTATACGGGCAATCCTTCTGGTACTACGTGTCGGACGACTAACTCCGGTGTACTGACAACAGCTAAAAGCGATTTGACAACCGCCTATACCGACGCCTCTGGACGAACTGGGGCTACTGTACTTACCGGTTCCGACAATCAACTTGGCGGGAAAACTATAACCCCTGGCGTATATTCGTTCAGCCACGCCAGTACTGCTAACCTGACAGCTGCGAGTCCATTGACGCTCAGTGGTAACGGAGTCTTCATTTTTCAAGCCACGTCCGACCTTATTACGGCATCAGCTAGCCATGTTAACTTGATCAACGGTGCTCAGGCTTGTAACGTCTTTTGGGCAGTTCCTAGTTCTGCTTCTGCTCTCGGAGCGAATTCCTATTTTGTGGGAACCATCATGGCCTATTCATCCATTAATCTCTTAACTGGTGCCAATGTGCAGGGAAGGGTGCTAGCAGAGACTGCTGCAGTCACCTTACAAAGTAATACAATTACCGTGCCTACGTCGTGCGCAGCAACAACATATTCTGGCGGTGCTTCTGTCACTACAACTGCTACCACTACCACTGCTGCTACCACTACCACTGCTGCTACTCCAACCGCGCCAAATACCGGCTTCGGAGTACATACAACTAATGCTTGGCAAGCCTTTGCTACAGCTGCTCTGGGAGCTATAGTTCTTCTCGCTCTAGCCTTCTTAATTCGAAAAACTCCAAAAAAACAATAATCACCGGATTAAAGTGTTTTTTGTAATCATAGTCGCCCAAGATAGGTATTTACTGGGATGTTGTTACAAGCCTAGAGAGGGAGATGTTAAACGATGAGCGTATATAAATTAAATAAGAAGCTAACATCTACATTAGTCTCAAATATCTTGATAGGCATAGCTATCGCTTTACTGATAACAGGGTTAGGCGTGAGTTTACTGGATTGGCGATCTAACCTAAAAGCAGACCAACATGCCGCTAAACTTGTCAATGCCGCCAATCATAGCACAAAACCCGCTGTACCTAGCGACATAACTCAACCTGACACCGTTCCCAGCACAATACAACCTTCAACAAATGATCTAGCTAATTACATTGTTGCTCCAAACTTACCACGCTATTTGATAATTCAAAAACTTGGCGTCGACGCAAGAGTCTTATCAGTTGGCGTAAACGCTCAAGGAGCATTGGAGACACCTGATAATGTTTTCGATACAGCCTGGTACAACGGATCATCCCAACCAGGCCAACCAGGAACTATGTTAATTGACGGTCATATTTCTAGCTGGACTACGCATGGTGTATTTTATGGACTGAATACGCTCAAACCAGGCGATACTATAGAGTTACAGCGCGGTGATGGTACCATGTTCACTTATAAAGTTGTGAAAACCCAAGTATATAATGCTAGTAACGTCGACATGACTACCGCTATGACGCCGATTAATCCCAGTGTGCCTGGTCTCAATCTCATTAGTTGCACTGGTGACGTTATTGCCGGCAGTAGCGAATTCAATGAGCGAATAATTGTTTTTGCAGAATATGCTAGTAATTAAGTAGATACAAAAGGCAAAAGCAGCCAACAGACAAACAGCCAAATCTAAATCTTACTGCTGATCAGCTTTGGCCGCGTCTAGAAGCGTTTGACCACCGCGCTCTTTCCAGCGGTCAAAAGTAGGGCTAGCTTGGGCGTGGATTTCACGCCACATATTGAAGGCGTCGCGCGAGTAGACGATTGTCTGCGTGTCTGTCAGTCCAGTTCCTGCCTCAATGCTGTTGGGTGCGCCGGGGCCACCATTGTAACCGGCTGCTACCAGCTCGGTGGGGTAGGTCCAGCTAGGACCTTGGTTGGCTGTACCAAACTGATCACGCAGCCATGCCAGGTAGGCTACCCCGAACTCAATATTAGTCTTAGGATCTTTAAGGTTATACCAAGTGGTTGGTCCGCTTTTCAGTAAACTCTTGGCTATGGTTTGGGCAGTCGGTGAAGTAACTTGCATCAAACCAACGGCGTTGTCTCCACTTACGGCCTGGGCATCACCACCAGACTCCATGGTCATAATAATTGCAACGAAATTGGGGTCGATATCGTATTGCTTGGAGATTGGATCAATCAGGCTTGACCAATGCTTGACAGTCGATGGAATCCACGGACTATTGATGCCCGTCGACTGATATGGGATTGGCGTTCTCGCATTGTAGACAAGGCTGACGATTTCGATACATCCAAGTGCTACAACTGCCCCGACGGCTAGCATCAACCAGTCACGTCGCTTTGGCCATCGTATGCTCCGTTTACGTCTCATAGCCACATCATAACAAATCCAGGCAGCTTAGTATGTGAGCTATTAAATATTAAGAAGCAGACCCAAGGACCGAACAAGATAGTTAAGCTTGCGTCGTCGCTATTTCTCTAACTTTTGGCTCAAACAGATATTTACCCAGTTCGTAAGTTAAACATCCTGAAGAGCCTGCTCTTTCTAACACTGGCCTCAAAACCATCTGGAGTCTAAGTCGTAGGCCATTACTTATAGCATCTTGATCGTAGGGTAAAACTAGTCCAAAACCATCAGAATAAGCCGCGCTAATATCGGGATAATCTTCTTCAAATACATCACTATCAATACCTTCAAAAACAATATTTGCATGTGTATCAGTCCTTAGATCTACCTGCTGATAAAAAGTGCTTTCTGCGATTTGTAGTCGTAGTTCAGCTAGTGACGGAGTTATGATCGGTATGCCATGTCGATGTAATAGTTGTACTATCTTTGGACCCGGTTCTTCCTGTAAGGCTGAGTTAAAGGTTTCGGTTACTGCCGCAGTGGTATTAGGGTCTATGTTGTGATTGGCAATGTCGGCTCTAACCACGTGTACCCTGTCAGATAACACAAAGTGACCAACAATTTCTCTTGCTGCGTCAGCAGCTTCCTGGTTTATTTCAATTGCGCTAACTTCTGCATGAGGATGATACATGGCTGCTGCGAGTGCAAGAACTGGAAACGGTCCACAACCAACGTCAATGACAGCTGATTGTTCTGGCCAGCGCTTTATTGCAGCGGTAAACCCCCGTAACCTTTCATTATCTTTGAGAAGCCTTAGGCTCGTTGAGGTCGTTAGCTTGCCGTGGGAAGTCGGGGTATCATTTCTGGGTTCTTCAGGAGGACTAATATCAGGTATGCCTACTAAATCACTGGTTAAACAGTAGGCCGTGTTACCAGCTCTTTTGTCTCCTTCTAGTATTCCTTCAACTATAGCGCCTAGCATTAACTGCTTTTCGTGTGATGTGGCCGAGTATAAGCTTTCGGCATCGTAATATATAGAATAGCCTAACGGGTGTAACATCTCGATATAATAACATCTAACACGTATTTTACAAGACGTGGATGGGGATATTGGACGGAGTCGATACTTTTTAGATAAGAAAAGTTTGGTTAATTATTTTATAGCTTAAGTCTTTGTCATCAAAACTAACTCTGTGTTGGCTGTAGGGCATAAAAAGCCGAGCCTTTATAGCCGGTGCTACCAAGTGACTTGTCAGCAGAACGGTCTTTGTCGGCTTTTTGGTGATTCATATCTGCAGGAGTATAGGAAAATGGGATTCCTCTTCTACGCGCTTCATGTAGCGTAACTGCTGTATTGTCACCACCCCCGAAAGCATGGATTTCATCACTAACCGATAAAAATACCCCTGTAGTATCAACTAGCTTGTCGCTGCCAGCTACATAGCCTCCCCAGCTTTCATCATTTACAATGAATATATGGTCGACGTCTTCAGAGAAGCGGCCACTGTATGTAAGTGCCAAAGTAGAAACAACCCCTAATGTCGTAAAGCCAAGCTCTTTCGCGACTCTATAGGCAGCACCTATTCCTTCTTCTGTTGCTCCAATGTTTATCGCAGTAGTTTCAGGATCAAAAGCTTGAATCCTCTCACGTACCTGCTCGAGTACTTGGGCTGGGTCTTCATAGCCTAGGTAAGAGAAACCAAAAAGGGTAACTACTTTTTTACCGAGACCTTTAATCTGCTCAATAATCTCAGTAGCAGGTAGTGGTTCAGTGGCATGAGGCAACTTTTCAGCCTCAGACTCGACGACTCCCTGGTAGATAAACTTTTCTTCTGAACCTTCTCGTGAGCGTATTAGGTCTAGTAAGTATTCATCGCTAGGACCATCATCATAGTCTAATGCATCAAAGATCTCATGTACTGCTTTAAGTAGATATTCTGCAGTTCTATACTTAACATGCGTAACCGTTTCGCTAGGGGAGGCAGGGTCGTCGTAGAAGCCAAAATTAAGCTTATTGTAGACATTCGCCAGCAGAGCAAGAGCACGGTCATGAAAGTATCGTATAGTAATTGGCTTGCCAGCAGATGTGTCCATTGTAGATATACCGCTTTGGAGGTTGCCTGTAGGAGTACGAAGTTTTTCAGTGTCGGCAGCAGAACTGGGTCGTTCACCGTTCGTCACCATATGTTCAAATGGTTGCGGAATTGCTTCTCTCAAAATATCAGACAGTATAGAGTCTCTTTCGGCAGTAAGCGCCGACTCATGCAAAATTTCGTAAAGAATTACAATGGTAAGACTACGGACTGCTTTATCAGCTTCGAGAGCATCATCAGGTAGTTCTTCAGTCAAAGGCATCAAGTTTTCGGTAATAAAGTCATCCATCGATGCGTAGAGCTCTAGTTTTTCTTCTTTAGTGTTCGCATTATGTCTTTTTGCACTCAATTTTAAGTATCCATCCATGCGTCGTTCGTGGTTGATGTCGTGGTACCAAAAATCTACGGGGGTCTGTTGATGACGATCAACTCTAAGAATGCTACCGGCTACGCCAATAAAGCCAATTGGTACTGCTCGTGTACGAATAAAATCAACATACGATATATTCTCCGCTGTCGGTATAAGTACGGTATCTGGATCAGCCATCAGTGAGTGACGATGGTAAGCATATCGATCAAAGTGATACAAAGGAACTGCCTTACTTTCGGGCGCAAGCCGGCTAGTTTTATCTAGTAACCTAAGAGCCGACTCAATTGCATCGATCGTAGGTCGATAAGGATACGGTGCCTCAAACGGTCTACCATATGGATATAGTCCTTCGTCGTCAAAATCGAACGTCAGGTTTATATGAGCTAAAAAGGTATCTACTTCTTTTTGCTCAAGCTCGAGGTCTGGGTGATCTGCAAGAACAGATCTATGTTGAGCCGAGATGAGTTCACTAGAAACATAATCTACAGCCGGGCCGAATTCTGGAAATGGAGCATTTGGGCCGAATTGATCAAGACGATTCCTTAGTGCCTCATATGCACCTACCGGATCCTCTAGGATTCTATCAAACGTTTGAACTGTCTCTATCATTAACATATTATAACATATCTACACTCTGTATAAAAGATATACTAGTGGCAAGTCGCTAGACTTAATTGAATTAATATTGAGAATCTGCAAACTTGAAGAGACCTGAATATTGACTCCAAGTTACGCCTGACATTAAAGGCAATAATTCACCGACATCTCTAGCTGAATTAAGACAGTTTATCTGGTCGATCACACCGTTATAAGTATCCTCAAATTCTGTTCCCTCTAAAATTAATGAAGTTGTCGCCAAATTTCGATTGAGCCGTCTTATTGCACTTGCTAAACCGGATAATATCAAAGGGCTATTACTATCGGGATGTGTAGTTAAGTCGATTGCTTTTAACCATTCGTCAGAAATCAAATCTCCAGCTTGCGTAATGGGTCGCTCAAGGCGTCTTCTTACTCCGTCTACTTCAATCATATCAAGCACAATATAACCAATGTGAGGAGATGTCAAATACTGTCTAGCATCTATATTGCATGTATGCGGACCTTATTGGCATATAATAAAGTAATGATAAAAAAATACCCTTATTGGATTTATGTCGTAGGTGTTTTCGTAGCCTGGGCAATAGTACTGCTCGTAGTGAGGAACTATATTAGTAGTAGCAGATTCGATAACGTTCTTGTTTTCTGTTCCGGTTTCTTGCTTGGTGTTTTGGCTGCTAGTCTTGCGCGTAAGGTTTTCAAGTAGTCAAGATGGGAAGAAATGCAGTCCTTGTATTTTACGCAGTACTGATGGTAGCTAGTATAGTTGCCGTGGATCTTCTTTTCTTCAGACATCGGTTCCGTGAACGGTTAATAGCTAATATATCGATTGTGACAGTGTTTCTTGTCTTTTACTTAATATTTCTGAGGCGTAAATAGCTAGTAGTAGAGAGAGAAACCAGATCCATCTTCAAGAAATGTCGTATAGCCCGATTGCTTCTTCACGAGCTTTTGCTACTCGAATCAGATCTCCCTTTGTTATATAGAGAGGTAGTGGACTCATTCCAACTTTCCAGAACGCAAGATCGATACCTTGAAGAAACCAATTGGTGGGATGATACTTTTTGGGGTAAAAACCTTGCCGGGGAAGGCGATAATAACCTTGAAAAAATGATAATGGTGATTCGAGCTAGTCTAGTTGAATGAAATGCTAAGATGCATTAATTCGTACAGACATAGCTTGATAAGCTGAGATATAATATATATATGACTTTGTAAGTAAATTATGAAGGAGGATGATATGCCTGAGAAGAATCCTTATGCTGGGCTACCAGATGTGCCGAAAATGACTGTTAGCAGCACAAGCTTTAATGACAAAGCACACATACCAGCTCAATATACCTCTGGACGAATGGGGATGCCTGGCGGTAAAGACCTCTCGCCACAACTCTCCTGGAGTGGTGCCCCGAAAAATTCAAAAAGCTTCGCTATTACCTGCTTTGATCCAGATGCACCAACTGGTTCTGGCTGGTGGCATTGGGCCTAGATATAGGGCATAGGGACAAGCCAGAGCTTCCTAGGCTGATATCCGTAATGGGCAGAGCTATAGATGCAGGTTTCGTGAGACAGCTCTTTCAAGATTCAGCTACTGAGGCAGTATTACCTTACTTTGATCAAATAGTTGGTGAATTGCCTGTATTAGAACCTACCGCTTCATAGCTAAGACTAGTCTAGTTGATGACATTTGATATTGGTAGGCACAGAAGACGTCTACTACAGACGAAGCTGAAGTAGCGCCAAAAATTGACTAAAATCAGTAATTATGCTAATGTATAGATATATTTTAGAGGATTAATTTGTGAGCAAATTTGAAAGAGTTAAGAAAGTCTTGGACCATACTAAAGAAGCTTTGGCTTTTACGCTAGCCTTAGGTGTAGGTGGTACCGCAGTTGCTGCTTGCGGTAGTGGTGAGTCACACCTAACTCAATTACCTAGTGTAGTTGCTGCACCCAGTATAACTGGCTTTGCTAAGGCCGTTGAGGGACAACACCAAGACTGGAGAAATGATGGTGCTCAGCCTTCTGCTGGCGAAACAACGGTAAGAACTCTGCCCAGCGGCCAAGAAGTCTCTATCGCAATCTTTGCTGGGGTGAACAAAGAAGTCCACTTAGAGAAGAGGCCATTTAACCCATCAGACATTTCACAGATTGATATAGATGTATATCCTAAGGGCACCAACACAAATCCAAATGCAGGCGCAGAGCCACAACGGGGATATATCATTCAAAAAGGTACTTACAATAAACATGGGGTATATAATCCAAATGGCGTGTCAACTGAAGCTTTTTATTCTCAAGTTGAAGTACCTACTTATTTAAGCGGTAAGTCTCAAGATGGCGATGTAGTAGAAACGACAAACTATACGATACAAGCATGGCCTAGTGGTCATGGTAGCGAGTTCACAAGCAACAACACACAGAGAGCAAAAGTAGTGCTCAACAAGGTTGAACAGCAGGCACTAGCAGTTGTTCACGCAGCCAGCATAGACCAAGATCTCCCTGCGCTTCCTAATCTTTATCTCGACCTCGAAACCTAACTTTGATAAGCTAGTTGGCGAGTTACCAGCACTAGAAGCTAGGAAGCAAGATCAAAGAATTCCATAACTCTCTCGACCGGACTTTCTATAGTCCTACCAGTTTTTTCCTCAAATATAGACAATCGTTCTGGTAGTTTTTGTCTTGCTTCTGCTAGATTTTTATTAGTTTAAGCAAAAGTAGCCGAGACCTTTACGTGCAAATTACCGGATACACCAACCTTATCTTCTAGTGCTTTCGCAAGTGCACGAGCCTGTACTATATTACGAGCCAAGGATAAAGTCGTTTGGCCTATATACCATGGATGCCCCTTATCTCTTGAATAATTGTTTTCATACCATTCAGTTGCATCGCCGTATTATCTAAAAACAGCTGAAGTTAAGCCATTATTTACATCTGATACTGCATTAAAAATTGGAGCATTTGGACGAGCTCCTATTAAACATCGGGAACCCGGTGTTACAGGCTAAGTATCTAGGGGTTATCTTCAATGAAGTGCCCACGTATGACGATATCGTTTCTGGAACCCCGGATGTTACTAAAATAACTGGGGTGAATGAGGTGTTCGTACCTGTAAATTTTAACCAAAACCCACTGGCTGGGTATGAGTCTTGCGTTGGGAACCCTTTATTGATAGATTTTATCTGTTTAGCTCGTAAATTACGAGTAAACTGTCATCACCTAATAGTGAATGTATGACTTAGAAGTGACTAAACGGAAGATTGTTGTGTGTGGTGGGTGTTGATCGAAATGTACGAACATCTGGCGGCATAGTTAATTATGTAGTTTTTGAAAAGATTGAGTTAGTCAGCCCAATGCCAATCGGAAGTATAATCTTCATCACTGATCGGCGTTAAGTACGCCCGAGCTAGGACTCGTGGACCATGGACTGTTTCTGGGCCAAAGTGTAGTAGAACCCTACCGTCGCCTACATACATAGTGTCAGCTTTGGTCTCGACTGGTTCGAGACTTCGGGCAACATCAGTGTACTTTGCATAGTTCTCATCAAGTCTTGAATTTCCGTGCCAAGTGTATTCACCCACTAAGATGGTAGTGGGATCAGATTCTTCCTGGTCACCATTAACTGCGACTGAACCGAGAATGAATAGTTGTGGTCGTTCAGTGTTCACCCAGTCGGGGTGCGGCAACAAATCCTTAGGATCGGTAGGTCCATCGAGATACTGAAGATCAAGGAGGGTAGCGAGTCCCAAAGTCTGGAAGATATCAGGTGCATGTTTTTTGGCACTTCGTAGAACGACATGAATAAAGTCCCCCGCTCGAGCAGCTATCTTGGCCGTTCGATCTGGATTTTCAATGACCCTACGGCCGATAGGTTCTACTTCACTGGCTGAGTCAATAAGTTTTTCTATGCCATACGCGCCCTGCCAGCCGACTACTCCCCACTGTAGCCGTGGTTTTTCGGGAGTTACCAAGTCAGCAATGTCTGAAACTTTGACATCGTCTAGGGGTAAGGCAACCGACTCAACGACTGAGCCGTATTCTATCGATCTTCCAAGCGAATCGAGGCCTATAACTGGATTAATCATGACAATATATTATACCATAGTAAAGCATTAATTGGAATAAGCGAAGAGGGATTCTAAACTTTTTAACAGATTATTTTGTTCAAAACCTATATGGCCGGGGATTAGGTTCCCTATGATAACTTTTGAAGATGACGTTGAGGTTAATGTTAAGAAAGTTTTGGGGTTGCTTGACGAGGGCGACGATTGTGATTACGTACGTAAAAATAAATGACAGAGCTTAGTATTGCAGCAAAAAAGCACCAGACGGATACAAACGTGACGGAATAGAAAAAGTAGGCGATAAGCACACCTATCGCACTAATAATTCCGAGGAGACGGAGTATAGGAACACTTGAAATTAATAATGAGCCACCAGTGGCAAGAAGGTATATTCCAGAAAGCCAACTGGTTTGTGTCGCGACACTACAAACATATTGAATGCTATGATTTGTTATTTGCGCAGTCGCTGGATTTGTCAAAAGAGTCCAAAGATTGAAAAGCGATAACCCACCTCCCACGGCTAAAAACCATCTCGTTATTCTCTGTCTCTTTTTGTCAAGCAAGAAGACTATTAGAGGAATATATGCCGGCCAAAAAACACTTGAGAAAAACAAAAAACCATACAAAGGAATCTTCGCGACTTGATGCATATTTAGAGCCAGCCATTGTAACCCCTCAAGAATCTGTTGAATTCCGAAAAGTAGAGGAATAGCAGCTAAAAGTTTGTCTCTCTTACGTGCCTTTGTAAGAGAAGCAATTCCAATAACACTTAATCCTCCGCCTGCAACAAAACTAGCTGTTGGTGAAAAACACATTATAATTACTTTACCATGGCTGGGCATAGTGAACGCACTATGCAACTATAATCAGGATAATCTGGTGATAGTTTGGTATGACGATGTTACGTCTACAATTAATTAATTGTTAAATACTTAAAAATGACATAGAAACAAAGAGCAATAAGCAGAACGAACGAAATTATACTTTGCTTATAATTACAGATAACTAAATTGCCTAAGGTAACTCTATCATTTAGCTATTATTAATCCGAAAAAATATTTTATAATGCTTTATCTTGGTTCGTGATGTAGCCCATGAATAGACTTTTGTAAACGATATAAAGTTCGACTTAGATCGTTTTTATTACTAGATACATGCTGAATTGTTATAACCAAGCATAAGCACCATAAAATAATATTGCAAGAAAGTAAAACATATGATAAAATCTATATACAAATTTTATTTTTATTGTGTGGGCAGAAATGGGAGATTTAAATGAATTATTCGAAAGTATTACCAGCTACAGGTAGCGGTATTTTGATCGGTGGAGTAGTAATAAGCCAAGCATGGATCCTTGGAGTTGCCGTAGCTATAGTTGTTATTGCAGCATTAATTATTCGATTTGCTTGGAGACGAGACAAATCTATCAATGCAATATAGACGACCTAGTGCTGAAATACGCAGCTCTCGAATAATCCCAGTTATAGCTATAATACTGGGATTATTAACGTTGTGGGCTATAAGACACATTTATCATATCGTTAAACTACATTCCGAAACTTCTTCTCACAATCTCGAGTTTATTTATGCCGGTGCATTCTTAGTGCTTTGTTGGTCTATGAGCCTTGCTATCCTAGATAGACCTAAGAAAGTAAGTAAGAGTGAACAGACTATCCTAAATAGGTTAAGTGTAGTAGCAATTATCCCTGCATATAATGAAGATCCTCTACTTCTAGAGAGGTGTATTAGCTCTATAATAATTCAAAGCCGAAAACCTCAAAAAGTTATAATCATTGACGATGGGTCTAATCAATCGGATTATTCAGAAGTCAAAAAATGGGCTTTTGAAAAAGGTAAAAGTTCTGGAGTGAAAATTCTTTGGAAGAGAACTCCTAATGGCGGTAAGAGACATGCCCAATATACTGCGATTAACATGGCGCGAAGAGCAAACATTTATCTAACAGTAGATTCAGATAGTGTACTCGACAAGAACGCAATAAAAGAAGGATTAAAACCATTTATAGACCCGAGAGTTAAATCTGTAGCTGGTGTGGTTATGCTACTTAATAGTCAAAAGAATTTCTTAACCAGATTTACGGACCTATGGTTTGTAATGGGTCAAATGGTTGATAGGGCGGCTATGTCAACTATGGGTTCAGTTCTAGTTAACTCTGGAGCTTTGGCTTTTTATGACGGTAAGGTTATCAGAAAAAATCTTGAAGGCTACATCAATGAATTATTTTTCGGTCAGCGGATAGAATTATCTGACGATTCATTACTTACGCTTTATGCTATCGCCGAAGGTAAAGCCGTGTCTCAAACATCTAGTTTTGCATTTTCCGCGATGCCAGAGAATATATCGCATCATCTTAGGCAATACGTTAGATGGATGAGAGGTGCGTTTATAAGGACATTTTGGAGATTTAAATATCTTCCACTAAATGGATACGGATACTGGACACACCTACTTGGCTGGATACAGATGTTTATCTCTCTCTTTATATTCTTTGCTATCTTTGTAATTACGCCAGCTATAACGGGTAAATTACTACCGGTCTTAATTCTCGTTCCGATTCTAGTTGGATATGGTGAAGGACTATTCTATTTAACAATAAAAAGAAGTGACGTTAGCTTTAAATCACAAATGCTTACGTATTCAACAAGTATATTTGCAACTTTCTGGTCATTCTTCGTCCTCCGATTCGTTAGATGGTACGCGATTGTTACATGCCGAAAAGCCGGTTGGGGCACACGAGAAACTGTAGAAGTTACTGCCTAAAAATAACTCTAGAATTAAACTTTAGTCACACTTGTAAAATTGAAATTGTACATTTGTCTGTTCTGAAACTCAAAACCAGAACAGGTTTGCAGTGTAAGAGTTGGTTTTACTGTCTGATTTAAGACACTTAAATCGTATGGCTTAGTATCATAGGTATTTATAAAAGTGTAATTAAAAGAGTAGCCGTTAGTCGTCTTTATCGTAGCTACAGCACCGGGTTGAATATGATGCAAATAGGCAAACACAGCGGGCCTGTAATGACCGTATATGAATGTTTTGCCCCCTTTGTTATTTGGAGGTGGGGTAGTATTTAAATACTGTGCATCAGAAAGTGTTAATGTCCAGGCACCGCTTTTTGAGTTATAGATACCGTCAATTACAGGTACAGAAATACTAACACTCGGGATATCGATCTCTTCTGGATGACCTGTGATGCTGTTTGTAGGTGCTGTGTTTGTTTTTAGAACTACACCAGGTCCAAAACTTATTCCTCGACGTAGATAATAATCTTGAGTATAGATTACAGACACAAATATGATAACCACCGAAATAATTACCAAACTGCATATGAATATAAGACTCTTACTCAAAACACTTAATTTCTTAAGATGACTAATAAAGTTTTTCAAAATGGCGCCTATTCACTAATTAAAGTTGAGCTTGCAATTCCTGAAGTGCTTGACTGACTGTTTCTACAGTAACTCCACTTGATTTTATAGCCGAGAGTTGGCTATTAAAGTCGCTTGGATAAGTGTTATATTCTCCAGCTGATGTATTTGGGTCAATCTGGTGGTAAACCAGTACTAACCAAGTGTTAGTTTGCTGTGCTTCAGTTATCCATGATTGGACTTGAGGCAAGGTAGTAGTAGAAATAAGATTCTGGACCATTATATTGTAAGGGTTAATATTGTTCTTCGCATTATAGCCAGATTGAACACCCCTGTAGCTCTTATAGTACTGAGATGAATCATTTATAACTTGTTGATTTTCGGTTCCATATGGTGCTGCAAAATCTGTTATCGGAATACCTAAAAGTGATTGTAGGATTGATTGTGAGTTTTTCAACTCTGCATCAGCTAAAGACGGTGCAATCATTGTTAAGTCTGGATGAGTAACGGTATGTGATCCAATTTCGTTTCCAGACTGGATTAGTTGATTTAGTTGAGCTGTTGACATATGTGAGCTGTCGCTGTTAATAGCTGAAGTGATAACATAATCTGTTGAATTTAGTCCGTACTCCCGTAGAAGTGGTAGTCCATTAGTTACAAAACTGGAATAGGCATCATCGCTAGTAATGCTAATTATCGGACGATTAAAACCTTGATAGCTAAACGGACTTAAATTGTAGTCATCAGTTATAACCCAACCTACGTTATATATATTATGAGCGATAGATAAAGATACAGCTCCGGCAGGTATTACGAATTGGGTTCTAAACATTGACCAGCCATTAGGACTTGGAGATGGGTCGCCTAAGAATACGTCTTTAGTAGTGCCATCGCTCATGGTAAGTAGAGCGTCAACATTAGAAATTATAGTCGATTGATAATAGTCGCTAAAATCGTACATTTGGCCCGGTGTTACCGGTTGCGGTGCGCTACTCCAGTAATCTGAACCATTCGTATAGCTTGTTATTTGGCTTTCAATGCTTCTAGTACCATTATGCCCGGTTGTTAAGTAAGTATTAGAGCGAGTGTTAGTGCCCCAGCCTCCACTTCGCCAATTTAGCGGAAGGCTAGTATTACTCGTGCTTGCAGTCTCAAGAGTCGGATTAGAAATTATATTGTTAGATAATGTGTTGTTTACGGTAATACTTACCGGCGCAGAAGTTACAGATACTCCATTGCCATTAGTTGCTGTAGCACTTATTGTATGTGTTCCGTTCGTAGTCGACGTAGTATCCCAACTATAACTATATGGGCTAGATGTAACTGGACCACCAACAGGATGGGCGTCTATATTAAATTGAACATTATTTATGCCGCTATTATCTGAAGCAGCAGCACTTAAATTGACCTGACCACTAACCATACTATTTGCCAGAGGATTACTTATAGAAACTTGGGGTAGTATATTAACTTGAGAAATCGAAGCATCATCAATCTGTAGACTACCAGCGCTAGCAATAAGATGATACACAGTCATTGATTGTGTGCCTGATGGAACTACGAACGACGATGCATACTGACTCCAGCCAGATTGACTTGCAGGAACTGCGCCTAGGTACTTGTAGGTAGCCACACCACTAGAATTCATAAACACAGCATCAACTTCTGTTGAAACGTTAGAAATGTAGTAGTCATTAAAAGCATAAGTAGAACCGCCAGTAACAGCAATCGGACTGAAATACCATTTAGCATCACCATTTACATAATTACTTACTTGAACTTCAACACTCCTAGTCCCATTGTGTGCTGTGGTAGGGTAAGAGAATAAAGTACTATTTGTTCCCCAGCGACCTTCCGACCAAGATTGTGGCAGATTAGGATTTGACAGATTAGAGATCTCCATTGAAGGATTAGGAATAGGGTTTAGGGAGTCTGCGCTGGCCTTAATAAAACCTGAAAATAGTGGGACTAATAGCACAAAAGTAACTATTACGAACATTGATCTTTTAAACACGACGATATCCTCGTTAAGTACGTAAGATAATTATACAAGTAAATACACAATACGTCTAGTATAGTATTCGATAAGTAAAAAATTTAACTTCTATTTGCTATATTTGGCTTTATATATAGCAATTTGTAAATTGATAAATGCGTATTAGTTGGATTCCAAGTACCGTTATAACAGGTTGATAGAATGTGTTTATTGCACACAGCAACATATCTAAGAGAGAAGTCTTTAGTCTGCAATATACCTTCGCGGTAAATAGAATGAAAAATTGTAAGTCTAATGGTGCCGTTCGGTACTACGAAGTTATAGCTAAAATTTTTCCATTGATTATGAGTAGATCTAACAGTTGCTAGAAACAAATATGATTGTTCGCCGCTTGTAGTTGTTAAACTCGCCACTACTTCTCCAGGATCAAATGATTTATATGAGTCCGAATAATTAATAACTTCGCCAGCTTTTATTTTGATTGGCTCAAAGTACCACTTTGCATCACCACTATGGTAGTTTTTTAACTGTACTCTTAAACTGCCAGGATTATTTCTAACTTCCGCTAAATAGCTAAAAATTGTTATGTTATTTCCCCATTTCCCATTTTTCCAGTTGTTAGGATTAGAAATACTACTTGAATTCTTTATATTCGGATTTCTAACCAGATTGGTGCTAACATCTCCTAATCTAAGGACTATTCCTAAGACGAGGAGGGAAGTAAATATTATTAAAAGCCGTTTGATCATCTAAAACCTTCCAAAAAGTTACTTTCAAACTAAATTACCAAATACGTAGTATTTAAGTAAAATAATTGTTCAAGAAAATAATATAGCACAAAAAGCTCAAATATGATAAAATAAGTTCCTAAATTGGTGAAATCGTTTATGAATACGCTTGGAGTCATCGGTCTTGGATATGTCGGATTACCCTTATCAGTTCAGGCTGCCCAAAAAAAATATCGAGTGTCTGGATATGATAAAGATACAGAACTGATTTCTCTTATAAACCATCGAGTTTCACCTTTTGCAGGCGACCAAAGGTTCAGTACTGCTCTTAAAAGCGTATCCAAAGAGTATCTTGTTGTATCAGATAATCCTGAGGTAGTTAGATACGTAGATGTATTAGTAATAGCTGTGCCTACGCCTACAATCGGCAATAAGCCGGATCTAAGATATGTAGTAGAAGCAGCAAACATCGCTGCCTCAGTGATTAAGAAAGGACAGCTGATCATATTAGAAAGTACAGTAAATCCTGGAGTGACTCGAAATATCTTCTTACCAATGCTTGAAAGGAAATCCGGATTTATTGTAGGTAAAGATTTTTATCTAGTACATTGTCCTGAGAGGGTAGATCCGGGTAATAAAACCTATTACGTAGGTAATTTAAACAGAGTAGTGGGTGGAATAACCAAAAATTGTACTAAAAAAGCGCAAATGTTTTATGAAAGTATAATTGATGCCAAAGTTATACCATTAAATTCCGCTGAAGAAGCTGAGTTTGTAAAATCTTGGGAAAATAGCCACCGTAATGTAATGATCGCCCTAGCAAACAATGCGGCTATTATTTGTGATGCAGTTGGTATGGACATAGACTCAGTATTAAGAGGTTTGCAGTCAAAAGTTGATCAGTTTGGCTTGAATCTAGCTAAACCTGGTATTGGCCCTGGTGGACACTGCATACCAGAAGATATACATTATATTATTCAGCGAGCAAGACAAGAAGATATAGACACAGGATTTCTGTTGGCGGCGGCAGAGTTAAACGACAAGATGCCACGCTATGCAGTTAATAACTTTATGTCCGTAATTCGACAGAATTCAGATGACCCCGCTAAACTACGTTTTTCTCTTCTTGGAATAGCTTATAAGCCCGATATAAGTGATCAAAGACGCTCTCCATCTATAGAAGTTGGCTATGAATTGGTTAGACAAGGAAAATCTCTAAAAGTTTACGATCCATATGTTAAAGAGATAACAATAAAAGGTTCGACTGTTTCAAGTAATATAGAAGATGCCCTAAAGGACGTCGACGCCATATTTATTGGTACCGCACATAAAACCTTTATTGAGTGTCTAACAATTGATTCTTTAAAGAAGAATAGTATTAAATACGTTTTTGATGGTCGTAACTGTTTAGATAAAAAAATGTTCGAGAATACAGGCATAGTTTATGTTGGCATAGGTAGATCTACTCTAAATAGTAGAATTAATTCAGCACAAGAGATTAATGACAATAAGATTAATAATAAAATAGTTTACCAAGAATACGAGACTTTAATACAAACTAGTAACTAATCTTCTATCTTTCGTCGACAACTCATTTAATAGAATAAGGCAATTTGTTGTTAGGCTTAACGAAGTCCCATTATGCGAAGTAGTCGTATTTTACGTATCATATAGTAAAAAATAAGGTCTTATAAAATATTATAACCTCAACTTTTGATTCAGTACTCATGGCTGGGCATGAGTCCGCCGCTAGGCACACCATATTCACCGATTTTATCCTTGTAGCTCAAAAACTTGAAGAACTCGGTTTTACTTGCCGCAAGGGAAAAAATAGTGATACTTGATATACATGAGAGTGAATCAGCTGTTTCACGACAATGGATAAATTAACCAGCGTACTGTAATTGTTTAGTTTATCGTTTGCGAATGCTTCTTGATCAAGTAATAAATACCTATTCTAAATTGGGCAAACCACCACCATTAACATTCTGTCCACCAGTAGTAAGATAGTCAATTATAACTCTAGAAGCGTCCACCCACTCCGATAATACTATCTCTGGAGGGTGAGTGTATCGCTCACTGACAGTTAGCTTATCGGACGCTATAAATTCATCCCAGGCTTCAGCGACTGTTGGTTCCGTACCGGAGAGCGCTAAGTCGAGTAAAAAACTCTTCGCACGTTCATGCATTGGCGGAGTGCCATCATATTCGTCTCTTCTTGCTCTGTACGCTTCTTGTTTTATGCGAAGTTGATCAGCACGAATCGGATCATCTGGAATTCTAAGAGTAATTATAGCTAGACTTCTAGCCGCTCTTTTATCAGCGACTATGCGGTTAGCTAATAATGATTTCTCAAATCCAGTTTTTTCAAACATAGGCATATAATAACATAAATAGAGACAGAAATCAAGGTCTTGGCTGAGCATACAGGTCTGGAACATTAACAGATAACCACACTACATATTTGACTTAAGTTCGAATCTACCGTGGCTGGGAAGATGCGATTCGAACTAGCCGTAATATATTACCGTCCAGTTTTAGGACTCGCTCTATCTTAGCTTACAGTTCACCCCTGTCAAAATTATTATTTAGCCCTAGCTATGGTCGTAATGTTCCCGCAAACACCTGCCAAGCAAGTAGAGACTTAGCAACCAGACTTAGGATGATGTAGACTCGCTCGCCGTAGAGGTCATTTTTCCAAGGACCAACCTTTTTGTATTGCAAAACCATATTTACGGCGAAACAACTGAAGAATATGAATATAGATACAAATATCCAGTAAACGAATGTTGGAGCTTTACTCCCCATATGAGCACCCAAGGCTAGGTAGCCGGCTACAACTAGCCAAGGTACTAATCCTGCCCAGCAACCGATAAAGTAACTTAACCAATTAGTTTTCTGAGTAGTCTGATTATGAACTTCCATAACTAGACCCATTAGATTCATGATAGATATAAGAGCAAAGATCATGAGAAGACTACTAGCGTCATAGATACCAACAAGTAAGCCTATAGCCACCATCATAATGCTAGCTGACAGAGAGTACTCAATCCAGCGGGCTTTATTGATACCCAACTTCAAGTTGCGGTTATAGCGTCTGTTATAGACAGTTGCAATGAGTAGATGAAAAAACGCTGATAGGAAAAAGAACGCCACGATCAGCCACGATAGCTGAACGTTAAACAATGTCTTAATAGCAGGATTCAAATGCTGTGTAGCTTTATCGAACTTTAAATATGTGCCAGTGATCGGTACAGAAAAGCTCTTGCTAATCAAAAGCACTACTATACCCTGAGCAAAGTGTAGCCCAGCGGCAATCAAGTTTAGTTTTCTAAGTTTTGTATTTGTTATTTTTTGCGTCATATTAACCCTATTATATTAACTACGGTTTACCAATTATAGGTGCTTGTTTAACAAAACTGCGTTGTTCTAGTACTTGCAAGACTGCTTGAGCTACTTCTTGTCTGCCGACGTACCATTTTGTCGGGCCATGCTCTCGCAATGTAAATGGCTTAGGCGGAACGTTTTGTAGCTTAAGTACTCGAATAACCGTCCAATCTAAATCACTGGCTTTAAGTACTCCTACATGATTCTTACCATCTTTAACTCTGGCTGGATCGATAATACTAATGTTCAGGTTTAAGAACCTGTCAATCAGGCTAATTTTATCTCCAGGGAACCTAACGCCGGTACCAGTTAGGCTAATTAGACGTTTAACGCCCAAAGCTTTCATAACATCTACTACTTTTTGAATTGCTATAGTCTGAACATTTGGCTCTGAGCCCTTGACGTGACCAATAAAGCTAGCAACAGCCTCTTGACCTGACAGTAAGTTCTCTAGTTGAGCCTCATTAGTAGCATCACATTCAACTACGGTTAGACTAGGGTGTGATTTTAGATAGCTTTTACCACGCACCCCGGCACTAATTGAATGACCAGCAGTTAGAGCAGCCTCAATAAAGGCTTGGCCGGATCGTCCATTAGCAGCAATAACCGCTATCTTCATTATGTTTCCTAATTGATTATGATTATTACCCTATTAGCATGAGCTCAATAAGAAGAATTAGCAAACGATACAATAGGGGAGAAGAGATTCGAACTCAATTACAGGGGTAAGTCGACTTTACGTAGTTTATGAATTATTATGAAGCATATGGGTCTACCCCTGTTATGCTGCATCTGGCTGGGCGTGACGGTCTAGAACTTTTACGTCACGATGCCTACGGGGATTGCTTCTTTCGCGTTTAAGTAGCGGCTTGGGCAATTTCTTTTAGTTCACGAACTCTAACAATTGCTTCACCGCGCAGCGGAAAGTGCATGACGAATACTCTGGATTGACCAATCTCGTCTTGCCAGCCAAAAGTAAAATCCTTTCGTCCAGTATATTTTTGATATGTAACTTTACCAATAAAACAAACTACTTTTGGTGCTTCTACCTCTATGATACGAGTTATTTTTTTGCGACCCGGCAATTCCTCACTCTTTTTGAGTTTTGTAACATCTCGAGTTGGCCTTCTAATAATATTCACAAAGCCTAATCCATATACCTCGTTAAATTTCTCTTCGTAGACTTGTTTTAGAGTTTCGTCATTACGAAGTTCATCTCTTTTTTCCTTAATCAGGCCGGCATCTGACAGCAGATACCAAAACAATTTATTGTTTGAAAAGGGTATACCTCGACTGTATGATCCAAAATGCGGATTAATACCCACAAAAAGTATCTTCGGTTTCTTGTGTAGATAATGAATCATATTTTAGGCTCGGGGTATACCAGTAGCCCACCTTTTATCTTTAAGAACTGTGTTAACCGATGCTTTGTGGCAGAAGTTAGGCTCATAATATCCTGCACCGCCCATCCTTTTTTAGTTAGTGCGTCAGCGACGAGTGATCGATGGCAACGCCATGGTACTGCCTCAGCACACATTATTGCGGTTCTTCTCATGCTCGCAATCTTCATGAGTGCTTCCATCCCCTCCGAAAATTCTGGAGTAGCCATATAGTCCGCAAACCCTCTGAACGATACGTTATGCCAACCGAGGTTTATTGAGTCCTTTTTTGAGTGCCGCAAACCGCCCAGTTTTTCCAGACGTCTATAACATATATGTATTAGCTGTAAGGACTGCTTGAGCGTTTCTTCGTTAAATTGGGGGTTATGACGTGACATAGGTATGGACCTGACGTCAACAATTTCCTTGATACCATAAATTCTTAATAGTTCCGTGAACTCTTCAATCGACCTAGTCGAGTGACCAATCGTAAAAATTTTGGGTTTGTGCATATAACAATCATACAACTGTTAAGCGTACAGGTCTGTAATTAAGTGCGCTTCGTCGATCCTTATTGGACGACACGTCAAATATATGCTAATGGCTGAGCGTCTAGACCTAGAACACTTTGGCAGGTTCTAGACCCTAATGTCTAGCCATCATATAAGAAGTTAATAGAAGATTTGTGAGTATTCCAAATCATATTTTACATAGTGAATAAGTTAGATATAAATGTAATATATCTACTAAATTGTTATAAATTATGTTCATCAAACAATTACAAATTTGTATAAGAAGTTAGTATCTCAAGAGTATAATAATATATAGATGAGCTTCGAACCCTTTCATTAAAATGAAAGGAGGTTACAAGCAAAATAGAGTTCCCAGCCCTCACTAAATAATGCAGACACATTATGTTTGCTATAGAGGAGTTTAGTATATGAAAAGTTTCGTTAATAATCTGAATGAAATGGTTGTGAGTAACCCAAATTATAGAAAAGTTGTTTATACATCTCACTATACTCAACTTGTTTTAATGAGTTTAAAGCCAGGGCACGAAATTGGTAATGAAATTCATGGTCTAGACCAATTTATTAGAGTAGAGCAAGGTGAAGCAAAAGTAATATATAAAAACGGGGAAGTAGAATACGATATGCATGCGAATTGGGTAATTATAGTTCCTGCTGGTAACTACCATAATATTATTAATATAGGTAAAGAAGATCTTAAACTCTTTACCCTTTATTCTCCTCCGGCTCATTTAAAAGGTACATTACAAAAGACAAAAGCTGATGAGATAGAAGATCATTTTGACGGCGTGGTTTCAGATTAGAAATTAAACTGTAATTTCGTTCCTACATTCATAGAAGGTTTAGGGGTAAAAAACAGATAGACTAGGATATGTAAAATCTCAATGGCTGTGCACACTGGTCTGGAACCTGTGAATCGTCTATGCGACTAAATCAAACGCTTCGGTTGTGGCTGCCTGCATACGTTCACGAGTTTCTTTCAGTACTTCATCCAGTTCCATCCCTCTTGGGCTAAATGGCTCACCGACAACAGCGAGTGGACGCAGTTTGAGTCGCTCTGATTTATATGCAAAGGCCATGGTGACTATGAGTAGTTTTGATGGGTCATCGACACCAACTGTAATTCTACCGATTCCTGTCTTAAGCTCTTGGACCTCCCGAGGATTGACTTTATTTCGGGTAGCCTCAGAAAAGATGGCTATGTTGCCGCCATTATTGATATGGTCGACGTTGAAATTAATCAAATCATCAATTACGTCGTGCCGCAGTAGTACGCCACTTTCATCGTCACGAAAATCCCTGGATCTAAAAGCAGGATGCGCCAACATGTGCGGGAAAAATCTTCCAATAATGGCCATCTGAACATTTCTGCTTTGGCAGGTATTATGGTTGTCCCCTTAAGAGTTGCGAACGCATCCTCATAAACTAGGCCTGCAATTGTTGGTGTGTCAGCATTGGAATGATGGTTTGGCGACAGTATTACGCTGCCACCATCTTCCAGGAGGCCCTGTATTGTTTCGCCGGAGCCATCATGATAGTGAACCTCGCTTGCGTACAAGGCGTGCATTATAGCAAAACCATAATCTTGTATTCGTTTATTTGGTTCGAAGTCCCTGAAATACTCGTATATTGCTTCGTGATTATCTGGTACTAGTTCTGGCATTTCCATCGGCGGATAATTATACACTAAAGATGATCAAGTAATCATCACATAATCTTGCTTTTAGGTACACTAGTGAATTTTAATAAATATTAATTTACTTGATTTCGAACGAATGAAAACAATCCTCAAAACGGGGGCCGTGAGAAACATCAGAACCAGATTACTGCTCAATACGTTCTATCCTGGTTTAGTATTGAGAACGAAGATAACTAAGCTTTTATTTGCTTATACTTTGGCTGAGCAATCCGGTCAGGAACCATTTCGCTTAGTGTTCACACTTTAGAATGAAGCAAATGAGACAATGTGCACATAAGATTAGATAAGATTGCCTTTATAGCCGAACATGCCCGACTTTACCTGTAGAATAAGTGTAACGTTATGGCCAAGAAATCGTTAACTACTAGTGAAATGATAGAATCAGCGGATCAGTTTGAGGATATGTACACGTCAAACAAGCCTTTGATATACCGTTTCATGTTTTGGCGGACTAAAGATGAGATGCTGGCGGAAGATCTGACCAGTAACGTTTTCGAGAAAGCGTGGAGAACACGCAAGAATTTTACGGGTGGTTCATCGAAAGCGTGGCTATATAGGATTGCCCATACAACGCTCATCGACTACTGGCGAAAGAATAAAGAAATATCCGATGATGATGCCATTTCCCGTGCAGTTAGTGACACTACTGAACTAGATGTGGCACTTGATCAGAATATGGAAATTGCCAAACTACAAAAGGCACTTACTAAACTTCCCAAAGACATGCGCCAAGTGGTCCACTTTCGTTTTATTAAAGGACAGTCAGCACGAGAGACTGCCAAACAACTTAGTATTAGCGAAGCAAATGTGCGAGTTATTCAGCACCGAGCACTCAAGAAATTAAGGAATCTACTATGATGAAAGATTATAAGCATCAATTACATAAAGAACTACTGGCAGCTGGCGCAAGCGAGGCTGAGGTAACTGAGCTATTGCCGATTGCATCTAAGCTGAGCTTGTTGAAGAATATTAACCCCGTAGAGGCGAAAGACAATGTGCAAACCAGCTTATGGCACAGATTAATTAAACCGGTTGCATTCATGACGACTGGCTTAGCTCTGGGCATGTTCGTTATTGTCCTTTCTCAGGTAGCCTCACCAACAAGTTTCCTGTACCCCGTACAGAAACTATCTGACAGTGTAGCCATTAGCATTCACCCACAGTACAGAGCAAACGTTATGATGAAACGAGCACAACAGGTTAATCAACTCGTAGCCAGTCATGCTGACTCAAAACAAGTGCTTGCTACTCTTGCCGACTATACCGCGGAAGCGAGCGCTTACAAATCTACCCCACACGCTAACTATGCGGCATTTGAGTACTGTAAAACCAACCTACAACAGGCATCTTCGACTGCTTCGCCTGAAGTTCGTAATGCTATTTCAACTAGCCTCCAGTCACTTGAAACTTCATAATTTGTAACAAAACCAAATTTTGTCCGTTATCAACTAAGTGACACCTAAAAATAAGGGGAATGGTATGGACGAAAAACCTTCGGAGAAATCAACTAAAGGCTACGGCAAACACTCAAAGATGTTTTGGGTCGTCGTCTACGTGGTAGCGGCGATTATTGTTTACGGGCTTATCTACCTACTGTTTATCCATAAGAGTGGTGGAAGTAGCAGTGGCGGCGGTTTCAAATACTAAGTTATTTATAAACAAGGAGATAGTTATATGAAAGCATTTATTATTGGTCTAGCAGCGGTCGTTGTAATCGGGGTTGGTGGCTATTTAATATTCCATAAATCACCAAGTAAGGCATCGACGACATCAAACAGTTCGACTACTCAACCACAATCCTCAATAACAAACTCAAGTACTTCAACTTCAACAAAAAATAACATTCCACAAAATGGCGGAGGAGACCATGACGGAGATAATAGTGGCGGCCCAGACGATGGAGATGGTCCTCTCTAGATCTATGCAGTACACAAGTTCTATTACTGTACAATTAGAACTATTATGAAAAGTGTAAGCTTTAAAAATAGAAACAAGCTAGCCAGTCTTTTGCTACGTATCGGACTAGCTTCTGTGCTTCTATACGCAAGCATTTCTGCTTTTAAAACCCCATCAGACTGGATTGGTTTCCTGCCTCACATTTTAACAAGTCGATTCCCAGGACATATATTAATCGGGTTCTTTTCGGTTTACGAAATGTTGTTAGCTTTTTGGTTATTATCGGGATATTACATAAAATATGCAGCAATATTAGCTGCCCTAACCTTTAGTGGAATCATTCTTACTAATTTAAAACTTTTGCCCCTTACGTTTCGTGATATAACGATGGTATTTGCTGCTTTGGCGCTTATATTTATTGAGTAGTTAACGTAGCTACTTACTAGACTTTAAATCAAATATATGGCTGGGGAGAAGGTCTCTAGTCAAAACTTTTGATGATGCTGAGTGTAACGTCAAAGAAATACGTCAAGTACTAGGTGGAGATGAGCAACCTAATCCGTCAGATAACACTATTGCAGTAAATACAGATGAGGTCGCTTAACATGTCGCGGCCATATCGTCACTCAAAACGCAGAACTAAATCTGACGGACATGCCGTCTTCCCCCTTGTTCTTCTGTTAGCCTGCATTGTCTGGGCACATAAAGCGACTATTGCCAGAGTTGAGCATTTAATCCCTGCCGTATTATTGGCGGTAAGCGGAATAGTGGTCTTGATAATAATCTCCAGGCTTGTCGTCAGGATAAGGAGGTATAAGCGACTACATAGCCCTACTACGATGATCATTGACAGTATGACTGGCCTGGAGTTTGAAGAGTACGTAGCAAAACTATTAAGGGATCAAGGCTATGAAAACGTAAGATTAACCGAAACCTATGATCTGGGCATAGATATTATTGCCGAAAAAGATGGCATTAAGTGGGGCATCCAAGCAAAACGCTATACTGGTTTAGTTAAAGCTGATGCAGTTCGCCAGGTAGTAACTGCCCTAAGGAGTTATAGCTGTGATAGAGCCATGGTTGTAACAAACAGTGTACTTAGCCAAACTGCAAAAAAACTTGCTAGAAGTAATGATTGCGTGCTGATAGATCGAAATATATTAATGAGATGGTCTACTTAATTGAAGATAAAATACTTATATTTGGTGCTGGAAATGCGAAAGAGGTTGCATCTGTCAGACTATCGGCTTTATCTTCCAAGTATACGTCGCATTCTGCTCGCGTTTGGCGAAGGAGTAAGTTCAGCTGCCTGTCCACTGCTCAGTAAGTTCAAGAATCTACTGGCAACTATCAGGAGTCTCTGTCCCTCTTCATTGCTAAACCTTCTTGGAGTAGGTAATTGGCGATCGCCAATCGTCACATCTACACGGTCTGGACGATCTAGGGCGCTTTTATAAGCGTACGTAGATAAGGCAACGTCTAATGGAAACCGAATACCAAACTCTTTAGTGCCTACTACTTTTTTACAAACTACCAACCGTACACCTGTATCAAATCCTTCAGCACGATCATGCTCCTCCGCAACTGCAAGGGACCAACTATTAGCTTCTTCCGTCTCAACACCACTAGAATAGCCAGCTTCTGCTAACCACGTTTGTGTAGTTGGGCTAGGAAATGGCATACGTAATGCCATGCTTGTATTGCTGCCTAGACCTTTAAGTGTATATTGGTCTACACTACGCAACCAATCTACAAAACCTGCTTCTTGAGCTGCTAAATGTACTTGACCGCCGCTAAGCACGGTGGATGCTTCTTGAGCAGCTCTATGTTCATCAGTCCCCATAACGGGAACCAGTTCATGACTTGCCATAATACTTAGATTATAGCATATTATATAGCTATATGCAAGCTATACTGCTATCGTCTATATACTAAGCCATACAAGGTATTTACCTTAATCAAAGATGGCTGATTATGTTACTCACATTAAACAATAGCCCGAATAAGGCTATTAGATAAGCCAATGCTGCGCCTGCAATAAAAATAATCTGCATTCGTAAAAAGGTTGTATCAAGTTCTTCTGGTATGTCCGTCTGATGATCATTGGTCTTCTTACGCAACTCACCCCAAGTCTGAATGCTATTGTCCAGAAATTCTCTCATTGCCCTATGTTTAGCTATAGCCCACTTCTTGTCATAACCTATAATGGTAAAATAGTACTTGATTCCAAATCCCATAGAAATTAGCAAAAAAACTAAAGCCAATAGTATCAAGGTACTGACTGGTGTCGTTAAGGCATTGAAAAGATCTTGATTAGCAACAGCAACCAACGTACCGGTTAGCAGAACGGTATCAATCAGCATTAATTGAGCACATAGCGCTCTCTCGGTCTCATTGGTTTCAGCGACAAAGTACTGGCTTGCTTCCGTAAACTTATGAACCTCATCGTTGAGGCGTGCGATGTGGTCTGGGTTACTTCTGTCGATTAGTCCTGTAGTAGCCACCGCTACCTTACTCTGCTTAGCTGTCCTGGGCATTATTACTGTCCCCGGATTGCGGAGGTTGCGCAGACGGTGGCTTAGTTGTTGTTTCGGTTGGAGACACGTTCATAGGAATAGGCATACCGATCATCTCACCGACTACTGCCGGAGATTGAGGCGCGTTACCTGCTGACGGAGCCTCTCCAGGAACCAAGTCCATAGGAGTATAGAAGCCAGTACCTTTGACTACTCGAGGAACTTGATTATCGGTATTATCGCCATCACTCATTACATTTATTATACCACTTTTTCTGCCGTAACAGGTTAAAATTAAGCTATGACTTGTATTAGATGTAGTCGTGAGTTTGAATTAGATAACGCCGCCGACAGATGCCCTCAGGCTGATGATATTGTGTGTCCTCGCTGCACACTTGTCGATCCCACGATGCACCGTTGCGACATGGTATGCCAAGCACGTATCATTAAGTTTATAAACCACCAACCACTAACTGATGGTTTCATGGGTTTTGGCTCAATGACACAGGTCACAACAACAACTGAAGAATTTCTTCCAAGCATTTTTCGTTTCATGTACGCTCAAGTGAGTTCGGTAAACATAGTGCTAAAAGAGATGAACAAGCTTTCTGTCGCGGTAAAGTTCCGTCTTGCTGGCAATTCATCACTTACTAGTCAGGCCTACGAAAAAGAAGACTGGAAAGCCATGCATCTGATTAAGGTGCTCGAGGATAACAATATAAACAATGTAGCAGACATCAAAGATCCCGTTCCCCTGTTAGTGGTCAGGCCACAACAATGGCTCTGTATAGCCCCCGAGACGCTTCGCCTGTCTATTGATGGAGCTGGCCAAATAGTAGTTATGTCTGATAGGCATGAGGAAATTGGTACGCCAGTGTCCGACCCACCACCAAGCGAACATGCGTTACTTGGAGATGATGGCAAACCACGAGATGCATATTCATACTACGGTGGTAAACTTAGCTCCATTTATGGCCAACTAGTACTGGATAAAGACTACGTTATTGAGTTTGATATAGAGGCCACAAATCCACTATATACACTAGACTTCCTGTTCCCCTATCGGTATGTGGATCTGGAGAACATCTCAGTGTCCACCGCGCCCGATCAAGGTATTCGTGCGGTAGGACCATTGTACGCAGTAGCCGAACCCATGGTGTCTGACAAATTAACCCCGCAGCATGAATACAAGATCAACCGTGCTGACGATGAGCATCCAGACTTTGAAAAAGCAGGTCCATTCAGGGACACTCCGCCAATAATTGGGCTTCGAAGACCGCAGCCCAGGCGAATTAACAGCACCACAACTTACCCCATTACCCTAGACAACTATGAACTGATCTCAATCCAGTTCCAGTTTGCGTTCATACCAAGCCAGCTTCCACACAATTTAATCGTGCAACCCAAAGTCACTGAGCGAGCCATACCGATACGGACATACGAACAGATGCAACTATTACCAGAGTACAGAGATTTTCTTATAGAATTTGATATTTTCAATGCCGACCACGATAACGATAGGGCGCTTGAGGTAGAGAGTGAGATAGTAGGCTATACCGACAGTGTCTCTGAGAGAGTTGAGGTGCCTAGGCTAGGCGGTGAAGGAGGACCTGCACGAAAAGTTATAAAACAATGCCCGCCATTAAAGTCAGGCATTTTAGAAGCCATGAGCGGACCGATGAACGCAACCCTCGCTTACAAGATATATGAAACTCAGGACGACAATAGAACACTCATTGCTTCGGGCAGTAAGACGGTGAGGCTGCTAGCCAACGATCAGATTATTTGGTCCTTAAAGGACGTGACTAGCGGTGCAACGTATAACCTAGAACCAACTCTAGCAAGCTGGGTTGATCCTCACGACGAAGACGGTAAGCTCGATGCAGTACGGCTCGCAGCAAATAGCTTCCATCCTAACGGCAAACTTCGAGGCAATGCAGATAGCAGGGCTACACTTGAAGAACAGTCCCAAGACGTAAAAGCACTCTACGACTGCCTAAACCAAAAGTTCGGTATAGCTTACGGTGATCACCCACTTAATTATGGGTTCCAATATGGCGATCCCGCAACCGCACAGCGTATCCTAACAGCACCGCAAGTCCTTATTAGTAAGACAGGTGTATGTATTGATTTTGTCATCCTATTTGCAAGTCTAATGGAAGGGCTCGGGATCAACCCATTTCTTATTGTTGACGAGACTCACGCGTTCCTGGGTTGGGGTGACTACAAGGGAGTTATTGATGATATGGGGTTCTTAGAAACAACGATGCTAGGTCAAAAGGACAAAGATGGTTCGTTGATTGACTTCGAAACAGCTCAGGCATCAGCACGAGACTATTTCAGGGAAAACTTCATGTTCACAAACGACTCGTCAGTTCAGATGGGTATCAAAACACGATTTGGCAAAGTTTTAGTTGACCTTGAGGAAGCACGCAAAGAAGGTGGCGTCAGAAAAGAATAACACCTTTAGGAATTATACTATTTTGAAAGTACTAATGTCTTAGCTGGTTCACCTAGCCTTGGATATTTTTTAATACATTCGCTGATTATATCTCGAATTTTAGCTTCAATTATGGAAGTCGCTGGCTTTGAGAATATTTTCCCCTCTTTCAAACGGTCTGCTACCAACTGGTATGCTTCATCAATACCATTTAGATAGCAGTTTATGTTATTCGGATAATCTGGTTGGTCATTTATAGCTTCGCCATATATTCTTTCTATTCTCTGGAAGCCTGGAACTCCATCATGAAATCCCGCTAGACCTATGCCGTATCTGTCGATTTTATGCATCGTCATAGTTTCCTTGGCCATCTTACTGAGCTCCTCAAACGCAATGCCTAAGTCAATTAATCCTTTTGCCGAAGAAGCAAAATTATTCATAAAGGTGACGGTGTAGCTCGTATAAGCACCAGTAATCATAAGCGCAAGTTTGTCGTTTATTTTTCTCACCTTCTGCACTTTTTCAGGGGGAGTAATAGTTTTCCCTGTTTGAGGATCTTTATAGGTAGAAGGGTCGTCCCAACCTATGACTATATCGTTATCATTATAGGCAGCAACTACTAAGCTCATGCTTATAGCGTACCATCAAACTGGATAGCATTCCGCTCTTTCCCGTTGCTAGAACCCTCCTATTACTCAGCATTACCCGTAGTATTAGTTAAGCCGCCAAATATGTCAAAAATATTGCATAGTATTGCTTTATCTACTAGTTTCCGTTAACATACCCTCATCAGTCGTAACAGTGGTGGGCTATGGAGGGCACTATGTATATAGCCAACTCAGTTCATCAGGTTAATCTTTTCCAGCATATATTTGGCACCTCTCGCACTTCAGAGATTATCAACTCAGTTATCGTTGTAGTCGGGCTATTCCTCGTGAGGGCAAAAGGTGCGTCCTTAAGCCAAACGATACGGAGTCACCGTTTGTTATTAAGCTGTTTGAGCTACGTGCCCGTGGTACCTTGGAGGATATTCAGATTGTCGATGAATTAAACGTGCTTGGTTTTCGTACCCGCGAACGACTGGTAAGAGATAAACAAGATCGTACTAAGATAATAGACACGACTGGCGGTGAACTGATAACACTCAAGCAAATGTGGCGTATGGTCGAAAACCCTGTCTATGCAGGCGTAAATCCAGAAAAATGGACACAAGATACCCCAGTAAAGTGCATGTTCGACGGATTAGTCTCTATAGACCTGTTTAATGCAGCTAATAGAGGCAAACTCATAATAACTGAAGACGATAAGGGCGTTCATATACATAGGCGAAAGCCACCGGAATATCTAGTTAATAAAGGTGCTAAAAACATCGACTTTCCATATAAGAGAATAGTGATGTGTCCGCAGTGCAAAAAGCCGCTATACGGTAGCGCCTCGCGGGGCAGACACGGCAAATACTTTCCTGCTTATCACTGTGATCATAGAGGACATTATTTCAGAAAAGTTAAAAAAGAGTTCGATCAAACAATTGAAGCATTTGTTAAAGGTTTATCAGTGTCACCGGATTACATAGACGCGCTCATAAGCAACGTCGGTGATGCCTTTGATAAGAAACAGCTAGAAATACATGATGACGCCTTAACAATTGATTTACGTATTGCGGGGCTACGTAGCCAAATACGCCTAGCAGTAGATAAGATTAAGTTTTTAAGCTCAGAAGCAACAATTAAGTATATGGAGGAGGATATTGTGAAACTAGAAGCAGAAATAAGTGACCTAACAATCGAAAGACAAAAGACAGCGCCCCAGGAACCAACAGATATAGTGAAAGCGAGTGCCTATGTCCGGTACTTTTTAGAGCATTTGGACGAGCTCCTATTAAACATCGGGAACCCGGTGTTACAGGCTAAGTATCTAGGGGTTATCTTCAATGAAGTGCCCACGTATGACGATATCGTTTCGGGAACCCCGGATGTTACAAAAATAACTGGGGTGAATGAGGTGTTCGTACCTGTAAATTTTAGTCAAAACCCACTGGCTGGGTATACGTCCCGCGTTGGGAACCCCTTTCTATCTGATTTCATCCTCCTTGCAGAGAAATTAGATCAATTAGGCTTTACCTATTATAAGGGTAAAGTCGTAGTTGTTGAACCAATAGAGGAGCAAAAACATGTTTAGTCTTAGACGACACAGTAACTTTGATAATATGTTCTCCTCTAGGCTGTTTGACCAGAATAGTTTCTACCAAGCCTTTATAGATGACCTAAAAAAAGCTAAGAATGAGGTTATTATTGAAAGCCCATTCATAACAGCTAAGCGTATGGCTATAGTATTACCTTTACTTAGGAAACTGACAAAACGCGGAGTACGGATTGTTGTTAATACTAAGCCATTAGATGAACATGAGTTCGACTACCGAATACAGACCAAACAAGCAATTGATGATCTACAGGAGCTAGGTATACTTGTACTGTTTACTAATGGCCATCATCGTAAGCTAGCCATCATAGATAAGAGTATTACATGGGAAGGTAGTCTTAACATCTTATCCCAGAATGACAGCTGTGAAGTCATGCGAAGAATGTACTCTGAGCAGTTAGCTAATCAGATGCTTTCATTCCTGCATTTAGAAAAGTTTATAGCTTAATGTAATATAGGGGTAGTTTATGAGTGAACCAGAATACGAAACAACTAAAGAAGACGTCTTGGCTATGCTACGGTGGCTACGGATTAATCTTCCAGAGCACGCAACGCCTGAAAAAGCGGCCTTTTTGCTGGAACAAAATAAAATACACTACGAAAAACTTCAGGAGTTACATCCAGAAGTAATTGAGAAAATTCTTAAAGGCTTCGAGAAACATTAGTTAAAACGGGAATACATCCGAAGACTTAACCCCAAGGGCTTTAATAATCTTTTCGATAGTTGCGATTAAAGGCTTTAAATCTCCACGCTCAACTTTGGCATAGTAGTTACTGTTGATACCAGCTTTTTCTGCTAGTTCAACTTGAGTCAGGCCTTTTTCTAGTCGGATCTGCTTGATTTTAGATGCTATCTGCTTAGTGGTTTTATCTGTCACTATGGCTATTAGTATAATCTAAAACGTAAACGATGTGCTAATATAAGTTGTATGAGGGATAACCAAAACCATTATCCAAAATGAAAAATAAAAAGCTAAAAACAGATATATCAACTAATGACCAACTCATACGAACCGTTCTTAAAAGTAGCCTTGAAAAGCAACACCTAAATGACCACCCAGTAAGAATAATAGAAGAGTTGGGTGTTAAGCATGGTTCTTGTAGAGTTGATATAGCAGTTATTAACGGTGTGATGCACGGCTATGAGATAAAAAGTGACTTGGACACCCTGCAAAGATTACATGAACAGATAGCCGCTTATAACTCAGTATTTAATCAGATGACACTTGTAGTCGGCGTAAAACACGTCTACGAAGCAATGGATATGATCCCGGATTGGTGGGGTATAACGATAGCTAAGATAAATACTAATGAGGTAGTGACTCTGAGTTGCATACGTAAGCCTGAGAATAATGACCAACAAGATAGTATATCTATAGCACAGCTACTCTGGAGAGATGAGGCATTAAAAATATTAGAAGAGACTAATTCAATCAAGGGTGTAAGCACAAAACCACGTAGAATAATTTACGAAAGATTAGCTTCTATACTTACTCCTGAACTTCTTCAAGAAAAAGTCCGAGAAAGACTATGTTTTAGGACTAATTGGCGAGTTGACCAACAACTACCGATAAGTGGTGGTTGATAGAGGCTCTAATCCAAGTCTCAGTATTTCCCGTTCCCTTAATCTTCTCTGGATCTTTAATATAGTCATCAAAATGCTGACCTTTCTCTTCTATGTACTTATCGCCAGTGCTAAAATCTTCACCGAAAAACCTGGTGTCGTCTTTAAGTACCTTTGCACTAGCCAGGTATTGCCCAAACTTTTGCTTTTCACCTTTCATGACGAGCCAACCGTCATTTAAGGTGTACTTAATACTTGCGGTTGGGTGATAAAACTGAAGTGCTTCGTTATATATTGGATGACGCATTGTGTAGTCAGAATACGTTGGTACCCGCACTATTCCTTGCTTGCCATCAAGACTATGCCAATTATTCCAATCAAGACGAGGTAATATATTTTCCTCATCTTTTTTGCAACCCGAAAGATCTTCGGGAAAAGCACCACAAGAAATTATAAAACCACCCCAATTATTTAAAGCTGCAATCTTTTGACTTTGTTTGAAGTAGTATTCATAACCAGTTTCTTCACACTCTTCCTTAAGATCTATAAGGAGGGTGATGCCGCTGCTTTGTAGTTTGTGATCTTGTAAAAATTCATCAAGCTTTGTGTTAAGGTCGTCAATATTCTTAAGTTGGGTGGGGGAAATTCGTAAACAAATACCGGTTAAATGTTTTGTATTTAATGAGGCCACAGCACTCTTAATACTATCTTCATCGCTAAGATTAATAACAGGGACTAGGCTCAAACCTAAGACGATACCTTGTTCGATAATTGTATTTACGCTCGTAGATTTTAGCTCTGGAGTATAAAGCAGACTAAAATCAATAAGAATAGGTCTCTTCCCCCATGAGGCTAATACTTCGTCTGCGATTTCCTTAGATCTTTTATCTTGAAATATCGAGATTGATTCTTCGTACAGTTCGTTGGGATTTTTGTGATCAATAACTTTAGGTTTCGGCATTACAAGTTCTATTAAAGGCATTATGCGCTTCTTTTGCACATCAGATAAGTCTTTCAGGGCACCTTGTTCGGCACGTTTCCATTTCAATATTGGTACGTAGTTTATATTATCTAACATATTATTCCCATTCCTTGCCCGGGAAGTACTTGCGAACCTTTTCTTGTCCGACTACTTTGTTTAGATATGACCAGTTACCGCTTTCATATCTGACTTTACCAGCAATTATCGCAACATTCACACCTATATCACGAGCTAAGCTAGTAGCTGCCATTGGCGAAGGCACAAGACGTGCTGGGCTAACTTCCCACTTGTCTGTGGGTACTAAAGCTTCGCTGGCAAGATTGTCAGCCTCTTTTTCTTTCGTATCAACATCCCGTATATCACTAAGGTCATCGTAGAATAGCCCATCGCTGCCATTGTCGTAATGTAAAGATATGTGTGCTAACTCATGCATAAGCGTGAACCAAAAATTATCTAGTCGATCTTGCCTTAAAGTAAGTCCGATTATTGGTACTTTTGCATCAGTTAAAATAGCTGCACCATCTAAACGAGTTTTAGGAAAACTAGGCTCAATTACCAGAACAATACCTTTTTGACTTAAAAGTTTCTGAGCTAATAATGGCCCCTTTTCATCAGTACTTAGTTTTGCAATCTCCTGCATAAATTCAAGCGTAACGGTATTGGGTTTATAGCTCGAGGGTTTCGCTTTCTTTGCCTCTTTAAGTAAGTAAGCAGACCAAGCGGCAAGAGCATAACGATCAGTTGTAGAATCTAAGCGATACTTTGACTGACGCAGTAATGCAGGAGCTTGAATCGGACTACTCGTGAAAAATTCCTTAAGCAGCTCGTAGCCACTTTTCGTTTCAAGTGTTTCTCCATCAAAGTAACCACGTTTTGACATCAGTTTTAGCAGCCTGTTATCCCAACTTTGAAATATTGCATCCTCGTCTTGCTCTGGTTTCTTTATAAGAACCTTTGCTGGGATACCAAGACCTTGCTCTAAGGCTCTTATCATATCGACCGTAAGAGGCCGTTTTCCGGAAAGCACTTCCGATACCCTACTTCTACTACCAATATAAGGTATAAGATCCGAAGATCTTAGGCCTGCTTGTTCCATTCTGAACTTTATAGCCTCTATGGGGCTTGGAAGGTCTTGTGGGAACATATTAGCTTCGTAGGTTTCAATTAAAGTGGACAGTATACTAAGCTGATCTCCCTCTTCAGATTCGGGATTTGGATCTTTAGACACCAATTCGCCAAGTAAAACTAAAGCATCCTCGTAATCTTGATCCGTTCTTATAGGTTTAATTTTATTCATAATGTTATCCTTACTCTATCTTCCACTTATCGTATTCCTTGTGAGTCCCAATTTTCCTCACCAGAACAATTCCATTTTGGTAACTTATCGTCACCCATAACCGATACTTGTTTCGACAAAAATCGAAAATTACGTTACGGTTCTTCAAAATACTGGCCTTAGGGTATCGTTGCTTCAGTTCATTAGGTGTTTTCCACTTAGCAACATCCACTTCAGCCTCCCAAGAGTTTATTTGACCCTTAGCATCTTGGTGGGAATCCTTAAAGTCATGAAGAGCTTTTTTATTATTTAGTTTCATCTCCTAGCTCACTATGCTTTATTTAATGTTCCCATATTGGGAATAATAAACCTTGTATAGAACAAAGTCAAATTAGTATTACAACACTAACCTTGACAATAATATCAAAAAGTAGTATCATACTATAGAATTTAAGCAATTATGCTAGTAAAGGATGTGGTTTATAACAGATGGCAGAACAATTTCAATCTCATGAAGATGTACTAAACGTAGCCTGGGACGCAGCGCAAGCAGCAAATCGAGCCCATGATGAGTACCTAGATGCAAACAATGCTTTAAATGCAGCAATTACAGTATTTGAGCTAGATCTTCCTGGAGTTCAAATAAAAGATGAAGCATTCTCTACTCTAGGGTCAAGAGTTAGAAGTACTCTTGCTGATAAAGACATATTATCCTCTATGGCTGCCGTAGTAATATCTGACGAAGTAAACCCATTCGGACCACAATCTACAGAAGCTGATTCAAACCTTGATGAAATTGATCGTCCTGCATTAGAGACCGACAAGGCTCGAGAATCTATCTTTGATCAATTACTATCCTCGCATGATGTATATGCAGTAATTGGAGATCATGTAAATGGTGGTCGTAAAAAGGGTGAGAAGGTTCCTGTTGTAGCGCTAGAAACTGCGGGTGCAGCACTATCTGCTTTTCTTACTAACGAGAAACTTGCATATGTCGCACAGACAATGGAAGCAGACCCAGAACTTAGATATACTCTGGTAGCAACACCTAATGTACCAGTACCAGCGAAAAAGGTTGTTGAACTGGCTAAAGATTTTGGCACAGACCAGCCATATGAAACTGCTGTATGGCAGGATATTTATGATAAATATACCCCAGAGGAACTTTCTGGTTTTGATCCTAAGAAAGATAGCCCAATAAAATTCGCTCTTGTTTCTAATAAATTCCTACCAGAACTAAGTGGGACAGTAGAAGAGCAACGAGCCACTCTTGCTAGATTGCAAAGTGAAGATACATCTACCCTTAGAGTTCCTAGTGTTGTAGAAGGTATCGCACATGCCATGGTCTTACGTGGCCAAGGCGATAGTCTTGACTCGGGTGAAGTATTTAACCGTACATACGTTAGGAACTTCGATCTTCCTGAGAAGAAAATCGGCGGTTACCTCTGCGTGCCTGGCTTCTCTGTTAACGATGATGGCAAGCCTAACTTGGGCAGCTCGCGTGTCCAGGTTGGCGACCGCGGTCGTGTCGCGGTGGGGTAGAAACTTTACCTTTGCTTCTTAATTTATCTTCTTTTTCTTTGATATAATTACTACCAAGAGGTAGGAAATCCAAAGTATTGAAACCATCGGTGCCTCAAGGATTGACTGTAAACATATTCTCTGTCTATCTTTTGGCATAGATCCTAGGGAGTTTGCACAACCAGAACTAATTTAAACCCCACGAATTGCTACTGTGGATTTCGCTCGTTGCGGAATGAAATAAATGAAACTTTCTTATGCGTGAGATTGTGGATTGAACCCGGTAGATTTCAGAATTTCCCTCGACGGTAACCTCTACGTGCCTAACTTCTATGTTAACGATGATGGCAAGCCTAACTTGGACAACTCGAATGTCCAGAATGACAACAACGGTCGTGTTGCGGTGAGGTTTAGATAAGCGACTAAGGCGTACTTTTACGCCAGCCCCCGATTTGTCGGCGGGCTTCTGTTAGTTTGGCTTGGATTTTAAGTATGTTAGTCTCATTGGTTAACTTAAGCTCTAGTATGGCTCTAAGTTTCAGAGCTGTTAGTTCACTGGCTGCATCAGCATTTATAAGATAGGTGGCTTTCATGGGCTTAGGCGCATGCTTAGCTATTATCAATTGCTCTAAAACATTACTACAGCTAGCTACGACTGGTTCACCCAATGTGTATCTGTATTTTTTGTCTATCGTAGTGGTTAGTGATACCAATTTCTTGTATATTTCATAGGTGAGTGTAATAACAGATAATTCTTCCATAGATTTAAGCCTAACAAATATCTGGCACTCTTGGCGAGCATTTCGTAAAGATAAAAAGACAAGCCGTGAGATTATGGTCTTTGAAAGTGAGCTAGAGCTCAACTTATTAAAGCTTTGTTCAGATATTAATAACGGCATATATCAGCACGGACCATATAACCATAGGATAATAAACGAGAAGAAACGTAGGGATATTGCTGTAGCCAGTGTACGGGATAGGGTCGTCCATCGTCTTCTTTATGATTATTTAGTTCCTCTAGTAGACCCAAAACTAGATTATGATGTCTGGTCATGCCGTACCGGCAAAGGTCTTCATCAGGCTTTAATACGCACCAAAAGCTTAATGACAAAATACAGTCATGCCTGGGTATGGCGAGCCGACATATCTAAGTTTTTTGATAGTGTAGACTGTGAGGTTCTTAGGGGAAGTCTGACTAATTATGTCAATGATCCCACGGCTATTGAATTGCTTGACAAGGTCATAGGCAGTCACGGCATAATTAGACAGACAGACAGACAGACAGACAGACAGACAGACAGACAGACAGACAGACAGACAGACAGACAGACAGACAGACAGACAGGTATCCCCATTGGCAATCTAACTAGTCAGATATTCGCAAATATATATCTCAATGAATTCGATCGTTTTGTTCGACATAACATTAAGCCACTTAGTTACTTACGCTATGGTGATGACTTCATCATGTTAATAAACAGTGAGGATGAGGCGATTGAGGTGCAATATACGGCGACTAAGTGGCTAGCTAGTAGTTTGTTTTTAAAGGTACATGAGAAAAACAATATTGTTATTCCGGTGAAACACGGAATTCACTTTCTTGGACATCAAATTTACCCGACTTCAAATATCTCAATAGACCATGCAATGAGGCGAAAGGTTATGCAAAAAATAGACCATCGAAATGCTGGAAGCTATAAAGCAATGCACCTCCCTTATAAATTAGCTAAGCAACTTCCTTGGTTTTTAGTAAAATAAGTGTAGTGAAATAGTCAACTCTATTTACGGTGTAAAAGTAAAAACGATTAAACTTATGTTATAAAATATACTTGCGTACAATTACATACTATGTAATAACTTCGCTTGTAAATGTGTAAGAGGAGGTTCAGGTATGAAAAGCAAAGTTCAAACCAAACTAGTAGCACTATTCGTTACCGTCGGATTTCCTTTTATTGCTTCTCAACAAGCCTTTGCAGCTACAGCAGATGTGTCTAGCGTGGATAGTTTTATTAAATCACTCATTCAAGTCTTAGCTGGACTTGCCGGTCTCGTAGCGACCGGCTTTTTTGTTATGGGGGGATTTTCCTACATAACAAGCTCTGGTAATCCAGAACACCTAGACAAAGCTAAACGTACGATCATGTACTCTGGGTTGGGGTTGGCAATTACCATTGCTGCATTTGTGTTAAGTAACATCGTGACCACCTTAGCATCTAACGCCTTCGGGAGTTAACCACTCCCATGAATTTCTCCGCCATGTACCTAACAAGCATGGCGGATACCGCCGCAGCTGGTAATTTAATGCACGCCTACGTTGTGCCAATAATTCAGGGCATGGCTATCTTCGCTTCACTTGTTTGTGTGTTCTTCCTGGTTACTGGTGGTTTTCACTATATGACTAGCAATGGTCGACCAGAAAACCTAGAACATGCTAAAAAGATTATTAAGAACGCACTGATTGGCCTTGTTATAGTTCTAGCTGCGGCTACTCTTACTGCCATATTGAGCCAAGCATATAACCATGGCTCAGCACCGATTTCTAATCCATTACCGTCACTCAATGCCATAAAACCCAACCCTGTTTCTAATGGTTTAGTGGGTATACTCATTAAAGCTATTACTGGACTACTTAATAACATAGTTCAATCTATTGCAGCACCGTTTCTAAAAGCCCTAGCTTTCTTCACGTCTGGTACACCACTGATTGCTGCTAACTCCAGCGTATTTAATCTGTGGTTAGCGGTGGTTGGTATGGCTGATGCTCTGTTTGTACTAGTTATTGCACTGCTTGGCTTTCATGTTATGAGCTATGCCACTCTAGGACTAGATGAAATTGAAATAAAACATTTACTACCCCAGATCGCTCTAGTCTTCCTGCTAATTAATAGCTCAGTCTTTGTGATTGACGGTGTAATTTCGCTGTCTAATGCCATGATCCATGCACTGGAGGCTGGCTTCTCGCCAACCTCAGTTTGGGATGTGCTAACTAAAGTAACGGTGCAAGCCGGTGGTTTTGGTGTAGCAGCCCTACTTATCATGATAACCTTCCTAATCTTCGCTATTATTCTGCTGATTTACTATGTTACCCGTATCGTAACCATCTACGTCGGTGCAGTCCTAGCTCCATTAGTTCTACTAATCTGGTTAATCCCTGGCTTCCGCGACTTTGCTGAGAGTGCTGGTAAAACCTATCTAGCGACTATCTTTGTGTTGTTTATCCATGTAGTCATTCTGGAACTTGCTGCCTCACTATTTTTGGGTCTTGCTGATGGCCCGGGCCATGCCCCTGATCCATTGATGGCCATGGTGGTCGGCATAGCTACGCTGTTTGCACTACTTAAAACACAGAGCTTCATGACGCAGTTAAGCTACATCAGCACTGGGCCAAGAACGGCTCGTAAGCTAGGTAGCCAGTTCATGACAGGAGTGAGTTACCTAAGTTCTAAAGGTAAATCTGTCAGTTCCACGGTCAGCAGCAGTCGTAAAGATGGTGGCAAGGGTTCAGGCAGTAGTAACAACTCTTCTAAGCGACCAATGACTGGCTCAACTTATAAGGTGCCAGACAGCACAGCCAACAAATCAAATACTACGTCGAAAGCTGAAGCTACCACCACGAAGGCCAAATCACGGGTTCCAACTGGTACTACCAGCGAAGCACCTAAACCCACTGAAGCTAAACAACCTAAGAAAATGGAGGAAACATCATGAAAGTTACTGTTGTACCAGCCCAAGTTACGACTGTTGAGGATAGAATAGCCGGTCGGCTTGGCTTATCTCAAATAATGTTACTAATTACGCCAATATTCATTGGTAGTGCCTTGTATGCGATTCTACCACCGCTAATGAATAGCTCACCGTACAAACTAGTCATCATTATCGCCCTAATGCTCGTCTGTAGCAGTCTAGCGATACGTATTAAGGGAAAGATCTTACTACTTTGGCTAATAGTTGTTCTGCGTTATCGTCTGAGGCCTAGCTATTACGTGTTTAACAAGAATAGTCTGGCCGGACGACAACAATACAATAACCCTAGTCTAAACCACGAAACTGAAACTGAAGCAAAGACTGTACGACCCCGCCGAGCCATACCTTTACTGAGCCCTAAAGAGCTGGTTGAAGCCCAGACTCTCATGAACAATCCAGCTGCTAACATCATGTATCGGGCTACCAAGAAAGGAGGTCTCAATGTTTTTATTACAGAAGTCAAAGAGTAAGACTGATGCTCGTACCCAGATAGATATTGAGGGAGTTCGTGATCAGGTTTTAGTTCTTCCTGGTAATAGCTATAGAGCGATACTGCATGTCAGCTCAGTCAACTTTGAGCTAAAGAGTGAAGATGAACAAGATATCCTGATTGATACCTTTGAAAGTTTCCTGAACTCGGTTGGCTGTCCACTGCAAATACTTATTAGAACCAGAGAAATAGATATGGACAAGTACTTAGATGAGTTAAGCGAGCGACTAGGCAGTGAAACAGAGGATATTTACCGCTCACAGCTACAAAACTACGACGAGTTTATCCGCAGTCTAATTATGTCTAATCGGATATTGACTCGAAGCTTCTATGTAGTTATCCCTTATGACCCAGACACCAAGATGGAGTTTGAGTTAGTTAAAGAACAACTAAACCTAAGGGTAGACATCGTATCTAAAGGCTTAGCACGGCTAGGTATGCACTCTCGAGAGTTAACTAGCCTGGAAATACTTGATCTGTTTTATAGCTTCTATAGTCCTATTCAGGCAAAACTCCAGCCATTGACTGATCAAGCTATTCACTTAATCCATAGTTCGTTCGTTAAGAAGGAGGTGCCTCATGAATAATCCAGTTAACTTGGTTAGAGATTGGCAAAAGGAACGAGCAGATCGGCCTAAAGAACATGCTCTAAGCTTTGGAGAACAAGATTCCGTCGATATGCTTTCATATTCCGGCTTGCAGGAGGAGATAGACTACTTAGTAATTGATGGACAATTCGTTCGTACGCTGTTTATTTCAGGCTATCCGTTTGTTGCTAGTTCAGGTTGGTTGGATAGTCTAATTAACTTTAACCGCGATATAGACATTAGTTATCACATACATGAAGTTGATGCCCTGCAGGCTCTACCTAAGCTTCACCGTAAGATAACTGAGCTAGAGTCAACCAAGCGGGCCATGCTCAGAGCCGGTAAGATTGTTGGCTCAGAAATTACTGATCCTTTGGAGTCGGCCATGGAGCTTAGAGATAAGATCCAACGCGGTCAGGAAAAACTGTTTCAAATGTCCATTTACATTACGCTTAGAGCCACTAGTTTATCTGAGCTAGATAAAGTAACGAAACTGTTAGAAACCACACTTTCAGCCCGTTTGTTCTACTCTAAGGTGGCTCGTTATCAGCAGCTTGAGGCTTTGCAGTCTATTTTGCCTCGTGGCCAGGATCAACTCAATCAAAAACGAAACTTAGATAGTAGCTCGGCTGCGCTAGCTTTTCCGTTTATGAGCTCAGAGTTAGTCCAGGAGTCAGGCATTTTATACGGAGTGAATAAATCTAACAATTCCCTCGTTATCCTTGATCGTTTTAGTTTGCATAATGCTAACTCAATAGTTTTTGCGCAGTCAGGCTCTGGAAAAAGCTACGCTACTAAAGTAGAAATACTACGTCAACTAATGCAAGGAACGAAGGTCATCGTAATTGATCCGGAGCGAGAATATAAACTGCTAACTGAGTCTGTTGGTGGAACTTACATTAAACTGTCGGCAAAATCTAAAGAAAAGATTAATCCATTTGATCTGGCTACGACTTTTCATAACATTAACGATCTATCCGAACACGCTCAGGACTTAACTGAAGTTATATCACTGATGGCTGAGGGTTTATCTGGCAGAGAAAAAGCGGCTGTAGACAAGGGTATTCTAAAAATCTACAAACAGGCAAAAACTAGCCAGCCTCTTCTTGAAGATCTATATGCTGAACTTCATAAACTAGGTCAACTGAAGCTCTGTGAGCGACTAGAAAAATATATTAGTGGCTCACTGTCTGATGTATTTAATGCTCAGACTAACATTAAGCTAGATAACCGCTTAGTTATCTTTGATATTAAAGACTTACCAGAGTCTTTGCGACAGATTATGATGCTGATAATATCTAGTTTTGTTCAAAACCAGGTTAAAGCTAGGCCAGAGAAACGTCTTCTGATCATAGACGAAGGCTGGATGCTACTTGAACACGAGGAAAGTGCTCGGTTTGTATCTGGACTGGTTAGAAGGGCTCGTAAATACTATCTAGGTGTATCGATTATTACTCAGCAGGCCAATGACTTTCTAAAAAATGACTATGGCCGAGCTATTGCTTCGCAGAGTGCACTTAGAATACTGATGCGTCAAGACAGTACCACTATTAAAAACGTAGTTAGTGAGTTTGCGCTAAGTGAATACGAGCAAAACTTCCTGCTAACTTGTGAGCGAGGTGATGCGCTAATTATTGCTGATCAGAATCATGTAGCCGTTAAGGTAGTTGCATCCGCTAAAGAACACCCACTTATTACCACTAATCCAGCGGAGTTGTATCACGCATGAACCCAGTACTTCTGTTCGTCGTATTTAGAGTTAATAAGAAGTATCTATTCTTAACTCTAGGTACTTTGACTATCATTCTTCTCTTGCCAGTAATGTCGGTCTTTGCGCTAGGTAGTAGTACTTTAGCTTTCTTAGAGAATTCGCTTAGTGGTTCTGATAGCACAGCAGTTATTTCTACTACCACCGTTGGATTATATGAAGGTCCAGAAATAGCCGGTGATACATATGCCTGGGGCAACTGTACCTATTGGGTTTACGCGCTTCGACTTAAGGCTGGCGATCCAATACCTACTACTTGGGGTAATGCCTCCACTTGGGCACCCAGAGCGCTACTAGATGGTTATCAAGTCAACAGTACTCCTACTGTCGGTTCAATTATGCAAATATCTAATGTCGATAACAACCTAGGTCACGTTGCTTACGTAACGGCTGTTGATCCCACTACTGGAGCTTGGACAATATCTGAGATGAATGTTCAAGGTCTAGATATCGTAGACATTAAAACCTTGCCAGCAATAGATGCACTACAGTTTAGCTTTATACATGATAAGGGGCCTTTACTATGAAATTAAAACAGGCCGAACCGTATATTTGTTTAGAGCTTATACCCCCTAGTTATGAATATAAAACCCCACTAGCTACTGAGCAGTTATTTTCAGTCCTGCATGGTTTTGGCGATCAGACAGTATTGTCCATTGAAGTAGTGTCGACTAGAGCTGAAGGTATACGTTTTATCGCTAAGGTCAGTAAAGAGCAGACTTCTAGTTTTATTCGTGCAGTTGCTTCGTATTTACCAGAAGTTAATGTGCGTGAGATACCAGATTATATTAATGATTTAAATAATGCAAAAGTCGTTACATTTGAACAAACCAAACACTGGGCATATCCGCTTAAAGGGCATAGCTCGTTAGAAGAGAATGACCCGATGAGCTATATTACCGGCTCAATGACAAAGCTAAACGACGACGAGATACTGGTTTATCAATTAGTTTTATCTCCCGTTCAACCCAAAGAAGTCACTTCTATTAGTAAGAAAATATTAACTAACGAAAATCTAGAAGTTCATCTGCATAAAACCAAATCAAAGACAGCTTCAGTGGCAGTAAAAGTTATCAATAAACTGTTCTTTGCTATAACCGATACAGTCACAGAGGTTCATCATGGTTCATCAAAAGAAGGACATATGAGCTACCAGAAAGATGCTTCCGATAAACATAAGGTCCAAATGGGACTTAAACCAGCTAGACAAGTTACTAACTTCGAACTAGATCTTAACGAGTCAGTAAGAGATAAATTAGCGCAACCACTATTTCAGGCAGATATCCGTGTCTTGGTACTGAGTAATAACGAGGATGAAATGCTGAGACGCGTAAATGACTTTAAAGCTGCTTTAAAGTCTCTATCTATGACTGGGCATCAGTCATTAAAAGCTAACAAGACAGCAGATTTTCGTATCAGCGATAATTTAGCACATAATATGAGCTCTAAGCGCTTAAAAAACTCAAATCTACTGTCTGTATCCGAAATCGCTTCTATTTATCATTTTCCAAGTGGTAATAGTCATAAAACTGAAAATGTTTTGAAGTCATTAAGTCGATCCTTACCAGCGCCAGTAAACCTTAAAAATGATACGAAGTTAGATATTCTCCTCGGTAAGAATGAGTATCACGGCTTAAGTACTCCTATAGGGCTCACGGCCGAAGAACGTGAGCGACATGTCTATATTATTGGTGGTACAGGTAACGGTAAAACTACCATGCTTTTATATTCAATAGTCCAAGATATTAATAATGGTAAGGGTTTAGCTGTACTTGATCCTCATGGTGATCTAGCTGAAACGATTCTAAGACATATTCCCGAGGAGCGAATTAAAGATGTAATTTATCTTAACCCAGATGATTTGTCACACCCTATTGGTGTAAATCTTCTCGAATTAGACCCAAGTTTAACTGGCGATGATTTACTTAGGGAGAAAGATCTTATAACAGAGTCAACAATATCAGTCCTTCGTAAGATTTTCTCCGATGATGACAGCGGTGGTCATAGGATAGAGTACGTACTTCGAAATGCCATTCAAACCGCTCTGAAGCTTGATGGGGCTAATTTATTTACTATCTTTAGGCTATTAAATGACGCCAAGTTTAGACGAGTTGTTATAAAAAACCTTAAGGACGAGGATTTAAAAAACTTCTGGAACAACGAGCTTGGTAAAGCCGGAGAAATGCAGCGGGTTAAGATGTCGGCTGGCATTACTGCTAAAATTGGCAGATTTCTATTCTCGGCATCTGCTAAACGAATGTTAGAGCAAGAAAAATCTACTATAGATTTCGATAATATCTTAGATTCTGGAAAGATTCTTATCTGCAATTTCTCAAAAGGATTGTTAGGTGAAGATACATCAACCTTATTCGGCACTACTATTCTTGCCAAACTTCAAGTTGCTTCGCTTCGGCGAGCTAGGCTAAATCAAACAGACCGTCATCCATTTTACTTATATGTAGACGAATTCCAAAACTTTGCCACGATGAGCTTTGTCCAGATGTTATCTGAAGCCCGTAAATACAAATTATTCCTTACAATGGCAGAGCAATCTACTTCTCAACAAGATCAGCAACGACTGGTAGATATTATCTTGGCTAATGTCGGTACGGTTATTTGTTTTCGATCAGGTAGTCCGGCCGACGAAAGGTATGTACTGCCTCTGTTTTATCCTTATATTGAACAGGGTGAAATAGCTAACTTATCTGCTTATAACTTTTACGCTCGAATTGCAGCAGTTAACGCTCAGGAACCCATGTCTGGGGTAACTGTATTAATTGACGATAACGGAAGTGAAGAACTGGCCAGAAAAGCGAGTCATTACTCTAGGACTACCTATGAATCAAAAGTAGTTGTTGTACAGAAAGAACAAGCGCCCACTAAACAACATACGAAAAAGATACCGACATTAAAAAGCGATCAGAATAAAAATGACATACGTTCTAAAGTACCTGCTTGAGTAATTAGTTCAAGTCCAAGGTGGCCCTCCAATATGATTATGCTTAAACAGAGATAAGATGTCTCTGTTTTTTGTTATACTTCATTTATGGTAATTATTATTTTTGGCGATAGCATTACTCAGGGTTATTGGGATGAAAAAGGGGGATGGGCAGATAGAATAAAAAAATTTGTTATGGACAGCGACCTAAAACGGGGTTTTAAAGGCTATCATGGTGTATTTAACTTAGGCATTGATGCAAACTTCACTCATCATGTTATAGAGAGATTTGACGATGAGATTGGTGTAAGAAAATTTCCTGGTGCTGACATTAATTCTGACTACGGAGTCATATTTGCCATTGGTGTAAATGACACACTTCACAAAGATAGCTCATTCGAATCAACGCCAGAGCGATATGGCAAAGAACTTAAAATATTACTTCAAAAAGCCAGACAACTAACAACTCGCATAGCATTCGTAAACTTACTACCCGTAAATGAAATGCAGAATAATAAAGATACATCTAGTGACGGAAGATTCTATACTAATGACCGTATTAAATTGTTCAACGGTGTCCTTGAAGGCTTTTGTAGAGATAACAAGCTCACTCTTATTGATGTTCGGTCACTCTTTACCTCTAACTACGAACTTCTCTCCTCTGACGGTACGCACCCAACCACACGAGGTCATGAAACAATCTACTCAAGCGTACTACCTGTAATTAAATCGTGGCTTTATAAATAGTTGATGTAACAGTGACTGTGACCCTCCAATATGCACCCCCCCGTTATTTATAGCCTCTTCAGGAGTTATTTTTTTGTTTAGATTCTCGCTTTTCCAGCCAGGTCTGCTTCAGTAATGAGAGTGTTAGTGTAGACGCAGCAAAACCAAGCACTGGAACAAGCGCATTAACCCATGGGCTTATGTGAACAACAAATCTTAGATAAATGACTACAACCAGGTACGTTAGTACCATTATGCTAATTCTGCGTAACCAACTTGTTTCCCATGCCTTGTCGCCCTCAACTCGACGATTACGGACTTCAAGTTTTTCTATTCTTTGGAGCAAATCATTGTCAATCATTCTTACATGATAGCAAAGTCAGTTTTTTGGGTATATATAACAATGACAATGGCCTTCCAAGCTTGTATCAAGATATAGTGTTAAAATATAGCTATGTCCGTTGATACAGCTACCGAATCTCAACCTAGCTCTCCAGAACGATTAATACACACTGGAGATATAGATACCGTGCTAGACGGATTGATCGAAACCCCAATTGGGGTTGGATTGTTCACGGAAGAAGACGCCGATAAACTACAGTCTGCTCTGGAACAGAGAGGATTTACTCATAGGGATATTTATTCTAGCTCTAATGTCAGTGCTGGCTCAAGGGAAAGTGTAGGCGAACTACACAGACATGGTGTAGGCCAGTTAATTGTTCATAGAACAGTTTCAGGAGAAGGTTTAGCGCATTTTTACTGGCCCGATCAAGATGTAATGGATTTCCCTTATGAAGAAGACTTAACTGGCAAAATGATAGAAGTAGAGTGTGCCCCAGGAACAGTTATAGTGTTCCCCTCACAATCATGGCATCAATTTGATACTAGAGCTGAGCAACACAGAGTAGCTAAATTTATGCACTATTCTCCACCTGAAACTGCAGATAAGTAGATATAGACAGTTCGATGGCCGTTCAATAAAATAAAAAGAAAGACTTCTGTCTCCTCGCAAGCAAACACAAGCCTCTCTTATCTGTATATTACATAAAAAGCTGAGTAAATAAAACCCTTCATTATTCTAGAATCTAGCTGTAGATAATTCTATCCTACTTTATGTCACAAAGATCAGAACTTGGTTTGGGTAGTCAGTCTAAATGATTCAAGAGCATTGACGAACAGGACCACCTGTCACATCGGCATAAGTAGCAGTGGCGAAGTAATTACTACCCCCTGCTTGTATTTCATACCATTTAGCAGACTGTCTATATTCTTCGCCAGCTAATGTATCTGATGTAACGATCCTACCTATTGTTTCACAGACCACGGCAGCTGTTTGTCCGCTTTCGAATGTTCCGTCGTATTTCTCGTCGACAGGAGTATTAAGTGCGCCAGGATAGACTTTAATTACGTTTGAGCCACCACCTAGTGCGTCAAATGTCAGCTCATGTGAAGTTGGCTTAACAGCGCTTGGGGAACTATCTATGGTAATGCTACAAGCAGAAGCCCCGATAGCAAGACCGATTACTAATCCGCTCCGTAGAAGCATCTCCTGAGGGCTTTTCATAATATATACCATAACACAGCTTTAAATTTATACCAGATCTGTAACTGGGTCAGGATTCTAGTTCTTTGCTATCATTAACACATGCCTAAGTTACAACTAGTTACAACAATGAGGAATAAGACTCCTGTATACGTTAATCTACTGGACTCACATGCTTCAACACACATAAAGAATCATCCCGAGCTACTAGACTACGCTAGGACTTTTTTAAAAAACCAAGAATTTCATGAACCTGAAATTGCCGTGCAACATAACGTAGGACAAACAGTAGGCCTGTGTGATGTAGTTGAGACTACTAATGCCGATGACATCATCTACGCTAAACGCATTAACAGAGTAGCCTATACTCGTTTTGTGAAAAATAGAGAACCAGTATTAACGAATCTAATTACTATGGTTCTTAGAAAGAATACTAAAGACGGTGCTTACGAACTCTGGAGTATCTGGATAGGACCAAAAGTACCACCTTTTCCGGGTGATGATCGTGAGTCACCGGCCAGTTTAACATTCTGGGATAGTCATGCACTTGTGTGGGGAAACTAACCCATACAAGAAGGTTCTATGACAACTAAATCACCCTGGTAGACACACACCAAAAACCAAGACATAGTATCTTATGTAATTTCATAACTGCATTATTACCCAAAGATTGTCGCTGTTAAATTTCTGGTATGATTATATAATATGATAATAGACGACGTAGTTAAGACAATTAAAGACTCGAAAACTGTAAACAGGCCAGTTCTAATTGGGGTAGAAGGTTTCGGTGGCTCGGGTAAGACAACTTTTGCCGAGAGACTGAGTACTGCTTTAGCCAGTTCCTATGTTGTTAATATTGATGACTTTATAGTAAAGGAAAAGCTAATTGAATCATCGTGGGATAAAGGAGGCTTTGATCGTGAGCGCTTAGAGCAACAAGTATTGATCCCGGCGTCAGCCCAGCAACCCGTTAGTTATCAAGAACTAATATGGGAAACCAACTCACTCAGTAAACCAAAAATTGTTCCGTCGGTAGATTACTTAATAGTCGAAGGCATATCTTCATATCATCCAGATATAGCGCACTACTATGATTACAAAATATGGATTAATACACCGATAGAAGTCGCTAAACAACGTGGCCAAGTACGGGATAAGGGTAATGAAAACGAAGACAAATGGGATATGTGGGCTGAGAACGACCTACGTTACCAACGAAAGTATCATCCAGAATTAATGGCAGATTTTATCGTAGAGAACTCACTCACCATCTAATTATTAAGATTCTTGATGCCTAATTCTGGTATTACGGTTTGAGAAACCCTCCTTAAAATGAGCTCAAATGCAACTACCATTTCTTGATAGGCGATGCTATTAGCTTGTAACTTCCTTAGATTGCTAACAGATAAGACAATTCATAGCTACTCAGCTGTTTCTGGTTTTGTAAAACCATCCCAATATCGAGTATCATCTGGCTCAAGAATAACTACTTCTTGATCTACTCCAACGATTAAAGATCTGCCTTCTTCCCGTAAGCGCTGCCCAGCGAGTCTGGCTGCTTCAATTATTGGGTCATGGTCAGGATCTCTAGCGTTCAACACAAAATGTTCTGGACTCATGTTTATATACTAGCAAAGTGAGTAGATATAGTCATCACCGTAGATCTCCAGTAAGTTACCCTAAACGTTCGGTAGCTGTAGTGTTACTATAGTTATATGACTATTGGCTTGACACTAGCTGAGACCCTAAATGGAGATGCTTTGTTTGATGCTTTCGAACAAGGTATTGAACTTGATCAAGAGGCTCAGTCTTTAGTAAGCCGGGCCTCCCAAGGGTTTGCGAGTGTTACCGAAGGGCTACGGCCTTACGAACATATGTATGATGTGGGAGATGCAGATTACGGTAAGCTCTCTGACCTGGCAATTAGGGCGGTACATGACGAAGCTAAGGCTACTGAAAAGCGTGAACAGCTAGCCGAGTTAACTGAAACCACAAGATCTCAATTTGCAGGCCGTGTTGCTTTAATCAGACCACTCCAGAATAAAAGTGAAGTGATTACTGCTTACACCCTAGCTCCAGGTGGACTATTCCAGGGCAGGAGAATACCGTTAATTAGGAGTATCGGTATACTAATGCGGCCACATCCAGAAAAAGCAGAAGGGGCCATAGAGGATCTGTCCTTGCCTGAAGGAACTCTAGATGTTAGACCTAGACGATTCTCAGCTTATCGTACTGATAATGGTTTTTTTAGAGTTCACATGCTTGACGACCAAGACAACAGGACGGTTAGCATAGAACTGTCTGAACCGGCTTAAACAAAGTAGATATAACTATTACGTAGCCCTACAATATGGTCGTGCTTGACTCCTTAAGAATACGGAGTCATTATTAGTATATACACTAAAGTGGAGGTCGCATGGCAGAAACAGCTCAACAATTAAGTCCTACAGTAGTTGATGGTGCCCTAGATCATGTCGCAGAACGAGGCGTAATCACTGGCGTAGAGAGTGAATGGGCTCCTGTGGGTTATTGGGATCACCAGTTAGGTGAATCAGCAGCAACACAATTACTTGGGGCGATGGAAGAACTTAATCCAGATATTGAGATTGATGAAGCAACCAGAGATCTCCTAGTAAAATTTGGTGGAGCAGCATGTGCTCTTGGAATGCGTTCTCTTTTTGCCCCCTTTGGTAGTGATGCGATAAATGTACATTATAGAGAGGGATCTGGGCTAGATCAGAGTGATGCCGTCCGAAGAGTTGCTCGTGGTCTAAGAGACGAGCGTGGTACTAAAATTTCTAGAATCCTAGATGGCAACTAGATTTATTATTGATTGCGCAGATCACGTCGGATTCATTCGTTTAGTAAATGGGCAAAAGAAAGTATTAACTAGGGCAAACAAGTCATCTGAGCTACAGGACGATTATAGCCGGAGCAAAATCGGTGATCTTCTTGAATTGGTCGACAATGAGTCTGGTAAAAGAGTGTTGGTGCAAGTTGTAGATGTAGAAGTATTTAGTTCCTTGTCGGATCTATATAACAACTCAAATATCGCCGAGGAAACTTTTGATAAGAAATTTACAAACGAAGCACAGCTCAGAGATGAGTATGAGAAGAATAGGCCTGGTTACACACAAATTATTGACCAAAACGGTTTAGTTGCATGGCACATTAAGTTGATCAGCTGACGACAGACTGAATAGACACAGTCATCACCTTGGACCTCAATATAGATACTTAACCGTTGGGGTGAGCCAAAATTTGCTGTGTCTTCCATGGGTCACAAACTAAACCTAAATAGAAATTGCCGTTATTGTTTTCGATTGTGTAATCCATAAGCCCAAAAGCGCCACTTGCTACATTGCCTGGAGTTAAGGTGAATGAACCATTCGGAGAGTTCTTTCCGTCATAATTTGATGGTGGCGAAACCCCGCCAAGTGCACCAGTTAAAGTAACTCTATCTGTTTTAGAGATACTTATATCTAAGCCATCAGACCAGCCAACACTAGTGTTAAGGCCATACCAGTCTATTTCGTGTACCGTAGCGTAATTCTGAATATTGTCATTACCGATTCTTATAAGAGGAGTGAACACAGGATTATAACTAGAAGCATAATCATTAGTGTTTATGTAGGGCTTGCCTTTACCTGTATTTGGGACAATACCACAATCCGCCATGGAGCTTGCACCGTGAGTGACCGGATCTATTGTCGGATTCTGTAAATGATTGAAGTCGGTAAGGCTGGAGTTGCTAATAGATGTAATAGTAGTAGGGGCTGAAGTATTTGGCTTTGCTTTATTCATTTCCTCTTTAACGACTACTCCTAATGATCCACCTATGCCGATGACCGCAAGAACCGTTATGGTATTAGTTACTATTGGTGATTCAACATACCAAGTTGCGAACCGCCCTAATCGGCCTTCAGTCGTAGGGCTTGCATTTGTTCGTTCTCTCTCAGACTTGGGGCTACCTGATCGATTTTTGTTCTTACCTTGAGGTGAACTCATAGGAGTAGTTTAGGACTGGCAGTTATCTTTAGCAAGCATGACCAGTAATGTCTTCCATGGTTTACCTTTGGTATACTTACAAAATGACAATGCACAAGAAACAAAAGAGACTACTTATATTTAGTGCAGGTTTAGTTTTAATCTTTGTTGTTTTAAGCTTCATATTTCGTGGATGGATAAGGGGTAGTGTTGTACCAAGCTATGTATCTGCAGCATATAAAGATGGAGTTGCTACCGCCTTTAAGGACAACTTTACGCCAATAGACACTCAACTAAAAATGCTAGGAATAACCTTTAACGTGCAGGATCCATCTAGTAGCTGTAGTGATCCTAGTTTTCAAGGTTTTAGCGAAGTTGTGTCATGTAACAGTGGTAGAGGTAACAAGCCGACTAATTTTTCTACGAGCTTTGTTAGTAACTGGAAGCATCTATCACCCGCATTCGAAACTTATATAGAAACACATGGCTGGCAGAAACAGTGGAATGCCAAGCAGCCAATTACAAACATTTTTGATAACCCGAATAATGACGTAAGTGTCGGAGTTAATTACACGAAGACTGATGGCAAGACATCCTGTGCTTTATCTATATTCTATAACGCCTATGCGTCTAACTTGGAGAGTGTTTGGGCCAAGGAGGATTGTATGCGTGATGTCGCTTTCTTTGGTGGGCAACGTTTGTAGGTACCTAGATAGGATCTATTTAGTTAAGCTGAATAGTGTAGCTGTGGGCCAGTGGACAAAGTTGACGTAAGTTTTAATGAAGCTAGCGTACGTTGATTCTAGCCTATTCTTCTAATCATAATATATCTTTATGCACCAGAGTATGATAATGGTATCAATTCCTAGCTAAAACTACTCAACTTTAGCCGTTACAACCTTACAACTAAAGTGTGGCTTGCCAACACTTTTAGCTACCATCTTTATTTTGTACCCACTTTGAGCCAAGAGTGAACCACCCTGGAACTGGGCATTTTGACCGGGTGCTACAGTAACCGTACCTTCAGCTTCTCCACCACGACCACCGCTCTTATTATATGATCCTTCCATAACGTTCACAGTAGTCGTAAAAGTCTTCGTGCCATTATTGGTTACTACTACTGTTGGCGTTACGTATGTACCGTCAATTGGGGTTGCTGGAATATCGGTAATAACACAGCTAGCTACTGGTAAGCCCTGAGCAGAGCTTACAGCTGGTGTAATAGCACCACTTAAGCTAAGAGTTAATATGCTTAGTAATGGAACAAGCCAGAGGGCTTTTACTTTGATAACGGCTGAGTTTAGTCTTTTGATCATATTACTCTCCTAGTCTAACTTTATTATATTTCAAGTTTAACATATATGAGATGAATCGAGATATAGCCATCACGATGCTCATATTTTGTTATAATTAGCCAATGAACTAAGAGCTAAACTGGTTACTCTTAATGGCAGAAAACATATGAGCAATCCAGATAATGCTTCGTATATCCTGAAAGAACTCAGAGAATTTTTTACAACAATCTTTAAATAATAATAGACTACTGTAAGATTCTTCTATTTTACGTGAGATACTGTTTACATGCACGCACAGCACACACAGTACCCAAAAACTCGATCACGTTTGAAAAAGTTCACGTTTTTGCTCACACTATTTGCTCTGATCGTTTCGGTTATTATTAGTTTATTGCATTTCGTTGTCCTTAGTCCCCAATGCGTCACGCTCAGCGACAAGCAACCTCAGCAAATGAACTATAGTTCAAACGCGAAGTTAATTAAACTTGCTCATAACCTAGGGGCGCATGACCCAATCCAGAGTTGTACGGGTGGCTGGGACAGTATAGTCAGCACAGACGGTTATAAGGAGTACGTAATTAGGATACCAGGATCAGGCATACAACAGGTAGAAGTTTTGGGCTGTCCTAATCGTCCTCTCACTGACCAGTCAAATGGACAAAAAGTTAGATTTGTTCACGAAGCATTCAAAAACCCAGGAACAATTACTGGCTACTATTCACCTGAGGGAGCAAAGTGTAGTGGCGGAGATATAGATATCATTTTGACGGCCCAAAACAGTAAACAGCAGGATGAAATATATCTTGTATATAAAGCTAGGTAATAATCCTAAAGGCCAAAGACGCTGTTTTATTGGATTCGAGAATCTAATTTTATATTATCGTTTCAGTGAAGGGCTTGTGTGTCTTGCGAGATTACATAAGTCTTTCTTTTATTATCTAAGCACAAGCATTTGCTTTCCGTGCTAACTTGACTCAGACTGATCAACATGTCGTCTTTTGAAGATTCTGGTCATTTGGAACTCGAGGATTATTTAGAGTTGCTACCTGAGGGATGTAGAAGTTGCCCGTTTGCCTTAGAGTATATTGGCATAACATTAGCATTTGAAGCATCAACAGGTGGTCCAAATCCAATTGTTCGTGATATTCATGAAAACTGTACTGGCTGGCACGGACCAATAGTACCCTCTAGTGGTCCTGAGGGAATAGAAACAGACATGGGACTTATGACAATGTTCCCTAGTCATGATGGGCAAGAAGAAAATTGCCCATACAGAATGCTAGACAACTAGTGCCACTCGCTAGAAGATTTATCTTGAATATAGTGTCGCTTAAATTATCTGACTTCTTCTGGTAGATAATGTAGCTGGCTAAGGCCAGAAGATCTTGCACCAGTACCTCTGAGTACTAATCTCCCACCCGTACTAAGAGTGGTAGTAAGCCCTTGTTGGTGTGCGCTCTCTCCTAACGTAAGTACTTCTTCTGGTGTCGGTAGTCTAAACTTAATTGCGCTAAGTAGGGCTGAGTATTCTGTTGTACCATCTAGCAAGCGTGTACCAACATCTAGATCTCCACCATTTTCTTCGTCAGGTTTTTCATTGTCATGTCGACCTAAAATTTCGAAGGTTACGAAATCAGTTTCCTGCGTTCTTCTTTCTAGTTTTTGCGTTACGGCTCGTAGTCGGTCGATGTGAGGTTCTGCATTAACAGCAAAAGCCCCAACCAATTTTTGGGCATGTTGCTCATCGAGTTTAGGCCAAAATCTACCCCATTTATCATCAATACCTGCAAAATATTTAACGCCTTCAGTATCTATGACCTGCTCTATGATGAATCCGCCACGCAGTACTGTCTCGTAGGTACTGAGTCGAGTTCTTGCTGCTTCATACTCTGTTCCTTGCGCTTTAAAAAGTTGACCATGTAGGGTATCGAACTGAGCTGCTGCCTCTTCGTGCAGTCTATCTACCTCGGCTAATGATTCTAGTCCTAGTTCGGCCATTATATCTCCTTAGATCGTTGATACTTTTAGTATAGAACTATACCTTCCTATTGCAACCATAACCATTTGCTTTATCCAAATGACTAGTTGTTCGGAGAGATCCATAATACGGCTCTTTATTTGTTAATCCTGTCCATGTATAGATACTCCTTAGCCCTATCTAGCCAATTCACGGTTGCACCATCACATCCAGATATAGCTACTTTAGATAAGTCATCGATGTCTTTAATGCCCCATGCACGAACTATAAGCCCGTTCCTATAAGCTTTTGTGTCATACCGTTCAAGGACGGATATTAGGGTAGGTATTGTGCTTTGACTAAATTTTTCACTAAAACAAGCTCCAGCATCTAATTTCATTATGTCCCGGTAATACATTTTGCTAACCTAGCCTTTTCCGGTTTCTACCAAGGTTGCTGAGTGTTCTCTAGCTTACCCTAGATGCTATGATGTTGATCAATTATTGAGGTGCTATACTATTGAACAGTAACAAGGGTATATACAGTGGCAGATATTGAACAAATTAGCGAAACTTTAGCTAAAGACTTAACCATCGGCCCATACTAAAGTATGTACTTAGCAAAACAAAAATACCTACTCCCTTTACTGGCTTTAGTACTCGCCAATACACTCTGGGGGATGAATACCTTCTTGATAAAAATGGGATTGGAATCTATTCCGGTACCTATTTTTATTGCTATACGCTTTCTAACTGCTTCACTTTTCATACTGCCGTTTGCTATTCGTAGCTGGAAGCCCTTGAAGCGTAAAGATTTCTTATTGTTATTGCTGTCTTCAATATTTTATATAACTTTGAGCGTCACGGCGCTTAATATCGGGCTGTCAAAGACTACGGCTAGCAATGCAGCAATCATTTGGCTGCTTATGCCAATATTACTATTCCTATTGTCCGCTTCATTTCTTAGAGAGAAGTTAAGTCTCAAAACTTTTCTGGGTATTACTGTTGCTCTAGCCGGATCATTACTGATTATTAGTAAACCGTGGGACGCGGCTAGTGGCTCCGCTGCACTTACCGGTAATCTGCTGATCGTCATCGCGGTCTTCTGTAATGCGATTAGCACTATTATCTGCAAGCCCTTATCCAAGAATATCGGCTCCTATCAAATGACCTTTATGAACTTCTTCCCTGGAATCCTACCGATTGCTATTTATGCTTGCACAAAACTTGGCACTTGGAATATTGGGGCAACAACCACCCGAAGCCTTACTGCACTTGTAGTAAGTACCGTTGCGGTAGTCATAGCGAACTTCTTATTCTTCTACGCACTACGCTACAAACAAGTTCAGAGCGTAGGTACCTATCAGTATATTGACCCACTTGTAACGGTAGCGGGTGCCTGGGTTTTCTTATCTGAGCGACCAATACCTACTTTCTATATAGGGGCAGTACTAGTCTTGATAGGTGTATATATTGTTGAAACTAAAATGCGGTTGCAGAAAGAGCGGATTTAATTATTTTCGTTTTTGTGTACGCTAACCAATTTTGATGTAGTAAGATACGGGCCGGTGCAACCCTCGGTCGTTCATAACGAACGCACGTAGTTCCTGACACCAGACACGTCAGTAAATGTATGCTAAGATAGGCTCTGCTCCTACCTGTTTTTTAGTAGCCACTTAAAAACCTCACCGGAGTCCTTACTGGGCGGAAAGATAGGATAGAAAACTTTAACGACTTTGTTATTTTTAAAAATTAGTGTCACCCTTTTGAGTAACTGCAAATCTTGCCACCGAAATGTTGGTAGCCTTAAGCTATTAGCAAATTTCATATTCTCGTCACTTAAAAGCTCATATTCAATCTCTAGGCGTTTTGCTGCCTCCACCTGATAATCTGATGAATTATTACTCAAGCCATAAACCATAACGCCTATCTCGTTAAACCTTGTTAACGTGTCTCTGTAACCACAAACCTGAGATGTGCAACCGCAGGCTCCAGGAATAGCGTTCCATTCTTCCTCATGGTTAATAAGTTTTTGGTTAAACGGGCTACCAGTCATGGGGTATACAAAAATAACCGTAAACTATGAGGTTGATTGACTGGGATTTACTAATTTACCCATCGTTGATCGAAGTTCTACTGAAGGCATTTCCATACCAAGCAGGTGATCACATGCACCATCGTCCCTAGGCTCGGGTAGGCCATCGGGTAAATAATTGAAATCGTCTTTTTTGGAACTCATGAATTCAGTATATACCTTCGAGCCTTTACTACAATTTGGTTGAGCCTTAAGCCAATGGCACAACTAAAATTCTAGACCGATATGCTCAGCCAGACGCAGCGTGCTAATATCAGACCTATGTCACTATTTTTAATTACTGGACTGCCCGGCACGGGAAAATCTACAGTACGAGCCGAATTAGTAACTCGTGGTATAGAAGCGTACGATGGAGACGAAGACCATTTAGCACACTGGTACGACGATGCAGGTATTCCCGTACCTATAGAGAATGAAGTGCGTACACCAGAGTTTGTTAATACTCATACACGAGATATTGCAAGGCAAACAGTCGTTAACCTAGCGACTCGGGCAATCGGCATTGAGCTAGTATTTCTTTGTGGGGATCCTGAGAACGAAGATAAGCTGCAAGATATATTTACAGGAATATTTGCTCTCACTTTAGATGATAAAATTCGTCAACATAGATTAGACATCAGAAAAAATAATCCTTGGGGTAAGCTGCCGCATGAACGCGAATATGATCAAGCGCATATAGACATTGCTCTCAATAGATACAAAAGGCCTAACTACATCACTATAGATGCGTCTCAAACTCCGGAAAATATCGTAGACTTTATCTTAAGAACAGTAACAAGCAAAAAGTTCTAGACCTATATGCCCAGACATGAGTCTTGAGTCGAATGTTTTAGGTACAAATATCTTATTTACCCCCGTTATTTTAGTACAGTCTGGTGTGCCTAAAAGGACTTCGTCGTATGTTGGTGCATTATTGAAGATTATTCCAAAATATTTAGCTTGTAACACCGGATTATCGATGTGAAACAGTAGTTCATCGAGGTGTGCCAAGTAGTAGCTGACATAGGCTTTTGATTTCTCGATACTTATAGCAGGCTGCTGCGATTCGGTCTTTTCTTTTTCACCGTATTTTCTTCAACTCCTCTGTTATGATTAAAACGGTATGAAAGAATTTCTTGCACTTGTTGCAACTGCCCTAATAGTTATTGCCTATATACCCTACATAAGAGACGTGCTAAAAAAGAAAACGCACCCACATGCCTATAGTTGGTTTATCTCTGGCTCATTAACACTTATTGCATTTGGGTTACAGGTCAGTAAGGGTGCGGGCTGGGGAGCTGTTCCAACGTTTGTTGGTGGGCTAGCTGGTCTGCTCATTTTTACACTATGTTTTATCAAAAAGCGTTCGCCTATTACTAAGTCAGACACGCTCTTCTTTCTGCTTGCTCTCATTGCTGCTGGGCTTTGGTTAATTGCCAATCAGCCAGTACTATCCATCATACTGCTATCAGCAGCCGATATTCTGTCATTTATCCCAACAATTCGTAAGTCATGGAAGAAGCCAAATCAAGAAACGGTTTTTTTCTATTTTGTTAGCTCCCTTAGGTTTACCCTAGCAACTATTGCAGTCCAGCAGTACAGCGTAGTTACTGTTCTATATCCTGCCATTGGAGCTGTCGCAGATGTTTGTACAGGTGCCTATCTACTGATTCGTAGACGTATCGTAAAGGCCAAGTTGCTCTAACTTCTTAGCGACAAGGACATAATCAAGGAATATGGTGTGCCTAGTGGCGGACTCATGCCCAGCCAAGCATAAGTACTATTGATCTCTTATGCTTCTAATAAGTTCATCCATGGGTAAATCAACGGGGACAGGTCTAGTCGACAATAGTTCATCTTCGACTTCAGGAAGTTCCGGCCATTCATCAAAAGATCCATGTATTTCATTAAACCCATCTGTCGCCATAGCGCCAAGTATCTCTGCTTCTCTTCTTCTTACTATGTCTCTAGGGTCAATATCTGGTGGAATTGGTGATTCGCCATTTCTTGGCAAACTAATTCTTCGTCTAGTTAATAAACTGACCGCTCCTCTTGCTACATCATTTGGTGTTATTAACCGATTAACGTAAATACCTGCAGGAGTACCAGCACGATCCACTGCACTTGCGTCCCTAAATCTAACGAACTGTTCACCAGTTTTTGCTTTAGTAACGTGATCGAAGAGACCATGAAAGACTTTGTCGGATTTTTTTGTGTAAGTTCCACTTACCTCACCATCATAACGACCAACATAAGCCCATAACGATTCAATACTTCCGGGTGTGTGTGGTTTTTTTCTCAAACTCATGCATTTACTAAAACAGATTTAAGGCTTTATTTCAAGAAAGGTTCGGAACTCGGACTGGACGCCCAGCAATAAACGACCTAAATATTCTGAATAGATTTATTCTATTATTATAGAATGCCACACCCCTATTGCAACCATAACCATTTGTTCTACTCAAGATGGTTACCGGTTGCCAACATGGTCCGAAATGAGTTCGTCGTGTTCCAGGGCGCTAGTCCTTGCATTTATAGTTTATTGATGTAACCATATTCCTATGATAGAACAAGCGCTTCGAGCAAATGATAATAGCTTTGCTGACCTTGGCGTAAGAGTTGAATTTGACGGAGCTCTTTACGGTGAACTATTGGATCACTTAATAACAGAGCTAGAACTTGAAGTTCCGGTTGATAGCGAGCCTGTCGTTGAGATGGCTCCTGCTCCATTATGGGGAATGTCCGTAGGTGGACGTACCTTGAACTATCTCACTGGCGATACAGCGGACGATCCTTTTGGCTATTACTCTGCCAACAGACACATCATTGATATATCGGCTCCAAAGGATCAGGACGCAGTAAATCGACTACTCTTAAAAGGTACAAGACAATGGGCAGGACACTTAAGCGGTGAGGCAAAGGAAGCAGACGAAAGAGATGACAGACGTCAATATAGGCATTGGGGTGAGGTGATTGGTGGGGCGGGTATTGGTGCAACAGTCGGGATCGAAGCGTTCGGTGGTAGCTATGGAGCTATTCTTGGCACATCTGTAGGCATGCTCGGCGGAATTGCCATACTAGCCGAAGATGTGGGCCGTGATCCGTATAGAAAAAAGGTTAGAGAGTTTAGCCGTGACCCTGAAATGATGGCTAAGTATGGACAGATAGTCACCTATCATATGATTAGTGGACGTTAATTTGAGTACTTATCTCTAAATAACATGCTTTTTTATTCGTCCACATTATGCGATTCATTTGCTTCTTAGGTTCAGATAAGTTCATACATTGACTATATTAAACGTATTTATGCTTGCAATCGTGATAGAAAAGTCACAAACTTGTACTTATGACACAGAATAATCAGGTTGGCGAGGCAGCTCGGCTTCATCGCACAGTATTAGATTTTGGGCCAGAAGAAGTCCAATATGAGGATGAGTCCGCTCGTATTCTTGCAGTAGCTAACACTAGTGCGTTTCAAAGAGGACTGAAGTGGGAAACAGATGTGTCTACACAAGAAGTGACTAGGTTATTTCGACCTTTTCTAGATCAAGCGAGTGATGCCGAAGTTATATTTACTGCCGAGAACGGCTATATCGAGAGAAAGCGTGGTCTTTCTGAGTCGGACAAGCATCTAAGAGTCGTCGAGGCCCTAGCTGGAAATATCAGACACTTTAGTCTAGAGATTGATTTGCCAGAAACTGGCCGGGTTATATTAGGTCTGGATACGGGCGTTAGGGTAAAGTCAGAGTTTCCTAGGCTAATGTCTGTAATGGGTAGGGCTATAGACGCAGGCTTCCTAAGACCGCTCTTTCAAGATTCAGCGACTGAAGCAATACGACCTTACTTCGATCAAATAGTTGGCGAATTACCAGCCCTAGAACCTACCGCCTCATAGCATTGTTTTTGCACTAAGAGCCTCAAACTCGAGCTTGAATTGTTCGAAGTCTCTATAGCATATACCTTGAATACCTAAAGATTTAGCAATATCAATGTTCTCTTGCATATCATCTATCATTAATGCCTCATTTAAAGAAACGCCTAGTTTTTCGCATACGAGACTAAAAATCTCAGGATTTGGCTTGGCTAGTTCAACCATTCCAGATAGAACTACAGTATCAAATAGCTGATCGTATTCATCCTGATTAAAGAACCCGTCCATCATATCGCCCCCAATATTACTCAAAAGTGCAGTTTTGTATTGTTTACGCGCTTGTATAACAAAGGCTACTAATGCTTTGTCTATATCCCCATGAAAGAAACGTTGCTCTACTGCGGAGTGGCTATCACCTAAAATCTGGGCTGCCTGTTTAACAAAATCTGCTTTAGTAAGTTTGCCGTGACTTGCTTGGTCATCTAGGTTATGGAGGGCCTCAGCTTTATCTTTTGAAGTTTTCGGATCACGCATATAAGCGAACACTGGGTCGCTATAGAAAACACCAAAACAGTCAAATATAAGTGCACGAATCATATAGACCGCTAGTCTCTAACTGTTATCTTTAGTTCACTTGCCAGTAAGGGTGCTATCGATGATAGTTGAACTGAATCGATAATAGCCCCAGTGAAACTGCTGATCCCTAGTATTTGGGTAATATCAGATGTTCTAAAGTCGACATTACTCAACTTAGAGTTAGAGAACTCAACTTTAATTAGTGAACAATTCTTAAAATACACATTCGTAAGTTCAGATGAGTTAAAATCAGCTTCATCAAGTACGCAATCTTCAAAACAGACACTAGAAAGCTTTGCATACCTAAAATTAACTAGATTAAGTTTACAGTTTTCAAACGTAACATCTTTAAAACTACTGCTTTGCAGCTGAAGACCACTACATCTCGAATCTTTAACTAGTACTCGTCTCCAGGAGGCATCCGGTAGTTTAGCTGTGGTTATATCGCCATGAACTATACTGACGTCACTCAAGTTCGTATTCTCTAGCTTAGCGTTTATTGCAATGATCTTCTCAAGCTTTAGCTCATTGGCCGAGAAGCTCCTAACAATAAGATTACTAATGTCTTCATCCTGGATAAGGGCTGATGTAAGAGTTTTGTCTTGCTTCATTAGGTACCCTAGGCCTTTTAGCGTGTCTACATCGTCGGGTAATTGAGGCAATACAATATTCATAAACGAAGTATAACAAAAAACAGAGACATTTTATCCCTGCTTAAGCACTACTGTTATGAGAAGGTGTTTATCTTTACGTAGTCTCGTAGTATACATCCCGAACTCACTTCTCAAGGTAGTACCTTGTCTCCACCTTGACATGCGAGTCTCCTTGGGATGATTCTATCTCTCCGATACGTAAAGTAAAGGAGAAAGATATGAATTTATTAAAATTAATGAGTGATTATTCACTAGATCGTTTGTTGTTAGAGAATCTAGCATTAGAGCGAGTATGTTCTTGTGGTTATTGGCAGCTAGCAGATAATCTTCAAGATACATCTGACGAGATATTAATTAATATCGTTGAGCATAAGTATATCTGTGATATGTGCGGTCTAGAAGGAGGTGCGCTATGAACTCAGACACTACATATAACGGTTGGTCTAACCGTGAAACATGGCTAGTTAGCTTATGGCTCAACAATGATCCAATGAGCTATTCAATGTTTAGCGAAGCACTTGAGCTAGATACAAGTGACTTTAAAAAAGCTGAGTGGTTAAAAAATCACATCGAAGTTGATATGTATGATCTGCCACTTGAAGCTAGTCTATGGTGTGACTTGTTAGGTACAGCCCTAGCAAGAGTAGACTGGCGCGAAGTAATAGAGAAAAACTAGCTCTATCGCCCTGAGTAAGGCGTTAAACTGCTCTCTATTTTAGTAAGAAATGCCCCCGACCCCAATGGCCCATAATCCTTTGACTTCAACGTCAATCAGCGGTTCTCCACTTTCTGGATCGATAACCGGTGTCTGATAGTATCCACTATCTAGTCTATCAGGAGACAATCTTCGGGGACTGATTTGTAATAGGTTATCTTTCAATAACACATTTCTTACTATGCCGCTGGCTTTATCTCTGAGTCCATGCACAAACCTTGGTTCTGCTTGGCCGCCACCATCCAGGCCGCTTGGGTAGTAATAAGCAACTATCGGTCGAATGCTCTTGTCAACCGCTCTAACAACGACCTGCTTACCCATATATCTAGCTTTTACTGCTGTTTCTTGTTCACTAAGTCTCTCCCCAAGTCTCATTGAAAGTGCTAGCTTTTCGTAAGCTGTTCGACTCATCGCAGCGATATCAACAAGTTCTGGTTCTGGTGGAGCAGCCAGTTGTTCTGGCAAGCCTTCAAGTCCTTCGTATATAGTAGTGTCAACTAGGTTGCTCAAGATAATAGCTTCCAGAGAGCCTCTGTCTTGGTCAAGATTAACTATTCTTTGACCAATTCTTGAAGCAGTTTCGTACTGAGTTAGTAGATCTTCAGCCGATACTATTCCTAGTTGTGTTTCTGGTGCTAATGCCATATCTATTAGTATTAGCTCAACAAAGGTATTTAGCAAGCATTACGGGGTTAAAGCGAGATAAGCTCATCTCCCTCTACGTCATCGCTCCATATGGCATTATCGCCATCAGTACCAAGAAGTCGTTTAGTAGTGGTTGCAAAGATATCAAAATCTTCAAGCAATGGTTCAGTATATTTTAAGACGTTATGTTTCACTGAATGATATAATTCTATTGACTATGTTTAAAATTATTGGCGCCTTAGGATTAATTCTCATATCAATAGGGATACTTACAAAACAGAGAAAGAGACAAGATATTTTGTATATTCTGGGGGGGGGGTATGCCTAGAGGTCTATAGCATCCATTTAAGGGATATAATATTCATAATCTTACAAATTGTTTTCACTCTTGCGGCCGTTTATGATCTGATAAATCAAAATTCTTCAAAATCTACTAAAACTAAACAGTAGTCTTATGATTATGTAGCAGGTATTGTAATAACAACCGAATTATAGGATAATATATGTTATGACAAGTACTACTGGAGAACTGCCGCCAATTCCTGAAGCAATAGCTGCATTATTGGCAGAGGACACTCTTAAGCAGCTTAATGTCAGGCTACCTGAAGTTATCCATCAAATCTTAGGACATATAGCAAGTGAATCAGGTACTTCTGTGCCTAAACTAGTAGAAGCTCACCTTACTAGATATGCAGTCGACAATGCCGCAGCTGCTTCAGATATAGCCCTTGGGGCAGCCATAGAAGCAGATAGACACGCTGAACTATTTGGAAGAGTAGTTGAACTTGCTGGTGGGCAAATTCCAGATGTATCTGCTTAATTGATTCTATAAATAAGTCGCATATTCTTGACTTATAATTATAGTGAAATAAGTCTATCTGTCTCTACAGCACTACTCCATACAGCCTTTACGTTGTTATTAGGGCTTATTAGAGCTTTAACAGTGGTTATATAGATGTTAAGATCATCAATGCCCATATTGTCTAAAACTTTAGCTACTTGAGCTTGTAGATTGGCTTCAATCCTTGAATCAGGGCAAACTATCAGTATTGTTGGATAGGCAGACTCGGCGTCTGCTTCCCATTCACCAGACTCAAAGTGTTCTATATAGGCAATAACACGTTTCTTTATAACAAACAGTGTTTCACTTACGAACACATCAAAGACGTATTCGTTTATTGAGCTATCAGAAGGTATTATTCTGTTTAAGTAGAGATCGGGCCTTGGATCGGGGAAGAAGGCGTAGTCGCCTAGTTCGGACTTAGTGAATATATGAAAAGTATTCGGATATTGGTGCTTAAGAGCTAGGCAGGCTTTCATAACAATTACATTGTGGTCTATAAACGGTTCGCTAACTATGTTGTTCTTACGCATTGCGTGTAGAACTTGGTTATTGAAGCTCTGATCATTTTTAAATAGATTAATTGACTTAACTGTTAAGTAGTAAACAGCGCCTTTACCTAAAAGTTTGTAACTAGGTTCGTAATAACTAGCAATATAGTCTTGGTCGAGTAATACTTTTAATCTTAGAAAACAAGTTACGTTTGCAATACCTAGATAATTGGCCAATAAAGAGTTGTCAATAAACCTGAATTTATAGATGAGTTTTAATAGATGTAATTGTTTAGAGTTAAGGGGATACCTTTTGGCTGGTTTGATCATTGCTATATCTTTTACCTGAGCCCACACCACTACTACATAATTTAATTTCTGTCTCCTTATATTATATATAAAAGAAGGAGAATAAAAAGAAGAATATATATCTGTTAAGTAATGTAACAAAAGCTAATATCGACATTAGCCTTTCTGTGGATAACTTATTAGCCATTAAACACTTGCAGCTAACCTAAGTAGGATAGTATAATTAATCTAGTTGGGATAGTACTCCTGACATCAAAAGGGTAATTACTATTATGGGTAGTCGCAAAGACATAGCAAAAGAGGACTTAGCAATTCAGGATACGCTTTCAATGAGCGCTGAAGCGCGAGTTGAACTCTTGGCTAATCTAATTGTCGAGAAGATTATTGAAGATCAGCAGAATGATGAACCACTGTTAAGAAGAATTACAGGAGTTTTGCTATGAATACTCAGATAATAACCAAAAATGCTGTAGCGGCTGTCCGTGTCTCAACTATTAAACAAGGTATGGATGGTGATTCCCCTGATGATCAAAAAGATCAGATTGAACAGTATGCTACCGCTAGAGGTATTAAGATCACAAAGTATTTTATCTTTCTAGAGTCAGCCTCCAAAGAGTTACAACCGATGCAGGAAGCGATCAACTACTGCAAGAACCCGAAAAACAATATTCAACACTTTATTGTTAAGTCGATTGACCGCTTTACCCGTGGCGGCTCATTCTTTTATGACACACTTAAAAATCAACTCGATGATTGTAACGTTTCCCTAGTTGATATCTACGGTGTTATTAGCAACCAAAGGATAAATACGCTTGAGCACCTCGGGGTGAAATATAAGTGGAGTGAGTATTCACCGACAAAAAAATCTGAGATGCTGGAAGCCGAACGAGCTAAGGATGAGGTTCGGGATATTCAAACTCGTATGATCGGTGCTCAGATTCGTTATGCCCGAATGGGTTATTGGGTGAGGCGTCCGCTCTATGGTTTTGACAATATACATATTGAAACTCGTGAGGGCAAAAGGTGCGTCCTTAAGCCAAACGATACGGAGTCGCCGTTTGTCATTAAGCTGTTTGAGCTACGTGCCCGTGGTACCTTGGAGGATATTCAGATTGTCGATGAGTTAAACGTGCTTGGTTTTCGTACCCGCGAACGACTGGTAAGAGATAAGCAAGATCGTACTAAGATAATAGACACGACTGGCGGTGAACTGATAACACTCAAGCAAATGTGGCGTATGGTTGAAAACCCTGTCTATGCTGGCGTAAATCCTGAAAAATGGACACAAGATACTCCAGTAAAGTGTATGTTCGATGGATTAGTCTCTATAGACCTGTTTAATGCAGCTAATAGGGGCAAACTCATAATAACTGAAGACGATAAGGGTGTTCATATACATAGGCGAAAGCCACCGGAATACTTAGTTAATAAAGGTGCTAAAAACGTTGACTTTCCATTTAAGAGAATAGTGATGTGTCCGCAGTGCAAAAAGCCACTATACGGTAGCGCGTCGCGTGGCAGACACGGCAAATACTTTCCTGCTTATCACTGTGATCATCGAGGACACTATTTCAGAAAAGTCAAAAAAGAGTTCGATCAAACAATTGAAGCATTTGTTAAAGGCTTAACAATGTCACCGGATTACATAGACGCGCTCATAAGCAGCGTCGGTGATGCCTTTGATAAGAAACAGCTAGAAATACATGATGACGCCTTAACAATTGATTTACGTATTGCGGGGCTACGTAGCCAAATACGCCTAGCAGTAGATAAGATTAAGTTTTTAAG